>Ga0364914_10054_pt1 | contig 49112 bp, 28 predicted proteins | sample ExccelJu500001D3_3_FD_206954 | JGI IMG/M metagenome (GOLD analysis project Ga0364914, IMG submission 206954) | Enriched cells from Trout Bog Lake Hypolimnion, Wisconsin, USA - BchlTB.June25.5000.01.D3 | ecosystem: Environmental > Aquatic > Freshwater > Lake > Hypolimnion/Profundal zone | place... | reverse complement strand
GACTAAGATTCGCTTTGATGTAATCGAAGCTCTTGGCGATGGACCCAAAGCTGGATGGCGACTTTGTTTATTTTCATCGCTGGCTATAGGACGGGTGAACCGTAAGGGGCGCACCAAAGGCGTTGGTGGCCACGGAGCTTTTGGGGGTTTTTGCGAGCTTTTCGCCGCCCCGTGAATGGGCGATTTTTTTCTGAAGAAGCGCTTCGTAAACCGCGGCATCGAGCGGCAGTTCGATCGTCTTGTTTAGGAAAGCCGACATCAGCATGGCATTGGCCAGTTCCACGGAATGAAGCCCTTCCCTGGCAGGGGCGATGAGCGGTTTCTTGTCGAGAATCGCTTCAACGAAGTTCTTGAGGATGCCGGTGTGCTGTTCGCCGATCCCCTGCACCGGAATCTCGATTTCCCACACGGGCGGAGTTTGGTATGCGTCTGGGTTCGTGCGGCAAAATACGCTGGCTGGCACTTCATTGCGGGTCCAATGGAGTTTGCCTTGCTCCAGGACGACCCGGCCGCGTTCGGCGGCGATTTCGAGGCGGTTGGTTCCAGGCGTTTCGCCCGTCGATGCGATGAACGTCGCGCTCGTGCCGTCGGGATACTGGAAAAACGCGGTCACGTCGTCTTCCACCTCGATCTCGTGGAACCGCCCAAACTGGCAGTGGGCATGCACTTTGGAAGGCATGCCAAAAAGCCATTGAAAGAGGTCGAGATTATGCGGGCACTGGTTGAGTAGCACGCCGCCGCCTTCGCCTGACCAGGTCGCGCGCCATCCGCCGGAGTTGTAATAGGCTTCGGATCGGAACCAGTTGGTGATCACCCAGGTGATACGCCGAACCTCTCCGAGTTCACCGCTCGCGATCAGTTCCCGGATTTTCAGGAAATGTGGGTCTGTCCGCTGGTTGAACATGGCGGCGAAAACCTGAGCGGGGTTTTTGTGCGCCGCGATCAAGCGTTGCGCGTCGGCTTTGTGCACGGAGATCGGCTTTTCAACCAGAACATGGAGCCCCTGCTCCAGCGCATCGATCCCGAGAGGCGTGTGGAGAAAGTGCGGTGTGGCGATCACGATGGCATCGATCTCGCCCGAGCGGATCATCGCTTCGGTTGAGGTGAATATTCGGGCCTGCGGAGCGTAAGGGCTCAGGTCTGCCGTGGGATCGGCAACTGCTGCGAGACGGGCGCGAGGGATAGTTCCGGCGAGGAGGGATCGGGCATAAATGCTTCCCATATTTCCAAGACCAGCGAGGCCAAATCGGACAGAGTTCATTGTGAGCGGTTAACGGAGTCGGTGAATGAAGAAAGGATAATTTTGTTGCGCGATCAATCCCTACACGTGTAGGGTGTCAGGCCCATGGCGTCAACAAAAACCAGCAAATCCTCCGCGGCGATCCGATCCACATCGGATCTTGCCAAGCGGCTAGGCCTCTCGCGCTGGACCATTTCCGGGGTTCTCAACGGGCGCGGTGGAATTTCTCCCGAAACGGAACTTCGGGTTAAGGATGCGATGTGCAAACTCGGCTTCGCCCCGAACTCGCTTGCCAGGGGGCTGCGCAAGGGGACGACCAACATCATCGGGGTCTGCATTCCGGAAATTGAGGGGTTTCATCTTGCGCAAAAACTCGAATTCCTGCGCCAAGCCTTGGCTGCTGAAGGCTTCCATGTGATGATGGGAATTACTAACGGCAACCGGCAGGATGAGGCAGAGACATTAGAGAGGTTCCGGACATTGCAGACCGCCGGAGTGATTTCTTTTGCTTCACAACTCGGGGCCGACACCGTTCATATCCGGCAATTTCAGCAGACCGGGATTCCCCTGATCTTTGTAGATTCCATGGTAAAGCCCCCCAAGGGCAGCCTTTGTGTGGATCGCTCCATTGGGATGCGCGACGCGGTAAGGCATTTGTTTGAGTTGGGGCATCGCCAAATCGCCACGTTGGGGCTGACGACGGAATCGCGCTACAGCCGTTCCAGGCTCAAGGGCGTCGCTGCTGCCTATGAGGAGCGGGGTTGGAACCCGGAGGACTTTACGCACCAAGTCATACTTCCTCATGTTGAGTCTCCTTATGAAGCAGGGAGGAAAAGCGCAGCCCTCGTTTGGCAGCAACGCGCAAGGAAAGCCCACCGTCCAACGGCCGTCCTCACATTAAACGACCGGGTTGCCATTGGCCTCATCGACGGGTTGCACGCCCTCGGGGTTCAAGTGCCCAAGGATCTGTCGGTGATCGGCTACGACAACATGGAAGTGGGGGCGTTTATGTCCCCCCGCTTGACCACCATCGACGCGCAACCAGACGCACTAGTCAAGCACTCAACCGAACGCCTCTTGCAGTGGATTCGTGGAACTCAGCAAACCGAGCCTGTCCGCATCGCCACGCGGCTTCACGTGCGCGCTTCCACGGCGCCCGCGCGTTGCGGTTAAAGCATATTCGCAACGAAGAAAAACAGCTCACCCATCTCATTACTCTTTAAATTCACTTCCCCGCCTTGCACATTAAACAAGCAAGTTCACCTTTCTCCCTTTCCATATGAATACCGTTCGTCTTGGCATTATCGGCCTCGGAAACATGGGCTCACTACACGCCCGTTCCATTCTCGAGGGAAAAGTTCCCCGCCTAAAACTCGCTGCCGTCTGCGATACCAACGCAGACCTAAGCCGCGTCGCCCCGGAGGCGAAGTTCTTTACCTCCAGCGAGGAATTGATCCGCTCCGGCGAAGTCGATGCCGTGCTGATTGCAACCCCTCACTACGAGCACACCACCGTTGGCATCGACGCTCTGCAAAACGGGCTGCACGTTCTTGTTGAAAAGCCGATTTCCGTGCACAAAGCCGACGCGCACCGCCTCATCGCCGCCCATACGAACCCGCATCAGGTTTTCGCCGCCATGTTCAACCAGCGCACCGATCCGCACTACACCAAAGTGCGTCATTTGATCCAGAGCGGCGAACTGGGCGAAATCCGGCGCGTCAACTGGATCATCACCAACTGGTTCCGCACCCACGCTTATTACAACTCCGGCGGATGGCGCGCGACCTGGCCCGGCGAAGGCGGCGGCGTGCTCCTCAACCAGTGCCCTCACAACCTCGATCTCTTTCAATGGCTCTTTGGCATGCCCGCAAAAGTCCGCGCCACCTGTCGCTTTGGACACTACCACGACATTGAGGTGGAGGACGATGTCACGGCGGTGATGGAATACGAGGACGGCAAGTCCGCCGTGTTCATCGCCTCGACCGGCGAAGCCCCTGGAACCAACCGTCTGGAGATCACCGCCGAACGCGGCCGTGTGGTCATCGAAGACGGCAACGTGCAATGGCTCCGCAACGAAATGCCGATGGGCGAATTCTCCCGCACCACAACTGACGGGTTTGCCCAGCCGGAGCGCTGGAACATCGAGATTCCTGTAAACGGCAGCGGCGAACAGCACATCGGCGTACTCAAGAACTTCGTCGAAGCGATTCTCGACAAGAAACCGCTCATCGCCCCTGCCGAAGAAGGGCTGCATTCCGTGGAACTGGCCAATGCCATGCTGATGTCCGCTTTCCTGGACAAGACGATCGAACTGCCGCTCGATGCCGCCGCTTACGAAGCGCTTCTTCAGAAAAAGATCGCCTCCTCGAACGCAAGGGAGAAAGTGGTCAAAAAGCCCGAAGGCGGCAGCAATTTCGCCTCCTCTTTCAACGCAGTCTAACCTTCTAAAAATCCCATGAGCAGTAACGGAATGAACTACGCCCCAACGGGCAAACCAGCCCCGGTGGTCAAGCCGGGCGAATTTCCCTTCGCGGCCGCATTTCTCGACCACGGCCACATTTACGGCATGTGCAACGGCCTTCAAGAAGCCGGCGGCGAACTCCGGTATGTCTATGATCCAGACCCCGCCCGGGTGGAAAACTTTTGCAAAACCTATCCTGGCGTAAAGCCGGTCGACTCGTTTGAGCAGCTGCTCGAAGACCCCGCAATCAAGCTGGTAGCCGCCGCAGCGGTTCCGTGCGAGCGCGGGCCGATTGGCTGCCGCGTTTTGAACGCCGGGAAAGATTATTTCACAGACAAAACGCCCTTTACCACACTCGAACAATTGGCAGAGGCCCGGGAAACGGTCGCGCGGACGGGCCGCAAATACATGGTCTACTTCAGCGAGCGGCTGCATGTGGAATCTGCCGTGTTCGCCGGACAACTCGTCAAGGAGGGGGCCATCGGACAAGTGGTGCAAGTCGTCGGCTTCGGCCCCCATCGCTTAAACGCGCCTTCGCGCCCCGCCTGGTTTTTTGAAAAAGCCAAATACGGCGGCATCCTGTGCGACATCGGCAGCCACCAGTTCGAGCAGTTCCTTTATTACAGCGGCGCGACGGATGCCACGGTCGCCTCGGCCACCGTCGCAAACAAGGCCAACCCGGATTATCCTGAACTGGAAGATTTCGGCGAAGCCCATCTCATCGGCAACAATGGAGCGACCAACTTCATCCGCGTCGACTGGCTGACCCCGGATGCATCCCGCACCTGGGGCGATGGTCGCACGTTTATCTTGGGCACCAAGGGCTACATCGAAATCCGCAAATACGTGGAAGTGGGTAGGGGAGAAGATGGCGATCAACTCTACATCGTCAACAATGACGTGGAACAACATATCTCCCTTGCCGGGAAAGTCGGGTTCCCCTTCTTTGGCCAGCTCATCTTGGACATCCTGAACCGCACCGAAACCGCCATGACCCAGGCGCACGTTTTTAAAGCGGCCGAACTTTGCTTGCTTTCCCAGCAAAAGGCGGTCCGACTCCAGAGCCTGTGACAGAAGTGGGGGGCAGGCGCGTTGGTGCGGATTGAAGGCCGCGCTCATCGAACGGCGCTCGTTATTCAAGCCACAGGATGGATGTTACGCCGCGAGGATAGTATTTGCTGCCCTTGGCTCGCCACAGACCATCTGGTCGCTCCAAGCCCAGTAGCTGTTTCGCGCATCAAGCAGCCATACGGCATGGGCCTTTTCGGCGGCATCGGAGGGGCAAATCCCAGGATTTTCTCGGCTACGAATTGGCAGAGATAAACTTTGCTCAACCGCGAGTTGTCGCTGGTGGAACTGATTTTCCAGCCTCCGGCAGGGAATATGCAGACGCACGGGTTGATCACTTTCCCGATGTGCTTCTTGAGCGCAGCGATGCCGTCGAAGTCATGTGGCAGAAACTTAAACTTGATCACCAGTGTTCGGGCGTTCCCGCTCATGGGACAAGACTCCCAAAAACAAGTCTCCCTTTGATAGGATTTTGCGAGAACCTTACGAGGTGCTGGCAATATGGTGAATGACAAGACATGATCTCCACCGTGAGAACATCGAGAGTGCTGATTTTCGTGGATGAATCGAATGTCGTAGCTTCCGTGCGGACGGTTAATCGGAAGCTTGATTGGCTTGCGTTGCGCGACCACCTCACGAAGGCCGACAAGGGAAGAGAACTGATCGAAATGGTGATTTACGCTGGACTGCCGCCAGCGATGGCAGAATGGCAAGTCGAACGAGACAAGAAGAATAAGTTCATATTCTGGCTGCGATCCCACGGATTCCTTGTCGTTACCAAAGATGGCTCGCCTGCCGAGGAAAAACACTACAAGGCAAACGTTGACGTCCTTATGGCCATTGACGCGGTGGAGTTGTCTGTTGAAATGCGTCCCGATGTGGTTGTTCTCGTCACAGGCGATGCCGATTTTGCTCACCTGGCGCTGCAATTGAGGCGGCGTGGTATTCGCGTTGAGGTGGCTTCTGTAGCTCAAAACCTCGGAAGCGCACTGAAAGCCTCGGCCAATGAAATCATTGATTTGGCTCCCTTATTCGATTCATTCGAAACGATGTAGAAGCCTTTGATCTTTTTCGACAGGAATCAGTAATTCGCTGTCCGGTTGGCTTGCCCTTGATGATCTTAATCACGAACCCATTGGAGAAACCGCTTGCCACTGCGGCTGAGGAGCTTAACTTCCTCGCTCCGTTCGAACCAAGCTCCAAGAGGCATGGCTGCGGAATTCCAGTCTCCGCTGTCGGGAGTCTTTTTCAGAAACATACTACTTTGAAATCTTTTAAAACATTGGGAGTCCGCGAAGATCTTATCCAGGGACTGGAGGAGATGGGGATCAAAACGCCGACGGCTATTCAGCGCGATGCGATTCCTTTTCTGCTGGCAAACGGAAAGGACTTCATCGCGCAAGCCCAGACCGGAACGGGGAAAACGGCGGCCTTTGGCATTCCCTTATTGATGCAGATCGACCCTGAGGCCCGGGAGATTCAGGCTGTGGTGGTCGCTCCCACGCGGGAACTTGCGAAGCAGATCGGCAAACAACTTTTTCGTTTCACCAAATACTGTGCCCAAAAGATTTTCGTGGAGGTGCTTACCGGAGGGGACAAGCTCGATCGCCAAATCGCAGCACTGCAACGCCCTACCCAAGTGGTCGTCGTTACGCCGGGCCGTTTGTTGGATTTGCTGAGCCGGACGGCTTTGTCTCTCGACGCAGTCAAACTTCTCATTCTCGATGAAGCCGATGAATTGCTGAATCTCGGTTTCCGGAAGGAGGTTGCGGAGATTTTTGCAAAAACCCAAGGGCGGCGGGCCACCTGGCTTTTTTCCGCCACCATCCCCGCCGGGGTGCAGAAGCTGATTACGGACTACATGTCACCGAAGTCCCACAGCATCAAAATCGATCAGCAGCACGTGGTGAACCGCGATATCTCGCACCGTTTCATTGTCTGCCAAGTCAGGGAAAAAACGAATCGAATCGCAGGCTTTTTGAAGAATCAGGGCGAGGAGCGCGGGGTGATCTTCTGTCGGACTAGGGCAGGAGCGACCAAGTTATTTGAGGAATTGGCAGAGCGTGGTCATCGGTTGGGCGTTTTGCAGGGCGATTTGATGCAATCAGAGCGGGACAAGGTGCTGCGCTCCTTTCGCAAGGGACGCTTCCAGTTCCTGATCGCGACCGATGTCGCGGCGAGGGGAATCGATGTGGAAGGGCTCGCCTTTGTCCTCCATCACCAACTTCCGGATCAGCTCGATTACTATACGCACCGTAGTGGACGGACCGGACGGGCCGGGCGGACTGGAGTGTCTATCGCCCTTATCTGCCAGCAGGAAAGGGCAGATATCGCCAAGCTAGGGCAAGTGTTGGGGCTAACTTTTGTTGAGATGAGTTAGGGGGATATTGTGCTACACAACGCAAGAAGCGTTTGTGCCTTTTCTTTTCACGCGTAATGGAAGGTCGTGTTATCATCACGGCACGAATGAAAAAAACTTTCCCGCTCCACCTTCCCGATAAGACAGATTCGCGGGTGATTGCAGCCATCCAGGTCACCCTCAATAAGTATGTGAAAAGAGAGCGGGGGAAAGCTTTGCCAACAGGGGCGGATCGCTGGATTTTCCAATGCCGGGTGGGGGCGAATCCTGAAACTGCGCTGCCCTGCCAACTGGTGGAGATTCCCGCGGGCATCGAGGCGGTGGCCTTGGCGGAGCATCCGGGGGTCTATGTGGAAATCCTGGCGGAGCCAAGACCGAAAATAGCCGTTACGGAGGGAGCGGAGAAGGGTAGGGTATGATGATCATTCACAGTACCGCACTGCTGGGCAGCGCGCCCGATCTGGCGTCCTGTCCGCCCTCGGATCTCCCTGAATTTGCCTTCATCGGGCGGTCCAACGTCGGGAAATCCTCCCTTATCAACATGCTCACGCGGGTGGAGGGTCTGGCCAGAGTATCCGACACGCCGGGGAAAACGCGGCTGATCAATTTTTTCATCGTGAATGAGAGCTGGACCCTGGTGGATCTCCCAGGCTACGGCTACGCCAAGGTGGGCAGGAAGGATCGCGCCAATTTCAGCTCCTTCGTTGCCGATTACCTTCAAAATCGGCCAAACCTGCGGGGGACTTTCGTTCTGATCGATTCCCGCCTGACCCCGCAGAAGATCGATCTCGATTTTCTCGATTGGATGGTGAACTGCGGGCTGCCTTTTATCCTCATCTTTACCAAGACGGACAAACTTTCCCGCGCGGCGGCACAGGCCAATATCGACGCCTTTTTGCTCCGACTCCAGGAGATCAGCCAGGATGCGCCCCCATTCCTGACCAGTTCGTCAAAGCTCAGTCACGGGCGCTCGGATATCCTGGAGTTGATCGAGACCACTCTGGCGGAGACCATCGCATGACGCTGGAGGACCTGGGTTGGAACGAAGCCATTGCGAAGAAATGGGAGGCATGCAGGGGCACGGCCAAAGGCTGGGTGCCCGCGCGTTTGATTCGCGATAACAAGATCAGTTACGGAGCCCTGACCGGAGAGGGCGAGGAACTTGAAGTGGTGATGAGTGGCAAGGTCTATCATGAGGCGAAAACGGATGCGGAATTGCCCGCTGTGGGGGATTGGGTCGCGTTGGAAGTCGGCGATGACGACCATGAACACATGATCCGCGCTCGGTTGGCTAGGCAGAATTCTCTGTCCCGCAAAATGTCGGGCCGCAGCACAGAGGAGCAGGTGATCGCCGCGAATATCGATGTCGCGGTGGTCGTCACCGATGCGGGATCGGACTTCAATCTCCGGCGCATGGAGCGTTATTTTGCCATCATCGGCCGCAGCCGGGCCAAGGCAGTAGTTCTGGTCAACAAGGCGGATCTTTATTCCGCCGGGCAGAACCAGGCGGCGGTAGAAGCCATTCAGGCGCTCAATCCCGAAGCAGATGTCCATCTTACCAGTGTGGTCAAAAAGACCACCTTGAAAGTGCTCAAGACCTACCTCCAACGCGGCGTTTCCCTTACTTTTGCTGGCTCCAGCGGAGTGGGAAAATCTTCGGTGATCAATTATCTGCTCGGCGACGAATATCAGTGGACCGACGAGGTGAATGCCGCCACCGGAAAGGGACGACACACCACCACCGCGCGGGAGTTGATGGTGCTACGCTCGGGTGGGATCATCATTGATAATCCCGGCATCCGTGAAGTTCACATGTGGACCGATGAGACCACCCTGCGTGAGCGATTTGCCGATCTGGATGAGTTGGCGAAACAATGCAAATTTACCGATTGCAGGCACGGAGCGGCTAATGCGGGCTGCGCCATTCAAGCCGCCATCACGGCAGGAAAACTGGACGCCAAGCGCCTTGAGGGGCTCCTAAAATTGGATCAGGAAATCGCGCTTCTCCAACGAAACCGCCAAAAACGCCAGATGACCGTCGAGCGCCGTACCCGCCGCGATCACCAAAGCCAGTCCCGAAAATTTTCCGAACGCAACGTGGGTAATCGGGAGCACGATTACTGAGCCGAGCCCCATTTTGTGCGGCTCATGGCCTGGTTGCCGCCCCGGGCTCCGGCGGCATGAGGATGGACTTTGATGTGGCTGGCGTCGATCATGAGCCATTCGTAATCGGGCTCATCGATGAGTTTTTCTAGCAGCTTTTCCCAGATGCCTTTGTCGCCCATCGGCAAAAGCGCCGGTGGGTGTTCTGACCACCCCCCACTCGATGTTGCAAATGCCGATAAGGATAATGTTCCTCCACATGAGCGGCTTGTCGGCATAATAGGCAGCCAGTTCGTGGCTCTTTGCCGTGGCAGGAGATGGCACGCCATACGGCATCGCCCAGCGTCCGTAGGTGAAGATGGTGGGGATTACGCATCCAATTGCCGTCCATGCCGTGCGGAGATTTGGAACCGAAATTCGATAGCGTTGTTTGCCGCGAAGGAGCAAAGCGAGTCCACCAATAGCCACTCGGAGAGACCAGACCGGAGGTCGTCAGCTTTTTCCAGACGTCTTCCACGGCATGCATCGTTGCCGCATCCTCATGTTTTGCCCCCAATCGAGCAACGCTTCAAACACCACCCAGCCGCTCACCCAGCCGAGAGGCATTTCGTGACGATCTAGCGATACCCCGCTGCCTTCAGCGATTTGCTGGCCCACCCGGTCGAAGGCCACCGTATAGCGAAAATAATGCTCACAGGGATGGTAATGCCATTTCATGAGGGCATTTCGCGTGGCACGCGCGCAGTCGGCGGCGGTTGCTTTCGGGCTCGCAGCCTCCTCGGTGTGGTAGTTTGTTTGAAGAAGCTCCAAAAGCGATGTGACGTTACCCTCCAAACGGAGCGCCCGAACGGACCACGTGATGGTTCGGGGAGAGTCCGCCATCGAGCGTATTGTGCCCAACAGTCCACTGCAACTGCTGTTCGGCAAGCGTGCGCCAGGCAGGCACACCCAGCAGCGCCGCCGTTTTTGCAAGAACCGCGGCATGAGCCAAGACAACGCTGCTGGTGCCGTGAGCAATGCCTTGCGCATTAAAAGGATGCATAAAACTGCGGATACCTAGTCCGCTTCCGGCCTCACGAAAGGTTTGCCGTTCCGCCTGCTCTGGGTTCTTAAAGACTCCATAGGGGGTCAGCGCGAACGGGTTGGAATTGGCATCGGCCGCGAGGTATCCTTCGCAATAATCTTTCACCGCTTGCCGACACCGGACTGCCTACGATTCCAGCCCTGGCGGGTTCCGCTCGATCAAGCGCAACAGCAAGACAACAAATCTCAAGGATCAAAGCGGATTTAAAGTTCGTCACCAGGCGGTGTGCGTGTGGTAGTTGGAAAAATTTGTTGCTTGCCATCGGAAGTTAAAAAGACATGATCTTACGTAAGGTTATACCGGAGGAAAAAATGGCTGAAAACAATCAGGAAAAAGCTCAAAAAACTGTCATCGCAGCATCACAGTTCGATTCAGCCAGTCTCGGGGAGATCAAAAACAGCGTGAATATGTACCGGGGCGAAGTGAATCTGCCTCTGCCGCTGATTCGCCTGCCGGGAACACGCGGCTTGGACATAAATCTACAGGCATTCTATTCAAGCGCCGTAGGGATGTCGATTTCGACCTGGAATCTGAGTGCCTCGACTGGTCTGCTGGGTGTTGGCTGGTCGTGGCCGGAGGATAAGATTGCTGTCGACCGAAAGGGAACCGGGACGGGCTTCGACGATTCCTTCTTTCTCCTGTCTGGCGACGCGGTGCCGCTTTACCGCACCGGCGCAACTGAGACTGATGGCCTCACGGTCATTCATTTTCAGGCACAGTCGATGCCATACTGGCAGATTTCATATTTCACGAATCCGCAGGATCGCACGCAGGAGCGCTGGGAGATTCTCAAAGAGGACGGCAAGACGTACGTCTACGGACTGCAAGGGATCGAATGGGGAGTGTCGTGGCGTAATTGGATTGGATCGACCACCAACCCTTCCGGAGAGCAATACCCAGTGGCATGGAAACTGGTGGAGATGCGTGACTATTGGGGCAATGCTGTCCATTTTGAATATGCACACGATAATATTGCGATTGGAGAGGGTGCGGCAAAGTATACTCGCGCATCGCGACTGAAGCAGATCACTGATACTGTTGGCCGCACTGTTAAGTTCCATTACCTAGACAAAAGCAATGATGAGATTCAGCTTCCGTATCAGACGCCGGAAGGCCAAGGCGAGGCTTTCCAGTTTTTCTATCAGACACAGTATCTCGACGTGATCCAGGTGATGGATGACCAGGACCGTCTCCTGTTCACCACACATTTCGATTACATGCTAGGGAACGTGTCCATGCATCCGAACGATCCCCATTATTGTAAGCGATATCTGACCGGAGTGCGACAGGTCTATGCCGATGGCAGCAGTGCGCCCGGCTTCACATTTGAATACTACACCGCCGCGGCCGACGCGAATCCTGGCGCCCTCAAGCGCGTCACCTATCCAAAAGGCGGGGCGGTGACTTACCATTTTGACGAGGTGGACTTGGGCGGCGCGAGCACGCGTGCGATTATTTCCAGCCCGGGCAGCGACTACACCCCCACAGTTTGGCACGGCCCCGATTACGTAATCGTTGCCTGGTACAATTCCCCCCTTAATATCGCAAAACTTACGATTTACAGTTGGCGTGGCAACTGGCGGGTGTGGCAGACGCATGAGATTTCCAAGGTTTGCCTGGAGGATATGTCAATCATTCCGGGGCAAAACTTCTTCGCCTTCTCGTTCAAAGACATTTCAACCGGCCGCTACCGCCTCTTGCTGTACCGGGCCAATCAGTACTGCGATGGCGAATGGCTCGCCGCCAAGGAAGTTCAGCTCGGCAGCGAATACACCAGCCTGGCAATAGCGGCGGGTAACGATTTCATCGCTGTGCGTTCCAAAGATTCCACTCGCCTCCTCATCGAACAATGGGATGTGAAGAGCCAGCAATGGCAAGAGACCCGGATTCCATCGCGGAACTATAGCCAAGTCGCCCTGACCGCCATGGAAAATGTCTGCCTTGCCGCCTATTACGATGACAATGACGCCTCATCCAGGGTGACTTTTCAGCTTTACTACTCCGACGCTAACCGCGTGTGGCGGACCGGTGACCAGCAAATCATCAACACCAGGGTCGACTGGTCGCTCACATCGCCGGGTTCATTCTGGTCCATTGGGCCGTCCTTTGCGAGCGCAACCTACATCACCGAGTCGAACGACGAGTTGGTTACCTATGAAACGACCCTGCTGCAATGGCGTGAAAACTTCACTTTTACGCAAGCCGCTATCTATGATGGCCAGCAAGACCGATCCGTAGTTAATCCCATTCTTTATTCCATCGCCGACGCTACGCAGGTCGGCCATGCCCAGAACTGCTACCGTTTTACTGGCGAGCGCTGGGACAACGGGACAATCGCCTTTCCCCAAGCGGGTAACAGCTACCGCTATGCCTATGGGATGGATCTTGTCGTTGCTGCCGAGCAATCGGGGCAGAGCGTGCACTATTCCTCTCTAAAATACGATCCTTACCAAAGGAAATGGAGCCCTGGCGAAATCAAGGGCAGCACGCCGACTCAAGACGGAGGCCTGCAACCAACTATCTTGAACGGGTATTGTCTGGCTGGGCGCGACATCTATTATGAGGACTCCAGCCTGAAATGGCTCAAGATATACACCCTGCCGAACGATGCCGATCTAGCTACATTACAGAACCGCGCTCCATTCTTCATCAGCTATCAGAAGCGCAACAGCGCCAATACCCACATCCTGTTCCTGAAAGATGGCGCTGTTCAACGCGGCCCAGAGCCGCTCGCTCCCGGCGAACGCATTTACGTCGAGAACCCTCAGCCCGGCCAGATTCTGGCTGGCGCCCGTTCCTTTGTCACTTACAAGGAAACGACACTTGAGAATGCCTCTAAATTGTTCCTCTATCGAGTGCTTGATGAGACGGTGCAGACCTTGCACGCGCTACCCGTCATTTCACACCTGACCATCGACAGCGGTTTTGGCATCCTCGATACCACCTACACTTACGACCTTGAATCCGCAACCTGCGATCCGTCCGGCACCGTCGTGCAATTCAGCAAGGTTCGCAGCACTCAGGGCAACGGTTACACCGACGTTACCTACTTCAACAGTCTTGGCCCTGATCGCGACGGGGCAATCTATCCACCGACGGACGCCTTCACCAATGTCCGGGAGTATTTCAGTTTGGTCGCCGGTACGATTTACCAGTCTCAGAGTTTCGACGAGAATGGCTGCCTGACGGCGGCGACTACCAACTTCCTCTATGCCTATGACAAGGATGCGACGGGCAATTATCTATTTGGCGCCTGCGTTCGACAGCGGAAAACAGAATCCCTGGCCGGCGCGGACCTGTTTGATCTCGCCGCAGCCTTTCGGGAAGACTTCGACCAATGGACGATAAGCCAGCGCATCCACGATACATTTGCCGCCAAGGGGATGCCTCTGTCGGACCGATCGACTGTTGAACTGGTAAAGGCGGGATCGTCGTGGAACCTCGACGATCCCATCAATCGCAACAGGTATTCTGTCGTGGCGACACCGGAGGGATTGACTGTCCGAGGGGTCATCAAGAGCGTGGCCGAGAACGAATTCAACGCCAAGAACCAGGTTGCACAATCGATCTCCTACAACACGAATTCCGAGGGGCAGCAGGAGAAGCTGGTCCAGACCATTCAATACGCATGGGAAATCGATGCCTATAAGGAACTGGAAACCCTGAACTGTCTGTCGCAGATTACAGCAAACACCAGCAGGAACGCCACGCAGAATCTCACCATCGCCGTCCAGGTGGTTACGTTCAAGAAGTCCTGGAACGGAGGGGTTACGGGGTGGGCGCCCCATAAGACATATGCCTGGAATGGGGAGGGATCGCCGGAATTCGATTTTGCGGCGTGGTCGGGCAGCGGCACGCCTCCCAACAACTGGGTCCTGCACACAGAACTGATTGCCATCACAACCAATGGCCAGTCATTAGTGACTGCCGATATCGACGGCATCCGGAGTTCGGTTCTATTCGATCGCCAGAACCGGTTTCCTGTGGCGTCTTTCGGCAATGCTGACTGCCTGCAGGGTGAGGCTAACTACTATGGTTTCGAGGAGTATGAAGCCCCGCGTGGCTGGGCTCTCGATCCGCCAGAGTTGGATTCATCCGCCTTCATCAACACCGGCGATTCCTGCACCGGCAGCCGCAGACTGATGCTAACCGGAAATTCCACGCAAAAAACGGGCCTGAGAAACACATTCCAGCCCGCAACTGGCAACCAAAAGTACATCCTCGTCTGCCGTGTTAAGACACCGGAGGACTTTACCGGAAGCGCCGGGTGGGAGGTGACGGCGAGCGACGACATTACGACTCCCAAGACACGATTTTTCGCGTTCGCCACGACCAGAGGCGCTTGGAGGCGCTTTCACTGCATCGTCGATGCCGCCACCTTCGGAATCGCGACGCTAAAACAGGTGGACGTGTTTGTGTTCAATCAAGCGGACGGCACGGTGGTGCTTGTAGATAATGTCGCGTTTCAACCCTTCTCCGGAACCTGCGATGCGACTGTATATGACTCGATGTGGCGGCGTCCCACAGCGCAACTGAATTCGATGGGCGTGGTGTCGCACATTGCCTACGATACATTGCAACACCCAGTGGCCACTATCACGGGCAACCAGCCGAAGACGCTGTCGGCCCAATTTTTATGGCGCCAGGCGATGGCAGCGCCCGATCCGGCGTTGCCAAATAGCGACGTTACAGTAAGCGCGCGAAGCGGAGGATCATACGACGATTTTCACCACGGCGATGAATGGGAGACACGTTGGCAGGCCTCGCCCGGCTGGAGCCTGCTCGAGAGCCAACTCGTGTACTCCGGCGTCGGGCCGGGAGCCCTCACTCTCAAGAATTCGTCGGACTGGAAGAACTTTGGCATTCGCTTGCGCCTTTCCACAACTGCGCCGGTAACCCAGCCGATCGGCCTGCAGGTCGGCGACCGCATCATCGTCCGTTGGAACGCTGCCAACTGGGAAATCTACGACATCGGGCTTGGCCGCGTCGTTTCCAGCATAGCCGCGCCGGTGATGGCCGCGACCGACTGGATGCTGATTGCCTGCGAACACAGCGTCGTCTTCTTTGCGGACGGCCGGCAGGTTCTGCAATATCTCTTCTCGCAGCCGGTTGGCGGCACGCCGGAATTCTTCACGTCCAGCCCCATCGCGCTCCAGTATCTGATCGTATGCGTCGATCCGGTCGTGCAGATGGCGTATTCCGACGGCTCGGGGAACCATCTCCAGTCGCAGTCGCTGGACGATGGAGCGGTGATCGCCTCCGCCACCTGTTACGACAGCGTGGGCCGGGCAGCGATTATCACCAAGGCAGCCCGTTTCGACGGCGTGTTGCCCGGATACCGCACCGAGTTGGTGACCGGTATCGACTGGACCTCCGGCATCCTCACCGGGGAAGTAGCTGAAGCATATCCGGACGATGAAGGGTATCCCTATTCGCGCCACGTTTTCGAGAATGCACCGACCTCGCGTGTGGTTGAGACCGGGAGCCCCGGCAAGGTTTTGGGCATCGACCTGCGCACGCCGGTCGAGCAGCGTCATACCGCTCTGAGCCGCTTCTATACAAACAGCACGGAAGCGCCTTTGACCGATCTGCCACCCAACGAATACGCCATCGAGCAAACCATCGATCCCGACAAGCTGCCCTCGGCAACTTGCCGCGATAAACGAGGCAATATCGTAGCCGCATGGATCGGACAACCTGGTGGCGACTCATCCAACTTCAATCTTACACGCAACCATTACGATGCCTACGGCAATCTGGTGCGCACCGAACTGCCAAACTATTTCCAAACGGACCTCGATCACCACGAGAATTTTTACACAGAGCAGCGGTTCGATTTCTTTGGGCGCGTAATCCAGCGAGATGAGCCTGAGAGCCGGCCTTATGCCTACTGCTATGTGTACGACAAGGCCGGTCGAATCCGTTTCTCACAGGATCCCAACGGGGCAAAAGCCGGCTATCTGCTTTACGCTCGGTATGATTTCATCGGGCGCGTTACGGAAGCAGGCTGGTGTCCGGCATCGGAGCCCTGGGATACGCTCCGTACGCAGCTCCAAGATCACGCCGATGACAAGACTTGGTTGCCCTCCCAGGGCAACTGGCTCAAGCGCTATGCCTATGACGGCGACGGGGCCGATCTGGATCAGATCGGCCAACTCGTGGTGGCGGAAACGGCCGATTCGTCAATCCCGGCAACCACTGGTGTCATGGAACAATTCGAATACAACGAGTCGGGCCGCCTTAAGACCAAGATCCTCCGGGTGAACGCCTTCGCCCGCAATCAGCCATTTGCGACCCGCTTCACATACGACAACCTTGACAATCCCAAGACCATCGCAAGCGCCACCGGCACTCCAGGCGGCGATTTCTTTCTACAGTGGGACTATGACCAGTTAAACCGACTCCAAGAGGTGCGCACGGCCGAGGCCACGATGGTCCGCTACCGGTATGATGCGCAAGGGGGCCTTCTCAGCGAGACGTTTCTGCCCGACGACGCGCAGTCCCTCGAGCGCAAGTACACCTACAAATCCGCGGGGATGCTCGCGCAGATATCCGACCGGTATTTCAGTGAAACGCTCGAATACTTTGGCGATGGCTACAATGGCGCCGCTTCCTACGCCGGGCGAATCGTCAAAGCCAGCTACAGGTTCACCGGCTTCGCGGCGCAGGATGGCTTTGCGGCCGACTATGTAAATCGCTACGCCTACAGTCCGCTGAAGCGCCTGCAAACGGCGGATTGTAGCGCGGGTGCTCAGTGGAGCATGGGGGTCGGCCTGCCTTTAACCTACGACGCAAACGGAAACAATCAGACATTTGGCAAAGGCTCGACTCCGGGCGGATTCACCTACGCCAGCGGCACCAACAAGCTCGTCAATTCCACCGGCGAGATGTCGGAAGATTACACCCATGACACCCAGGGCAACATCACCTCGTCGACGCCGCGGGGCATCGTGCAGATCGACTATGACAGGCTCACCCAGCTTGCTACGCGGATGCAACTCGCCGATGGGAAGAGCATCGACTATGTCTACGACGCGGGCGGCGGCAAGGTCTACCGTGAGGAAAATGGCATCAAAAGACTTTATTTGCCCGGAGCTAACGGCCGTCCGAGCGTGGAAATCGTCGACGATGGCAGCGGTTCGTTCACTGCGACCGGCCATCTCATTGGGCCGACCGGACTCTTCGGCATGATGACCAACAGGCAGCCCCTGTTTCTCATTAAAGACCATCTCAACTCGACGCGCGCGATCTTTGACGGCAACGGGATTCGCGCAGCATACAATTACGACCCGACCGGCGCTTTTCTTGGCACCCCGCATGAGCCCGCCGGTCGCCTCACGGTGTATCTTTACACCGGCCAGGAATTCGAAGCTAGCCTCGGGCTTTACAATTATCGGGCCCGGTTTTTCGACCCGTCAATCGGCCGGTTCTACAGCCTCGATCCGGCAGGCGAATTCGCCAGCCCCTATCTGTATGCAGGCGGCGATTGGATCAACTTTAACGATCCGACAGGCATGTTCTCGTGGGCAGCCTTCGGCGCAATTCTCGGAGGAATCGCAGCCTTCGGTGGCGGGTTTATCCTCGCCGTGATAACGGCTGGCGCCGCCGCACCCGTAGTCGTGCTGGGCCTCGTAGGCGGTGGCGCAATGAGCGGCGCGGGGATGGTAAGTGTTGTGTACGGTTTCACACACACCAAAGACGGCAGTTTCAACATCGCCGAGTGGGGTGCGATGGTGGGGGTGGGTGCGGTTCTGGGCGCGATCACAGGCGGCTTCTTCTGCTTGAGTGATCTGTCGACAGTGGCAACTCTGAGCGGCGAAACAGCGATGGGCTCGCTCGGACTCTGCCCTGCTCCTGCTGTACCTTCCATAGCCAGAAGCATCTTTGGTGTCTTACGACAAGAAGGTTTCATAGGCGCCTCGCTGCTAGTGGCGTCTGGCGGCGTGTTTGCTCTTGGATTACCGGATGCGTGCATCAATTCCAACTGCCTCGATATAAACGGAATAAACACGATAGGTATTGGATTAATATGCAAGCAACATAGGGTTTCTCACACTATTATTTGCTTTAATGACACAGGCTATGAACAAACGAAAACGATTGGTGAAAACGGGAAATCGTCTACGTATATGGGTGAATGTTATTTTGAAAACGCCAATCAAGAGGCTGTTCCGTTTAACAAAACAAGAGCTCGCTGTATTGATCTGAAGATTTCGCAAGAAATGTTTGATAGGGGCTACGCGGCGCTGATGGCAAAGATAGGGGGTGAAGATTTAGGCCACTACAATTTATTAAGAAATAGTTGTACATCAAACGCCGTTGATATATTGAGAGCCATGGGATTCACAGTTAACCCTCTAATTCGCGCCCCCTGGCAGTTGCACCTATTGTGGCGTTTCATGAGGTATCTCCAACTCCGTAAATTCAGGAAGGATTGATATTTCCCAGATAGACTATACGCCCGCTCAGCATTGTTTTTAGCGGCAGTTCATTTCCCACACCCAAAAACCAAAAACCAAAAACCAAAAAATATGAGATTCGCTGATTTACCCAAAAAACAACAAGATCTTTGGCACGAAATGGTGACCAGACTTGGCATTGACCCCTCGGCGCGGCCCATGCCGTTTGGCCGGATTTGCATCGCCAAAGATCTGGATACATTTGCGCAAAACTTCAACAGCAGGCCGCAGCCCAAGACCGAACGCTCGCTGGCAGAAGAACGTCCCTTGGAGGAACTGAGCTCCGAAGCAGTGCGGCATGCGTTGATCGCTCATGTTAATGGTTCGGCTCCGATCACCAACCCCTGTGTCAAAACCGCGCTCAGCAAGGCAGCGGGGCCATTCCTCTTTGAAGCCCAGGTAGCTCAGGATATCACAGTCACCGCCGAGAACCCGTTAATCATCAACAGTAATACGTCCATCACCGCGTATGGTGTTGTCACGATCAAAGACGGCGGCTTCATCCAGATCAGTGTCCCCTGCCATTTTCAGGCAGTGACCCTGTACAAAGAGCAAGGAGATACCCTTCCACAAGGAACGCATGATTTTTTGATTGCCGGGCGCGATGGAACACCTGGCGCCAATGGGCAGCAAGGCATCACGGGAATAGCCGGCGCGGCAGGGACTCCTGGCCAAGCTCACTGCACCTACGCGAACTGCAAGAATGGGACCGCCGGCGGCACTGGTGGCAATGGCGGTGATGGGCTCGCAGGTTCCCCGGGCAGTGACGGCGGAAATAGCCAGCAGGTGGTGATCACCATCCATGATCTGTGCTCCGACATTTCAGTACTCAATCAAGGGGGGCAAGGTGGAGTTGGCGGCAACGGCGGTAACGGCGGCAACGGTGGCAGCGGTGGCAACGGTGGTGCTGATGATACGTGTGGTACTGCGACTGTCAACGGTGGCAACGGTGGCAACGGTGGCATTGGCGCTAAAGGCGCCAACGGAGGCAAAGGAGGCAACGGCGGAAGCGGCGGCACATCGACAATCTACTGCTCCACCAACAATGGCAGCAAAGTGATGTGCACCAATGGTCAGGCAACGGGCGGCACTGGCGGCAACGGTGGGATGGCGGGTAACGGCGGCAACGGCGGAAGCAGCGGTGGCCGGGGCGCAATTCCAGGAAATCCGGGTTCGTCCGGCGCTTCCTCCGGATCCAATGGCCCCCAGGGCAATTACGGTGACTCCGGTGTTATCAACGTTTATCCTCTAGCTGACTGATAACGGAACGTTAACTGGCGCGCCAGTTAACGTTTCATTGATGCCGGAATGCAAACTTCACTCCTTGACCCGATTGCCATCGTTGGCATCGGCTGCCGGTTTCCGGGTGGTGCCGATCACCCGGAAACCTTCTGGCGGCTATTGCTCGATGGCCGGGACGCGATGGTCGAAACGCCGCCTGAGCGCTGGGATTTGCGCCGCTTCCACGACGAAGTGCCGGACCGTCCAGCTAAGGTTTACGTTCGCCGGGGCGGTTTCCTGAAGGAGCCCATCGACGAGTTCGACGCCGCCTTCTTCGGTATTTCGCCGCGCGAAGCCCATGCCATGGACCCGCAGCAGCGTTTGCTCTTGGAATTGACATGGGAAGCGCTCGAAGATGGAGGGCAACTGCCTACGGCGTTGCGCGGGCGCATGGTCGGCGTCTACGTGGGCGCTTTCACCCTCGATTACCTGATGTTGCAGTTCCGGCCAAGCAACCGGCATCTCATCGGTCCGCATACTGCCTCGGGCTCAACCATGGGTGTGCTCGCCAACCGGTTGTCCCACGCCTTCGACTTCCGCGGTCCGAGTCTGGCGGTGGACACAGCGTGTTCGTCCTCACTCACCGCGCTGAATTATGCCTGCCACGACCTGACCCAGGGCGCCTGCGAGTTGGCAGTGTGCGCCGGCGTAAACCTGATGCTCGTTCCCGAATATGTGATGGCTATGTGCAAGGGGCAGTTCCTGGCGCCGGACGGGCGGTGTAAAACCTTCGATGCCCGTGCCGACGGTTATGCCCGTGGTGAGGGTGGCGGCGTATTGATTTTGAAATCCCTGGCCCGAGCCGAAGCGGACGGCGACGCCATTTACTCCGTCATTCGCGCTATCGGCATTAACCAGGATGGCCACACCGACGGCATCGTGTCCCCCAATCCAGCCGCTCAGCAAGCACTGCTGCGACAAGTCTACAGTCAAGCAGGCATCGCTCCGGGGCAAATCGCTTATGTTGAAGCCCACGGCACCGGAACCCAGGCTGGCGACGTGGCGGAAGCATCGGCTCTCGGCGCGGTGATTGGCCAGGCGCCAGAGCGCAAGGCGCCGCTGGTAGTCGGATCGGTCAAGACCAATATTGGCCATCTCGAAGCAGCGGCGGGAATGGCCGCGGTGATCAAAACCGCCCTGACACTACGCCGCGGAATAATTCCACCTAGCCTGAACTTCGAGACGCCCAACCCCAAGATCGACTTTAACGCTCTCAGACTGCGCGTGCCGGTTGCCGTTGAGCCGTGGCCGGAGCAGGCGGGGCCGCGGTACGCCGCGGTCAACTCGTTCGGCTACGGAGGAACCAACGTGCATGCCGTACTCGAAGAATATTGTGCGGAAAACCAGGACACAGCTACGGAGGCTCCCGAGCGTGCCGAGCTTCTGCCACTCTCGGCTCGCAGTTCCGCAGCCCTGCACAAGATGGCGGCCGCGTACGAGTCATTTCTGGCGCCGGGAGGCGAGGGTGTCCAACTGCCATTGCGCGAACTCTGCGGGAACGCAGCCTTGCATCGGACCCACCACGATTACCGTCTCACGGTGAGCGGCCGCAGCGCGGCACAAATCGCGATGCGCCTGGCTGCTTTCCGGCAGGGCAGCAAAGCTGAAGGTATAGCGGAGGGGTGCAGTGGCATCCCCGGCCGCTTGGTGTTTGTCTACACCGGCATGGGGCCGCAATGGTGGGCGATGGGGCAGGAACTGTATCGGGACGAGCCGGTATTTCGTGAGGCAGTGGATGCCGTCGATGCCTCTTTCTCCCAAATTGCCGGCTGGTCACTGCGTGCCAGGATGCTGGCGAGCGAGGCGGACTCGCGCACGTTCGAGGTGCGGATAGCGCAACCCGCCAACTTCTGTCTGCAAGTCGCCCTGACGGCGCTGTGGCAGTCATGGGGCGTGGTTCCCGGTGCCGTCGTTGGTCACAGCGCAGGCGAAATCGCCGCTGCATACGCCGCAGGCGCACTTGATCTGGAGCAAGCGGTAAACGTCATCTTCACCAGGGCACGCCTGCAACATCGGATGAATGGAAAGGGACGTATGCTGGCGGTCGGAATCGGCATGCCAGACGCAACGGCCCTACTCGCAGGACTGGAGGACCGGGTATCGCTGGCCGCCTCCAATAGCCCAGCCGTGACGGTGCTGGCTGGCGAAGTGGCCGCTCTCAAGAGAATCGCGTCAGAACTGGAGGCGCAGGGTAAATTTCAGCATTTCCTTGACGGCGAGGTTGCCTATCACAGTTACCAGATGGATCCCCTCCGCGCGGAATTTCTGGCGGCGCTCGATGGCCTCCTCTCCACCCAACCCGCAATTCCGCTGATCTCCACGGTCACCGGTGCTAAAGTGACAACCGGCGCCCTTGATGCCGTCTACTGGTGGGCCAACCTCCGACAACCGGTGCGTTTTAATGTGGCTACCAAGGCCCTGCTCAGTGACGGCCCGTCCCTTTTCCTTGAGATCGGACCTCACCCTGTCCTCGGAGCCCATATCCGCAAAACCGCACAGCAACTCGGAGTTAACACCCACGTATTCGCTTCCCAGCACCAGCGGCGGCCACAGCGGGAAACCATGCTCGACGCTCTGGGCGGCCTGCATAGCCTGGGATTTCCGGTGCAGTGGAGCCTGCTCTATCCGAGAGGCAAGCGCCACCTCGGCGCGCTGCCAACTTACCCCTGGGAGCGCGAGCGATTTTTCCACGAATCTCCCATCTCCCGTGAAGACCGGTTGGGCCCCTCCGGTCATCCCATGCTAGGAGAGCGCATGCTAGCGCCGGGTGCCAACTGGGAAATCGAACTTAACCGAAACTTCCAACCTTTCATTAACGACCACCGGGTCCAAGATCATGTGGTATTCCCCGGCGCCGCCTATGTCGAAGCTGGATTAGCCATCGGGAATGCTGAATACGGTGCGGTGCCATTAGTGATCGAGAATCTGTGTCTGGTACGCATGCTCGCCTTGAATGTGGAACGGGAGCGCATTCTCCGGACCGAGCATTATCCCAGAGAGTTCCGCTATATAGTCCGAAGTGGCTCATACCCGGAACGTAACGACTGGACCACCCATGCCACCGGACGCCTCTACCCTGGCGGACCCCACAGCCACGGCGGCATGCTCGACCTTGCCAAGCTCCGCGACCGGTGCTCCGAGGCGTTGGCCGGTGAGGAGTTTTACAAACAGCTCTCCGTTCTCGGTTTGAACTATGGCCCGGCCTTCCGCTGTGTACGCCGCATACATCGGGGTAAATACGAAGTGCTGGCCGAGGTTGCCATGGACGCTGAAGCCGCGGTCGGCGCGGCATCCTATCTAGTGCATCCGGCCCTCCTCGACTGCGCATTCCAGACCTTAATCGTGGCAGCGGCAAACGGCGTTGCCGGGCTCTTTCTGCCTGAGAGCATCGATCAAGTACGATTTTTCCGCTCCCCAGGCGACCAAGTCCTTGTCCACACCTCGCTGACGGATGCCACTGCGACCATGATCCGCGGTAACCTCCAATTGTGCGATGCTTCCGGGGAAATTTTAGTAGAGGTCACTGGCTTGCGCTGTAGCGCCTTGCCCGCGCGGGACGCTGCCCAAGCCAACTTGCTTTACGAATTTCGCTGGCAACCCGCTGTCGAGAGCGATCCAGAACCATTGCCGGTCGCACCATGGCTTGTTGTGGCCGAGGACGATCACTTTGCCGCAGCATTCCGAAGGGCCGCCGATGCCGCCGGGCTGCCAGTGGCGCTGGTCTCGCCGACCAGGATTATTGATTCGCAGCCACGGACCGGGGTGCTTTGGCTTACCGGCTCCGCCAGCCCGAACCAAGCACCGGATGCTTCGGCGTGTGCACGCGGGCTCGCCCTTATCCAAGCCTTGGCAGCAACAGGGCAGCCCGAACGCCTGATCTTGGTTACCCGTGGAGCGATGGCAGCAATTCCCGGTGACGAGGTGGAGGGCGTGGCGCTAGCTCCGCTCTGGGGATTGGCACGGGTCGCAATGAACGAATATCCCGGACTAGGCTGCATTTTAGTCGATCTGCCGTCCCTTCCCGAGGTGGCTGACTGGACCGCGCTCATCGCGCAGTGCCTTCAGGATGGTGCCGAACGTGAGGTCGCGGTGCGCGGCGGCCGGCGTCTTGTCAATCGACTCCAGACGCTCACTTCTGCTGAACGCGAAAAGCATCAATTACGTGAACAGTCCGGCTCCCATCATACCCGCATCCATCTGTTGCCGGGGGCAGACGGTGGCTTGGTGTGGCAACAAGGCGAACGTAGAGCGCCCGGCGCCAAAGAAATCGAACTTCGTGTTCACGCTGTAGCTCTTGGGCCTCAGGACCTCACGACAGCCGCACGACCGGTGATGGCCAAAGACGGCGCTGTGGAATCTCCGTTCGGTTATGAGGCTGTCGGCGAGGTGGAAGCAATCGGCACGGAAGTGCGAACCCTAGCACCCGGAGACCGGGTGGTAATAGCGGCAACGGGCGGCTTGCTTGGCTCGTTCGTCTATGTCGATATAGAAAAGAGCCTCGTCATACCCCATTCGCACCATGGCGCCATCGCTGATGGTCTCGGCTGGCTGTCCTATATGGTAGCCATGCATGCCCTAGACGATCTCGCACACCTAAAATCGGGCGAGCGATTGTTAATTCATGCCGAAGCGAACGGATGGGCCGAGGCGGCTATCCGCCATGCCCATGCGCGCGGCGCCGAAGTCTTTGTCACCGCAGCCAATCCGGAACACCGAGCGTTCCTGGCCACGCTCGGTGCAACATACGTCTTGGACTCAAGCAACATCGACTTCGCCAACACAGTACGAAGTGCAACCGGCGGCACAGGCGTTGATGTGGTGTTGTGCGCTACAGGGGGCGCGATACTGCACCAGAGCCTTGCTCTGCTCGGTGATGGCGGACGCATGATACGGATTCGCCAGACTGCCGACGAAAGCGAAACCGTGGAGATACCGGCAGGCAACCGCCTGATCGCCTCTCTCGATGTTCGTCGTCTGCTGACACTGTCTGCGGCTCGCCGTCACTCCTTGGTTGACCGCATAAACGCCGCGATTTGTGCCGGCGCGTTTACGCTGCTCAACCAGCGTTTCTTTTCCGCGGCGAAAGTCACGGATGCCTTCCAGACAGCCCTGAAACCCACCGTATTCGGTCAGGTTGTCGTGCGCATGGACCATGAAACCGTGTTGGTGCGTCCGTTGCGGTCCCGCCTATTCCGCTCCGATGCCACCTATCTGGTGACTGGCGGCCTTGGAGGCTTCGGACTGGAAGTCGCTCGCTGGCTAGCCAAACACGGCGCACGCCATTTGGCCTTGGCTGGGCGCACCGGCGCCAGCCGCCCCGAGGCAACTCAGCTGCTTTCCGAACTGACAGGCAAGGGTGTGGAAGCACGGGTTTTTCCTGTCGACGTCGGAAACGCGGCGATGGTGGCTGCGCTGCTCGCTGACATCCGGGCAAGCATGCCCCCCTTGGCTGGCGTTTTCCACTGTGCAGCAGCACTCGATGACGGGCTGATCAGCGATCTATCGCCGGATCGGATGGAGCGTGTGCTGCGCCCCAAAGCTTTGGGTGCTTGGCATCTCCATCAAGCCACCGCCAATGATACTCTGGAAGTATTCATCCTATTCTCGTCGATCGCATCCGTGCTCGGCAACCGCGGCCAAGGCAACTATGCCGCCTCAAATGCGTATCTCGATGCACTGGCACACTACCGCCAGACAAAGGGACTGCCGGCAATGACAGTTAACTGGGGACCGTTGGCCGACGTGGGAATGGCTGCGCGCGATCCCAAAATACTCGGTCACCTCGCCCGGCTGGGCCTGACTGCACTCACCCTAGCCGAAGCATTGCAGTTCCTCACAGAGGCGCTGACGTTGAGAAAAACCCCGCAGGTGATAGTGGCCAACATAGACCATCAGCTTTGGAGGCACAATGCGCCCTCTGCGTCCCAAGTGGCGGCACTAGCCACGACCGAGGCGCGGAGTGGCAATGGGCTCAATAACTTCCGAACTACGCTGCTCGCCATACCACGCCACCAACGTCGCCGCCATCTGGAAATCCTGGTCGCCGAAACTGTGGCTCGGGTTTTGGGCTTGACCGCCGATCGGCTCGATATCCACAGATCAATCAGCAACTACGGTCTGGATTCGCTGTTGGCGCTGGAAGTCGTATTGGCACTGGAAACTAGCTTCGGTATAAGTTTTAGCGCCGTTCACCTCTTCACCGGCCCATCAATTCGCGATTTTGCGGTGGATATTCTGAAGCGAACCGGCATTGAGGGAGCACTCGACTGATCCGGTCAACCGAAAGCTCTAGGGCGCCCCGGTCCAGCGATACATGACCGTCTTGCCATAGACGTCATCCTCCAATGTAATGATATATTCCCCGTTGGCGCGCTGAAAGGCGCTGATGCCGTGACTAAAGTCGACCCAACCCAGACTACCGAGGATCGCCCGATCCGGGAAAATACTTCCAATGATATCCCCCGTTTCTTTGGAGATTACCAAAGTTTGCTCGCCTTGTAAGAACTGGACGAAGAGATATTTGCCAGCACCAGCCATGGCCTCCACGGCGAAGGTGGTCTGGACACTGCCGGTAAGGGTGACCGGCAGGGGGCATTCCCAGGCAAAGTCCTTAGTAGTGCCCCAATTTTTGTAACAAATGACAACCGTGCCCGCCCCATGATCTTTGAAGGGTGAAATATTGGGAAACGTTTTAGAGAAACCGAGCACATACATCGTCTGCGTACTCGCATCATAGACAAGGCGATTGCACTCTCCAGACCCACTAAAATATTGAATATGATCGTTATACGGAGCCGGCGTTGCTGGTAGGTTTGCGAGTGTGGTGGAGGTTAGGGGAGGGCAGGTATAATGGGGCACCTTAGGCGCCCAACTCGGGACTAATGTGCAGGGGTATTGGCGGATGACAATGGTAGTGCCACTGACAACCCAAAGGGTGCCGTCTGAATCAATATAGGACCCATTCACCGAAGAAAGGTCAAAGTTTCCGAAATAAGACCTCTCCACGGTTTCTTCCAGGCCATTGAGAGAAGTATCGGCCCAGATCGAAAGACCGTATGTGCCCGTCCTTATACCGGATGTGCCCGACCTTGTATTAAAATCGGCGCAAGGGATGGCGACTTCCCCATCGCTGGACGTATCAAAACGGTAAATATTGAGGTCGAAGGTACTGTTAATAGTCAGAAATTTTTGCCCCTGGATGCGAATCATCTGCATGGTCGGGAAATTAGTATTTGTGGCCCAATAATATCGGAAGTCGTTTGGATACTTCCAAAAGTTGAGCGTATTACCGACGGCGGCCCATTCGCTGCCCGGAGCCGTATTAGCCCAATTCATGCTGTAGTGAGTGGCATTTCCGTAGGCGCTTGTTTCATCACCCGGATCAATGTTGACCACATCGAACCATTGGAGACCCTGCATCCGCCAGCTGAGCGTACGATCATTGTAGCATTCCAAAGTGCCGCCATACCCATAATTATGGAACTTGCCGTCCTCGTTGAGGTCCGGCCCACGACCATTGCAGGCGACATAGATATTGTTGCTGCCATCGACGCCAACACAATTCAGGCCATTAAGCAGCCAGGTTCCGACCGCGCCATGCGGGTTGGCGGAAAATGAACCGCTGCCATAGGTGATCCAAAAGTACGGCGCGTAGTACGGAGCAGTATACAACTTATTCAACATGTAAACCTTGACGTTCTGGTCAGGGCCGTTGTCGGCGATATAGAGCCTATTGATGTAGAGCGCCATCGAAACAGGCTTTGCATTTGCCGCCATCGTGATAGTGAACGCGTCCTGCTTCACTCCCGAGCTGTTATAGGCCCATATCTCCCGTGTGTGGTCCGCGGTATTTTCCACAATGACCCAAAGCAGACTGTCGGTCGGATCCCAGCAAAGGCCGTAGGGTTGATAACCGCTGGTCAGAGTCCAAGTGCCGGTGGTCGACATGGTCGTCATATCGATCAGTCGGATTTGGCCATTGATCGTATCCGACGCGTAGACCGTATTGGCCGTGGAGTTGCATGCCAGCCCCCAGACGTTGCCGGGACAATTAAGCGTGTTGTTCCCGGGCTTGAGCCCAAACGACATCATATTACTATTGCTTATGCTCAAACTGCCCTGGAAGGGAGCCGGCGTAAGCGTGCTTTTGTTGAAGCGACTCACCCCGTAATAATAGTTGGTTCCGGTGGTTGCGGAGATGACTACCTCTTGGGCAAGATAAAGATACGGGCAGTTGCTTGCGCTCGTAATGGCGGCACCGCCATACCCTACAAAGCCCGGGAGATAGCCAACCGTAGTCCCGCTTTTATAGACACCCCATGCGCGAGCGAGTTCTTGACCCAATGTATTGGTATAGCAGGTTCCGTCCGGGTCGACATACATTCCCGTCACGGTGTTCTGCATTTCCTTGTAGGCATCCCCATTGGCAAAAGTATTGCCGATCCAGGATTGGCTAACCGTTCCGGGAACAGTGCTCCCGCTGGAGAGGGGTTGAATGGAGACGTCGTCAAAAACCGCAGTCGCGAGGGCACCGGTGCCAGAGCTACTGACGGATAAACCCACATAAACCGTGGAAGCCAAACCAGGCATGTACTGTTTCGGCAGAGGCAGCCAATCCACTGTGTCGGAAGATGTGCCGGAAGAGCAGAAGCTATAGAAACAATCGCCGGCGCGCTGGATCATCAAATAGGGATAAACGAGCGTCGGGCCGGAATTTATTATAGCCGAACCAGAAACAGTCAATCGCGCCTTCGCCCAGACAGGCGACATTGACCCTGATGTAAAGGGAAAGGTGCAGACAAATTGCTCGCGCGCCTCCGGCGCCAGCGATTCGCGAACCATAATGCCCGAATACCCGTCGTTGCTGGTGTTGCGAGCAATCAGGGTAAAATCCCCAGTATACGTCTGATAACAGAAATTTAACTTGTCCGAGGTGCCAGAGAGGATGCGCCCGCCCCCGTTGACCGTGAAGGCACCGTTCGTTGAGGTATAGGTCGCGCTCCCTGCCGGGCTACATGCGGTGCCGCTGATGTCGATATCAGTCCAGCCCGCGGGAAGTTGTGCAAAAGCGGTAGCGGCATTGCCAAAGGCAAGCCATAGCGCGATGGCGTATGCGGTGAATCGTATTTTCATAGTTCTAGGGGGTAGTTTGGTTTGGTTTGACGGAAAACAGCGTGCCTTTAACCCGTCCCTGGGAGATCAGGATGAAGACCGCAAGCGGCCATAAGTTTCCGGCAAGTGGCCGCTACGGAAAATTTGTTCAGTAATCGGTGTTTTAACGCGGATCGCAAATTCACGACCGGCTCGGTGTTCAACGGATACACTGGCGATGTACAAATCCATGTCCACCCAAGCGTTCGCAAAAAACGAGGTCGTTCCGTAACCATTTCCCTCGAGGTACAAGTGGCCATGCCGTCAATCACTAACGCGGTTGCTTTTCCGATGCCAAACTCGCAGCGTAGATTTGCTTCGGCGTTCATGTTGAGTGCTGGTGCTTATTCGATCTCGTCAACCCTTACGCAATAAAACCGCAAAACGTCATTTTGTTCGGTAATTGTTCTAAACAAAAACAAAGAAAACCATAAATCAGTCATGTCGTCAATAAAAATCGATACCTCCTCTCCTGACGCGCTTTGTCACTTGGGCGATTTCCCGGTAGTCTTCTAGACATTCGGGTTGGATACGCTCCCTGATGTGACTTTTAGTGGTGGCAATGCCCCCCGCAAACAAATGGCTGGTCTTTGCAAGCTCAGGCGTAAGAACGAAACTTCCACCGAGGTCGTCGAAGAACTCGTCAAAAAGGTTTTGAGCGAACCGAAAGGAGAAGCACACGCGCTCCCACAGCACAAAGAATCGCTTTTATGTATGAATATCGTTTGCTTCTTTGACCGCCATTGTTTAGCCGCCTGGACAGTTCATCCCCGTCAAAGATTACCTTAGAGCATCTCTTAAAAAGAATCACTGGTATGCGAACTGATCACCCAAGAGCGCTTCCGTGTACCCGTCACGCGACGTGATAGCGGACGAATCATTTTTCGATTGGCTGGAGTTGGTAACTCCAATGGTAAACACCTGGCTTGATCATGTATTGATCCAGCACTCCGGGACCGCAGCTCTCCGTACCCAGCCCGCACTGGCGATAATCAAGGCTGAGGATGACTTCCCTGCGCGGTTTGAGGTCGTATGTGTGAGTGGCTTTGTGGAGATCGTGGGCTGTGTAGTGGCTGGCGGTAAACTCTAGTGGCCCGCAAGCCTTTATCAAGAGGCTGACGTGGTCGTTTTCCAGGGAAAGCCAGCGCACGTCGGTATGGTTTCCATGTTCCTGCGGCAGAATGTATGGAACATATTGTTCCGTAACGGTGCTTTCGTAGAGATCGACAAGGCTGGCGCGTTTGCGGTCGCCGTAGTTCTCAAAGGGACCTCGCCCAAACCATTCCAATTTTTCAAAGCCCGACGGGAAGGAAAGAACCACACCTAAACGCGGAAGGTCAGGGAGTTTTTCATCGAGAACAAACGTGTTCTCCACAGAGATTTCACCGCTGGGCTGGATGGTATAAGTCTGTTTGTGCAAGATTGCTTTTGGCGAGGCTTTACAGACGCCGAGGTGTTCAAATGCCAACGTGACGCTTCCGTCCCTGTTTTGGCCGCATTCCGCTGTTACGGGAGTAATGGTGAGTTTATCCAGTCCTGCGGCAAGCCAGCGACCAAGAGCCTTATTCTCCTGACCGGTCCATCCTTTGATCCCATCGTTGTCTGTCGGTCCACGCCAAATCTGCATTTGAGGACCCGCGACAAACAACTCGTGTCCTTTCCAGCTCAAAGATTCGATGCGACCGGTTTTCAAGGGAGCAATGAGATGCAGCGCGTCATTTCTCACCGTGAAGACATCATGGTTTCGCTCGAGCGTCAGTGGCTGAAAATTCCTCTCTTTGGCCACGGCTGGTAGAGCTTTTGTTTCAAGGGGAAGTGATATCTGATCCCAACCGACCTCGTGACCGGATTTGCACCACGCGGTATCGACTGCCGCGGAATATCGGAAATGTAGGAATGCTTCCTGATCGGGTTCCGCACTAAATGCAGGGAGCTGGAGGATGAGCTTTTCCACGGTCTGCGGTACGGTATCGAGAGCAGGAAGTTCGCCGTGGAAAATCGTTCTGCCACTAACCTTAAGTTCCCACTGAACTCGAATCCAGCCGAGGGTCGCGAAATCTTGTTTGTTCTTGATCTCCAGTTCGCCAGATGCCGCGTTGAAGCGGATTGCTTTGGCAGGTTGGGCAAGGTGCTTGAACTCGTAAATGCCAGGGTGCGGCGCGCGGTCGGGCCAGACTAAGCCGTCACAAACAAAGTTCAGGTCGTTCGGCACGTCGCCGAAGTCGCCGCCGTAAGCCCAGTATTCCTGGCCGTTCTGGGTTGTCTGTTTGAGTCCGTGGTCAATCCATTCCCATATGAACCCCCCTTGGAGACCAGGGTATTTCTCGAAGGCGTCCCAGTAATCCGCCAGTGAGCCATTGCTGTTACCCATGGCGTGCGAGTATTCACACATGATAAGAGGGCGGGTGCGATCCGGGTGCGATTCATCCGTAGCCCACTCGATGAGGGTGGCAATGGTAGGGTACATCGGGCAGACGATGTCTGTCACGCGGTAACCGGAATCGTAAAGTTTTTCGACGGGTTGCTTTTCGACGGATTGCACCCATACGCCGGGCTCGAAGTGAAGCGGGCGGCTGGGATCGTAGCCGCGAATCCAGCCTGCCATCGCATCATGGTTCGGACTGTAGCTAGTCTCATTGCCAAGAGACCAGAGAATGATGGAGGGATGGTTCTTATCGCGCTCAACCATCCGCAGGGCACGATCCAGAAACGCGCCAGCATACCGGCGATCGCGTGCGACCTGATGGTAATACGCGTGTGACTCCAGGTTGGCTTCGTCGACGACGTACAAACCGACTTCATCGCAAAGGTCGAGCCAATAGGGATCGTTCGGGTAGTGTGAGGTGCGGACGGCATTAAAGTTGAACCGCTTCATGGTCAGCGCATCCAGGCGGAGCGTCTCTCGATCCAGCGCCTTCCCCTTCGACTCGTGATGGTCATGCCGGTTGACGCCTTTGATGAGCACGCGCCTGCCATTGATAAGAAGCGAGCGATCTTTGACCTCGATGGAGCGAAACCCGATACGTGTCGCGGTTGATTCGACTGTTTCGCCTTCACGATTTTTTAGCGTCACAACCACCGTGTACAAGTGCGGCATTTCGGTAGACCAGAGCAGGGGCTTTTCAACGGGCTCGTTGAATTCAGCCTGAAGCCGGGAGATTGTGCAGGGGGGACCGACGGGAACATTTGAGGCGAGCGCCTTTTCAAAAACGGCATTTCCTTTAGGATCGAAAAGTTGTGCTTCTACAACCCATCCCTCTTCGGGTTGCCGCGGAAAACCAATCCTGGCCGTTAACTTCAGCCGACCGTTCGTGTAATTATCCTCAAGGCTACCGACCGCGAAAAGATCGGCAAGGTGCACCGGTGCCGTGGAATAAAGATAAACCTCGCGGTGCAGTCCCCCCATCCACCATTGATCTTGGTCTTCGATGAAAGATGCATCCGACCATTTCACAACTACCGCAACGACCAAGTTTTTCTGCCCGAAGACGACAAAAGATGAAATATCAAACTCTGCGGGCAAACGAGAGTCTTTGCTTAACCCAACGGGTTGGCCGTTAACATAAACGTAGAGCACGCTTTCCGCGCCACCGAAGTGAAGCACAACTCGACGAGCCTTCCAGTCCTCTGGCACCATAAACTCCGTCGAGTAAACCCCAGTGGGATTGTCTTCCGGAACAAAGGGTGGTTCGTCGGGAAAAGGCATATTTACGTTCGTATAATGTGGTGCGCCGTAACCTTGAAGCGTCCAATTTCCCGGGACATCCACGTGATCGAAACCTGAGCGATCGGTATCTACAGCCAAATCGGCAGGGGCAACATTTTCAGGGCAACCAACCATCTTGAACTGCCATTGGCCGTTTAGTAATTGAAACCAGGGGGATTTTTCTCGATTCAGAGTGCGAGCGAGTTGCTCCGAGGGAAACGGATAAACGGTGGAGCGCATCGGGATGCGATTTACCGAGATGCACTCTGGGGAAATCCAAGTTTTAAGCGAGCCGATTTGGAGCAGGTTAGGCATTTTATGTGGCATGACAGTGAATTGATTGTGAGAAAAACTTCCGATACTATTAGAAAATTACATTTTGCAGAGGCAATCGATAGCCGAATTTTTCGTTTGTGTTGCGAAATCGAGTTTGAAAATAAGGAATCAAACGAAAAACCGAGTCTCTCGATATGTCCTATACATGCAGCCTCTCTTCTTCGACTTTCGTTCCATGTTCTGGTGACGAGACAGTGTCTACCAGACTTTGATGACCAACCACCGTTCCATCGTCGAGATGATTGACCTGGACATTTCGTAGATTGCGGAAGAGATCGAGCATATCACGCAAACCACCCCAAGCAAACCAAACGCCCGTCCCCAGAGCAATAGGACACGGGAGACCGACTGCCACAATATGCCAGAATTTGGACCAGACGGCAACAGGCCAAGGAGCGATCACATTCCACAAGGTACCAATTAAAAAAACTCCAAACCAAATGAATCCCCAGGCGATCGAGCCGTATGCGATCCACTTGTCCGATCTCGTAAAATCTTCATTGATTCCAATAACCCGGCCGAGCCATCCAATCTTCTTTGAGGGTTGCTCGGTCTGCACTTCGTCCGATGGCTGCTGCTTAGCGTATTTACCGCGATGCAACATTTGATCCATGTTGAAATCCTCCCGGCAAGTCAGCCAAGAGACGACGATATAAACGATCGAGGCCGATATCGCTGCCACGAATGAAATCTGCGTCCCGTTGAGCGGAAAGTGGTCGCCGTAGACCTGTCGAGCAAGAATCCCGCCGAGCGAAAGCGTGGAGCCCGTCAAAAGCGACCCCCACGCACCAGCCGCCGTCCCTTTCTTCCAGTACAAACCACCAATGATTGCGGCACCAGCGCCGCCTACGTAGATTGCACATGTGACCGCCCACCACATATAAATGTATTCAGTCTGACGAAACAGGCAGCCAAAGAGAAACGCAAATAGCGCAACTCCAACAATCGACAAGCGGAGAATCAAAAGATGGCTCTGCGGGGAAAACGGTTTTCGCCGCAACGGAACTAAGACATCCTGAACAAAGATTCCACCCCAGGAATGAAGATGCATCGCGTCGCCGCCGAAAATACCCATTAGAAGAGTGACACATAACGCTCCTTTGACTCCCGGGGGAAGTAACTGCGTGAGCGCTATCGGCATGGTCATCTGCAGCCGAGTCTGGGGGTCTGAAATCTGGGATACTATATTTTGCACATGAGCTGCTTGCGCTGAAAAATTGGGATGCTTCAGGTAAGTCAATGCGCAAATCCCAAGAAGGGTCATAACCAAGCCCTTAGCCATCCCTCGCCACCCACCTAGAATCCCAGCCATCCGCGATTCGTGCGCTGATTTGGACGCCGAATTATAACCGCTCTGATACTGCCACGCCATCGTGCCGTATATGCCTCCGAACATCCCCATTAACACATACCAAATATTAAAGTCCTTCGCTGCAAACGAGTCAAAGGGATTCAGCATGGACTGCCCCGGTGGACGCGCCTCCAAAACCTGGCTGATCTCCGTCCAGTTGAACATCGAAAGCAACGAGCCGATGATGATTAAATACAATATCTGAGACACAACGCCTTCAGCACAGTTCGTCAGCATAATCGTGAGCACACCTCCGGTCAACGCGACGATCAACGTAATGGAAAGAAACAGTGCCATAACCAACATATACGTCTCTATGGTGAACGAGAACAGAGTGACGTGCTGTGGCAAGTTGAGAATAATGACGAAAAATCGAGCTGATACCGCCGGAATGATCCCGAAATTCACTAGTCCAGCGAAAAAACCCAATAATCCTGTACACAGGCGGAACGACTTGCTATAGCGAATCTCGAAAAATTGCGCGAGCGTCATCGCCATCGTTTGCCTGTAACGGTAAACGACAAAACCGGTAGTTCCCAAAAACAAAAACAGCGGCGAACTAAACCAGCCCCACCACCCCAGGGTAAACCCGGCTTTGTTCAGCATCTCAAACGCAGCGACAAACACCACCGCCCCTGCCTGCAACTCCCCGCTTGCCACCGCCAATAAATAGCGACCCGCCAGACGTCCGCCAGACAGAAACCCCGCCACGCTTGTCATGTACTGCCGAGTATATATCCCGACACCTATTACAAGCAGGAGGGGCATTAAAATGAGGATCCAATCAACGATGTGCATATAAAATTAACTAAGTGGAGACGAATCTGTTCCAAGGTCTCCATAGAATGTCGGCTTTGCCTTGGAGGAACGGATTGGAGTCGCTTGACGCCAACTTTATCTGCTTGATTGGCGAAGCATTGGATTTGATAGGAGTTTAAATTTAGACGCTATTCAAGCTGAACAGAACACTAACGGGGACCGCTCTTCCCGGTGATAGCCTTCATCGAGGCAAGATGCTGCTGCCATCGCTCGTCAAATTCCGGTGGCATTTTTGCATTATCTGGCGGTTGCGCCCCATACTCGAAATGATAGAGAAGATTCCCTTGCTTTAGCGATTCCGGGAGCCTCGTTGCGACGTCGATCAAGGCGCGCATGTCGCCATTTTCAAAGACGTAACACTTCTTCCCTTCGGAAGTCGCCGTTCCTAGATAGCTGTTCGGACTTATCCAATCAAAGCCGGTGAAATCGGCGCTAGAGACGGGCACCTCCACAGATACGTCGATTGGAGCGTAAACCCCGGGCTTCGACATGCCTACTTGTTTAATCAACACCAACCCATCACATATCCAGAACTCCTTCGATTTCCCGTCGCCAAATAACTCCACGACTCCCTTCGCGTCGTCAAGTTTTGTAATTACTACAGAGGCAAGCTCTGTCGGTTTTTTTTCTCCCTTGGCTCCTTCGATTCGCATTGTGTAACAAAAAGTTTTTGGGAGTTTCGCAATGTACGGAGCCTGAGGAACCTCTCGTATGGAAGCCTTAATTTCTTGCGCCCGTACGTCCGCGAGGAAAAGAACGGCAAACCATGCAAGAAAAGCAACTTTTTTTAGCATACTATTCATTAACTGCCTCCCACTGTTGATCAATAATTTCACCAGTAAACCGATCGATAGCGACGTGGACCCAATATCGCCGCTCGCCTTCGACGATAAACTGGTCGAGAGGAGTAGATGCGGTGGCTCCCTTCGCATAGCGTCCCGTCTGGGCAATCACATCGATCATCAGGTTCCAGGTTCGCGTGGTCACCGAATCGACAATCGCCCGAAGGGGCGCCTCCCTCTGCGCCTTGACGTTCGATGCGAAGCATCCAATGTTACTATATTGAGTATTCGTCGCAAACTCATTGACCAAATCGCCGGGATTCTTCAACGGACCGCTGGCGCCCGAAGTCCGGGCAACCAATTTTTTTGCGATATTCAAGGCGTCCGTTCCAGTCAATGGCCCCGCCGTAGTCACTCCGTTAGAAGTTCCAGTATTGGCCAAGTTATTCGTTCCCTCCGGAACCTCCACGGCAGGCTGAACCCCCGAAAGCAGCGTCGCCAGAACTGGAGCGTTCGCAGTGTTCAAATTGACCTTTCCTGCCACCACGTCGCTATCGGTAAGCGTAAAGAGATCCAACAGATTGGAATCGGCGCTATACGCGGACCAAAAGTCCAGCGTCTTCCACGGCATATCCCGGCTGGCGTAGCCAAGCTCCGCGACAGAACGGGCCGGCCGGTTTAACAAAACAGGGCGTTCCGGATCAACTTGGGAAAGCGCAGGCCGCAGTGGATCGCACCCTGTGATGTGAGTGACTGCGAAATTCGCGGTGGGATCCCCGACGGAATCCCCAGGACGAAAAACCCCATCAGGATCCGAATAATAAACGGCACCATTACCGCCAGCGCTGCCATACAACACACCATTGATATTACCATTGGAATTATTATAACCCGTGCAGGGCCACATAAAGTCCTGGTTTCCAGGGGTAGAAGAGCCAATCATCGTTCCAGGCTGACCGGACCAGTACCATCCCGTCCCGGTACTTCCACCTCTTCCCACTGCCACTCCCGTTTGGCTTGTAAGAATCGGCCACATGCCTAATGTTCCGGATGTAGCGTTGCTAAAATCGAAACCGTTATGGGTCCTGACCCCTCCAAAGCGCATCGTGCGCGGGTCCGGAAGGAAATTGGATGTCGCCGCTTCTGGATTCAAAAACGACGTGATAGTGCCATTTTCTGGATTGCCCATGCCAGCCGTTGGCGCGTAGAGGAGTTGCTTGAATTGCTGATACGTATGCCACTGACCTCCCGCAGCCGGATCTTGGCACTGCACTTCAAAACTTGGACGCATCCCACCTGTAGCTTGCATGACATAGACATAACCATTTACATGATAATTCCACGACATTCCATTACTCCCGTTTGTCACCACTACAAGATCGGCCGGGTTCGAACCAACATTGAATCCGACAAATCCTGGAGCTCCTGAACCGCTAGTAATTTGAACTAAATTTTTTGCTGCGTTGGGACCCGAAGTGTTCGCCGAGCCCCCACTGCTTCCAGTCTGTAGCAACGTAGGCTCAAGGAATGCCGTATTTGAGACGCTTCGTGTAAATGTAATGGAATCACCTGCATCTAAAGTTGCTGTTGGCGCATCGACAACAGCTGAAACAAACCCGTTGGAGCTACTCAAATGAGCATACGCTACTGAACCAGAGACTGAAGCGAACACCCGGAATGTTATTTGCCCCATCGTGTTGTCGCCGGGATCGGGAATCGGCACGATCCGGAACTGAGTCGGGTAGGTCAATCCAGTCAGCAAATTGAGGTTGGCGTTCTGATGCGGATCCCACATCACAAACCCGAAATATGCACCAACATTCTGGCCAACCGCCGGCCGATACACCAGATTCGGAATCCGAGCGATGTATGGAACACTTTCGACGCCATATACATCCTCCTGAATTCCTCCCACTGCCAGACTCGCAGTATTATTAAAGCGAATCGCTGTGGGAATGGAATCCGAGTCGAATTGATCGATGATATTTGCGCCAATCCGAAGAATTTGGATGTCGCAATTTACATCATCACACCCTGAATGTGTGGACTGAGTATCATTCGCAGGATGTTGCGGATCACTGCAGGTTTTTCCAAGCGATCCTTCCAAAATTCCTGCCTTCAACAATTCGAAAAAATCCGGTTCCCGCTGCGCCGCGGCCACGCTACTCAGATTCTTAATCGAACTGGCAACAGAGACGCCATCGGGAGATGTGTATATCCAGCGCGGGTGATTCGCATCCGCGCTCGTATCCCAAACAAGCCCGAAGTGTTGCTTGATCGCAGCCGCCGAATTCGGGATGTTGGGATTCGTACCATCGGTTGTGAGCCAAGCAATCCGCCCCAGCGGAAAGCGCATCTGGACGAGCGGATCTCCCTTATTAACTGCCTTCGTGTAACTGCTTCCATCCGCCCGGTAACGGGTTAATGTGGTGTCGCTTGGGAATCGGATCGTCAGAATATCAGGATTGACCGCTTGATCGATGTTTGGCCTGTGCGGATCGGCGGTTGGCTGAATATAACTTGGGGCGTTCTTTTCCCTCGAAAAGGTACCCAAGTATTGAAGCGCATCCATGTTGAAACCAGGCGCTGTCCCATTCATCCCCCGCCGAAACTGGATGAGCTGCTGTCTGCTCACGAACATTTGATCGGTCAACCCTGGGTATAGTGTTGTTCCGGTAGCCACCGTCTGCCCCCCCGTGGTATTGCTCAAAAGGGCGTTCGTGTTGCCTAAGACAAAATTATAATAATTTTGTGAGGAACTGCCATCAAATGAGTATGCGCCAAACGATCCGCTGACCTGCGTGCTGGCATAGTTGCGCCATCCGATGATATTATCGATATCCGTGGCCGTCAGCAGGTTGACTACAACGCCTCCACTGCTTCCGGTGAGTTGTGAAAGATCCGCAAAAGCCAGACCTCCCTTGTGTCCATACGTTACCTGCTTTATTCCATTCAGCGGAATTTTAGAAGGAACTCCGGCGATGTTTATATCCAAAAGGCCGCCTTCGTCGAAGATCATGTACGCATACCGGCCGATGACGTAGTTCAAGTTGCCGGGGCTCGGGTTATTCAACGCGGTTGATCCGGAGCCGATGGATGTCGGCGTTGCGGCTCCCTGCCGCGTTACGATCACCCAATCCGGTGCCGAAAAATAGGCGGGATTAGGAGTAGTTCTGGTGTCCGTTCCTGAAAGACCAGGATCGCGGGGCAGAAGATAAGAGGCATTCCAACGCTCCGGGGAGATTGACCTCCCATTGAGCGAGGGCGTCGTGCTGCTCACAGCGGAGGCGGCTGCTCCGCCTGTTGCGAGCGAGGTCGTGTAAAACGGCGTATTTCTCTTGCTATACTTCACGAGATTCGGCGCATTGTTTGCGCTTGTGCCGGGTATTCTCGAAGGAACGATGTCGCTATTAGTATGCGGCACATAGATCGGGACACCGTTGACATTATTCACGTCGGAGCCCTTCGCAATCTCGTCCTTCAAATCGCCAATGACCGCGTCCCAAGCGCTTCGCGCTAATAAATCCGCCTTCGAGGCATTGACGCTTCCGGCAGATACCTGTTGTTCGGTACTGGAGCGCGCAAGAAATGCAACGATAACCATCGAAACAAGTACGATCAAGGAAAGTACAAGGACGAGAGCCACACCGGCGTGTGATTTTCGGCGGCGCATATTATTTGGGAACAAGTTGTCCATTGAGGTAAAAACACCGCTGGTAAACCCGCACCGCAGACATCACGGATTTTGGAACTCCAGCAGGGGGAGCTTTAATGCAATCATTGATCTTCTGCGTCCACATATCTGCGGTGGTCGTAGGGGAAGCAGGCGTAGTGCCAGTGGTGCTGGGACCAGAGTTGCTTGAGTCGGCAAGCATCATGACAAGCACTGAAAGCAAACCAATATTGGACAGCATTGAACGACTCCCCTTGTCCACTGTGGCGGCTGTAACAATAATGGCGACGACATCAGATCGCCAATTCATCTTCGAGTGCGCCGGAGTCTGTCCGCTAAGAAAAGGATCCTTAGAAATCGTCCCGTCTGTTAAGAGAAAGCTTAATTCGAACCGAAAAATCTGGTCGGCTATGACGTCCCATTGAGAAGTGGGACCCAAGTTTGATGAGTTATTATATGGATCGCTGATGACTTGGCGAAAACAATCCGCAATCGTCGATGGAAGGAACGAAATTGAAGTGTAGAGACCGCTTTGCTGGTTGGTATCCCACCAGTGCAATCCTCTGCTTAGCCGCTCCAACTCAAAACGGGTTCCTCCACTAATCTTATCGTTAAGCCGATATCCGACCAAGGCGACTGTGTTTCTGTCGGTCAGCCGCCCGGAACCGCTCATTGCTGGATCTCCGCTCTCATAATAGCCATCCACTTCGCTGTAAAAGTAGATTTCGTCGTTCCCATTTTGCGTATTAAAATAAAAGTCGAGGTCATCCCTCTTTAGGGCACAATTCAAATCTGATTCAATCCGGTCAAACACGCATCGGACCTGCGTATCGCTATCGATATTCCTCCCGCTCGCCACTGTGGCGATGGTTGTGCTATTAATAACCTGCGCCATCATCGCCACAATCAACGCCAAGACAGAAACAGCCACCAGCACTTCAATGATGGTGAAGGCGCTATGGTCAGTGCCATACATCCAATGGCCGACTATTTTGCCTCTATTGGCTTTTTGTCTCATCAGTTGCGATCCAGGCTTATGCTGGTCTCCACCACCCCTTGCGGAATATTAACATTTGCACCAGCCGGCCACGATACTCGCACCCGAGCCCACGTTGCCCGTCGTTCTGACGAGCTCGGCTTGTACGGCGTTGTAAGGACAACGCAATATTGAGAGTTTACATCCAACTGGCCTGAGCACACTCCCATCCCGCTGAAGTAAAGCGTTGTGTCCGTTCCAATGGGAATACCATATCTGGAAGATGTTCCCGAGTGTAAAGGTGTACTACGAAGATCCGCGGTGATTGAAGACAGGATGCTTACCGCTTCCGTTTGTCGCTTGGCGCTGGCGCTACTATTAAGACCAACGGGAATAAGACCAAGAATCGACACCAGAGAAAAGGCGGCGATACTGAGCGCTATAGTGACTTCGATAAGAGAAAAGGCGGAAGTTAACTTTTTCATCTGCGGTAGATGGTAATGACCCCCGTCATCCCGGCGATGTCAATTGCAACGATGTTCGGACTCGCGTCGGGCGTTGTTCCGTGGGTCGCTTGGATTGCGATTTCTTTACATGGAGCAACCCCCGGCACAGGCCCGCCGTCTGTGATGGCTTCGCCTCGGGGGTTAAACTGCACGATTCCCGTGCCGCCTCCGCTGGCCATCTGACCGGCAAAGGTGTATTGCGGCGGGGAGAGGAGCGGATATTGAAAGTAAAATAGCGACGTAGAGTTCGGTGATCCAATCCGATCGACTCCTGACACGATACGTCCGCCGGGACGGCTGGCAAACTCGCTTGCATATCCCCCCCCAGAGGGTACGGCCATCAGGTGAACATTGTCTATTTTTTGTAGTTTTCCGATTTGAATAAGATTCGTCCCCGCGAGCATTTGTGCGGAGGAGGCCGCCATTGCAATTTCTCGATTATAAATTGAAGTGCCATTTTTAGAAGCCACCGTGGAAATCACGATGCGCCCAGTTCCCGGAGCGCCCCCACCTTTTGAAATGTCCTCTTCAAAAAAACCGACCCAAACGTACGTGTTATTCGCTGTCGCGTAGGTTCTAGCAATTTGGAGCGCGCCGACAATATCGTAGGTCGCCCTCGTCAGGGAGTCGGACTGCTTTTTTCCCGTCATCGCCAGCGTTACAAGCGCCGCCATGATCACAAAAATCGCCATCACCACCAAGAGTTCCACCATGGTGAATGCCTCTTTGGAAAAATGTCGCCGCTGGAAGCGTTCAGCGAGCGGTCGAGGAGAGTTCATGATATTTATGGGGAACGGTCAGGCTGTATATCTTATTAACGCTCCCTCGACAGACTGTCAACCAGAAAAATACAATATTAAGACATTGTGAAAAGTGTTTCTTTGAAGGCGTCCCCCATCAAATACAGAGGTGATCCGCCTTGCTTTGCAGCCAGGAAGACAGCTCTTTGACATGCCTCACCGAAGCGGATGAAGCCTTGGTCACCTATCAACCGCCGAACGAAACAGTGCGGGCAATCCACCAAGCATCCTTTTTCCGCCAAGGAAATCAACTGGCCGCGGAATTCTACCCGTTCCTTACGACAGGGAGGGTCACTTTCTTTTCTCGAAGCCAAACTCCAGTTCGTTTGACCAGTGAGTCTGCCAGTCGTTATGAAAGGTTGTCGCATTCGTCTTAGAGACGCCACGTTCGCTTGCCAATTCGTAGGAAGGGCCCCCGTTGTCGTTGATTCGGAAATCGAACTTGATCGACTGTCCCGCATCGAGCCGTTTCTTTACTTCCGGGATCTCCGACCACGGAAGGGCCGCCTCTACAATCCGTGTATTCCCATCGCGACGGATGACCAGTTTTCCATTCTTTACTGGGCCATCAAACTGAGAGCTTGGCTGGCGTGGGTAGAAGTGCTTATGCGGCATGCCAGGCGTCGCCAAGCGCCAAATTTCTGTGCCACCACCATATTCCGCCGCTACTGGGTTTAAAGCATATTCATAATCGGTATCCCAATACCCCATCCAATGCGAAGGTGTCCCCGGAGGGCTCTGGAGCCAAGGCTTTTGATCCGCAGACAAGACATTGAACGCGATCTGTACGTTGTCATGGTTTGAAGGACCACCGGCAGGCAGGTCAGGGCCCTTCCGATAAGAAAAGTGACGAACACCTTCCGGCCAAGTCAGTTCTTGTTTCTTCAACTCTGTTGAGAACGCGATATTTCCATAGCCAGGGCTTTTTTTCGCCCCTCCTGCAATCTCATAGCCATCCGTGCCATAGATACCTCTCCAATTCCCCTGCGTCTTTTCGTCCATGCCGACGAACTGTGCGGATGTTCCGCTAACAGGCGTCGCCCCATTCGGCTTGTCGAAAAAGATGCCGCTGAGAACCGCTTTAAGCCAATTGTTGCTCGAAATCTCGACCCGCACGTTCCCCGACAGATTGTAGATGGCGTATACCCCTTTGCCAAACTCCTTCACCTCGTGTTGATCCAGAGTCTTTCCTGTCGCGGGATCGCTGATTTTGATCGTCACATTGTGACGCCCAAGATCATCCCAACTCAATAGATAAAACGCGACTTGATGCGTCTCGGTTGGCATCAGGGCCAAGTCAAACGAGAAGGCCTTTGCCACACTTTGCCAAACAGTGTTACTGCGTCCACCGCCTTCAGGCTGTTGGAGCGGTTCAGCCAAGAAATTTGGATTTTTCACCTGCTTGTCAACTTTGACGCGTGTGGAAGCAGGATCAATTAACTTAGAGACATCTGGATAAAAATACTGGTCATCGTCCCGGTTTTCGAACCGAACCATTCCAGGATCTGGGGTCTTATCGGAAATACGAGCGGCAAAGTAGAAATTGTCTTCGTCGTATGCCACATAGCCCGTTGACATCCCAGGCGCTACAGAGTCCTCAAAAGTATTGAAAGGCAGCCAAGCTTTTTCCGTCAAGTTGGCTCCCATGCCCGCGCCGACGAGCGTCTGAGGAAGGACGTCCTGCCAATCGTCTAATTTGCCATCAACCAAAATCGTCCGTTTTGCGATTACGTTGCAATGAATTGCTTCGTCGCGAATCGCTTTCCCATCTTGGCCAGCATCAAACACCACCTGAAGGGGATAGGTATTGTCCCGGGCAGCCTTCATTCCCATGACCTCAGTAGTAATCTCCCTGGTTTCGTGCGGTGCCAGGCTCACGTCGAGGCTTGCGCCAACGGAATCGCTATTTCCTACCCGCGCAGTCAACTTCCCGCGCACCGTCCGGTTCAAAATGTTCGTGACCGTCAGATGAAGCGGGGGATTCGCTGAAACTGGCGCCGTGAAATCGTGAGGGATGATCTCAACCGGCTCGTATCCCTCGATCCAACCATGGTCAAGCTCATCGAGCAGCTTGGCAAAAGAACCCGGCGCCCCATTTGTGCGGAGATAGTAGCCATACCCATCAAGCGGAACTGTAATCTTTCCGTTTTTTGCAGCAACAGGATTGCCGTAAAAATCGGTAAGCACCAGCAGGCCGCCGCAATCGGAAATTGTAAGTCTTCCCTCTTGTAAAGCAGAAGCCTTAGCAAGCTGCGCCTTAAGGGCTTTCCGCTTCGTTTCCGGTGCATCCGTCGTCAGGTTCGCGATTTGTTGCTTCAAAGCACGCACGATCTCCTGGTTTTTCAGCCCATACACCGTACGGAACAGCAGCGAGTCGCGATCATAACAGTTACTAAGATCGCCGGCGACCACCACTGTCCCCTCGTCGGCAGATCCCCCCGGAGGCCCATCAAAAACAAAAATCCACGGCAGCCCATTCTGAAAGAGCAGCTTACGGAACTTTCGTTGCCCCACAAACTTCGTACTAGCGGACATCGCAGCGGCCCCAGGCCACGATTGAACGACGGTATCCTTCTTACCATCCACCACAATATTCTGCGCCTCGTAAATATTCCCTGCATAAACGCCCATTGCACGCTCCTGGCCCATGGCATGCATGGACGCCACGACCAATCCAATGCGATCCTCGGAGTTTGCGATCCAACTCTCCGTGTCCCACGCGCGCACCGGACCATTCAAGCTCTTGCGATTGACAAAACTGGGCATTAATGCCGGGCTTACTGCCATCGCTTGGTAATGGATGCTGCAAAAATCCAGCCACTTCAGAAATGTGTCGGAGCCATCCGCGAACAACTTGTCGATAGTGTTGCTGGAGGAACAGCACCCGCCAAGAAGAACCTGCACGCCATCCTCCGCGCGTGCCTTCTCCACTCCCCGCGCCATCGCTGTATAAATCTCACGGTATCGGATCATATCCGCCCCCCATCCGGAAATGGAGATTCCCTCCCACGGCTCATTCCAAAGCTCAAACGCATTGATCGGCCCCTTCGGCCAGCCAAATTCGCCAGCGACCTTTCGCACCCATTTTTCAAAATCACCGTCCGCCGATGGCAGCCACGCCATATCACTCTTGGTTTCTCTGAATGTGCCGTCCTCCTCTAGATAGGGACGAGGACATCCCAAAGGCTGAGGAAATCCGCCAGCCCCTAGCGTCCCCATGACAGCAACATCATTTGCCTGTAAAATTTTCATCATCTCCGCAAAAGCTGTCCACTTTGGGGCATTCGCCTTGTCATCCAGCGCAAAGGGTCCGATCTCGATTCGAGCCGCCTTCACACCCACACGCTTAAAAAAGCGAGTTACCGCTTCCGTATCACCCTTGATATCAAGCGAGCACCCAGGAAACTGCACCGCGCCATCATCGGGCCGGAGCGCGCGCACAGCAGACGCGGCGAAAGCCCGGCCATGCCCCTCGAGTTCGGCCACAAAGACGTAGCCACCAAAGGTCTCTGGAATCTTCGGTTCAATCGTAAGCTCCGTAGACGCGTGTGGCGCGAGGTTGACTTTGACAGGAATCGAGTCCACATCGGTAAGTGGATGAAACACCGTTTCCCAGAAATCACCTGGCACTCCAGATGTCGCGTACCGCGTTATTTTAATTGCGCCTTTGGCGGATAGAGGAGCGCCGGTAACATTAGTCACACGAAATCTGAAGCTCGCCTTATCGCCGGGCCAAAGCACATTCGCCGGTACACTGGATGCTATCTCTTGGATAGTGAAGTCTTTCGACTTGCTTTGCCGATCCACCCCCAATTCCTTTGATTCGCCAATAACGCGTATACCCGGAATCATTTGCGCATTTAGAGGCAGGGCCGCTGCTGTGACCGCGAGAAAGATCAACCCCTGTTTCCGGAATTTTCGGCACGCAACAGTAACGGTAGCGAGTCGTCGGAATACAACGGTAGGAACCATGATTTTAGAGCTTTTCATTCTTTGGACTTTTTTCATCTACAGCCGGTTTGACTGATTGCCGTTTTACTTTAGTTCTTTAAAATTAAGGAGACGCGTGGATCACCATTCTCCATAGAATCATTGTGCAATTCAAAATTTAAGGATCGACCAATACCTAGGGGTCAACCAGTTTCAGGTACCCGTTTGCAGTCGGCGAGCGATGCGCCCGTCCCGAAAAAATGGAAGACCAGTTTGAAGAAACAAAAAAACGCTCACCAGGCCGGGCTGGGTTCTTAGGCCGATCAAGCCGGATAAAATTGGCCCGCAAAGTCATCGGCTGAAACTCTTTTTGGCCCAATCGGCGCAGGCAACTCGCGGGAATCGCTAACTCGGCAATCCATCCATGGCGTCCGGCGCTATCAAATCTGCTGCTGGCTGTTTTCAATCCATCGAATGTCCAATCCACAAGAACCCAAATGTCTCGCTCGACCAATTCCGCCGTTTGAATGCGATATTCGTCAGACTTTGGCTCCCCCGTACAGAGATAAAGCACATCGCGCACGCCATTGTTCGGGCTAACTTGCAACTCAATGTATTGTTTTTCATCTCCTGCCGGATCAATAAACACCTCCACTGCATCCTCGCGGTGATACTCCGCATCCCGTCCTTTAAGAGTTGCCAGGATGTCATCGTCTTCGCAAATGAAGCGAACATAGAGAAACTGCTTATCCCAGAGCAGCCGCACGCGCGTCTTCTGTAGTGGCACCTTCTCTTTCATTCCCAGTGAAAGCGTCAAGTTCGGAATATCCGCACCATTGCTCCATGTCGGATCATTCTCTGCCCCATCGAGCAATGGTGCTTTCTTCGCAAATGGCACCTCAATGCACGGCCGTCGAAATGCTTCGCCCCCCGGATCGCCAGCGCACACTGCCAAAAAACAGAGCAAAAACAAACCACAAAATGCAGCGTTGGTTTTCACTGTATCTTATAAAGATTGCCCAGCGCTCGCAACACCGCAGCTACACTGGAGCGGTTCAGACTAGTTAACAGCACTATGATATTTCCCGCACCTACACCCATCCTCAGGGCGACCGGGCCACTGTGTCCGCCCAAAGCCAATTCGCCCATGCTCTCGCAGGGTAAATTCCCGATTGGGATAGCCCAAAAAATGCGACCATTGACGATTGCATCGCCCAGGTTTCCCGTAAGAACCGCATCATTCTTTAGGTGCAGATATTCCAGCGATGGCACATCACCTAATAGCGATAGAGCTGCAAGCGGTGCCTGCCGCAATACATTGTTCTGAATGTCCCGTGCTCCAAAATCCGCAGTGACAAGCACCGTCCCTCCGGCTTCCGCACAAGCGCGCAACCGATCGACCGCCCCTAGCTCCAAAATGCAGAAATGCGGCACAAGCACAAGTTTGTGCTCAACCGTCACGTCCGTAATGGAACCAATGCGAATGTCACCCAGCACATCGACTGCTCCCCCAAACCAATGTTCTTCGATCTCTCTCCGATAATCGAACGCCACACCTGGCTGAGGGCGGTTCTCGATTCCCCATTGCAGTTGGAAAGAAAAAACCAGTAAAGCTTCCGGTCCAGCCACTTTCCGCTCGACGTTCCTCACCGTGTGGATCGCAGCACTTACAGCCTCTGCCACACGAGTAGGCGTTCCATCATGCCGCAGCACGGCGCCGTGCTCACTCTCGCAACCGGCTGCATGCTGGCGTAAGTGCCAATAGATGGCGTATTCTGCACCCGCCTCGCGACAAATACGCAAATGCCGCTCGATCCGCGACATATCTTCCGGGAAAAGATTTTGGGCGTTTTGCTGTCCAGCCTTTTGCTCCAATACCCACAGCGGCTTTTCGCCCGGCTCCGCACCGTTCAATCCGGCCAACTCAAAGCGCGAGGCAGTTTCATCCTCTTGGTAGTGGCTAATCCCCATCACGTCCAAATGTGGACGCCATTGCCATCGGTCAAATGGCATATCCCAACTAAGATTATAGAAATTGGTCGTAACTCGTTGTGCGCCGAGCTTCCGCAGCGCCTCAGCCTGACACCGATAAAACGCCAGCCAGTCATCGGAACGGAAGCGCCTAAAGTCGAGCCGGATCGCCGGAGCATGGGCCAGAAATCGTTTGGACGGAATCGGGATTTGCTCCCATCGCGAATAAACCTGGGACCAGAAACTCGTCTGCCATGCAGCATTAAGGGCTTCCAGCGAGCCGTAGCGCTCGTGCAGCCAAGCCTGAAAGGATCGGCGGCATCTCTCGCACCAGCACGTAAACCCGTCACCGGCAAGTTCGTTATCGATTTGCCAACCGACGATGGCGGGGTGATTCCCGATTGCTCCAAAAATATCCCGTGTTATTTTACGACAACGTTCGCGGTATCCTTCGTGCGAGGGACAATAATTTCTCCGAACTCCAACCGGCACCACATATCCATCCTCGTTGACCGCATGCAAATCGGGCCACTGATCAAACAAATGGGGTGGCGGCGTGGCGCTCGGAGTACACCAAATCACGTCATAACCATGAGACGCGGCTACATCCAGGAACTCAGTTGCCCACCCTGCCCCCCACTGGCCAGGTTGGGCCTCAAACGCAGACCAAGCGAACTCCCCACAACGCAACGCAGATAACCCCAACGTGCGCCCTGTGGAAAGGTCTTTCCCCCATTCTGCCTTTGATAATGTTTCGGGATAATAACTCGCCCCAACTTTCATGATTGTATTCGTTTCTATAAACGCTGCCCCGCACGTTCCTTCGCGTCCAATGCGGCATTCGAGTCAGAGTACAGCTCACGCGCGGCGGCGCATCCGCTGTCCAAAGACCAGCATTCCGAGGCCGCCAACCAGCATCGCCCAGGTGCTCGGCTCGGGCACTGCCAGCACTGTCAAGTCGCTGTTGTGGTCGAGTACGGCCCAGGCGGTGTGCGTCGTGGAGTCATACCCGTAGTAGCCGAGCACGTCGTCGACCGAGGCGTTATACGCTGTATTT
>Ga0364914_10050_pt1 | contig 51553 bp, 40 predicted proteins | sample ExccelJu500001D3_3_FD_206954 | JGI IMG/M metagenome (GOLD analysis project Ga0364914, IMG submission 206954) | Enriched cells from Trout Bog Lake Hypolimnion, Wisconsin, USA - BchlTB.June25.5000.01.D3 | ecosystem: Environmental > Aquatic > Freshwater > Lake > Hypolimnion/Profundal zone | place... | reverse complement strand
GGCCGAACTGAAGCCAGAAACCAGCTTGTCCGATATTTTACAGGCCGTCTTTCCTTGTGGCTCAGTAACGGGTGCGCCTAAGAAACGCAGCATGCAAATTATTCAGGAGTTAGAGCCAGAGAATCGCGGCTATTACTGTGGAGCATTGGGTTGGCTTGATCCCAATGGTGATTTCGCCTTGAGCGTTCCTATTCGGACTATTGAAATCCAACAAGATCCCGATACACACGCATCCACCCTCTCTCTTGGTGTTGGCGCAGGCATTACGATTGATTCGATACCCAAGCAAGAATGGCAGGAATGTCATATCAAATCTTCATTCTTAACTGATCTACCGAGCGGCGTTGGTTTATTTGAAACCATTCTCATTAAAAATGGCGCGCCTCAGTTACTCGACTCGCATCTAAATCGCCTTAGCAGCTCCGCCGCATCGCTCGGAATTCCCTTTCAGGAATCTGACGCTAAGGAGCTGATTGCTGCAACTTGCATGACAGTCGACTCGGATGAAGCATGTCGCTTACGGCTTGATCTCGAAGTAAGCGGAAAATTATCTTGCACATTGGGATTGCTTCACCCCCTACCAGCTAAAGTCAAAATCTTTTGGGCGAAGGATCTCTTAGAAAATCCAGCAGATGCCATTTTGCATCCCGGCAATGCGCTCTTACGCCATAAAAGCACTCACAGGAAGATGTATGACGATGCTTGGCAGGCGGCAGTGACTAAGGATGGCTTTGACGCACTCTTTACCAATGAGCAGGGCTTCGTAACGGAAGGTGGCAGATCTAGCATTTTTATCAAGCTTGATAATTCTGACGAATGGCTAACGCCACCCTTATCTGCTGGCGTTCTCCCGGGAGTGATGCGTGCCAGCATGCTTGCTAATCCTCAATGGAATATCCGTGAAGCCAACCTGACTATTGATGATGTAATAAATGCAAAAGAGATTATGCTAAGTAATGCTTTACGTGGTCCTATCTGTGCTTATTTTTAGAAAGTATTCATGAAGTTCTGCTCCAATTGCGCAGCACCCATTACGATCCGAGTTCCAGCTGACGATACTCGTGAACGTCATGTGTGTGACGCTTGCGGCAGTATTCATTATCAAAATCCTCGCAACGTCGTCGGCAGCATCCCCGTTTACGGAAATCAAGTATTACTCTGTCGTCGCGCCATTGAGCCTAGACTTGGCTATTGGACCCTCCCAGCTGGATTTATGGAGCTTGGTGAAAGCACTAGCGCTGGCGCTGTGAGAGAAACCCTTGAAGAAGCTGGCGCTCTCGTAGAGATTGGGCCTTTGTATTCACTACTGAATGTGCCGCATGCTGAACAAGTTCACCTATTTTATCTCGCCACCATGTCAACTCCCCATTTTTTGGCTGGTGAAGAAAGTCTTGAGGTAGCACTCTTTGATGAAAAAGATATCCCTTGGGCTGACATTGCCTTTCCGACGGTGAAACAAACGCTGGAATGGTTTTTTGCAGATCGTGCTGCCGGTCTATTTGAGGGTTCAATCGAGCTCAATGTGCGCAGTCGCGATGTCTTGCGCGGCGAGAAGATTTAAGTTTCTAAGGCTATGGCTCAAATACGTTGGCTAGGTTTAGATGACGCCTTCCCCAACCCCTTTTATGAAGAAGATCCAGATCCTAGCGTCCCAGGCTTAATCGCCGTGAGTGAAAAAATTTATCCTGGACAATTATCAGCAGCTTATCAATTGGGCATTTTTCCTTGGTACTCAGATAATCAACCTGTACTGTGGTGGTCACCAGACCCAAGGATGGTTTTAAAGCCGCAGAACTTTAAGTGCAGTGACTCTTTAAAAAAATCCATACGCCATTTTTGCAACGATTCGCATTCACAGATTGTGGTGGATAGCGACTTTGGGGCTGTGGTGCGGGCTTGCGCTACCAGTAAACGCAAAGAACAAGATGGCACATGGATCACCCATGAAATCATGGAGGCTTATACACAGCTGCATGAACAAGGTCATGCACATAGCATTGCAGTAATAGAGCAAAACCAACTCATCGGCGGTCTGTACTGCGTTTCCTTTGGTGGGATGGTGTTTGGTGAATCGATGTTTAGCCGCCAAACCGATGCCTCTAAGCTAGCATTGGCTGCTCTGTGTGCGTGGTGCCAGCAGCATCAAGTAGCGATGATCGATTGTCAACAAGAGACCCAACACCTGAGTTCTCTGGGGGCTGCACCGATTTCCAGGGAAGCATTTTTGCGCCAAATGCAGATTTCATTAAATCAAACTAATATAGACATAACTTGGGATTTTGGAAAAGATATTCTGAATCATTGGCTATGACGCAACTCAAAGAACTCCCTCTCACCGCATTGCAGTTTTATGCCACTGCACCCTACCCTTGTAGTTATTTACCAGGTAAAACAGCGCGCTCCCAAGTTGCTACGCCCTCACACTTAATTCATGCTGATATTTACGGCGAACTCGTCAATGCAGGATTTCGTCGTAGTGGCTTGTATACCTATCGCCCATATTGTGATGAATGCCGAGCTTGCATTGCCACCAGAGTCTTGGTCAATCAATTTAATCCGACTCGTAGCCAACGTCGCGCATTCAAAAAACACAGCAACCTAGAGGCGCATGTTTTAAAGCTCGGCTATCAGGAAGAGCATTACCAACTCTATCAGCGCTATCAAAATAGTCGGCATTCTGGTGGCGAGATGGATCAAGAGGATCAAGATCAGTACATGCAGTTTTTATTGCAAAGTCGCGTGAACTCCAGAATTGTGGAATTTAGAGATGGCGCCAATGATCAGCATCCAGGCCGACTTCGGATGGTCAGCATGATCGATATCCTGGAACAAGGTATTTCCTCGGTTTACACCTTCTTCGATACCGAAACCAGTGGGGCAAGTTACGGCAGCTACAGCATTCTTTGGCAGATACAGCAAGCCATAGACCTCAAGCTGCCCTATGTCTATCTTGGCTACTACATTGAAGATAGTGAGAAGATGTCTTACAAATCCAAGTATCAACCCATCGAAGGATTGATCAATGATCACTGGCAAGTCATCGCTGAGCCATAATATCTACCCATGATCGACAGTTATTCCTTTTTGCGCCCTTGGCTTTTTTGTCTAGACCCAGAGCGTGCGCATAACCTGACATTAAGTAATATGGATCGCGCCTATCGTTGGGGTCTACTTGAACGCTTTGTTACACAACCAGCGCCAGATCCTCGTTCGATCTGCGGCATTACTTTTCCCAATCCCGTTGGTCTTGCTGCTGGATTAGATAAAGATGGCAAACATATTGATGCCCTAGGTGCATTGGGTTTTGGTTTTCTGGAAATTGGTACCGTGACACCTAGGCCGCAACCAGGCAATCCCAAACCCAGAATGTTCCGCCTGCCAGAGGCACAAGCGCTCATCAATCGTATGGGCTTTAATAATGATGGAGTGGATGCTTGCGTCGCACGTGTTCGGCGCTCTCGCTATTGGCAAAATGGTGGTGTAGTAGGCTTGAACATTGGTAAGAATGCCAGCACCCCTATTGAAGATGCTGCTAGTGACTATGTCTTGGCGATGAAAGCTGTATATGAAATCGCCTCTTACATTACCGTGAACATTTCATCACCAAATACCCAGAATCTCCGCGCCTTGCAGGGCGAAGAAATGCTCCGCTCATTACTCGGCAGTCTTGATGTTGCAAGGGAAGAACTGAGTGATCGTTTTGGTGTGCGCAAGCCCCTCTTCTTAAAAATTGCTCCAGATCTGGACGTAGCAGATATCAATTTAATTGCTGACCTCCTGTTGGAGTTTGGTCTTGATGCCATCATTGCTACTAACACCACGGTCTCTCGCACTGTAGTCGCTAATTTAGAACACGGCAACGAGGCGGGTGGATTATCTGGCGCCCCCGTCAGAGCCGCCTCGACCGAGGTGATTAAGACTTTAAAAGCGCGTCTTGGCAATGATTTACCGATTATTGGTGTTGGCGGGATCCTCTCTGGACAAGACGCACAAGAGAAGGTTTCTGCTGGGGCTAGCTTGGTACAGATCTATAGCGGTCTGATCTACAGAGGTCCAGACCTCGTTTCTGAGTGCGTTAGCGCCCTGCGCAAATAAAGACCCTTAGACTTACTAGGGCTTCATGCCCCAAAATGGGATTTCATAATATGCAATCCCCGGCAGAATCGCTACAATTGCAGTTATGAATACAAGCAAAGTCCAAAGAGCTCAAAAAGTACCTGGAGAAGCTGGCAAAACAGCTATTCAGGTAGTTGAGCGCATGATGAATTTGCTAGATGCCCTTGCTGAACATGAAGAATCTGCCAGTCTGAAGGTATTGGCCGAGCAAACAGGTCTACACCCCTCCACAGCCCACCGAATTTTGAATGATATGGTTGCCTGCCGCATGGTGGAGCGTGGCGATGGCGGGACTTATCGACTGGGCTTGCGCCTACTAGAACTGGGTAACTTGGTCAAGGCCAGACTCTCCGTTCGCGAAGCGGCTCAAGCACCAATGCGGGCACTGCATAAACTGACCGGTGAAACCGTCAATCTTTCTGTTCGCCAAGGCGATGAGATTGTGTATGTTGATCGCGCTTATAGCGAGCGTTCGGGCATGCAGGTGGTCAGAGCTATTGGTGGACGCGCACCCTTGCATCTCACCTCGGTTGGTAAACTCTTTTTAGCCAGTGATGATGCTAGCCAAGTTCGTGCTTATGTGACCCGTACAGGTTTATCTGGGCACACTAGAAATAGCATCACCGATTTATCCAAGCTAGAAGTTGAACTCAATCAAGTTCGACAATTAGGCAACGCTAAAGACAATGAAGAGTTGGAACTTGGTGTGAGTTGTCTGGCTGCTGGCATTTTGGATGACACCGGAAAATTGGTCGCAGGTCTCTCGCTGAGCGCGCCAACCGATCGCATTCATGCGGACTGGTTACGCGCACTACAAGATACTGCTGTACAAATTTCTAAAGGCATGGGCTTTAAACCCAAATCGAGCGAACCCGGCAGCACTAAAGACTAAATTCCAATGCTGGGCATCGGAATGTGTTTTACATCAATCGACGTATTGGCCGAGGTTCACCTGAGGGCATGCGCTCATACCAATCACGCACTCTGACCGCATCTGCAAAGCGTGATTGCGTGCCAACAGAATCCAAAAACACCAGTAACAATGGTGTGTTGTTCACTCTAGCCTGCATCACTAAACATTTACCGGCAGCATTGATAAAGCCGGTTTTTTGCAAACCGATATTCATATCACCTGATCGCACCAAACGATTGGTGTTTAAGAATTTTTGTGGGCGCTTACCAATCACCATAGTTAAGTCTGGCCAGGTTGAAAACTCACGAATGGTTTTGTACTGATAGGCGGCGCCAAGCATGCGCGTTAGATCCTCAGCACTGGCGACGTTTTCACTCATCAGCCCGGTGGGGTCTGCAAAGTGTGAGTGGTCCATATTGAGCTCTTTAGCCTTGTGATTCATCGCCTCTACAAATGCTGAAATGCCACCTGGGTAATTTCTTCCCAAGGTATACGCAGCACGGTTTTCAGAGGACATTAAAGCCAGATGCAAGGCCTCTTCGCGAGTGAGTTCAGTGCCACCAGCAAGGCGAGATGTTCTGTAGATATGCACGTCATCCGCGTTAATGATCAAAGTCTCATCAAGCGGTAATTTAGAATCCAATACCACCATCGCTGTCATCAACTTAGTGATGGATGCAATGGGCAAGCTAACTGAAGGATTTTTCTCAAAATAGACTTCTTTGGTATCTTGATTCATCACAATGGCAACACTAGATTTCAAACTCAATTCATCATGCTGGCCACGCAAACCTAAGGCAGTAGCAAATGAGGGTCTAGCTTCAACCACGGGAGTTTCTGGGCGGGTTACGGTGATACGAACAGTTTTCGGTTTTTTAGGCGCCTTAACAACTACCTTAGTAGTCGCTTTTACAGGCTTAGTTGCCTTGTCTTTAGATGCTGATTGAGCATAAATAGCAGTACTTGTCATCCACAGACAAGTGAAGATAAAGAGCCAAAATCGATTCAAATGCATCCTCAAACAACCTTCCAAAACTTTCGACATACGGAATGATAAATACTTTCGCGCGTTAAGTCGGAATTATTCGCCCCACTTTGACGAATTCAACCCCTTAGTGACCACTATTCGGCAATTGTTGCCACGGTATTCGATTGACGAGCGTTGACCAGCACTACGCCAGTCATCGTCAAAGCTAGGCCAGCAGCCATCATCAGATTAAATGGCTCATCGAACAAAAGCCAAGCCATCAGCGCAGTGGTTGGTGGCGTGAGATACAGCAGACTTGTCACCTTGGTAGCGGCACCTTTGCGAATCATCATGAACAGCAGACTGATCGATCCAATGGATAAAGGAAAAATCGCCCAAAGCAATGCCCCAATCACTGAAGCATTCCACACCATCACACCGGATTCAAAGAAATACATACAAGCAAAACAGAGAACGGCTGACACCCCAAACTGAATGGATGAGCCTGCACGTAGGTCAAACACTGGGCAGTACTTCTTCTGATATAGCGTTCCAAAGGTAATGGATAGCAATGCAGCAAACGCCAAGACGTAGCTTAAAACTGGGATATGGTTAAAGCTAATTTTCTCTAAAACGACCAATGCCACACCAGCAAAACCAAAGCCCAATCCTATCCATTGTTTTGGAGAGACTTTTTCTGAAACCCATGCGGCAAACCAAGCGGTAACGATAGGTTGAAGACCCACGATGATGGCAACCAACCCTGCAGTCATCCCCAACCGAACGGCAAACCAAACTCCGAGCAAATAACCAAACTGCAATAAGAGGCCAGCAACCGCAATATGGCGCATTTGTGACCGACTTGGCCAGGTAATTCTCCATACAAGGCTAAGCGCTGCCATGGCCATCAAAACCCCTGCAAAACGCCAAAAAAGGAAGGTGGCTGGCTCCACATAAGGCATCGCCATACGTGCAATCACGAAACCAGTGCTCCAAATGAGGACAAATATTGGACCAATGAAGGTTTCGAGTTTAAATTTCATAAGTAACTTATTGAATATATTAGATTTTTTATATAAGATCTTATTTTAGGCTGTTTTAAAGTGGATATTCAAAAAGCAAAGCCTCATAGTGGGAAACAAGTGAGTCCAATTGAAAGGGATGGAAATGAACTTAACACCAGAACAGATTGCAGCAGCACAAAAAGCAAATCTAGAAACCTTGAGCGGACTCACAAATCAAGCGCTCCAAAGTATTGAAAAATTAATAGAGCTCAATATGCACATCGCCAAGCAAAGTCTTGGTGACAGCATGAACAATGCAAAAAAAGCTTTGGAAATAAAAGATATTCAGCAGCTTCTCGCCCATCAAGCTGAAACTGTTCAGCCTATGGCAGAGAAGATCATGGCGTATAGCCGTCATCTCTACGAGTTGGCCCATGAAACGCAAGCGAGCTTTACGAAGTCAGCAGAAAAAGAATTTCAAGCGGGTCAGAGAAAAATTAACGCATTGGTTGAAGACTGGACTAAGAATGCCCCAGTTGGCTCTGATGCCGCTGTTCAAGCAATGAAGCAAGCCATTGCCTCAGCAAGCAACGTATTTGAAACTAGCCAAAAAGCTGTCAAGCATGCTGTTGAAGTTGCGCAAAGCAATCTGACGAATGCCACCGACACAGTCATGAAGGCTACTAAGAAAAAGTAATCTGGTTTAGGGTTTACCTATTAAAAAGCCCCGACTGATCGGGGCTTTTTAATTTCTAGCAACTAGCTTAAGACTTCTTTTTGACTGGTGGTAAATCAGTACAGTGGCCATGCGCTGCTTCAGCTGCAAGACCTACTGACTCGCCGAGCGTTGGATGCGGATGAATCGTTTTACCGATATCCACTGCATCTGCACCCATTTCAATTGCCAGGCAAACTTCGCCAATCAGATCGCCCGCATGAGTGCCTACGATGCCGCCGCCAATAATGCGATGTGTGCTGGCATCAAACAGGAGTTTGGTGAAACCTTCATCACGTCCATTAGCGATAGCACGTCCACTAGCAGCCCATGGGAACAAACCTTTTTCATAGGCAATCCCTTGTGCCTTACATTGCTCTTCAGTTAAACCAGCCCAAGCTACCTCTGGGTCAGTGTAAGCAACGGAAGGAATTTGCTTGGCGTCAAAATAAGACTTTTGACCAGCGGCCGCTTCTGCTGCGACGTGTCCTTCATGAACCGCTTTATGAGCCAACATCGGTTGACCAACAAGATCGCCAATCGCAAAGATATTGGGAACGTTGGTCCGCATCTGTTTATCTACTGGAATAAATCCACGCTCGTCTACTTGCACGCCTGCAGCCGCTGCATCGATCTTCTTACCATTAGGCGTGCGCCCTACCGCTACTAAAACTAAATCGTAGGTCTGTGGTTCAGTTGGAGCATTCTCGCCCTCAAAGCTCACCTGAATACCATCAGGCTTGACTTCGGCTTTAGATGCACGAGTCTTGAGCATCACTTTTTCGAAACGTCCGGCATTGAATTTTTCCCAGACCTTTTCCAGGTCACGATCTGCGCCGGCCATGAGACCATCTAACATCTCGGCTATATCAATGCGTGAGCCAAGCGTGCTGTAAACGGTGGCCATCTCTAAACCAATAATGCCGCCGCCAATGACTAGCATGCGCTTTGGAATACTCGTTAACTTCAGAGCGCCAGTGCTATCCACAATCCGCGGATCTTCTGGCAAGAATGGCAATTTCACGGGCTGACTGCCGGCGGCAATAATCGCCTTCTGAAAACGAATCACTTCTTTGGAACCCGTGAGATCTTGTCCATCACCACTAGTCAGCTGAACTTCAACGTGGTTAGCATCTAAAAAATGTCCTAGGCCACGCACGACTTTGACCTTGCGAGCCTTAGCCATACCAGCTAAGCCACCAGTTAACTTGGCAATGACAGATTCTTTGTAGCCACGCAGTTGATCGATTTCAATTTTGGGTGCGCCAAAGGTGATGCCATGCTTGGCCATTGTCTTAACTTCGTCCATGACGGATGTGGTATGCAACAAGGCTTTTGATGGAATACAGCCAACGTTTAAGCAAACACCGCCCAAAGTGGCATAGCGTTCCACCAATACAGTGTTCATACCCAAGTCAGCGCTGCGAAAGGCTGCGCTATAACCACCAGGGCCAGCACCTAGAACTAACATCTCGCATTCGTGATCTACCTTACCGGAGTATTGACCGGCGACTGGAGTGGGAAGCGGCGCAGGAGCAAGTGCGGCTACTGCAACTGGAGCTGGAGTCGGAACCGCAGAAGTGGCAGGCTTTGGAGCTGCCGTTGCGCCACTCACTTCAATCTCGGCAATGACGCTGCCTTTGGCAACCTTGTCACCGATCTTTACAGAAATAGCAGTCACTGTTCCAGCTGCATCAGCAGGAACTTCCATGGTGGCTTTATCAGATTCAAGAACCAATAAAGGCTGCTCTTTTTCAATGACATCGCCAACTTTAATCAGCACCTCAATCACAGGCACATCTGCGTAATCACCAATATCTGGTACAAGGATCATCTGTTTTGACATAGATCCCCCTTACAGAATTGCGCGACGGAAGTCGGACAAGAGTTGCGCAACATGGACATTAAAGCGAGTAGCAAGCGCACCATCAATCACACGGTGATCAGCAGTTAACGACAATGGGCAGATCAAGCGTGGCACGAATTGCTTACCATCCCAAACCGGCTTCATAGCAGCTTTGCTAACACCTAAGATGGCCACCTCTGGAGCATTCACGATCGGCGAGAAGTAAGTGCCGCCAATGCCACCCAATGAAGAAATGGTGAAGCTTGCACCTTGCATTTGATCGGGCTTAAGTTTGCCTTCACGTGCCAGCGCAGCTAAGTCAGAAGTTTCTTTCACAATTTCAAAGATGCCTTTTTTGTCGACATCCTTAATGACCGGAACAACCAAACCAGTTGGCGTGTCGGCAGCAAAGCCAATATTGAAATATTTCTTGATCACCAAGTCATCGCCATCGAGCGAGCTATTGAACTCAGGATATTTTTTCAGTGCTGCAACGGCGGCCTTCATGATGAACGCCAACATCGTGATCTTGACACCCCTCTTCTCATTCTCTTTATTGGTGAGAACACGGAAAGCTTCTAAATCAGTAATATCTGCATCTTCGTGATACGTCACCGCCGGAATCATGACCCAGTTGCGACCCAAATTGGCAGCAGTCAGTTTCTTAATCCGATTGAGTGGTTGACGCTCGATCTCACCAAACTTAGCAAAATCCACTTTTGGCCAAGGAATTAAATTCAAGCCGCCTAAGCTTCCGCCAGATGCAGTGCCAGCATTACCGCCACCACTCATCGCAGCTTTTACATATGCCTGAACGTCATCTTGAGTAATCCGGCCTTTTGGACCAGTTCCCTTGACTTGAGAAACTGTCACACCAAGTTCGCGCGCAAACTTGCGTACGGATGGACTTGCATGACTAACGTTGTCATCTACTGGAGGTGGTGTATTGCTTACTGGTGGTGGAGGTGGAGCCAATTTAATCGGAGGCTCTACAGCAGGGGCTTTGGCTTGAGGCACGGCAGCGGCTACTGGAGCTGGGGCTGCCGCAGGAGCAGCAGCAGTAGATGAAGCACCCTCTTCCAGCATGATCACTACCGAACCTTCGGAAAGTGAATCACCAATCTTGACCTTTACTTCCTTAACCACACCGGAGTGACTCGAAGGCACATCCATCGTCGCTTTGTCAGACTCCAACACGACGATTGACTGTTCTTTTTCAACGGTATCACCAACCTTAACCAAGACTTCAATCACAGGCACATCTTTGTAATCCCCAATATCGGGGACTTTAATTTCTATTATTTGGCTCATGTTCAGTCTCTTATTAAACCGTCATTGGGTTAGGTTTAGTTGTATCGATGCCGTATTTCTTGATGGCTTCAGCTAGCTTTTGACGATCAAACTGTCCAGCGTCAGCTAAAGATCTCAAGGCAGTCAACACCACCCAGCGACGATCGACTTCAAAGAAGTCGCGCAATTTCTCGCGAGTATCAGAGCGACCAAAACCATCCGTTCCTAGAACTTCATAACGACGACCCATGTGCTGAATAGCTGGACGAATTTGTTCTGCAAACAAACGAACATAATCGGTGGCGGCAATCACAGGACCTGTTGTATCTTTCAAGCATTTTTCTACATGCGACAAGACAGGTGCTGTGGCAGGATTGAGAAGATTGCTGCGATGAACGGCAGTCCAATCACGGCCTAGCTCTGTAAAGCTTGGGCAGCCCCACAGATCAGAGGCAACGCCCCAATCTTGATGCAACATCTGTGCTGCTTCAATGACTTCACGGAAGATCGTTCCAGAACCGAGCAATTGCACACGCAGCTTGGCATTGGCATCCCCTACTGATGTCAACTTGTACATCCCTTTAATAATGTCCTGTTCAGCGCCCTTCGGCATGGCTGGATGGGCATAGTTCTCATTCATCAAGGTGATGTAGTAATAAACGTCTTCTTGAACTTCTAGCATGCGACGCATGCCGTCCTGAATCACTACCGCTACTTCAAACGAGAAGGTTGGGTCATAGCTGATGCAGTTTGGAACGGCTGCGCTCCATACTTGGCTATGACCGTCTTCATGTTGCAAGCCTTCACCGTTCAGAGTGGTTCTACCTGCAGTACCGCCAAGCAAGAAACCACGACTACGCATATCGCCAGCAGCCCATGCTAAATCGCCGATGCGTTGGAATCCGAACATGGAGTAGAAGATATAGAAAGGCAACATGGGAACGCCATGCGTAGAGTAAGCAGTAGCTGCAGCAATCCAATCGCACATACCACCAGCTTCATTAATGCCCTCTTGCAGAATCTGACCGTGCTTATCCTCTTTGTAGAACATCAGTTGATCATGATCTTCTGGAGTGTAAAGCTGGCCGAGTTGATTCCAAATGCCTAGTTGGCGGAACATGCCTTCCATACCAAAGGTACGGGATTCATCTGGAACAATCGGAACGACTCGCTTACCTAGGACTTTGTCACGCAAGATGGTATTGAGCATACGCACAAATGCCATCGTCGTAGAAATCTCACGCCCATCTGTGGTTGCCTCTAGCATTGGAGCAAACACTTCCAAAGCAGGAACCGGCAGACTCTCAGCCTTGGTGCGACGCTGCGGTAAATAACCGCCCAACTCTTGACGGCGTGCCTTCATGTAATCAAGCTCAGTGCTGCCATCAGCAAATTTCACTAATGGCATTTCTTCTAACTGATCATCTTTTACGGGGATTTCGAAACGATCGCGAAAGCGACGTACGTCATCGGCATTCATTTTTTTGGCTTGGTGAGCAATATTCATCGCCTCACCAGAACCACCCATACCGTAACCTTTAATAGTGTGAGCCAAAATAACCGTAGGCTGATCTTGATGGTTTACGGCTGAGTGGAAAGCGGCATAGACTTTATGGGGATCATGACCACCTCGGTTGAGCGCCCAAATCTCGTCATCACTCCAGTCATTTACCAATGCTTTCAGTTCTGGAGTATTAAATACGATCTCACGAACATAAGCGCCGTTCTTAGCCTTCATTGTTTGGTATTGACCATCAACGATTTCGCCAAGGCGCTGCATCAAAATGCCCTTCTTGTCACGAGCAAACAAAGCATCCCACTGACCACCCCAAACTACTTTGATCACATTCCAACCAGCGCCACGGAACTCACCTTCAAGCTCTTGAATGATTTTTCCGTTGCCGCGTACAGGACCATCTAAGCGTTGCAAGTTGCAGTTAATAACAAAAATGAGGTTATCGAGTTTTTCACGGCCAGCCATACCAATGGCGCCCAATGATTCAGGCTCATCTGTTTCGCCGTCACCCAAGAAGGCCCATACTTTGCGACCTTCTGCTTTGATAAAGCCGCGGTCTTGCATGTAGCGCATGAAACGGGCCTGATAAATTGCCATGATGGGGCCCAAGCCCATTGATACGGTTGGGAACTGCCAAAAATCTGGCATCAACCATGGGTGCGGATAACTGGAGATTCCCTTGCCGCCAACTTCTTGACGGAAATTATTCAACTGCTCTTCGGCCAAGCGTCCCAACATGTACGCACGAGCGTATACACCTGGAGCGGAGTGTCCTTGAACAAAAATGAGATCGCCACCATGTTCAGGCGATGGTGCATGCCAGAAATGGTTAAAGCCAACGTCATACAAAGTTGCCGCAGACTGGAAAGAAGAAATGTGGCCACCGACGTTGGTATCTTTATTGGCACGCAAGACCATGGCCATTGCGTTCCAACGAGTGTAAGAGCGAATCCGATGCTCAACGTTTTGATCACCTGGTAAGCGCGCTTGCTGCTCTACAGGGATGGTATTGATATAAGGCGTCTCAGCATGAAATGGCTGATTGACACCATTCACGCGAGCATGAGAAATTTGTTGGTCTATTAAATAGGCTGCTCTTTCTGGTCCTTCAGCCTTGATAACACCATCAAGCGCTTGTAACCATTCTTGAGTCTCAGCAGGATCAGCATCCTGAGCACTTGTCTTACCTAAAATTTGTTCTGGAACCGCTGCCATAACCTGCCTCCATGTGGAATACTGTTTTAACCGTTCACTGTATAGGCAACATTCTAAAAAGGTATATGGGTGTAAACAAGGAATTTTTCACATAATGATAGTATTTCTCATAATGTGGTAATTTATTGCAATGCATCTAAATCATTGAAAAACATAGAAATTTAGCTCTAATAGGGCAAAATAGCGAAATTCCATGAAATTCAAGCGTTTTTCGATCTGGCTACTCAGCCCAAGCAAATGGCTCCGCAAAATACGGGGGTTTAGGCTTGTTTACACCCCACTGCTAGCAATTGTGATCTTTACGGCGGTGATGGGAGTTATTTTGGGGACACTCCAACTCCAGGAAAAAACCCAACAAGAATCCTCTTTATTTAGGGAGCTCTCATTTGCAAAGCAGCGTATTCAACTGCGCTTTTTGAATAACACCGAGTTGCTCATTTCCATTGGTAGAGATTTAGCTGCCAGTACAGATCAGGCAAAGTTACGTGCAAGCGCACTAGATCAAGCTGAAAATTTAGTACTCGGAAATCATGAAATTTCACAAATCATCTGGCTCAATGAGAATAATGCGCGCCAATGGGCGATGCCACAATCAGGCGGTCAACCCGATTGGTATCAAAAAACTGAGGGTGGCCCGCTCATCCATGAGGCACTTAGAAAAACAATTGAATTAAGTAAACTGGCTAATCGCCCTGCATTCAGTCAATTCATCACACTCAATCTTGCTAGTGATGAGCCATTAGCAAAAGAAAGAAGAACTGTTTTCTGGCAGGTGGTGCCAACGAGAAATGGTGGTGAGATTACTGGGGTACTGGCCACACTCTATACAGCGCAAGGTGTACTAGATGTCATCCCCGGCGAACTCAAAAGTCAATATCGCTTCACACTACTAACTGATAACGAGAAGATGTTGGCGATTTCTTCGGATCGAGATACCCCCAAGCGTTCATTTAGCAATCAAACTAGCCTGGATATCGGCGTATTGAGCCCCAATCTCGTGTTGCGTATTGATACTTTCCCGCCACCAACAAACCTCACATTCAGAATGCTGATTGGGGTTGTACTAGGTTTAAGCGCATTTGTGATTTGGAGTTTGTGGTCAGTTCTAAAACAAATGCAAGTGCGCCAAGAAGCAGAAGCCAATCTTAGAACTGAAACCAACTTTCGAAGCGCGATGGAGAATTCGACTCCAGTAGGTATACGAGCGCACGATATGGAAAAAAGAATTACCTACGTGAATCGTGCTTTTTGCGAGATGACGGGTTGGTCAGCAAAAGAGCTGATTGGGCTTAAGCCCCCTTTCCCCTTCTGGCCTGAAGGCAGAAAAGATGAGTTGACCGATAAAATGAATCGCGCTCTAGACCTCAAGACCGCTTCAAGCATGAAGGGTGGAATAGAGGGAGGAGTCTTGCGTCGTGATGGATCACAAATTCAGACGCGGACCTTCATTGCGCCGCTCATTAATGAAAAAGGCAGTCAAACCGGATGGGTGACGTCCTTAATTGATATCTCTGAGCCTAGGAAGATTCGTGAAGAATTGGCTGCTTCTCAAGAACGTTTTGTTACCGTGCTGGAAGGACTTGATGCCTCTGTTTCTGTGATCTCGATTGAAACTGGCGAACTACTTTTTGCAAATCGTTTCTATCGTGAACGCTTTGGCGATAACCCAAAAGGACATCTCGATTTAGCTGGCGGCGAAATAGCGCACAGCACCATGCAGATGATTGCGGAAGAGTTACAAGATGGCAATCCTGGAATTCCACCCTCATCGCTCTATCAAGAGTCAGAGTCGGAAGATGTCCAGCTTACGGAAAACGGCATCAAGTGGTATGAGGTTCGGCGTCGCTTCATTCCTTGGGTGGATGGCCATTTAGCACAACTCTTAATTGCAACCGATATCACACTTCGTAAAGCGTCTGATGATCTTAGTCGTCAGCAAGAAGAGCGCATGCAATTCACGAGTCGTTTGACAACGATGGGTGAGATGGCCTCATCACTCGCGCATGAATTAAATCAACCCCTTTCAGCAATCTCTAATTACTGCATGGGTGTTGCTAAACGTCTGAAGGCGCAAGCTGATCCCGAAATTAGTAAAGAAATATTGCCAGCACTTGAGAAAGCAGCAGAGCAAGCAGTTCGTGCGGGTACTATCATTCAACGCATTCGGGGCTTTGTAAAACGCAGCGAGCCTGTTCGTAAATCATGTTCTATTGGCGACATCATTAATGATGCAGTTGGTCTAGTAGAAATTGAAGCCCACCGGCATCGCTTAAATATCACCTCCCATGTGGACGAAAATCTTCCCAACGTAGACCTTGATCCTGTCTTGATTCTGCAAGTCTTGGTCAACCTCCTCAAAAACTCTTTAGATAGCCTACGCGATGTTTACCCCCTATCTTCCCGGTGGTCGGCCCCGCCGGTCAAAATATCGGCCGATCTAGAAACCAGCACCTTCCCAGCCATGCTCCGGATCCAGGTAACCGATGCTGGCGCTGGGATTGCAGAATCCGTCACCCAGCGGATGTTTGAGCCCTTTTTCAGCACCAAGGCTGATGGCATGGGAATGGGCCTGAATATTTGCCGCTCGATCATTGAATCCCACCATGGCCGGCTTTGGGCCAAAAATCACATGGATCCAGAACATACCAAGTTGGTTGGCTGCACCTTTACAATATTGATACCCCTAGAATCACCCGATTCCAAGGCAGCTGTTTAACTACCGTTTTAAGGCTTACGCGCGAGATCCCATATGAATATCAGCACAGCGACAAAACCAAACCAAGCCGAAGTAGTCTACGTCGTAGATGACGATGAAGCTGTGAGAGATTCCCTTACATGGCTGTTAGAGAGCAATGGCTATGTCGTTCGCTGTCACGCTAGTGCGGAACGCTTCCTCCAATCATTACAAAGTACTGATAAGTCCACCATCTCCTGCGCAATTTTGGATGTGCGTATGCCAGGAATGTCCGGCCTAGAGCTTCAAGAGCGCTTGCTCAGTGAACATGTACCAATGCCAGTTGCATTCATCACTGGTCATGGCGATGTCTCTATGGCGGTATCTACCATGAAACGTGGTGCAGTAGATTTTATTGAAAAGCCATTTAAAGAAAATGACTTGTGTGGCTTAGTGGATCGCATGCTTGCAAAAGCCCGTATTGATTATTCACAAGCAAGTCAACGCAAGATTACCCAAAGTCTATTAAGCAAGCTCACTGGACGTGAGCGCCAGGTCCTTGAAAGAATTGTTGCTGGACGCTTAAACAAACAAATCGCCGATGATCTCGGTATCTCCATTAAAACGGTTGAAGCGCATCGCGCCAACATCATGGAGAAACTGAATGTCAATACGGTCGCTGACTTGCTCCGCTTAGCGCTATCAGATCCTCAACCTAACTGATTACTTGTCTACAGTTATGCCTGCGCAACTCCTTGACGGTAACCTTCTCTCTAAGAAACTTCGAGCAGAGATTGCGGCTCGCGGAGCTATTGTTACCGCAAAAGGCGTCAGACCTGGTCTTGCCGTCATTGTGGTTGGCGATAACCCTGCTAGTCAGGTATATGTTCGCAACAAAGTAAAGGCCTGTGAAGATGTAGGCTTTCATTCTGTTTTAGAACGCTATGCAGTCGAGTTAGGCGAAGAAGAATTGCTCGCTCGCATTGCAACACTGAATGCTGATCCCGCTATTCATGGCATCTTGGTCCAGTTGCCACTGCCAGAACATATTGCTTCTGAGCGCGTACTCGAAGCCATTGCCCCTGAAAAAGATGTTGATGGTTTTCACGTTGCCAATGCTGGCGCCTTGATGGTTGGCCATCCAGAATTCAAACCATGCACCCCTTACGGCTGTATGAAAATGCTTGAAAGCATTGATTACCCAATACGTGGTGCTCGCGCGGTGATTGTTGGCGCTTCCAATATTGTTGGTAAACCCATGGCGATGTTGTTATTGCAAGCTGGTGCAACAGTTACCATTTGCAATAGCAAAACCCGTGACCTAGCGCACCACACTAAAGATGCAGATATTTTGGTAGTCGCTACCGGTAAACCTAGGATGATTAGTGGCGACATGATCAAAACTGGCGCCGTTGTCATTGATGTGGGCATCAATCGCCTGCCTGATGGGAAGCTATGTGGCGATGTGGATTTTGATACAGCTAAATATATCGCCGGTTGGATTACGCCAGTTCCTGGTGGCGTCGGTCCGATGACCATCACCATGCTTCTGATGAACACCCTCGAGGCAGCTGAAAAAGCAGCAAAAAAGTAGCTCAGCGCTAAGGGTCATTTAGCAAGATTGGCTGCATTACAGTAAGCTAGAGGGATGACCATTTCTACTCCATCCCACCTGCTTCAAAATCCACTGATTACATTTGGCCGCGGCATTCCTGCTTATGCCGAAGTAAAGCCTGAGCATATTGATTCGGCAATTTCCTATTTATTGAAAGCAGCAGAAGCGGCAGTTGATAAAGCCACTGATGTCAATACCCCTTGCACTTGGGATGCCTTAGCTGAACCGCTGGAGGATGCCACAGAATCCTTAGGTAGATCATGGAGCGTCATCTCCCATTTAAATAGTGTGGCGGATACACCGGAGTTACGAGCTGCCTATGGCGAGATGCTGCCGCAGGTTACAGCATTCTTTTCCAGTTTGAGCCAGAACTTAGCGCTCTACGATAAATTTAAAGTCATTCAAAGTAGTTCTGAATTTTCCAAGCTTGGCATGGCGCAGAAAAAAGTCATCGAAAACGCCTTGCGCGATTTTCGTTTGGGCGGTGCCGAGCTTACTGATGCACAGAAACCCCGCTTCGCCCAAATCCAAGATGAGCAAGCCATTCTTGGTAAAGCATTTTCCGATCATGTCTTAGATGCTACTGATGGCTTTGTTCATCTCATCACAGATGAGGCAGAGCTAGCGGGTTTACCAGAGGATGCGATTGCCGCTGCAGCAGATACCGCCAAGCAGAAGAATCTAGAGGGCTGGGCATTTACTTTGCACTTCCCTTCTTACTATCCCGTAATGCAGTACTCAGAAAATCGTGCCTTACGTCAATTGATGTACCAGGCCTACGTGACCCGCGCCTCTGAATTAGCCCCCCAATTTACCAATGGCAAGTTAGAGTGGGATAACACCGAGAATATGTTGGCGCAACTGCGACTACGCGATGAAGAAGCTCGCATGCTGGGCTTTGCAAACTACGCTGCACTGAGCATAGCGCCAAAGATGGCCAATACTGTTTCTGAAGTGGATCAGTTCTTGGGTGATATCGCCAAGAAATCAAAACCGTTTGCCCAACAGGATTGGGATGAATTGCAAGCTTTTGCAAATACTGAACTGCAGCCTTGGGATATCCCGTATTACTCAGAAAAACTCAAGCAAGCGCGTTACTCTTTTTCTGAAAATGAACTCAAGCAATACTTTCCATTGCCTAAAGTGCTTGAAGGTTTGTTTGGAGTCATTCAGACACTCTTTGGCGTCAAGATTCATCAGGCTGATTTACCAACTTGGCATGCTGATGTCCAGTCCTTCTCAGTCAGTAATGAGGATGGACAAATTGTTGCCTATTTTTACTTGGACCCCTATGCACGTCCCGGTAAACGTGGTGGCGCTTGGATGGATGATGCGAGAGGTAGACGAGAGCTTGCCAATGGTGAGATTCAGATTCCGGTGGCTTACTTGGTATGTAACTTTGCCCCACCAGTTAAAGTAGATGGGCAATTACGTCAGCCTACTATTACACATGATGATGTCATCACCCTCTTCCACGAAAGTGGTCATGGCCTCCATCACCTCTTAACTCAAGTTGGCGCCTTAGGAGTCTCTGGCATCAATGGGGTCGAATGGGATGCCGTTGAATTACCAAGTCAATTCATGGAAAACTTCTGCTGGGAATGGGAAGTCTTAGAAAAAATGACGTCCCATGCAGAAACTGGTAAGCCTTTGCCTAAGGCCTTGTTTGACAAAATGTTGGCAGCGAAGAACTTCCAAAATGGCTTAGGCACACTACGTCAAATTGTGATGTCATTAACGGATTGGCGATTGCACTCCACTTTTGATGTCACTATGGCAAAAGGTGAAGCTGTGCTCGAACTCTCTAGAAACACTGCTACAGAATTTAATATCATTCCCCAACCAGAAATCTCTCGTTGGATTAATTCCTTTAGCCATATCTTTGCTGGTGGGTATGCGGCGGGCTACTACAGTTACAAATGGGCTGAAGTACTTTCAGCTGATGCTTATTCAGCATTTGAAGAAGCAGCGAAACTGAACGGTAGCGTACTAGACGAGCAAACTGGCAAACGCTATCGCCAAGAAATTCTAGAAGTTGGTGGTAGCCGCCCTGCTGCTGAATCATTCAAGGCATTTCGGGGACGCGAACCTAGCATTGATGCGCTATTGCGCCATGGTGGCTTAGCTTAATCATTGAATATAAGAGGCGGCTAACGACCCATAAGAGACGGTTGCGGAAAAAACCATGCGAAGATGGTTTTTTGCTGAATCATCTTAAGAGTTCCACCGTTAAATCATTTTGCGGGTAAGGCAACTGATCAATTAACCACGTTTTTAATTTTCCAGACTTAAATATCCGATTAAGATCAATCTCGATGAAGTTTGTACGGTTTGCATAATTTGCAATTTTCATCCGGTTATTTTTTAAGTCCTTCAGATTAACCCACTGCGTGTAATCAGAAAAAACCTGCTTACCATCGGTAGACCTTGTAACCCCTTCTGGAATGTCGACGTTATCTAAAATGTGTCCAGTAAGTGCCATGGCATCCATGCTGTTACTTGGCTGATACGCAAATTGCTTAAGATAGGCTGCTCTCACAAAACGTGAAGGCGGAGTGTAGTCTGCTGGTAACCCAAGTAAACCACCGCCTTGACCCAGCTCAGTTACATTTGTCTTACCTACAGTGACAGATGGCGTTGCTGTAGAAGTGAGTGATAAATAGTTACGTACATTATTCAGATGCCAGTCATACGTTGGCGCATTGGTCAGCACCCCTGCAATGTTGTCATGGATCACCATTTGTCCTTTAACAAACTCGACAATGATGCTATCGCCACTACGATCCGTTAAGACAAGATGTAGCCAAGGCGGGGTTGGTAGGCCCTTAACCTCACTTGGATCAAACCAAACTCTATATTTAGGAAGCTCGCCGCGAAGCTCATTAACTGTTCCAAACATTCCCAAAATAAAGCCACCTAAGTTCATGATAGAAACATAGTGCTTATCTTGCGGGGTTACAGTTTGGTACTCAGTAAAACCTGGCAAGAAATTGCCGCTGATACCAAGGCCGGCTTCATTTTGGCCTTCTAAATAGGCTGGAGGTCCGGGCATAATTCCAGGCGAAACTGCAATAAACGCATACTTACTAGATAGGTTTGTTTCAGGTAAATGCATTGAGCTTGGGGCGCTTAGCGATATAACGGTACCCTGGGGATTTGCAGTGAGCTGCCATTTCATATCAAAAGCCCACTCCATAGTGCGCCCCGCTACTACTGAGCCATCTTTGGCAATGACATTAACAGCGGTACAGGCAAACCCTACTTGGATAAAAGAAAGCAGGGAGATGGCAACAACAATGCGTGTAACCAAAGAGGATGAATGGGGAGTCATAAGGCACTTTCTAGTGGAATTAATTTCAAATACTAAATTAATATACCAAAGAAGGTTATTCAGCAGATAAAAATATACGCTGATAGTTTTCGTGCTTCTTGTCCGATCGAAGATAATTTACTTAAATCTCACCTAATGCTGCTTTGGGCCTTGGGTGAGTCATATGCTCTACTTAAGTTTAGCCGGCAGGATCCGGCCCAGAGGAGACCTTAACTCGTTTCATCTTCCAATGGGGATGCCAATCCTGTGGGACGGTGCATGGTAGTTATGATGATGTTGAGATGTGAGTTTTATCGCTGATTATTTTGTGAGAATAACAATTGCTCCTGCTGGCGATGGGTCCAAGGGACCATTCACAGTGCCCTCTAAATGCATGATCACGCCATTCTCATTTTGCAGAGTTGATTGACCACCAGTAATGGGCATAATGCTTCCCCCAGTCTTGACATATGTCCCGGCAAACTTGGCTAGATCAGCCAAGCCGTAGATTTCACCTTTAGCAACCAAATGTGAAGCCCCAATATTATTAGCCCCAATTGTCAAGCCGCTCACATTAAATGGGTATTGCTTTCCTCGGAATGTCAAAACACCGCCAGAAGACTCAGCCTGTTGTCCGTAGGTCAAAACAACCACCTTTAAATTAACCGTGACCGTGCCAGAGGGGGTCTTAGCTGTATCAGCGGCATATGCAAAGACACCCCATATAAAGAGAGTCATTGCTAAAAGCGTCTTTCTAAAAAAGTTCATCGAAATTCTCCATCATTTAAGAATCACTAGCGTTGCCGTGGCTCGAGCACCCCATCCAGAAGGTCCTCCAGGCGTGTTACTAATGTAATACATTGGACCAGCAGCAAATGAAATCGGCACACCATCAAATACCGATAATTTAGAAACACCAAGATACAGTGGATTGGAAGTGCGATGGGCGTCATAGTTATAGAGCGCTTCCATATTGGCCGTCAATGTCCAAGCAGTTTTCGTGGTGTAGGCTACAAAAGGTTGTCCATACACATTGTTTTGCGTACCAAAAGATGGATTGCCACCCATATTCCATGATTGATACCCTAGCAAACCATAGGTCCAAGGACCCGCACGATTTAGCACAACAGCAGTAACGCCTGCACCAGTTTGCTGGGAACCAAAGTGTCCACCGTTACCAGAAGGAGATTGAGCATAGGGACCGATGCCCCAAATCCAAGAAGAGTTGGTATTGGGGGCGTAAAAAGATTCAATGGTGACGCTTGCAATTCCATAACCAGAATAAGGCTGGCCTGTAGCACCCTGAACGCTCACTTCACGCACACCTGCCACGATCGGACGAACAACCAAAATATCACCACCGCCTAAATTAAATGGAGCCACCGGTTGGAACAACAAGGTTTGCTCTGATCCACCCTGATTTTTGCCCACGCCACGACTGAATTCATACTGCAAAGGCACAGAGATCATATTGGCAATTGGATTGGCTAGTTTCTTAGCAATAGCCTCTTTATCAAGCAACTCGCTTGCTGGCTCAGCATTTGGTGCTGCTTGTTGAGCAAAAGCACCACCAGTAAAGCTTAGCGCCATAAAAATAGAAAAACTGTACCGAATAAAGATTTTCATGATTGAGTTACTTTTTAACAAATGGAGAGATCAGCCAGACTGGTTAATAAAAATATAATATCAAATACACCCTCACCAGCAATGCAAATGGATCGTAGAAATGTGACTTTTTTTGGTTGAATCCAACAGGCTGCTGTCTGCTTGGAACAATCAGTAGCCTATTGGAGGCTTTGAGTCGAGATGTAAGGCGCTTGATGGCCAATTTGACTATAAGCGCCTCCTATTGGCCGATTTGAGCCGTTAATCTCTATAAATCGCCATAGACCTAATCCTACCCATAGCAGCCGTCAACTAGGAAAACCATCTTTTAAAACAAATACTCCATTCCCACAATACCTCCCTGAAAAAGAATATTTGATCCTGCATTAATACCCCTAGCGGTTACGTTGGTGGGATTGTTACCTGAGTAAACATAGGGTATTTGCCCTGGCGCTAAAGCTACCCGATCTAACCAGAGTAGTTGGTAACCCATCTTGATTGCTAAGCCATCTGTGATTAAATATTTCAGCTGAAGAATTCCCTCTCCGGAATAAGCAACTTGATTAGAAGTGGCGCTTGACGAGTACATTATTTTAGTAATGCTCACATTATTACTTTGAGTGGCTTGATTATTAAATACACCAGCCTTTAATGAGCCGCCAAGTGATAGTCGCCCAATCTCAAAGAATGTTCCCTGAGCACCAAGCTGTAAGCCAAGCAGATTATTTCTCGTGGTAGTGGACCAAAATGGTGGGTAACCACCAATACTAATACCCGATGCGCAAGTCTGTGTAGTTTGAGATAGTGTGATGTCAAGGGCTCCCATAGGACAGCCCCCCGTCTTCCATAGGGGAACATTTTGATCGACCGGAGAAAGAGAGCCAACAAGGCTGTCTTTTAACTGAATCCATCGCAACCCTGCCAACAAAGTAAATCTATCGGATGCTTTTAATTTTGCATTGGCCTCCGCACTGTAGAGACTTGTAGTGGAACCCCACGTCATACCCTGATAAGCAAAATCTTGGGTTTGCCAGAAACCGGGTGCTTTCATGATGTACCAATTGCCAGGGTTTGAGGGCCCAATCGTATTACTTGCATTTAAATTCTGAACGTTGAAATAAGATAATTCAAAACCATAAGCAGAATCACCAAGGTAATCCAATGTCAGTTTGGGTCCAACGGCACTTCCCTGTTGAAGCCGATTGCTATTAAAAACTTCTGAAGCTGGTGTGCTTGCAGTTTGACCAAAGGTATAGGATCCCGGGAGAGTGCTCACCAATGGCTGGTTCACGCTATTATTTGATCGCTTAAGATTAATTGCCTCAATCGACAAGGCCCAATGCGACGCTGATTTTGATTTATCAAAAGAGCTAATCTCGATAGACTTAGAACTAGCATCAGCGCCCTGCGCTACTGGTGGACTTGACTCAGCAGACAGCACTGCCTCGAAGTGAGTGCACCCAAGCCCCAAGCAAAGAGCTCCCGCAAGCGCTCTTAGTCGATAATATTTGATTGCCATGCGTAGATTTGAGCAGGCAAATAGACATAAGGTCAGCAACACAACCTTATTCTATGAGCTCCGATTATGTGTCAGATACATATTGCGAAGACGCTTTTGCTGTGAGTCATTAATTTTTAAGCTCTCTGAGAAATATCGCTCAATTGTTCCGTACCGGCTATACATTTCATCAAAAGAGGCTTCTAAGTACTCTCGCTTCACGCCAAAGAGCGCTGATGGAACGCCCGGATCGCCACCCCCCGCAATAAATGCATCGATCTCTTTTTGGTGCATTGGTAATAAATAGTTGTTACTACGTAAGTAATCAGCCAATACCTCATCTTTAGGTACGCCAAGGAAGGTTAGCAAGGCTGCAGCCCCCCACCCCGTCCTATCCTTACCATTTGTACAGTGAAAGACTCCAGGCAAATTAGCAGCATCCGACAATGATAGAAAGAGAATTCGATACGACTGTTGTGCACTCGAAAGCGAAACAAAATCCCGGTAAAGCCTAACAAAACTAGCCTCAACCCCTTTTGCTCCACCTAATTTTTGACTTGCTAATTTGGGGTTTTGGAAAAGCCCACCTATTTGATCGGGAGTTACGATTAAGTCCTCATCCGCCATGACGTTAAGTCGAACATACTTCATCTCTGGGGGAATCTTATCGGGCTGCGAGTTAATCTCAGCTGGTGTGCGTAAGTCGTAATCAGTCTTTAATTTGAGCGCCTGCAGTTTAATTAAATTTGCTGAATCCATAGCGTAGAACTCATTGGAGCGATAGACTTTTCCCCTCGCTACAACATCCCCACCGCTAGTTACATACCCGCCAAGATCGCGTAGATTAGGCACAGGGCCAATATCCAGAAAGATCCCTAGACTTTGCCCCGGAGCCAAGATTGTTGAGGGTGCTTGCGCCAGAGCAAGCGGGCCCATGCAACAGCTAGCAAGGACAAATACATATTTTGCAAAATGACGTCTAAAAACGTCTCGAGCCCTAGGCGCTGAAGTGATGAAGTCGTTCATGTAGGAAATCGATTTTTAAGTACCTTAACCATGGTGGGGCTCAAGGGCTTGAATAATTCAGCGTTGTAAGAGGCTGAATACGGCACTCCCCTAATATCTCCATATCGAATGGATGCATCAGACGCTCCATTCTGCGGCCGCGTTGGATCCATTGAGCTAACAGGTATAACTCCGAATGCACGCTCTACATTAGGCGTATTTGGTCGCATATCATTTTGTAAGATTTGCTGAGCTGCAATTGCCATACGCCTTCCACTTTCCGCAGGCGTTCCCTCACGTACTGCAGGATCAACATTCACGGTCACAATAGAGATACTGTAATCACTATTGAGATAGACCTGTAGTGTTCGAAACTGTTGTGGGAAGTCGTGCAAAGAACTGGTTTCTATTTGCCAAAACCCATGCTCTGCGGGAGCGCCTAGAGGCGCCTTGAATGCCTTGACCGTATTGACATGGCGGTGACCCGCTAGCCAACATAAAACCTGGCCATTGGCCTGAATTTCAGAAACCAATTCAGCGAGAGCGATAGCATTTTTTAACTTTGCATGAGGGTCACGGGTTGACTCCCACCACTCCATCTCACTTCCAATGGGTGCTACTGCAAGTGGAACGTGCGAAGCAATGATCACCAGCTCATGTCTTTTCTTTGAAAGATTTAATTGTGAGCGTAACCATTTAACCCGGGTGGCGCTTAAATAACCGTGCCCATGAATATCATGACTGCCATCTTTGGGATCCTGAACATTATCCAAAACAATCATTCGTAACGGTATATCGGCTTTTGGCAAAAAACTGTAGCAAGAAAATCCAGACTCCTCCTTTTCATAGTTGGGGTCTATCAAATGAAATCCATGGCCGCGAGGTAAAGAATTCGTGTTAAAAAATTCAGCAATCCACTCTTTCTTTGTAAGCGAGCGGCGATTCAGGTTTGAAGAAATGGTGGGCTGCTTTAAAAAAGCACTGACTGGTCCAGCATCAATGATTTCTCCAGATTCAGATGCACCGTTGATCGTACCCATGTAATACACTGGCGACTTTAAGCTCACTGTAGTATCAAAAAGACATGGGAAAAATGGAAAATCTTTTATCGGCTTGAGCACGTCATCTATAGCCCAGATCTGATCACTTACATAGGAGTCTCTAAGCCTTAGGCTTGGATCCGCATCAACAGATACGCTCCCGATCATAAAAAGATCGTGATTGCCATTAACTTGGTACCAAGGAATTTCGGGCAATAACCCAGCAGACTTAAAAGGCCGCTGATACGAGATGGTATCTTGAGTGGCATCCCCACTGGTATTGGGGTAAATGACTTTGCCATCCAAAATATCCAGATACCACCGAGTCTCGTTATATTGGGTAGAGTTACAGGTATCCCCCAAGGACAACCCAAAATCAAATGCGTGGGTTGAATGCAGCGCATTTGCAGTTTGAATCGCGGCATCAAGAACCTGGGTAGTGGTTAACATCGTCGGCGAATAGATTGAGGTCATGGGTGCGCCAAATTCAGCATCCAATTGTTGAATTGCAATGAGTTGATTGCCGGCCTGCTTGTCTGTTAAATGTATATCGCTGATCGTAAAGAATGAACTCAATCGATGGAGTCTCTCGATACCTGTAGTTTTGTAGCCCACCGGCATTAAGTCAAAGCGTCGCTCGATTGGCAGACCAGGGCCATAGGCATAGTTGCCATATTGATATTTTTTATATTGGCTTACACAATGCAATTCAGTAGGGGCAAGTCCTTTGCCCGAGGCTGGAGATTTGACTAACTCTGGAATTGAAAAAGAAAGCATGCGCTCTACTGTTGTTTTGACCTCGCTATCAATTTTGTAGCTAGTAAATGTCTCATTTTTCTCACCCAAACACCATCCGGAGTAAGACATCACAACACTTCCGATGGAGTACTGCATGAATAGGCGACGTGAAAAATGATGCGCTATCCCCTCTTGGGGCTTGCCGTCTTGAGGCGCATCCAATTGAACTTTCATGATGCCCTTATGTGTTTTGTATTAGCTTTGCTTATAAACAACGATGTAATCTTGAATATTGTTCACACCTACATACAAATCCTATTCCTCCAATTTTCCTTAGGTTTGATCTAAATCAAATCACTTGTGGATATATGGAGGTCGATTCATTTTTGATGTTGTGGAATCGTGGCTAGCTAGCGAACAAGAGCGCGTGAATAGCTACGTTCGGCCCAATGGAGGCCATAGGACCAAATGGGAATGGTAGCAGTGGCTAAAAACCACTCCTTATTAGCTTAGGTCTTTTTGATTTCTGCAATCACTGGGGCATGATCAGAAGGCTGCTCCCAGGTGCGCGGTTCTTTGTCGATGATACTGGCACAGCATTTTTCTTTGAGTGCTTCGCTCAGCAAGATGTGGTCGATCCTCATCCCTGCATTACGCCTAAAACCCATCATCCGGTAATCCCACCAGCTAAACGCTTTAGGGGCTTGCTCGAACATCCGGAAGGAGTCTTCAAATCCTAGTTTCATTAAATCCTGAAAAGCTGTTCTCTCTTGTGGCGAAACAAGATTCTGCCCTTCCCACGCTTTAGGGTCATGCACATCAGCATCTTGCGGGGCGATATTGAAATCACCTAAGAGCGCTAAACGCTGGTTCTGTTGTAGTTCTTTTGTTAGCCAAGACTGTAATGCGTTTAGCCAGTTGAGTTTGTAAGCAAACTTCTCGCTTTCAGGTGACTGTCCGTTCGGAAAATACGCAGATACCAATCTTATCGGTTGCGTTCCCTTGAAACACACTGTGGCAGCTAAGATGCGCTGCTGCTCATCAGCATGATCAGGAATATTTCTAATAGGTTTTAGAAAAGTGGTCTCTAGATCGGTTGCAATAGGCGCTAAGGCAGCACGCCTCACAATAATGGCGACGCCATTGTATGTCTTTTGGCCAGCAGCAAGACTCAGATAGCCAGCCTCTTCTAGTTCCTTGTGGGGATACTTATCATCGGTGAGCTTGAGCTCTTGCAAACACAAAGCATCAATCGGTTTCTTAGCCTTTTCTTGATCACTCAACCAACGGAGAACGTGTGGCAAGCGAACTTTTAAAGAGTTCACATTCCACGCCGCTATCCGGACTGAATCAGTCATCTATACCCAATTCTTGCAATTTACGAGTAATCGTATTGCGGCCTATACCAAGACGTTGTGCTGCTTCAACTCTTCTGCCACGCGTCACTTCTAAAGCGGCTTGCAAAACCGCTTTTTCAAATTTAGCGCACAGAGCGTCATAAACATTCTTGTCACCGTCTTGCAACATCTTGGCAGCGAGGCGACTTAAGCCACCCTCCCAATCCACCGCCCCACCTCGTGATACAGCTGCTCCCGCTTGAGAAGCATCTCCCTGAGGAGTCATCGGTTGATCATTGACCTCGGCCAAGAAATCACCCGGCAGATCGCTGACACCAATCACATTGGAAGGCGTCATCACTGTAAGCCAATGGCACAGGTTCTCTAATTGACGCACGTTACCAGGGAAAGACATCTGTCCGATATCTTTCAGAACCTCATCAGAAAGCTTCTTAGGTTCAACACCCAGAGATTTGGCACAGCTGAGCATAAAGTGACGAGCGAGTAAGGGGATATCTTCGGCACGCTCACGTAATGGCGGCATACGCAAACGAATCAGATTGAGACGGTGCAATAAATCTTCTCTGAAGAATCCAGCAGCAACGCGTGACTCTAAATTTTGATGGGTGGACGCAATGATTCTGACATTCACCTTAATGGGGTCTTGACCGCCAACTCGATAGAAATGGCCATCCGTTAGGGCTCGCAATAGGCGAGTCTGCAAGTCAAATGGCAAATCACCAATTTCATCTAGGAATAAGGTACCGCCATCAGCCTGCTCAAAGCGACCACGACGCAGCGTTTGCGCCCCTGGAAAGGCACCACGCTCATGGCCAAACAATTCAGATTCCAATAGATCTTTTGGAACAGCTGCTGTACTGAGCGATACAAATGGACCTCTAGCACGCGGGCTATGCTTGTGGAGCGCCAAACCGACTAACTCTTTACCAGTACCAGATTCGCCGGTAATCAATACAGTGGCATGTGACTGCGCTAAGCGACCAATAGCACGAAACACTTCTTGCATCGCTGGAGCCTGACCAATGATTTCGCTAGCGTCTTGAACAAAAGCGCTTAAGTCTTTAGTGCCCGATTGATTGCGATCACTTTGTTCAATAGCACGGTGAATCAGTTCAATCGCCTTTTCTAAATCAAATGGTTTAGTGAGGTATTCAAAAGCACCGCCTTGAAAAGAAGATACGGCAGAATCCAAATCTGAATAGGCGGTCATGATGATGACCGGCAATTGTGGATGGCTCTGTTTGACGTGCTGCAATAGCTCCAAGCCATTGCCGCGCGGCATCCGGATGTCGGAGATCAATACTTGAGGTGACTCTTTCTCAAGGGCATTGAGGACATCATTTGGGTTTGAAAAACTCTTATGGGGAATATTTTCACGTGTGAGAGCCTTCTCTAACACCCAACGAATAGACTGATCATCATCGACGATCCAAATTGGTTTCATGATTATTTCTCCCGCTTACGATATGGAATCTGAATATGAAAATCTGTACGCCCAGGACGGCTATCACAAGAGATAGAGCCCTGATGCTGCTGAACAAAAGTTTGTGCCAGGGTAAGACCAAGTCCACTGCCGCCTTCCCTTCCTGAGACCAGAGGAAAAAAGATGCGCTCTCGAATATCTTCTGGAATGCCAGGCCCGTTATCAATGACCTGTAAATCCATTGCCAACTTATAACGCTGTTTAGCAATCGTGACTGAACGGGCAACCCGAGTCTTTAACTCTATCTGGGCAGTTCCTGCGGCAATTTCATCTGAAAGTGCTTGGGCTGCGTTATGCGCAATATTGAGTACCGCCTGAATGAGTTGCTCACGATCCCCAAGGAGATCGGGAAGACTCGTGTCGTAGTTGCGAATGATCCGAAGCCCTTTAGGGAACTCCGCCAATACCAAACTACGAACGCGCTCTAAGGCCTCATGGACGTTAAACGCTTCTATGACGTGTGCTTTACGGTGTGGCGCTAAAAGGCGATCTACTAATGTTTGTAGCCGATCAGATTCTTTAATGATGACTTGGGTATATTCCCTCAAGCCTTTTTCTGGGAGCTCAAACTCTAGAAGCTGTGCCGCCCCACGAATGCCACCCAAAGGGTTTTTGATTTCATGCGCTAAGTTCCGCATGAGTTCCTTATTTGCTTCCACTTGTTGTGTAACGCGCTCGTCACGCTCACTACGAAGTTGCTGATCGATCGGAAACCATTCCATCATCAGCAGATCCGGATCGTCAAACATCGCGATGACTACGTGCGCAGGTGTTGATTCGTGATGAATGCTACCCGGCATAGAATGCAAAACCATTTCTTGACGTTGCGCTATGACTTGACCGCTCCGCACTTCCTCAATCATGGAGTTTAAAGGTGCGTTATCCCCAAACAAATCGTGCACGGACTGCCCCTCAAGTGATTTACGCGACAAATCCAGCGCTGCTTCAGCAGCCGGATTAACATAAACCAATTGTTGGTTCTCCGCCTCAAATACCAAGATGGCATTAGGCATCTGATCAAGCAATGTCGGAAAAAAAGGAGCAGCCGAAGCTGCTCCCTTGAACGAATTGCGCAACAGTCCTGCGCTCAAGTTCTCTCCTTCGCTTACAGGGAGTAGTACATATCAAATTCGATAGGATGAGTAGTCATACGGAAACGTGTGACATCTTCCATCTTCAAATTGATATACGCATCAATCATGGATTCAGTAAATACACCACCACGAGTTAAGAACTCATGATCTTTCTTCAAAGCTTCCAAAGCCTCTTCCAAGCTTGCGCAAACGGTTGGGATCTTTGCATCTTCTTCTGGTGGCAAGTCATACAAGTTCTTGTCAGCGGCTTCACCTGGGTGAATCTTGTTCTGAACACCATCCAAGCCAGCCATCAACAAGGCAGAGAATGCCAAGTATGGGTTAGCCAATGGATCAGGGAAGCGAGTCTCAATACGACGACCCTTAGGACTGGAAACGTGTGGAATACGAATCGAAGCAGAACGGTTACGTGCAGAGTAAGCCAACTTCACTGGCGCCTCAAAGCCTGGAACCAAACGCTTGTATGAGTTTGTACCTGGATTGGTAATCGCGTTCAATGCTTTAGCGTGCTTGATAATGCCGCCGATGTAGTAGAGAGCAAACTCTGACAAACCAGCATAACCATTACCGGCAAACAAGTTCTCGCCATTCTTCCAAACGGATTGGTGAACGTGCATACCAGAACCGTTATCGCCAACTACTGGCTTAGGCATGAAGGTTGCTGTTTTGCCATATGCATGAGCAACGTTTTGAATGACGTACTTCTGCCAGATAGTCCAGTCAGCGCGCTGTGTCAATGTGCTGAACTTCGTACCCAATTCGTTTTGGCCTTGACCAGCAACTTCATGGTGATGTACTTCGACAGGAATGCCCAGGGATTCAAGAATCAAACACATTTCAGAACGCATGTCGTGGAATGTATCTACAGGAGCAACTGGGAAATAACCACCCTTTTTACCTGGACGGTGGCCTGTGTTACCGCCTTCGATTTCTGCAGCAGAAGACCATGGCGCTTCTTCGGAATCAATCTTCACGAAGCAACCTTGCATATCAGCACCCCAACGGACGCCATCAAAAATAAAGAATTCTGGCTCTGGACCAAAGTAAGCTGCATCACCTAGACCGGTGCTCTTCAAATAAGCTTCAGCACGTTTAGCGATAGAACGTGGGTCACGATCGTAACCTTTGCCATCAGATGGCTCGATCACGTCACATGTGATGACCAATGTTGACTCTTCATAGAATGGGTCAATGTAGCAAGCTGTTGGATCAGGCATCAACAACATGTCAGAAGCTTCAATACCCTTCCAACCAGCGATAGAAGAACCGTCAAATGCATGACCGCTCTCAAATTTGTCTTCGTCAAAATGGGAGATAGGTACTGTTGTGTGTTGTTCTTTGCCCTTTGTATCTACAAAGCGGAAATCAACGAAAGTACATTCTTTCTCTTTAACTAACTTCATCACATCAGCGACGGTCTTGGTTGTCATGCAACTCTCCTCTATTAACTAAATTTGGAATTCAAAACTTAAGGCATTCACCCTTGTTCATTCCAGGCATCAAACATGCCTAATGGATGTATGTAATTTACTGAAGCAAACAAGTGGGATGTCTCATTATTGCACTATTTAAGTGCTCAAATACCCCTTGTACGGCAGAAAAATGGCTTAATGCACCAGTTTAGTGCTATCTAACGCTAGCTAAGATCATGAATTTCGTAACCCAGTTCTTGCGTGCCCGTTCGAAGGGCATTCCAAGCGCTATCCAGTAGATTGGCGTTGCCCTTAATACCCAATTCGATATGCCGCTCCGCAAAAACACCGCCCTTAGAGGGGTCTCCTACAGACGGCAGGCTAAAGACCTTCACCCCAGGGAAATTGGCCTCGATGCGCTCCATTAGCGGGGTTAAAGCAGACTCCACCCCCTTGGGAACGATAAAGCTCTGCTCAGCCCAGTTTTCTTGATGAAAAAGATCTTTGTAATAGGTATCTAAACACCAGGCCATCATGGGTGCCGCCATCACTGGAAATCCTGGGACAAAGTGATGCTCTTTAATCCTAAAGCCTGGAATCTGGTTATAAGGATTGGGGATGATGTCGCTACCGAGCGGAAATTCACCCATTTTGAAACGGTGTTGATTCTCGGGCGTGTTCAAGTCCGCTTTAATGGGATCACCCTCTGCCGTCGACTGAATCCGGCCTGCAATCAGCTCTCTAGCGGTAGGATGTAATTCTGTTTTAGTACCTAAAGCTAAAGCAGCACATTGACGAGTGTGATCATCTGGTGTGGCACCAATACCACCAGTGCTAAAAACCACATCACCACTCGCAAAACTATCTTTGAGTATCGCGGTAATTTGCTCGGGATCATCGGCTACATATCTTGCCCAAGAAAGACTTAAGCCTCTCTCCGTTAAGAGTTCGATCAATTTACTGAAGTGCTTATCTTGGCGACGACCGGATAGGATCTCATCACCAATCACAATCAAACCAAAGCGCCGTGCTGCGCTTGCAGGAACATCAATAGAAACTGTTTTAACTGCATCAACCATGATAAGGAAGCTCCGATTCAATAACGCGTGTTTCGACGGTGAGCGCTTTCTCCAACTCCTCACGTCGCAATTCTTTTAGCGCCGCCAATAAGAAATGGCTAAACCACAGTGCGGCAAAGACGAAGATCAAAGAGTAGATCCAAACAGCGATAAAACTCACCACAGGAAATAACACGAGCGCTAGGGCAGATGTTGCCCAGAAGAATGTCGGCACCGCACCCAATAAACCAGAAACGATTCCCATCGACAGCAAAGACCAGCGATATTTTTCAAGCAAAAGATCGCGCTCCTCAACGCTGGCATGTTTTGCCAATACGTCATACGACATTAAACGCATGGTTAACCAGCCCCAGAGCAATGGCGGCAGCACAGCCACCAAGGGTGGCATCCACCACACCGGCAATGTCAGCATGACTAACGCTAAACAAATCAATGCGGACCACAGGGTGTAAAAAAGACTTCCCAGTAAACCGCCGCCACGTTTGCATTCCAAATCCTTATAGGCCGATTGGCGTACAACCGTCTTCACAATGGCAGGAACGGTTGTAAACGCAATGAGTACCAACAAGCTGATGCAGATGAGTGGAATTAGCAGCATCACGAAAAATAAAGGGGCAATCCATGCTCTGGCATTTTCAAAGCCAGCCCAGATTAAGCCATCCTGAATCCAACTGGTAAACATCGATGTTGTGAGAAAGGTGCTGAGCATTTCTAGGGCGGGAGTCCAAGTAAGCCAGATCGTGCAACCCCATAACACTGACACAATCAAAAATGGGCGCAAACTCAACCACATCATGCGCGGATGCATTGTACCCACAAGCGCTAAGCCAAAGGATTTGATCACTTGCTGCAAATCTTCCATAAAACTCCTATATGCCAAGTATTGATACTACTTGCGCAGCGATTTTTTAATCTCTCGAAGCGAGAGCACAAAGCATTGCCATTGCTGAATCAAAAGATTATTGGAAACGGATAAGTCTCTCACTCCGGTTGGATAGATCTCCTTGGGGAAGATGGCCGTTTTAAATAAGACATCCCACCAAGGAAACAGAATTCCAAAATTGCATCCGCCTAAGACTCCAGGCTTACCTATCACTTCATGACCATAGCCAACAGCGTGGTGCATGCGATGAAACATCGGGGATATTAAGACATGCTGAAATCTACCCAGGCTTACTTTGATATTGGCATGTTGCCAACTTTGAATAAATTGACTCACCACCACTAAAGCGATGAATTGGCCTGGCGACACTCCAAACAGCAAGGCAAAGAATGCAAATACCACTGCTCGCAAAACGTCGTCGAGGATGTGGTTACGATTATCGGACCATGCCGTCATGACTGTCTGACTGTGATGCAAAGAATGGAGTTTCCACCACCAGTTAAAGGTGTGCGAAGCGCGGTGGTATAGATACTCAACCAGATCAAGCAAGATCAGATAAATTAAAAAGCTGATGAGTGGTATGGATGTGATGGGTTCCCACCAAGATTCAACATTGAGACGCTCAAAGCGAAAGTCGTGCAAGATCGAGTCCATCTCAAAAAAGAATCCTGATAAAGCAATGAATATCAGACCATGAAAAATACCAAGGCGATGAAATAAGGTGTACATCACGTCGGCCTTTGTAGCCGTAGCGAAACGCTCTTGGGTTTCTGCTGGTGCAATGCGCTCCCAGACTCTTAGAACTACGACGATCAATAAGATCTGGATGCAACCAAACAAAAACCAATCTAATCCATCAAACGCATCTTCCGCCCAACCCATGAGGTTGAAATGGTACAAAATGGGGGCAAGGATATTATCGAACAAGAACTCTTGTACGGCAGCATATCCTGCTGATATCGGCGTGGTGATGAAGCTCAAATCCATGTCTTATTGTGGACTAATTGCCTTACTTTGGCAGGGTAGCAAAACAAAAACCGCGATTCTTCAGATTGATAATCAATTGCTCGAGAACTGCTGGGGCCCAAGGGTCTTTTCTAGACCAAATCCCTAGATGCGCCATAGCGATGTCGCCATCCTGAAGATTGCGGCTCGCCTTTTCTAATAAGACTGAATTGGGGTGTACTTTGGAATCAAGCTCATCCCCCAAAAATCCAGCATGGTTCCAGCCAATATGCTGGTAACCACACTGATTACCCATATTGATTAGACGTGGGGAAGCCTTTCCCCCAGGTGCACGCCAAATTTTTTGAATCGATGAGCCCGTCAACTCCTTAAAGCGATCGTCCACTCTGCGAATCTCTCTACAAAAACTGGCTTCGTTATACAGAATCGTTTCACCAGCTTTGGGACCAAATTGCGGCCTTTCAAACACATCCTTATTGGGTGCATCTTTCAGAAAGTACACATGGTCATAGGTATGACTACCAAAGTGATGCCCTTCTCGCAAACGATCTTGCCAGAATGACTTCCAAGAATCGTCTAAAGCAAAATCGCCACGACTGGTTTTTTCATTGGCAAGAAAAAAGGTGGCTTTAACATGTTGACGATTGAGCACATCAGATACCAGTTGCGCAACTGACATATTGCCCGTATCAAAGCTAAGGTAAACAGTCTTAATGCAAGCAGCGCCCTGGGCCAGGGCTGAAAAAGAACAAGCTAGCGAAACGAAGAAGGCAAAAAGGCGCAACATTTATTCCCAAGCTGCCCGCGGTGTGAAGAAAACGCCATGAGGAGATTTTCCAACGGGAATCGTGGCAATGAGCTTCATGGAAGGAATATCAATCACACCCACTTTTTTTGCAAAACGAAATGTCACCCACATGGTTTTTCCATCAGGCGTGATTTCCATATCGTCTGGGCCAGAAGGTAGGCCTGTGATGTCACCTACTTTTTCAAGAGTCTGCATATTGATTAAGCTAATCGTAGAAGCAATGCGATTACTCACAAAAACTTGCTTCTTATCGCCTAAAGGACGGAAGTTATGCGCCCCTTTACCAGTCAAGATGCGTTTGACTTCTTTGCGATTTTTCCAATCGATCACTTGCACATTATCTTCACCAGTAATGCCAACCAATAAATACTGATCGCCTGGCGTCATCCACAAGCCCGCAGGTGTGTTGCCTGTTGGCATTTTCCAAAGCAGTGTCTGTGTCGCTAAATCAATCGCAGCCAGTTCGCTCGAGTCTTGTAATGTGATGAAAGCAATCTTGCTATCGGATGTATAGGCAATGTGACTTGGTGTCTTCGCCAACTTAATCGTTTTGGCGAGTTTTAAATTGGCACCATCAGCTGCATAAATGTCAACGCGATCTAAACGATTGCCGTTAGCAATAAACCATTTATGGTTTGGTGAATAGCCGATTTGGTAAGGGTCAATAATCTCCGGGATTTTTCCAGTCAATTCTCCGTTGACTGGATTCATTAACTGAACATCGTTACCCGCTGCATTGGCAATTAGAAGCGTCTTCTGATCTGGGGTGAGCATCAGGTGATGCGGTTCTTTGCCAACTGGAACTGTCTTGATGACTTTTCTGGTCGGCATATCAATCAAGCTCACACTTGCCTCAGCTGAATTCAACACGATGGCGAGTTTAGGTTCAGCCGGAGTGGGCGCTGGAGCTGAAGCAGGAATTGTTTGAGCGAAGGTCAGCGAGGTGCTGGCAATGAGGGCTAGGAAAATACCGGTCGCCAGACTGTGAAAGCGATGATTCTGATGAAATGTATACATACCCTATTGTAAGCAATCCAAGGGGGCCTAAAACCCAGATTTAGCCTAACGTAAGCTCGTCAGAACCTTTTCGAGACGCTTTAATGACATTGGCGTTGGGGTTTTTAGTTCCTGTGCATATAGAGCCACCCTGAGCTCTTCCAGCTGCCAGCGAAAATCTTGCAAGGCTTGATCTTCCACCATGGCATAAGAGGCTGAACCCTTGCTGCCTTGAAGTAATTTTTGCCAAGGACGCTGAACGGACTCCCAGTCCTTTTGGCACTGAGCATCACGACTGGGGTTAGCGCGCAACTTATCGATCCTCATCGCCACCCCTTTTAAATAGCGCGGCAGATGCACTAGTTGCATGTAGGGGATATCAGATACAAATTTCGGGAACACCAAACCTTGAATCTGCGTCTGAATATCCGCATGGGCTGCAGTAGAAGCTGCCTTTGCTTGGGGGAGTTTTTTCTGTAGGTCTGCGTATGCCTGTAAGGCATTAAGGGCATGGCGAGAAATCTCCTGGGCAATCAACGCTAAACGCGGCTTACCTTCTTGGAGGCGCGACTCAAACAGGCTTGCACTAGTTGGTAACGGGTCCATTAAAAAGGCTCGCTCAACCGCCAAGTTCAGAATCTGCTCTATCAAGTTATCAACAGACCCCACATTAATAAATAAAAGACCCAATTCACGAATGCCTGGTAATTGCTTTTGCAAAGCCTTCAGGGTTTCTTTATTCGATATGGAGAAGAGGCGACGCAATCCTTGCCAGTGCTGCTTTCTAGCTTCTACCAAGTCATCAAACACTTCTAAGTCACATGCATCGATACGGTCAACGAGCGCAGGATATCCAAATAAGGTTCGATTTCCTTTTTGAATCTCCAAGGTTTCTGGCAGCTCACCAAACTCCCAAGACTTATAGCCACCCTGCTCGACTTTACGAGCGGCATCTCCTGGGGATGCTTTTCCTAATACTGTTACCGGCTTAGCCTCAACGCCAAGCTCGACCTGTGCAGCCTCTTGAGCAATCGCCTGAAAGGCGCTTCTAGCAGTCTCACCATATTCGGCGCGCAGACGAGATAAGTTACGCTCCACATCTAATTGACGACCATGCTCATCAATCAGGCGATAGTTCATGGATGAATGGGCTGGCAACGCTTCTGGCCTAAAGTCTGTGCGCTTGATCTCCAAACCTTTTTCTTTGCGAATATCGGCAATCAAGCTATCTAAATAATCTCCCACACCAAAGTGCTTTTCTTCGAGCATGCGCTCCAAAAAGGACTTGGCATACTCTGGCAACGGTACGCAGTGGCGCCGCAGTTTCTGCGGCAAGGACTTCAGCAATAACAAAGTCTTCTCTTCACACATACCAGGTACTAGCCATTCACAGCGACGGCCATCCACCTGATTTAACAGCGTGAGTGGCACTACCAGTGTTACACCATCCTTGGGGCTGCCAGGCTCAAAGTGGTAAGTCATCCCCAACTCTGTACCGCCTACCATCATCTTTTTGGGGTAACGATCCACCGTAATGCCCGCTGCTTCATGGCGCATCAAATCCGCTTTTGCTAGGCGCAGCTGAGTATCAGGTTTTTCACCGCTTGGATCTGGCTTTTTCAACCAGATCTTCATGCCTTCTCTACTGGAAACACTGCTTGGTATGCGCGAGTCATAAAAAGCAAAGAGCAATTCATCATCGACCAAGACGTCAGGCCTACGTGAACGATGCTCCAAAGCCTCAATGTCTTTGATGAGTCTGCGGTTGTGCCAAAAAAATCCAAAACAGTCTGGATATTTTTTCTTAGCATCGGTCTCGGTCTCACGCTCAAGCCCTGGAGAATCCATCCGACCAAACATTTCTTCTTGAACCAATGCTTGGCGTATAAATAGTTCGCGCGCCATCACGGGGTCATGGGGCTCATAGCGCACTCGCCTACCGTGATAAATCGGCAAGCCATACAAAGTGCCTCGTTCAAAGGCCATGACTTCGCCTTGGCGGTTATCCCAAAATGGGTCGCTTAAGGACTTAATGAGGCGATGCGCTGCTACACGCTCAACCCACTGCGGTTCGATCTTGGCAATCGTGCGAGCGTACATCCGATTGGTCTCTTGCAGCTCACCTGCCAAAATCCACGCACCCGCTTTCTTGCCAATGGTTGAGCCAGGCCAAATAAATGGCCGTATCCCTCTAGCGCCGATATAGCCGCCAGTCTTACTACCGCGCTCTTGTGATTTTTCGTCTTCTTCTTTTTTGGCCACATAACCTAGCAAGCCGGTTAGTAGCGATAAGTGAATTTGTTCATACGTTGCGGCTAGGCCGTTTTCTTTCCAACCCTTCTCACCCAACATCGTATGCAATTGACCATACACGTCGCGCCACTCTCGTAAGCGACGCGGTGACAGGAATTTACTTCTACAGAGGGTTTCTAATTGGCGATTGCTATGTTTATGTTGCAAGGCGTCTTGATACCAATCCCAGAGTTTTACAAAACTGAGAAACTCAGAACGCTCATCGGCAAACTGCAGATGCGCTTGGTCAGCGGCTGCGGCTTGCTCAAGTGGCCTTTCGCGTGGATCCTGAGTAGCAAGCGCTGATGCAATGATGGTGACTTCACGCAATGCATTTTGATCTTTTGCTGCCAACAATATTCTGCCAATCCGAGGGTCTAATGGTAGATCAGCGAGCTGCTTACCGATTGCAGTAAGCCTGAAGTTATTGTTAAGGTCTTTTCCATCGGCATCTTGCGCTTCATCATATTCAATGGCGCCCAACTCATCTAATAGCTGAACACCATCTGCAATTGCTCTACCCAATGGTTTATCAATAAAGGGAAACTCTGCAATCTTCGGCAGGTGCAATGCGCTCATGCGCAGTAAGACTGCGGCTAATGAACTGCGTAAGATTTCTGGATCAGTAAATTTAGGTCGGGCAAGATAATCTAGCTCGCTATATAGACGAATACAAATACCATCTGAAACACGTCCGCAACGACCCGCCCGTTGATTGGCGGCAGCTTGCGATATCGGCTCAACTTGCAGTTGCTCAACCTTATTGCGATAGGAGTAACGCTTGACCCTAGCTAAGCCACTATCAATCACATAACGAATGTTCGGAACAGTTAAAGAGGTCTCAGCTACGTTCGTCGTCAAAATAATGCGGCGACCGTTGCCAGGACTAAAAACCCTCTCCTGCTCAGCAATAGATTGGCGTGCAAATAAACTTAAGACTTCCGGATGAAAGCGTTGAGCCAGCACATGGTCTTTGCGTAATACTTCGGCACAATCTCGTATCTCTCGCTCACCAGGTAAGAAAACCAGCACATCGCCAGCACCGGTAGCGCCCTCACGCCATACGTTGGCAATCGCCTCAGCTACTGCATCGGGGATTTCTTTTGCTTCTTTGGATTCTTTTTTGCCGTCAGGTTTGACATCAGGCTCTAAAGGCACGTAACGCTGCTCCACTGGAAATAACCTACCGCTGACCTCAATGACGGGCGCAATCTTGCCATTGATCGTAAAGTGCTCAGCAAAGCGCTGTGCATCGATCGTGGCTGAGGTGATGATGAGCTTGAGATCGGGGCGCTTTGGCAGCAAACGCCTGAGATAACCCAAGAGAAAGTCGATATTCAGACTGCGTTCGTGTGCCTCATCAATGATCAGCGTGTCATAGGCGCGCAACTGAGGGTCTCTTTGGGTCTCGGCCAACAAGATGCCGTCAGTCATTAATTTGATGGAGGCATTCGGGCCCGTCTTATCGGAGAAGCGCACTTGGTAGCCTACATCCTGACCCATCGGTGTTCCCAGCTCTTGGGCAATGCGCTTGGCAGTAGCGGTCGCTGCAATACGACGCGGCTGGGTATGGCCTATGAGCTTGCCACCGTTCATGCTTCCTCTGCCCATATCTAGACAGATCTTCGGTAACTGAGTGGTCTTACCTGATCCTGTCTCGCCGCAAACAATCACCACCTGGTGCGACTGCAAGGCATCCTTGATGATTTGACGCTGTCCAGAGACTGGCAACTCTTCCGGAAAGCGGATCTCAAGCTTGCGCGAGGTGTTGGAAGCAGGCACAGGCTTGGCACTCTCTGGGGGTTTTTGTTGGTTTATGGGCTCTTGCACCCTATAATTTTCTCACTATGCCAACAAATGCACCAAACCCCGCTCAAAGCAGCGAAGAATCCAGCTCAAACTTTCCTTTCGTAGGCTGGCTACGCGACGTTGCGCCGTACATTCATAGCTTTCGCGAAAAGACCTTTGTTATTGCCTTTGCTGGTGAACTGGTTCAAGAAATTGGTCTTGAGAACCTGATCGAAGATATCGCCATGCTCCACGCGATGGGCATGAGAATTGTCCTTGTGCACGGCATACGCCCCCAAATTGAAGAGCAACTCATGCTCAGAAAGATTAAAAGCAAGTTTGGCAAGAGCAGCATACATGCCTATCGAATTACTGACGCCGCTGCACTTGAGTGCGTTAAAGAAGCTGCTGGTGAATTGCGTCTCGATATTGAAGCAGCATTTAGTCGTGGCTTACCAAATACCCCGATGGCAGGATCACGCATCTCTGTAATCTCGGGAAACTTTATTACGGCAATGCCAGTAGGCGTGGTTGAAGGGATTGATTACATTCATACTGGCCTCGTGCGTAAAGTAGATTCGACCTCGATCAAGTTATCTCTTGATAGCAACAAGATCGTCTTGCTTTCCCCGCTCGGATTTTCTCCAACAGGACAGGCATTTAACTTAGCATTCGAAGATGTTGCAGCTTCCACTGCTGCCGCATTAAAAGCCGATAAATTGATTTTCTTAAGCCCACATGCTGGATTGAAAGATGAAGAAGGTGATTACATCACCGAACTTTCCATGCCACAACTTCAAGAATATGTAGGCCAACATCATCAAGAGCTCGACTTGGGTATGAAGAGTTTACTCAACATCTCTGGCAGGGCGATTCGCGCTGGTGTAAGCCGCGTTCACTTCCTCCCATGCAATCAAGATGGCGCCTTATTGGAAGAATTATTTACCCACGATGGTATTGGCATGATGTTGGCGTCTTCAGATATTGAGAACTTACGTGAAGCCAACCAAGATGATGTCGGTGGTATTTTGCAACTCACTATGCCTCTTGAAGAAGAAGGCATCTTGGCTGCTCGCGGACAGGATGTGATTGAGCGCGATATTCAACGCTTTTCAGTGATTGAGCATGACCGCGTATTGTTCGGTTGCGCCGCCCTCTTCCCATTCCCTAATGGCGTTGGGGAGCTTGCCTGCTTAGCGGTTGATCCAGATGTACAGGGATCCGGTGATGGTGAGCGCTTATTAAAACGCGTCGAAATGCGTGCCAAACAAGAAGGCATCAAGCGTTTGTTTGTTCTAACGACAAGAACCGAGCACTGGTTCTTAAAGCGCGGATTTAAAAGAGCTAGCGTTGATGATTTGCCTGAAGAAAGAAAGCAAATCTACAACTGGGATCGCAAATCCATGGTCTTAACCAAAGACCTATAAGATCACATTCACAATTTATTAGCCTCACCAATAGATAATTAGTATTTAGAAAGGCATTACAGATGGCACGCATGGTTCAATGCATCAAACTCAATAAAGAGGCTGAAGGTTTAGATTTCGCTCCACTTCCAGGTGATTTGGGTAAAAAGATTTGGAATCAAGTCTCTAAAGAAGCTTGGGCAGCTTGGCTCAAACAGCAAACGATGTTGATCAATGAAAATCGCTTGAATATGGCTGACCCACGTGCACGCCAGTACTTACTAAAGCAAGTTGAAAAACATTTCTTCGAAGGTGGCGCTGACACTGCTCAAGGTTACGTTCCGCCAGCAGACTGAGAGCTGCATCCCAACAATTGATTTAGCGCAACACTTGCAACACATTCTGAAAATATATTTTCAAGACGTGTTGACTTCAGGAATTTGGAAGCATAGGATTGAATCGTGGGTTGACAGTTATAGTGTTGATTCGCATTGGCGAAAGCCACTTTAAATGAGCGCATCTATGCACTCATGGGCATCGGAACAAATTACCTTCCGATTGTCTGCGCCATGATCATCATGGCAAACAGACCCGATGGGAGATTCATTCCCCCGTCGGGTTTTTTAATTAGAGGATGATCCGCGCAACGCCGGCAGCATTACTCACCAGCAGAATGTTGGCCTTCTCTTTAGCAAACAAGCCAACGGTAATCACGCCAGCAATCTGGTTAATTTGAGACTCCATGCTTTTCGGGTCTGCAATCTTCAAGCCGGCAACATCCAAAATCCAGCCACTGTTATCTGTGACAAAAGGCTTCTGCGCCCCTTTTGCTAATCTCAATGAAACCTTGCCACCCAACTTTTCAAGCTCCCTGGTAACAACACCTTGAGCCAAAGGGATAATTTCAACGGGCAAGGCAAAGTTGCCCAAAACAGGTACTTGCTTGGAAGAATCACAAATACAAATAAATTGCTTGGCCATGGAGGCGATGATCTTTTCGCGGGTTAAGGCCCCGCCACCACCTTTAATCATGTGGCCGGCTGGATCAATTTCATCTGCGCCATCTACATAGGCAGGCAAGCCAGTGACATCATTGGGATTGAGAACCTTAAATCCATGCTTTAGTAAACGTTCAGTCGTCGCATTAGAGCTAGAAACCGTGCCTGCAAAATGATCTTTGTGGGGCGCTAAGGCATCAATAAAGCAGTTGGCCGTAGAACCTGTCCCAACACCCAGAACTTGCCCGGGGGCGAGCTTAAGCACCTCATCGCGAGCTGCCTCTCCCACCATTTGTTTTAACTGATCCTGATTCATGATGTAGCCAATACCCTTGTAGATTGTGGAGCAAATGCATTATTCCATCTATCATATGATATTCAGAGGCAATCCTAATAAAGAGCGTTCCGTTTCCCTATGACCAGCACTTCAACACTGAGCCAACTTAAGACTTTGACCACCGTAGTAGCGGATACGGGTGATTTTGAGCGTATGCAGGAATTTCAGCCGCAAGACGCCACTACCAACCCATCTCTCATCCTCAAAGCGGCCCAACAGAGCAACTATCAAGCCCTCGTTGACTCAGTCAAGCAAGCCCATCCGGGCATGAAGCCTACCGATCTGGTGGATTACATCTTGGTCGCTTTTGGATTGGAGATTCTCAAGATTGTCCCTGGCCGCGTATCGACAGAAGTTGACGCTCGCCTGTCATTTAATACCAAAGCAACCGTTGCAAAAGCTAAGCACCTGATTCAGTTATATGAATCCCATGGAATTCATCGCAAACGCGTGTTGATTAAATTGGCTGGTACCTGGGAAGGCATTGCAGCTGCAAAAGAACTTGAGGCTGAAGGCATTCATTGCAATATGACTTTGCTATTCTCTTTAGTTCAAGCTGCAGCTTGTGGAGCCGCCAATGCAAAACTGATTTCACCATTTGTCGGACGCATTACCGATTGGTATAAAGCCAAACTGGCGAGCAACTGGAGTGATGTCGATCACGGTGGCGCCAATGATCCCGGCGTGACATCTGTCAAGCGCATCTTTCATTACTACAAGCACTTTGGCATCAAAACTGAAATTATGGGTGCCAGCTTTAGAAACACTAGCCAAATTCTGGAATTGGCTGGTTGCGACTTGCTCACGATCAGCCCAGAGCTACTTGCCGAACTGCAGACTAGCAACGCAGCGGTCAATCAAAAGCTTGACCCCAGCAACGCTGCCAAGGCCTTGGCCGATGAAAATATTACAGAGCTTAAGCTTGATGAATCGAACTTTCGCCTGCAACTGAATAATGACGCCATGGCAACAGAGAAGCTTGCTGAAGGCATCCGTAATTTCTGCATCGATACAGAAAAGCTAGAAGCACTACTCGCTAAATAATGGAGATTGAGGCTAGTACTTATTGAGTGCCTAACCCTCTGCATGCAGAATCTTCTTTTGAAAGCAATGATGTTTTGCGTGCGTCGTCTCCGTAATGACCGCTACCGACCCAAAGCAGACGCAGAAGTAGCTGCAATCTCCCGGGATGGCGCATGGAAACGTGTGCTGTTATATTGATTTATATCCACCTATCTGGACAAAACTATGAGCAAAAATCATACCTTCAGTTTATTCTTCTTGACATCAATAACCTGTAGTCAAATAGCAATAGCTGGTGAGTGTCTTGATGATAAGGTGACCCGGGTCAAAGGTATAGATAACTGTTTAGCCATCTCGACATACCGAGATACAACAGCTCAAAAACCCTCAGCATTAGTAATTTTTATTCATGGTGATCAAAGTGATATGAAGGCGGTCACGAGCATGCCACGCCTTGCTAATAATATTCAACTTCCTGCTGATGTGGTCAAGGTAGCGATCCTCAGGCCAGGTTATTTCGACGCTCAAGGCAATGAATCGACTGGTTACAATTCTGGACGTAGAGATAGCTATACCTCAGAAAATGTTGATGAGGTAACTGCAGCAATTCAATCTTTACAAAAATATTACGGTGTAAAAAATACAGTACTTGTTGGGCACTCTGGGGGTGCAGCTTATTCTGGCGTGATGATTGGACGAACCCCAGGCATTGCAAATGGTGCACTCCTGCTATCTTGCCCCTGTGATATTAATAGTTGGCGGTCAGATCACCAGGCTAAACCTTGGGGATCACTCTCTCCAATTGATTTTTACAAATCAGTACCGCCGAATACAAAGGTAATAGCCATTACCGGTGATGGCGATGACAATACTAGAGGGTATTTAGCTAAAGATTATGTTGCCGCCTTAAGCGAGCGAGGTATTAATGCTCGTTTTATTTCGGCCTCCAATGCTGGACACAACGACACTGTAAATGTGGAATTAGTGACTGAGCCAATTAAATCCCTTTTAAATGCCAATGCGTTGTCTATTACCAAATAGGGTTTCATGCAATTAAACCTAAAAAATCTTAGTAAGCAATAGTTTGAGGGAGTAATTAATTAACCTCATTGACTCTTAGTGGCCGTTTTGAGCCGTTACACCCAAAATTTTATAGTCGCTCTAAAATTTAGACTGTTTGAAGCGCTAAAGTTACAAAGTACTTATCCAGGAGTGGGAGTATTGTCAAGCCCCAAAGAATAAGCATTGAATTGAAAACAGGCCAAGAAAATTGGCGCAATTGAGAGAAATTTCATGGCTAGCTTTCTTGTAGAAATTTAAGCACTTGGTTAAAAAAGAATTCTAAAAATTCTCTACAAGGAAGAAGTAGAGCCATAGGCAAATTAAAAACTGAGTACCTCAATACTAATTGTAATCATGATAGAGATTGCTAAATGCGGCATAAGTAATTAGAGAATTATTACAGTAGTAATGTACTAAATTAAGGCCAATAGATAGACCAATATATTCCTGGGTTAGCTATAAAAACCAAGAACCTCGCCTAGGCGAGGTTCTTGTTGAAATCTAAAAAAGATATTGCTACTGCAATAATTGGTTTGGGAATCCGACTGGAGCTTGTTTGCAGGCATTGCTAGCTGGTGGCGAATAGGTGCCAGCAAAGGTTGTATAAGTAGACGTTTTATGTGCTTTACTACCAAACAGGCCTTCATTGAACGGGCATGAGCAAGTAGCGGTGCGAACATCACCGGTACTCGTTTTAACCACTTTTGGATCAATGGAGCATAAATAACTCCAGCAATTTGAACCTCCGCCATCGCTAGCAGGGCAGCTTTGAGAGACGGCAGCCTTACTTTCAAAACCGGCACTCTCTTGTGGATACGTAGTGATTGCATTAGAAAAGTACGACCACACCTTACCTGCAGCTGGTGGCTCACAAGAACCATTCATATTGCCTTCATTTAATGCAGCGATCCCAACCAAGGGCTGGCCGTTTTGTTCAACGGCAATTTTTTTCGTAATAATTGGGCATTTGCAAACGACTTCAGGATATTGCTTGGTAGTCTTTCCGCCATTTTCTTTAACAGTAATTTGCTTACCAGTTTTCACGCAGGTTGAAGAGGCACAAAAAGCAAATTCGCCTGAGCAGACAGCTATAGCAGCTTTAGTTGCCCCTTTATCAGACGATGAACTATCACTAGAGTCCGTTTTTTTTGTTTTATCTGCATCTCGCCTCTGTTCAATCGGATCAAGACGTCGATCAGTGGGATTTCTAACATCATTTTGGGCTAGTAAATAGGCTCGATCTGACGCACTTAAATCAATGGGATCACCAGCGAATGCTGTTGAGCTGGCCAAAATAATACTTAGAAAAATTACTTTATAAAACTTCATGACATACCCCCATGGGAATTGAAATCAGTTAAGAAATCAATAAAACATATTGGTAACAATATGTTTTACCTAGTAAAATACAATGTGTCGGCAACGCTATTCAGAAATCTAGACATCTTTGATTGGGTAACCCAACTATCCTGTTCATCGGACAAGACTGCTAATTTAAACTGCCTAAAATACGAGCTATCTCTTTGCAAGGCTGAAAGCGTTCCGTTGATATTCGGATACATGCCCTTTATTAAATCTTGGTAACTTTTTATTGAATCGTAGACATTTTTTTCTTGCGGGGTTAACTCACTCTCCCTCTTTGCAAAATCTTCTTCCATCTTTTTTAAATCATTCGCATTAGAAATTAACTTGCGAGGAGTAACCATGACAAGCACATTTTCGACATATTGCTGCTTCAGTGACTGGTTAAATAAATACTGAATGATGGGTATATCTTGTAGAACTGGAACCCCATCCTCCTCTTTTGAAAAGGTTCTAAGAGTCAACCCATCCAGAATTAATGTTTCACCATATTTAATTCGAACGTTTGAGGTGACGGCATGCTGCGCAACGGATAGTCCAGCGTTAAATCCGCCGATCGGGCTAGAGGCATTGATAAAAGAGCGGGAAACCTTTACGGCCAGCATCATGGTTTCATCATCTACAAATGTAGGCGTAACTGAAAGGCTGATCCCTGTTGGGATATTACTGACTTGAGCGCCTGACACACCGCCACCATTGAGGCCTACAGTCTGAACGCCACCCGAATAAAAAGTTGAAGGAATGCGATCTAAGGCAGTCAGTGTTGGTCTAGCGACCACTTGAGTATTAGAAGAGGTCGAATTAGCAATATTGAGCGTGTAATTTAATAAGCCACTTACTCCATTCAAGGTCGCAGTAGTGGCATTACCGATGCCCAATACACTGGCATTTGTATTTAAAGTTCCAGAGACGGCTCCGATAGTAGTAGTAGTCGATGATCTCTGTGATCCAGCAAAAATTTGCAAGCCAGTTAAAAGATTAATACCAAAACTACTGCCCTGCACGTCTACAGTCCTGATGAGTACGGCATCTATGGATGCCATCTTAGGGAGGTTGTTTGCACAAGGATTTGGCAAAGGCTCAAGATAAAGCGTTTGATCTCCAGAGGTACCACCGACTGGGACACCATAACTTCCCCCTGGCGCCTTACCAAGACCTGGCTTGGTATCACAATCAAACCAGCGGTCAGTTTGATTCTTCATTGATACCGCTGAGTAGGTGCCCCCTCCCCCTCCGCTAGAAGTAGCAGGAGCCCCCGCACTAGCAGCTGGGGGTGGCATAGGAGCGCCTGAGGTGCTGGAGCCTGAACTAGATGAAGAACTATCAGTGCTATTTTGCTGCTCTACAGCCATGCCCTCAGCTATGGCTGCAGGATTGGTTGTTTTAGGTGGTCGAGCAGCTGGAGCAGCAGCTATTTTTAACATCTTCGGACTTTGCGATGATGGGTTGATACCTGCATTACTCATGTTGACGCTGGTTAACGCTGGATCATTTTTAATATTGGCGAAGACAATTCGCTGCTCTTCAATGAACTGCACTTGACGCTGGAGAGACTCAATTGATTTGGAGTCGTTTGTTTTTAGCTTTGCATACAGTGCCAGATGTTTATTGGCCTCTACAGTTTGACCAACGGCAGAGTACATCAAGGCCAATAGACGTTGATTATCGGCAGACGATATTTTCAAAGTCTTCAGATTATCACCTGCCCAAAGAGCAGTTTTAAAATCTTTTTGTAGTAAGGATGCTTGCAACAATCCAGCTAGCGCATCTTGATCGGTTGGGCTTAAAGCATATGCGCTGATAAACTCTTTACCAGCCCGAGGATAGTCTCCCGCCTCCATATGCAGTCTACCCAATTGAATCAAGGGTAATGGATCTAGCTTATCTAGCGTATTGGCAAGTCCATAAGCTGTTTCTGCAAGTGGCTTACTATCAGGGGCGCCATTCATGTACTCTAAGTGATAACTAATTCCATTTAACACATGGATAGTAGAGTTATTGGGATTGACTTTGATAGCCGCACTAAATACTTTTTGCGCATCTTCGTAATTACCCTCGCGCAAGTAAATAACACCCTGCCTCACTAATTCTTGGCTGATATTCTTTTTGGGAGTAAGTACGGCTTTAATTTTGGAATCATCATCTGTTGAGCTCACATTTCTTTGCGCGCCTGAGCCATTGATTGCTGCGCAGCCGACCATAGCGATGATCGCTCCTGCAAATACAACAAAGCGAACTTGACTGCCCATGGAATTCATGGGCATGTCCAAAAATATGACAAATTGGGAGCTGAATTAGTAGAGGATGCTGAACATAACTTGGCATGTGCTAATACAGAAATATAAAAATCTAGCCCATGCAATACTTCAATTATGACTTTAGTCATGCGCATCTAGCCCCTGAATAGTTTCATACAACTGCAGGGTCGGAAAAAATTCCCGATGACGCAACCCCGTGTATATTCGAATTCTCAGGCAAGATGCTCAATAACAATTGAGCCGATGGAGGAGTTTTGTTGTAGATATAATGCCAATCGATTTGCTATCGGTCAACTGTTTTTAGTATATTTATTCGCGCCAAGGGTATCCCCTATTACGCTCTTTGCTGGACTTATTTGCAGATGTTGACGAGGAACACTGGGCCTTGGCTGTTAGCATGTGTTGAAATGTAACCTATGAGAAAACTTGTTGGACAATCAGTAAATATCAAGCAATTTATTTGGATGATCTGTTTTTTGGCTCTTGTTGTGGCAGCGCCCTGCATGCCCCAGGTGATAGTTACCAGCGTAGGGGGCTCATTTCCCCTATTTAATGGGCAAGATACTTCTGCCTGGACTCAAACTGGAAACGCTAATTGGCACCCAATTGAAAATGGGGTTTCCGCAGATCAAGGCTCGGGAATGCTAGTAGGTAAATACTACTTTACCGATTATCAAATCCAATTTAACTATAGGATTGATGGGACGACACAATTCAGTCTGTTTACACATTGCCTAGACTTGAATGCCATTTCACCCAAATCAGCCCTAGAGATAAACCTATCGGATACCCCCAAAAAAGGGTATGGGCCTGGATCAGTAATGGGTATGATTAAGGCTCCCCATATACCGGTAGCCAACCAATGGAATACAGTTTTCATTAGTTCAGAATCAAACCAGCTCACCGTGATTCTCAATGGCGTTACTGTGGCAAATAAATTGGATTATCAAAGCTTTCAAAAGGGTCCTCTAGCAATTCAATTTGGTGGGGGCAAGCTGGAAATTACTAACTTGAACGCCATCATTCCAACTCGTTGGTAGATCTATTTTGCAAGTAACTCCTTCACGGCATCCCTTAAATATTCCAAAGGAACGGCGCCAGGAAGTACATCCATCTTCCCAGATTGATGATTTACCAAAATGACACCTGGGGTACCATTGATTCCCGCAGCGATACCATCCTGAAGATCACTGTTAATCTGTTTTTGAACTTCTTCAGATGTAAAGCATGCCTCAAACTGCTCTGAATTGATGCCAAGTGATTTAGCTAACTTTAAATTGGGCTCCTCACCTTTCTCAACCGGCATACCCTGACCATTTAAACGCGTTGTTTTAAACACAGCTTCAGAAAATTTCCAAAAAGCATCATTGCCACCCAATCTTCCGATGCATATTCCAGCGCTCGCTTCAATCACTGCCATTGGATTATGAAAAGGCAATGGGAAATTACGCCAAATAACATTCACCTGTTCTGGCATCTCAGCTACAAGCTTCAAGGGAACTTCACTAAATTTTTGACAGTATGGGCACTCAAAATCAGAGTACTCAATGATTGAAATAGTAGCATCAGGCTTACCATATATAAACTCTATCTTGGGATCTACGTTGCGTGCATTTTTAGCAAGACTCTTCTTTCGTTGCTCAGCTTTATCCTCTTCTAGTTTTTCAGCAGCCATCTGCTTTTGACGTATTCGCTTAAGACTCCGCTCCACAGCTTTATCTAGTGCTCCAGAACTTTCTAATTGTTTAGTAATTTGGTCAACAGTTGGGGCTTGTGCACTGATAGGCGAACAGAAGGATAGGGAGAGGAGTAGCGAGACGACAAGAGCAAGCAAGTGAGAGAAACGGCATTGCATAGATAAACATCCTTAGTTAGCAAAAC
>Ga0364914_10040_pt1 | contig 56086 bp, 50 predicted proteins | sample ExccelJu500001D3_3_FD_206954 | JGI IMG/M metagenome (GOLD analysis project Ga0364914, IMG submission 206954) | Enriched cells from Trout Bog Lake Hypolimnion, Wisconsin, USA - BchlTB.June25.5000.01.D3 | ecosystem: Environmental > Aquatic > Freshwater > Lake > Hypolimnion/Profundal zone | place... | reverse complement strand
CGCATTTTTCTCTGGTCCATCACTTCAGCCCTGGCGGGTTTTCTGTTTGGTTTTGATACCGTCGTGATCTCTGGCGCGGAGCAAACCATTCAGAAACTGTGGGGTTTGAGTGCGGGCATGCACGGGTTGGCGATGGGGTCCGCGCTGTATGGCACGGTGCTGGGCTCGCTGTTCGGCGGTTGGCCCGCCGACCGGCTGGGCCGCAAAAACACGCTGCTGTTCATCGGCGTGCTCTATGTGGTGTCAGCCATCGGTTGTGGTTTCGCGAACGGGGTTGGCATATTTATTGCCGCACGCATCGTGGGCGGCATTGGCATCGGCATCTCGACGGTGGTGGCACCGCTCTATATTTCAGAAATTGCGCCGCCGAAGTATCGTGGGCGGCTCGCGGGGATGTTTCAGTTCAATATCGTCTTTGGCATCGTCGTGGCTTATTTGTCCAATGCGGTGATTGCCCGCGTTGGCGGTGAAAATGCCTGGCGCTGGATGCTCGGCATCGCCGCGCTCCCGTCGGTTGTTTACGCGGTGATGTGCTTCGGGCTGCCGGAAAGTCCGCGCTGGCTGTTGAGCCGCCGGGGAGACCGGGCGGGCGGGCTCGCGGTGTTGCGGTTGATTGAGCCGGAGTTGCCCCAAGCCCAACTCGAAGCGCACGCGGATGAGTTGATGGCGGCGGCGCGGGCCGAGCAGGCCTCCGCCTCAAAGCTCTGGACGTGGCGGTTGCGCGTGCCGATTTTCCTCGCGATTCTCGTCGCCTTTTTCAACCAGCTTTCCGGCATCAATGCGATTCTCTATTTTGCGCCGCGGATTTTTGAGATGACCGGACTGGGGGCGAAGGCCGCCCTGCTCCAATCGGTGGGCATTGGGATAACCAACCTGATTTTCACCTTTGTCGGCTTGTGGTTGATTGACCGGTTGGGGCGGCGCACCTTGCTCTTCATCGGTTCGATCGGCTACATATCATCGCTGAGTTTGACGGCGTGGGCGTTTTTTACCGCGCATTACAGCATCGTGCCGGTCTGCATCTTCACCTTCATCGCGGCGCACGCCGTCGGGCAGGGGGCGGTGATTTGGGTGCTCATTTCTGAAATCTTTCCGAACCGCCATCGGGCGGAAGGCCAATCGCTTGGCAGTTTTACGCATTGGTTTTTTGCGGCGCTGCTGACCACCTTTTTCCCGAAACTGGTCGAGGCGTTTTCGCCCGGATCCGTTTTCCTGTTCTTCGCCTTCATGATGGTGCTCCAGCTGGTTTGGGTTAAATTCATGGTGCCGGAAACCAAGGGCGTGCCGTTGGAGCAAATCCAGAAACAACTGGGAATTGATTAAGGGAACGGTCTCAAATGAGCTTCAAGATTATCGCCATCGGCGAGTTGTTATGGGACTTGCTGCCGACAAAAAAAGTCTTGGGCGGTGCTCCGGCCAACTTTGCCTATCATATCCGACCCGAGCATTGTTGGCGGATGCTTTGCAACGAGTGCTTGCCGCCGGAATTAAAATTGATGGGGGTGGCGGATCATGGTGTGAGCGAGGCTATTTACCTGCGCGATCTTGATAACAACGGCTTGGAGCTTTATTGGATTACCACCAACTCAATGGCCGAGAACTCCAGATCAAAAAAACAACAATGTTTACCCGGGCTCTGTATTTGAATTCGTTGTTGAAGGAAATAGCGGCGTGATTATGCGGCTGAAGGATTGGTCGTTTCTGTTTTATTTACCCGATAAAACCATTTGTTTTTCAGGTCTGATACCGCCATCCGTAAGCTTGCGAACACAGTCGAGTAATTCTTTGGGATAAAAAGGTTTGGCCAGAAACAAATCCGGCTTGACCGGCGAATCGGCAAAAATCCGCCCATCCACCGTGCCGCTTACGAGAATTGTTTTCTGTCCTGAATTTAGACGGTGGCATTCGCGGATCAAGTCCATACCGTTCATTGACTCCATCACATAATCAGTAATGACAAGAAGCGGCTTTACTATAGGAAATTCCTTTAACGCCAGTGCCGCCCTATGGAACGGACGCACCTCGTAGCCAGCGGGATCAAGGATGGCTGCAATCAAATTGAGCATGCCATCATCATCATCCACCATAAAGATAATGGTTTTTGCAGGGCTGGGATTGGCGATAGTATTCACAACAACTTAACTTTGTTTTATTGCGATTCATGTTAAGCATTGGGCATACCAACTTGTTTGTTATGGCTGATTCCTGTGTTTTTTTTGATGAAAAATAAATTGTCCCTTTAGTTTGCGACTTAATGCGCGATGCAAAGCACTGTGGACGCAATGCAGATGCAACCGGAAGCTAGTTTATTGATTGGGCCCCCATGAACTAGGCCATTGCGGGTGTCCATAGCGCCGTGCTCACATATCTAAAACAGCGCGAACCTTGAAACTTAGCAAACTCATTATCAACTTTGGGCTGGCTTTGTCCTTCGCAAGCACTGCACTGGCTCAGACGTTATTCCACAACGACCGCTATACACTGTCCATACTGGTTTGCGTTGACTCTCAAGCCATAGGCATTTGGATAAACTGTCTGTTGTTGGTTGTAATTATTTGCAGGGTTAATCATGTCAGCAACAGTGGGGAAATTCGCGCAGCCGGTTATTCACGGCAAATGCGGGCAGGGCTGACGCCACTGACGGGATTGGAAAACTTTGAATTTGTTAGCAGTGGGCGTTAGCAGTTAGGCGATTTAGAAAACCCTAAAACTCACGGAATGATTGATTCTATCGACTGAAAGTGAGATTGGAGCGGGTGAATGGAATCGAAGCCTTTTCCGGGCGTCACCAACTGGCGGAAACTGTCGGACATCAACCGCTTCAATAACTTCTGCGTTATAAATTTCCTTTGGCCGGCTCGGCCCGCCGAAGGCACAGCGTTGGCATGGATGGGCAATATGTAAACGCCGAGCGGCAACGCCGCGCCGGTCTTGGTGACTTTGAAGGTGGTCGAGGCCGACAGCGTCATGCCGCCGTTGGTGATGATGAAAGACGGATTCACGCCGGTATAGACCAGCGAGAGCCTGCCCGAAGCGGTTTTGTTCGTGCCGTTGATGATGGCTCCCGGCGCACTGTTGCTCAGGGTCTAGCTGCTCAACGATTGTGCCAGGGTGAACGCACTGCCCAAACCAGAAACGTTGAAGATGGCATTGCTCACCACCACGATAGCCGCCGAATTGGTAATCAACGCCCCACCACTCAAGGCCAACGTGTCGGCGATGATTGTCGTGTTGCCGGTGTAAGGGTTCGTGCCGGATAACGTCTGCGTCCCGCTGCCGATCTTGGTGATGGCAATCAGGCCGGCTCCGTAGTTTGGGTTCCCACCATAGCTGAAGCCAATGGCGATGGCTGTCGCATCGATGTTGCCGCTGAACGTGCCCGAACCACCGGCCACGCCAATGTTCAATGCGCGAAGAACGGCCGCGACACTGCTACCGTTGCGGATGGTGCCCGAGCCGTTCAGGGCGTCAATGGTCACCGTGCAGCTTATAATTTCACTCATTAATCACAACCAATGTGGCGTTCCGAAAATCTGCCGCGAAGTTTTGATCGAGGGTTTCTGGGTCGACGGCACGACGTTGCCACCAAAGAAATAATTTGCCACAAGTGCAGGTGATGGCAGGAATGCTTGGATTGGTCTATGGCGCAAGATGCAAAGTTGGTTAATCGAGGTAAAATGTCCGTTCGACTGGAACCGCAGATTTTAGCTTTGGTGCAATTGAACGTCCGTATTGCCACGCTACGACCGTGATCTTTACCGGTAATTTTGCACGCGGCGGGATTTTGGTGAACACCAATCTGTCACCAGCAATTTCCGCCGGGCCTTCACGGACAAAATAATGAACCGGCACATTTGCGTCCGAAGTCGCAGTTAGATTCACAGATTTGGTTCCGACTTTTTGATCGGGAATGGCCGGAAAAGTGAGGTGCTGTTCCGCGCCTTGGGTGTTCTTTGCCGGCACAAATAGATGCGCTTGTTGCACCGCCGGCTTGTATGCCGCGCTGCCCGGACTTGTCGCCGCAATAACCAATTCGGCGTTCCGCGCATTGGGGTTGAGCAGCGTCTCTTTTTGAAAATCAACGGCAAACGTATCGGCGTTCAACTTTTTAACCGGGCCGCAAACCGGGTCAATCGAAATGGTTCCGCTCGTTTCGTGACCGAGCGGAGCGTTCGTTGGCAATTGTGTCCAGCCCGGCAGACGCGTGCTACCAACGGGAACGGAATCGTAAAATGCGCCGGTCAGCTTGAAGGTGATGCCATCGGCCTGCGGCTCGAATTTCGGCATGACCTGCAAATGGGTTTCAGTCTGCGGCACAAATTTGCCATCCTGTAAAATGCCGACGAGCTGCGGTTTCAACCTGTGGAATGCGGCCTCGTATTTTTCCGTCGCCCTAGCCAGTTCTTCATCAAAAAACCAGAACGCCTGCTTCGGGTCACCGGTGTATTTGCCGACCGGCGCAGCGGACGCGGCGGGCGGTTTATCGCGCCGCCATTTGTCCACGAGCCACCCGGTTTTGGTTGGATCAATGGGAATCAATTTCGGCGCAGACTGGCTGCCCCAATTTTTCGGCACGCGATACTCGACGGCTTTTTTGAGGTAGAGCGCGAGGTATTCCACTTTGATGTCGGTGCTGGCGAAGTGACCTTGTCCGGGATTGGCGAGCATCGAAAGCGGCATCAGCGGATGTTCGGCGCGCTGGCGCAGACCGGCGGCGGACCAAGTGTCAGCGGCTTCGTATTCGCCCATGCTTTCGAGACTGGGCACAAAATCAATGTTCCGGTCGCCCCAAATATCCGGCGCAAAGTTTTTGTCGCGAAAATACGGCCACTGGCCGCTCACCGACAACGCGCAGAGCGTGCGCTGCGGATTCCACGCCGCAAAATAATACGGCCAGCTCGCCGCTGCGGAATGGCCCATCGGCGCGACGGGAATGAAATTCAGTTCGGGGTAACCGGATTCATCCGCGAGCCGTTTCATAAAATCGTTGAACGTCTCACCCGCGCCGTTGGTGAAATTGAACAAGTGATCAAAAAATGGCGCGACCCAGACTTCGGCAAAATTTAATTTTGCCAGTTCGGCGCGGAACTTGGGGTTTTCCAAAATGGAAATTTCCTCTAGGTTGTGCTGCGCCACCACCACGCCGCGAACCTGTTCGCAGTCCGGCGGAATCCACAGCCAGGCGCGCGCCATGCCGTTTTGCGGGTATTCCGGCTTCACTGAAACGGACCATTGCCACTCGGCCGCAAATGATTTTTCCACCGGCACCGCCGTTACCAAAGCAACTGCTGCCGTCAGCCAGATTTGAGTTCGTTTCAATTTCATAGTTTCAGAATTTTTATCGCGCCGGTGTCAATGTCGAGCGTCCACGGTGGTGGCGGCGGCAAACCAAATCCGAAGCAATTGATTAAGCTTAGAATCGAAATAATTGGTTGCAAACACGATTCTAGTTTCACTGGAAATCCGTTAAGTTTCCGGGCGAGCCCGTAAATTTCACTAGCCTCGGCCAGCGGTGCTTTCATCGAAATCTGCCGGGTGAGTGTGGTGAAGTCGCTGTAACGAACTTTTACCTGAACGGTGTGGGCCGCCGCCGGTGCTTGAGCCGCTTTTCAATATCCGCCGCCTGTTCCTTGAACCGATCGAAGTGGACATCGAAGGCCGGCACCGCATGGATTTGCTCGAGTGGTATCAGCAGTTCACCGATCTCGGCTGGCACGTTGACATCGTCCAGAGCCGAGGAAATCACCACCGGATTGCCTGCCTCGGAAGAGATATCACGCTGCGCCTTTGCCATGACCGTGCCTGAGATTGATGAGCTGACTTGTCCCGGTGACGAAGGATACGATGTTGAATTTACCGATGGGAGCCTGCTTCGCCGCCAGCATGGCTGAGATAGTTGCCGGGTAGCACTGAGCTTCGGCGGCCTTTTTGGCCCACTTCCCTTCGCTGGTGAAGTATTTAAGTGATTCCGCGTCTTCGATGAGGATTTTCATAGCCGTTCAACGTATCAGAGAATCCGGCATAACCAGCCTACCAAATCGGATTATCGTCCGCAGAGAGGTGGTGTTCTCGGCGGCGGAGCAGGGCGCTCGAAATGCCGAATTCTGGCACCAAGCGGCGGCAGCAATTTTATCTGGTTAGTTCCAAGTTCAAATAGTCATACATGACATGTGACGCGGCTCCACTGGTTTCCGGAATGCTTAAGCTGATGATGTTTTCGCCGGCCTGCAATTTCCCAGTGGGGATGCTGACATATTCAACGCAGTATTTCGCATGGATGCCTTCGCGCAGCAACGCGTTGCCGCCTTCGACGGACGGCGAGACGGAGGTCAGCGGGCGGCGCTCGTTGTTCACGTAGACTTCAATCCGTGCCCGGTTCGCGCTGGCAATGGCCAAGGTCAGGCTGGCCGTCCCGGTCGGAGCGTGGTCGAGGTGGAAATGAATCCGCCACTTCCACGCCTCGGCGTTTTTGCCAACGGCGGCGTAACGGGTTTGCGCGTAATTCCAATCCGTCTGCCAGTCGCTTTGGCCGACGTAATAATCCAGCGGGTTGGGGAATTCCTGCGGCAGGTTGGCCCAAACGTAACCGTGGAAATAATCTTTGCCGTGGCGGAATTCCTTTGCCGTGCGATCCGGCACGCCGATTTCCCAAGCAATGCGAGCGCCTTGGTGCGGGACATTCCACGTCAATTCTCCGAGTGCCGTCGCTAGACTGGCCGTGACGGTGATTCCACTTTTGGAAAATTCCCCGACCGCGCCGGTGGTGAAGGCGGAAAGCGTGTAGGTTCCGGGCCGGACATTCGGAATGGTGAAATTTCCCTGTGCGTCGGCCTTCACCCAGTATTGATAACGCTTGGACTCGAACTGCCAGTTGCCGCCCGCGTCTGGCTGCGCCACGCCAATCCAGGCATTCGCCGCGCTGACGTTTGGTTTCAGCGCATCCTGCACGATGAAATGGCCGGTGATCTGTCCGCGTCCGTTTGCCGGCGGATAAAGCGGATTGCCCGTCAGCCAGGCGTAGGGCCACGCCGCCTGCTCCGCTTTGGCCTGCGCCTGCGCGTCCGCCCAGCAGGCGTCGCCGGTGGCGGCATGATTGCAATAGAGCAGGAACGGGCCGTATATTTTTTGCCAGGCTTCACCGGCGGCCGCCGGCGTGCTGGAGGCATTGTAATGATTCAGACCAAAGTGCAAATGGTTGATGCCGGAAGCCGCCGTCAAATCCTGCTTCGTCGGACCGTCGTTAAAAAACTCGTGGCTGCCCAGCACGATCCACGCGCCGACCTGCCGCGCATCGCTGGCGTGGCCCCAGCAGCCGAGATCCCAATAGTTCGCGTTGAAGTCATATTTGCAGTCGAACGTCCCGGCGCGCGGGCCGGTGTTGATCTTGATGATCTCCTTGATGCCCGTCGACGAGGCCTGCTTAAAATCTTCCGTGCCCGGCATAATCCAGTGCCGGAGGTCGTCCACGTAGATTTTTTCCAGCAGGTCGGACGACAGCTTCCAGACCATGCGCCATTCGCCGACGCTCGTGGTCGGATAATTTGCCGGGTGGCTCAACAGGGCATACGAGTAAAGCCCCGTTGCTCCGCGCCGCAGCACATAATGAATCTCGATGTCGAACGCCTCCGACTCGTTGTGCCAAAAACTTTTCAGGCCGATGTCTACCATGTCGGCCGTCTGCGTCTTGACGGCATAAGTGCAATGGCTCGGCACGCGAAAACTTTTCCCGCCGTCCATGCTGAAATACCCTTCGCGAAGCATCTCGAAGCTCCGGTATTTCAGCGACGTGATGGTGGCGGTGGATTTGACAATGGTGGCAGTGATGAGGCCGTTTGCGAGCACCGCCTCCGTGCCGGAATCACTCAAGAACACGTCCGATCCGGCGGTGCCGCCGCCCGGAATGTTCGCCAATATGCTAGTCAGACCAAACGCCGAAATTATCGCGACCGGGAAAAACCGGAAAAACATTTGCTTCATTCAATTTTAGTTTACTGATTTTCACTGATTCTTAACACTGAGATTTGTAAACGGCGGTTGAAAAGCGCGGCGGAATTCATCCGCGAACTACCACTTCAGTGCCAAAACAAGCACGCCACTACCATCGCTGACGTTCGGGAAATTAGGGATCAGGAAAATATCGAGGGCACTGCGCTTAGGATGGCTCAGATTTTTGTCGTCGTCCATCGCCTTGTCGTGCCCGGAAAATACCATCACGATATCAAGACCGTTTTCCGTGCACGCCTGCGGATGCGGGTCGCTCAAACAGGTATTTTTCGATCTTGTTGTGGCAGGCAACAACCAACCCGCGCACCTATTGGCAACCGCTGAATAAAACCACCAGGCCGGCGTTGATTGACAGCAGCGACAATAGCGGGCGAACTCGGATTGAGGTTTTCATAAATAGATGTCTTTCGGGTTTGAAGGGAGCGTGTGAAAAGTCCGTTAAGTTTTTGTGCGAAATCCGCCAACTAGAAAAACGATCAGGCAGATCAACAGAATCAGGCCAAACCCGCTGCCGCCGATGACGGGACCTCCAAGGTAAAACCCACCACCCCCGAACAATAAGAGTAAAACTATAATAATGAGTAATGGATTCATGGTTTAATAATTGCACACCATGACAACAGTTCCTATGGGGTGATCACCCCATTGTTCGAGAAGTGGAACTAGTTTAAATACACTGCGTCATTAACCAACTATGAAAAAAATACTCATCCTCTCCTCCCTTGTGATTGGCGGCGTCGTAGTGAAAGCGGACGAACCGTTTTTCCAGGCATCACTGACCCCGGACATCGCCATTTATTCCAAAACCACCCAGATTGATGGCCTTGCGCTGAGTATCTGGGGCGAAAATCCACAGCACGCGCTCGCGCTTGGTATTATTAACGGCAGCACTGGCGACAGCCTGGGTTTGAGCTGGGGGTTGGTTAACTACGCCGACTCCTATACTGGCGTGGCGTGGGGCTTGGTCAATGTCAGCCAGCGCAATTTCATTGGCTGGCAGGATGGGGTCCTCAACTACTCGCAGGGAACCTTCACCGGCTTACAATCCGGCTGGATCAACGTCGCCCAAGAATTCCACGGCCTCCAGTTGGGATTGCTGAACTACGCGGAAAAACTGCGCGGCGTGCAGATCGGCTTCGTCAACATCGCACGGAACAACCCATGGTTTAAGGAATTTCCGGACAAGCTAGCCACCGGTTTTCCGATTGTGAACTGGTCGTTCTAATAATCGCGCTCTATTTATACCGGCGGCTGGACTGGGGCAAGTTTTTAACTGATTGGAATCGACTTGGAAGAGATATTGACGGCAATTTTAGCAAATGAAAATCAAGCGCATTGGGTCAGTTTGGTGGGGAACAGTTATTGTTTTCGCAGTCATGAGCCTTCAAAGCAAAGCTAGCGGCAACGAGTCCGCTCCCTATCAAGTGGTGCGGACGGATGGTAGGTTTGAACTACGGGATTATCCTGCATTGAAGGTGGTGGAGGCTAGCAGCGGTCAGAATGCGGACAGCAGTTTTATGCGATTGTTTCGGTTCATCAGGGGCAGCAACCAAGGTCAACAGAAGATTGCCATGACGACGCCGGTGCTGATGTCGGGCAGTGAAACTAACGCGACGATGGCCTTTGTGATGCCGGCAAATCTGAAATCGAACCAAGTGCCCAAACCCAATGACAGCGGACTTCTGGTGAAAGAAATTGCCGCTGGCCAGTTTGCCGTTTTTCGTTTTCGGGGCGGACGCAATACCCAGAATGAACAGGCGGCTTTGCTTAAATTAAAAGACTGGATGAAACTGCAACAGCTTAACCAACAATCGCCACCCATATACGGCTATTTCAATCCACCGTGGATTCCTGGTTTCTTCCGGCACAATGAAGTGATGATTCGGGTTCAGCCGCAATAGGGCCACCTGATTGTATTTCTGCCGGAAGTCGCCCACCACCACCCGTGCTTCCGTCAGGGTCAACAGCTGTTCTCGGTTCAAGCATTCGTCCCGGAACCGACCGTGAAAGCTTTCCACAAACCCGTTCTGCCACGGGCTGCCCGGCTCAATGTAAATCGTCTTGATCCGGTTCTCTTTCAGCCACCGCTGCACGATCTTCGCAATGAACTCTGAGCCGTTATCGCTCCGCAAAAACTCCGGGGCGCCACGTTCCTCGACGGCCTTTTGCAGTCAGTGCAACACGTCCTTGGCCTTCAAGGCCCGCTCGGCCCACAGCACATGACACTCCCGCGTGTATTCATCCAAGATGGTCAACCACCACATCGACGTCTTTCGTGCTCCGAACTTCCGAAAGTTTGGGATCATCAACCAGCAAGCCCAGCACCGCCCCGCCGATGAATGAAAACGGAATTTCCAACGGTTGTAGTCGCTTGGCGACTGTCCGCATTTCTTCAAGTGGCGTTGACATGGCTCAGGTAGTTTTTCAATTCAACTTCGGCCAGCTTCCGTTCCCTTGCATGACCAATCCGTAATGTGTCAACCAAAGCCAGCAGTTGATACAGCGCCGCATCTGCTTTCGCGGCAGCGGGCACCGAGGGGTGCAGTGGTTCAATGGCGAATCCTCTGACAGTTCCCTCCGGGGCCGACCAGACCGGAGGCATGTCATTCAAATTCATTTTTTCAGCAAGTGGAGGGGCGGCATACGCAGTAGGTAATCCGCGCGCCACCGGCCCCGGTTTGGCCGGGAAAGCATATCGAACACCGTGCAGAAGATAATCTTCCAAGGGCTTCTTCAAGGGCAGTTTTGATTCGGCTGAAATCAATCCAGCGGTAATCCCCCGGCGGACAGCCGCATGAATTTCGGAAGCACTAATGCCCAGTTCACTGGATAATTGAGCATACGGCTTCCGCCCCTTTTCAAGCAGCAGCTTCAGCAATACAACCACATCCAATGACTTCGCAATCACGTTTATATGCTATTCGCGAATAGCGAATATGTCAACGCAATATGATCCAGAACGCTTGGTGACTCCAGCCAATATACAAACAATTTGTATAAACGTGCTCACATTGGTCAGAAAGAGCTTTCTTCGGGTGCCGGTTCAATTCCCTAGAGGCTTAAAAAACGAGACAAGAAACTTCCTAAATCGGGTAAATAACCACCCTCGTTTTACTTGAACTTATTCGTAAGTCATTGATTATCAATGGAGCGGGTGAAGGGAATCGAATCCTGATTTTGTTTGCATCACGATGCATATCTATGCATCTCTCAGCATGTTACAGCAGTGACCATTTTTTCGAAAATGCACGGAGATGCAGCTAAGTGCAAGAAATTTTGTCATTAATTGTCATTAAAAACTGCGGGGCAGAGGCTGGTTGAACTTGCCGTTTTTGATTAATCAAGCGACAGGGTATTCCAGCGGAAATATCTTCTGCTGTGCAAACAACCCCACAATTGTCTTAAGGGACTGCTCGGCTTCATCGAAAGCGACCTTACCCAGACTCAGATCCGTCACGTAACGCGCGCGTGCCTGCGGCCAGTTTTCCATGAACGATTCCAAACCCTGACAGTCCACCAGGCGGGATTGGCAGGCCAGTTGAAATTCGCGGGCGGCGGCGGCCCAAAAAACGGCATTCTCAGCAGGGCGTGCCCGCAGTATCCGGGCAAGGTCGTGCAGATCCTTCACTCGAAACTCCCGCTCCTTTGAATTCATCTTCTGCCGGTAGGCCGGCAACGACGTCAGGTAGGCGCGGAGTTTTTCCCCGGCGATCCGGTGAAGGGCATATACCCTTGCGGGGATTCCCTGAACGGTGATGGTCTCAACCGCATCCGGACCGAGCTCCTCCGGCGCAGCCACGTCCAATTCCAGCATGGGCAGACCAAGAACGCCGGCCAGACGGTTGTCCTGAATTTCAATCCTCAACAAAAATGCATCCCAGCCGCGCCGGTGGCCTTTCGGTGGCTGGCGCTCGACGGTCACCCGGCCCAACCTGAACCGGACCGGGTTCTGGCGTTCAAAATGACGCCGCAAGGCGGACGGCAGTTGCTGTTCAAAAAATCCGGCCTGCGCTTCCACGTCCGGAGCGGATGCAACCCATTCGGCGGCGAGGTTGCTGTCGATGTCCAGCGACTGGCGGCTTTCTCCCAGGTGTAGATTCAAGATGCGCGCCCCCTTGAACACCAGCGCGTGGCGCAGCGGCTCCCAGGCAATCACCGCCAGAAAAACCTCATTGAGGACGGCGTTGATCCATTGTTCCCGACTTTCGCGATTCATTTCAGTTATTTAGTTATGGAAGCCGAACCTGCCAGTTCTGGTTTAACTTCGAGAATTCCAAACCCGGCAGCAGTGGGATTTCGGGAACCCTCTGCGTCTTCAAACGGTCGCTGACCGCTTTCAACCGGAGCGCCAGAGTGGAACCCGTCAAATTCACTTCCAACATTTCCAACATCGCCCCCACGCGCCGGTCGAGATCTTCACGCTGGATTTTCGCCAGATGTTCGGCCATGCGGTCGGCGTCCATCTGTCTGGCTCCGGTTTCCCAAGCTTCCAGCACGACCGCTTCCCCGCCGCAGCGAACCGGTTGCAGCAGCGCATCTAGCAGCGTCTGCTCCAAGGTGGTAATGCGCAGCCAGCAACGGGGCGACACCACCCGGACTTGAATGCCGGGAACCAGCGAGGCATCGCGGCGGTTCTGGTAATAACCCACCGCTTCAAACTGGAAAATCTCCGTCCCGAGCGGATTACGCTCCAGAGCTTCGCCGACGGACGCGGGTTCCGTCGCTTTATCCGCCGGCAAACTTTTTGGCGGCTTTGGCGCATCAAGCCGGACGACATGGTGATGCGTGACGACTTGCGTCGTCAGCTCGTAATAATTGATGGCGCTGAAATAGCTGACGACGCCGGACGGTAAATAAGCTTGAAGGAGTTCCAGCGGATAAATGGGTTCGCCTCGACCGGATTCCAGATTCAGGAGAAGAAAATCAATCGGCTTAGCGGCGAGAGGGGATTGCACCCTGACCGGGTGAATCCATCCCATTCGTTCGAGTTGGTCGACAACCGTATGGGCGGCGGGAAAGGTTGTCCGCAATGCCGGCTGGTTGGATTTGATCAGGGACTTGATCTCCCGGCAGAGCGTGGACGGTTTCCAGCAACGCGGCGTCAGATTGTTTTCACTGGCCACCGACACCTGCTCGGCCAACTTCCGAAGAAAGATTTCCAACCGTTCCATAGGGATTTGCGTTGGTGGTTTGACGGCGGCAGTCACAGTATTGTTCTTGTATGCTCCAAAGGAGCATACAAGAACAATACTGTGATGTCAACAAGGCAAGCAATGCATATTCTGCTTAAATAATAATTGAATATACAATCCCTTTGGTTTCTTTGAAACCAAAGGGATTGTATATTCATATAGAACGGTTGTCAATCAAAAACAGCGGCCTCGTCGCAATGATGGCAACGGGCCGGAATTCATCGCGCGGGTGAGGCGCTCTAAAAAAGAAGACCGCCACCCGCCACAGTTTTCAACCGCCGTTTACACATGACGGTGTGAAATATTACCGTCATGACTTCGTCTCAACATCAGAAAATACTCAGTTGCAAACCCACTAGTTGTTTTTAAATTCTGGGAGTTGGTGAATGTACTTGGCAATAACTTTTTCGGGTAGGATGTATCTTTTTGAAAAGGTTTTTTGAGGATTATCTTTCGAATCCCCAATTTTGCTCTTGGCTGCGAATACCGGCGAATTTAGCAGGCACGTAAATTCGTCATGAATATGTTCGACAATCGGGTTAACCGGGTCGGGAACATACGTTATGTTCGTATCCTTGTCATGATCGAGGATGACACACCTCGCCAATTTATCCAGCTGCGGACGCAATTCCTCCTCATGCGAATCGTCGTAAATATGTTCGGCCCCATTGAGGATGTCATTTACCCGCTGCGTCAAAATCTGGCCGAGGAGGATATATTTCTGATATCGCGTCTCGGTGTAAAATTTGAGCCACGTTTGTTGGTCGATGACACCGTTAACCGCCAAGTATTTTAATTGCGTGGCTTCCGTGATGCTGGTAACGGGGAAAAGGCGGTCAAAAATAAAGAGCCCATAACGGCTAATGAGTTCTTCGCGGGCAGCGTTGAATGCCACCATGAAGCCCGCCTTCCGGAATAGCTCGGATGCGGTTCCGATCAATTCCTCCACCGATGGCGGCTCGCGATAAATAATTGGGGTAGCTTGATAGCTTGATTTGCTAGCGCGACAGGTCGGGCAATGCTCCATTGATTTGGCAGCTTGCTTGTCACATTTACAAATTGGATAGAAGCGTTCAGCGAATTTGACAATCAATGTTTTCGACCATGGAAGTTTTTCTAATTCGAAGTTGGGTGACCGGTTGGCGGTGGGGTTGGTGGATTTGTTTTTGAACGCCCAGGTTTTAACCAGCAGGAGCATAACAATTAGGCCGATCGGGCGGACTTTGTCGTCAATGGTGACATTCTCATTTTCAACGCCAACATCTTTGGCCGGCCTGTCCAATATCTGCTTAAAAGCCAAGGTGTGTGCGCCAACCGTCTGGTGCGGCATATTCAGAAGCACTGCCATTTGGCGAATGCTCTTAGGGAACGGAGATAATTGATTTTGAATGATGGCGAGATCAGCGGATTGCTTTGCCTTAGGTTGAGAGGCGAATTTCTGTAAAATCGCTATCACCGTCTCCCGCGGCAGTGTGAGTTCGTCGGACGGCAATATGGTCGGCGACACAATCGGAAGCGGGGTGGTTTGCTGAATCGGCGGAAGAATAAGGCGATCGCTCCTCATGGAGAGTTCGATGCCGCCGCACGGATTGTTTATCCCTCCCTTTCCGAACGGACTCGCAGTCATAACATGTTAATCGCGCGTAATTTTATAAGGATGGTTGAACCGACTTTTCCTAAGGACGCCAGTCCGGATGATTACCTAAAATTCGAAACCAAATGGCTGCTGTCAAAAATTGTCGAATATCACCGCCCGACAACAGCACCAACCAAAACCGCCAAACTCACCGTCGGCACCAACATGGCGGGCCCGAACACGGCGGATACAAACCAAACTGCCACAAACACTACAGAGGCTGTAGTCTTAAGTGTCGAAAAAAAATTACCCTCGACCTTCTTACGCTCTGAAACCTTCAAGCGACACATTAAGGAATTCGCTGGTGCCTATCGCGATATTTCTCCATGTCTTGGTTAGGCTCACCCAGAACAGCACCTTTTAGGGTATTTCCGAACCGGAGATAAGTTGACCACGAGCAGGAATCCGGGCGCAATTGAATCGGTTTTCGCGTATCCAACCAAACGTCATACATGGTTAACCGCGCCCTTTGTTGACCGGGACAGCGCCACGAGGCGGGCAAGACGTTTGGCGGTTCAGTTTGATGTAGGCGAGCTTCATTTCACGTTAGTAAGCCGAGGCCACAAGTTTGCGCCAGCAAAAAACAATGATTAGGGAAACCATCTGTGGCGGCTTGGGGAAGCTCACCCAGTCCAGCGTTTATTTTTCATCGGCACCAAGGGTGCTGTGGTTGGCGTGTCGAGTTCAAGAAGTCCATCCTCAAGAATCAGCTCTTTACAATAGAGTATTATTTGTAATTTGATCCATTTGTAGTAGCTCACTCTGATAAATAAGTGTCGCCAGATGAGAAAACCCAACCGAAAACGCACCATTGTATTTTATCACTGACTGGCTCACCTTTTTAGCATTTTTGCTGTTTAGATCTTTAAGCATAAAACTTGAGAATACTGTTGCGTTGGAAAACGTAAGAACTGTTTCTAGCTTTTCTTGGGTAACTAGAACAGAATCTGCCACTAATACTAAACGACGCAATGAGTTTGTAGACAGATTTGGGCCAAACATAGTGGGTTGACGCCATGATCCATTAAAATCCCTTGAATCTAACGTGGCTAAAAACTTTCTGCTGCCGTTTTCTGCCATGTATTTATGTAAGACGAGAATCTCCCCCATCACTTTGCTGTTTAATAATAAAAGAATTAGAAAGATATAAGTTTTCATATACTTTAGTAAGCAGACCAAGTTGGATTTCTGGTTATTCCGATACGTTTGGGCGTGGGAGTCTCGACATAACCACTTCCCGCCAATCCTTTTTCTATAGATTTTAAGTCATAGTATATCTCTTTTGTGTTACATGTAGTATCCGAAATTTTTGTTGACTCGTTTTTCTTTAAATGAGTTTTCCCGATTTCCCATATAATGTTTTGGTCATCTGGGAAACCCCAAGCATCAAATGAATAGTTTGCTGTCCAATCTTGCTCTTTAAGCCCCTCCTCAATTTGATGCTCTATAATAGATAATATTGCGGCAGTTATCACCCCTCCCGCAATTTTATATCCGATTCCTTCAAATTCAAACACGTCCGACGCATCGAAACCACTGTGTAACGCTTCTACAGCGTCTTCGTTACTATTGAAATTATCTGAATACTTCACCCATCCTTCATAATGGTTTAGATATTGGTTTTCTTTGGGAGTAAAGTCCGCATAAAAGTTTCTTTCCCAACATCCGCACATTCCTTTTCTTGGGTATTGACGCTTACCAATAATTACATCTTTTATTTTTTTCCCGGTTAGCGTGTAACTCTTAAGTGGATTACCAACTATCATTGGTGCCTGGCTACCGATAACTTGTGGGGGAGAAAACAAAGCCAGTCCATAAGCATCTTTCCATTTTATTGAGTTATTATAAACAAATCCATATAAGTTAAATCCACCTATTTCTTTAATCGGGTCTCTATTTGGCCATGCCGAACGACCCGCTGCCGTTTGGTAGCCGCAGACTCGCAAGCCGGGCGTGAACATAGAGCGAACCCGGCCACGACCTAAACAACGACCCAATAGCTTGCGATGTAAACTCCTGACGCGAGTTTGGATGGGGGAGGTCAGGAGTTGCATGTCGGCGATCAGATTATGCTTTGCAGCTCGGGTTGCAAAGTGATTTTCTACTTGTGGCTGACCCTTTTAAGGCAATATTTACAATGGTAAAAATAATCTGCCAACTCATAACCATGGTGCCAACAATCCTAGAAAATAGGCTGCTACGAACAATGAAAAGAGCAGCCAGAATAGGTATGGACTGGTAGATCGCTGAATTTCGCCATCTTGCTTTGTAATAATTCGTCCAAAAAAAAGCGCATGATAAGTCAACATAGGCCAAAGGATTGAAAAAACTAAACAAACAATAATGTTTAAATTCGGTCGATTAAAATATACCGCCAAAAATAATATTGTCGCATTTAGAATTGAAACGAAAAGAATGTATTTTCTTTTCATTAGTTTATAAGAGGAACAGGTGCTGAACCCGTAATATTTCCACCACCTCCAACCTCAACTGAAGCACCATAAATGCCCGTAGCTGCGTGCACTGAAAAAGTTAAGTCGGATCCGGTTGAATTATCATTGAAAGTCCAGGTTCGTTGTAAATTAAACTGTCCACCAATAAAACCGACTCCAGCAGACCCTCTGACAAAAACATAAAGACTACCAGTCCAAGTTGCTTTCGGACAAGGCTTGTCGTCACCAGAGAAGTCCGCATGCCACTGCCTTTCTCGAAAACCTTCTACTGGATTTTTTGATGGGCCGCGGTTTTTATTTTTCACTCCATCTGGCACTCTAACATTCCTGTCTCGGCCTTTCCCGCTCCAGCCGGGTGTTGAACCTGAATACCCCCAAATCACATATGCCTCAACGCCTAATGTTGCGCTAAACCAATGTTCCTTTTTTCCATTATTGCAACAGTCAAAGTAACTCCCTGTAAAATACCACACAACTTGTAGTCGACCTCCACCCAACCCAATTGGAATGCCAGTGTTTCCGGGCGGAATATTACCAGACTTATCATAACCAATAGAAGAATAGGCCAAATCTTTCCATGAGAATTGGCCTAACGCATCTGCATTATCTATAGCGTCATTTTGACCGAACACATAAAGATTAATTCCCCCCTGTTCCTCCATTGGATCCCTGCTTGGCCACCTTTGTAAGATGGGAGAATAATAACGGTTGCGATGGTCGGTAAGTTGTAATTCCGCAAAGTATTCACGGCCTTGGAACATGAAGCGGTTGCCAACGGCACTTACCGCCAGTGGATTAAAGCTCGCATCATATACGCTCGGCAAACCAAACGCATCATAGCGGTATTGCTCCACGATGTTACCGCCGGTGTCCGTCAGGCGCTGGACGCTGTTTAAGGCGTCGCCTTCGTAATACAACCGCGTCGCTGTGCCACCGCTCCAGGTTGTCCGGCAGATTTCCTCGTCCATGTCTGCGCCCTGAATATAGCTGGCTTGCAGGTTGCCGCTGGCGTCACGTTCCTCAATCAGATTCCAGCCGTCGTAGTAATCATGGGTTGTCACGCCGTTGATCGTCCGCACCACGCAACGGTTCAAGCCGTCATAGCCAAACGCGGCGGCGTTGGTGCTGGCCACCAGCGCGGCCACCAAACGGTTTTGCGCGTCATAACCCAGCGTGCAGGTATACAGCGGATGGCTGCACGTCAGGAGATTGCCCTTCACGTCATAGGTCAGCGCGTTGCCGTCAATGCCGGTGTATTGGTTCAGATTGTTCGCGGTGAAAGAGCTGTTCAATCCCATAAACCCGTTCCGGTTGATGAGATTGCCAATGAGATCGTAGGTGTAGCTCACATTTAGGCTGCTGGCGGTATAATAGGCATTGGTCAACTGGCTCGTGGCATCATAGCCATACAACTCAGCCGCGCCACTCTCGCGCGTCATGCTCGTGCGCCGCCCGTTGGCGTTATTCACATAGCTTTGCGAGGCGTAGCTGGCCCCGCCCGTGTGCGTCCACCCGATGTTCAGCAGCCGGTTGGCGGTGTCATAGGTGTATTGTGCCGTGTTGCCATTTTGCAATGTCTTGGTATTGCGCCGTCCGGCCGCATCATAGATGTAGCTCACCACCGGCGGCGGACTGTCCGGAGAGTTAATGCTGCCCAATTGTCCGCGGCCATTATAAAGATACGCCAACGTATAACTCGAGGGATATTGCAGCCCCAAGCGCCGACCATCTGCATCATATGCGTAAGTCAGGGTGCGCGGCGATTGACCCGTATGCGTCTGGGTTTCAGTGAGCATCTGGCCAGCGGCATCATAAGTGTAGCTCACCGCGCTTTCCGTATTGACTACAGACACTATTTCTCCAGCGGCATCATAGGTAAAACTTACGGCTGGCGTGCCAGAAACACTCCAATAAGTAGATAACAGCTGGTTCCGGCTGCTATAGGTCATTGTCTTCGTTTGTCCGGCAGCATTTAGCAGACTGGTCTGGTTGCCAGCGGCGTCATAGCCATAGCTGTCGCCGGTGCCATCGGCATAGGTTTTTCGAGTCAAGCGACCATTCATATCATAAGCCCACTGCGTCAAATTGCCTTTTGGATCTGTCAGCTGGATTCGGCGTCCCACAGCATCGTAACCGTAGCGAGTCACGCCATTCAAGGAATTAGTTTCTGAGGTCAACCGATTGGCCGCATCGTAGCCATATCGCGTGCTGGTGCCGTCCGGTAAAATAACCGCGCTTTTGTTACCGGTCAACATGTAACGGTTCTGGTTTACATTGCCCAGCGGGTCGCTGCTGGCAATCAGTTCACCGCGCGCGTTGTAGCCGTTCGTCCAACTGTTGCCCAAGCCATCTACCGTGGCCTGCAAACGTCCGTCTAGGTCATATATAAACTGTGTCAGTGCCGCGTCCGCCGTGCCGTAGCCGGTGATGGTGGCAATACGCTGGCTGGCAGAGTCATAAAGATTGGTAAGAATCAAACCGCTGGGACTGATGCTCGCCAACGGCCCGGTGGCATTGCCCGGCCCGTAAATGGTCAATGAAGTGCGGTTCAACGGATCGGTGGAAGTCACCGGCCGATTCAATACGTCATAGGCCATCGTTCAGACCGCGCCAAGTTCGTTGGTGCGGGCAATCACGTTGCCAACGGCGTCATAACCGGTGCCGGTCGTAGTGCTGTCGGGATTCACGGTGCGAATCACCCGGCCATTCAAATCATATTGCTGACTGGTCACGCGACCCAGCGCGTCCTGCGTCTGAATCTCATTGCCCATCGTATCATAGGTGTGCGAGGTGACATAGCCAAGCGGATCGGTTTGAGTCAAAACCCGATTTTGACTGTCGTAAGTAAAAGTGGTCACCCCGCCATCGGCGCGGGTTTCACTCAGTTTATTCCCGGCAGCATCGTAGGTGTAGCGTGTGGTATTGCCCAAAGGGTCCGTGTTACTGATTAGCCGCTTGTTGACATCGTAACCGGACGACCATGTGTGCCCATTCGGGTCAATTTTAGCTATGACATTACCCACCGTGTCGTATTGGTATTGCGTGGTGGCGGCATCGGCAGTGCCGTAACCAACGGTTTCGTTTAATGTCTGCCATTCCACATCGTAGGTGTAGTGAATCACTTCACCGCCGGGCAGCGTGATGCTAGTGGGTTTGTTTTCAGAGTGGACGCAACCGCAAGTTCCGCCACCGCTGCCTGGCAGATCGAAACTGAAAAGCGTAGTGCGGCCGAGAGGGTCGGTTTGGGCGACAGGTCGGCGGTATTCGTCATAGCTGGTTGTCCAGACGGCGCCGAGTTCGTTGGTCACGGCGTTTTGGTTGCCATAGGCGTCGTAGCCAAAGGTCTTCACGCTGCCATCTGCATTGGTTACAGCGATAGTCTGGCCGCGTTCGTTGTAGCCATAGCTGGTGGTGTGGCCATTGGCATCCGTTTCCCGGGCCAACTGGCTGTTGCTGTAGTAGGTATAGGTGGTGACGTTGCCCAAGGCGTTGGTGTAGGCAGTTTTTAAGCCGTTGGTGCTGTAGCCATACGTTTCGACGCCACCATTGCGCAGAACGTGTGTGAGTGGCTGACCGAATTTGTTGTAGGCGTAGCCTTCCGTGCTCCCATCCGGGTATTGAATGGCTACTGGACGGTGTTGCACGTCGCGCATGTAGATGGTGGTGCGGCCCAGCTCGTCGGTGACGGTAAGCGGCTGGCCGGCGCTGTCATAGGTGTAGCTGGTTACGCCGCCATCCGGAGCGGTCGTGGTGAGCGGACGCCCCTGGAGGTCACGCTGGTAGCGGGTGACGTTGCCGGCGGGGTCTGTTTTGCTGATCATGTAAGCATTGCTGGCGTCGTATTCACATAGACCGATGCGTCCCAGCCCATCTTTTTTGCTGTTGAGCTTGCCGTTAGTGTTGCCATTGACCCTGACTACGCGGCCATTGCCGTAGGTGACAACGTAATTTCCCGCACCGGTGTCGCCGTTAAGTTTGGCTATGATCTCCCCGTCCATGCTACGTTCGGCATAAATCTGGCCGTGCGGCGCGCTATTACCCCAGTATTCGTAACGCATTTGCGTGCCTATGCTCGCCACGCGCGGGTCGTCGGCTAATACCATTAGCGGCGCATCGCCGAGCGAGACTGTGGCATATTGATATTTTGCCTGTGTGCCGTCGCCGTAATTGACGCTAGCCAGTTCAACCCAGTCGTTTTGCAATACCACATCGTTAGTGGAATTGTAGTTATAGATCACCTGGCGACCGTCACTGGTTTGCACACTGCCTATGACAGCCATCGTAGCCACGTCCACGTTTGCCCCGGAGAATACTCCGTTGTTCCCCAGCGTGTGCGGTATGTAGCTAATTCTTCCGATTTGCACGGGCGTGCCAAAATCCACTTCAAGAAAACCGTTTAGAGGGTAGGCGTATTCGGAATAGGTGTTGGGGTTGCCGTCCATGGCCTTTGCCGGGAAGTTGTTGATGGAAATAGCCGGGTCCGGGCCGGTGACGGTGCCGTTGAGGAGGTTGCCGTTGATGTCGAAAAATGCCATTTCACTGACCTGGCAGTTACCGGATGCTGTGAATAAGACGTAGCGGTAGGCGTTGGTGTCTGTCACGGTGTAATTATTCCATCCGGCACCGGGTGCCGAGGCTTTGGCCAGGGTTGTGAATTTTTCCGTGTTGTAGGGCACGTTTTGGTAATTCACTTGCAGATAGCGGCCACCGGGTTCGGTTATTTTGGATAACCGGTTTTTGCTGTCGTAGGTCAGATGGTAGGCGTTGCTTTGCGAATCATAGAAGTCATCCAGCCGCATGAGCCCTCTGTAGCTGTTGAAGCTGTAGCGGTAGCCGTTGATGCGCTGCAGTGCATAGTTGGTTCCATTCTGGCTTAAAATGTCAGGGTTGGAATTGTTGCCGATCCATTGCTGGTTGCGGTTGGAGTAGGTGTTGACCGTGCCGTCCGGGTAACGAAGGGTTATGGCGTTGGTGTTGCCGGATATTTCCCATTGGTAGCTGTGCCGCCAACTGTGGCCATTGCCAAACCATTGGTTCCCGTCAGTATGTCGACTGTGCCCCAGCCGTGACCAAGTGATGGTGTGCTGTCCCACGCCCCCAAAAACATTCAAGTCCCGCACCTTGCGCTCAGTATCACCCGTCAGAATATTGAAGGCGTTTGGCGTTCCGCTGCTGGCACTATTATCGCAACTACCGCCACTGTCGTCACTTTCGTCACAGCTACCGGATGGGGCAGGATCACATTTGGGCGGTTCCGACGGACTGCTGACCTTGTCGTTGCCGCAGTTCGGATTGGCTCCGGTTTGTGGCGTTGGAGATTGTTGTGCCTGCACGTTGAAATGTGCGAGCGCTACCAGCAAGGTCAAGGTGAGAAGGTGTTTCAGTTTCATTTCGGGTTTGATATGGTTAATAGTTGTGTTGAATCTATTACTGAAAGTATGTTTGTGGCGTTATGCCGGATCAGCGACCCAGAGTTGCAGCGTTTTTACGTCTGCGCCTGATCGCAATGTTATCCGGTAAATGCCCGGCGTCTGGCCTGCCGTGAATTCAAAGGCCGCTCTTCGTTGGTTGTCCAAATCTAGCCCAACCACGCGTTGGCCAGCATTCAATTGCCCACCGTCCATTACCGCCGCCACAACGCGCTGGCCGCTTTGTCCTTCCGGCCACGTCGCCGTTACCGCTACCTTTTGCTGCGGCTGAATGGTGATTTTGGAAAATACGCCCACTTGATCCGGCGTGAGGTTGTAGGATTGGTCGTTCACAGTCATTTGCGCCAATACCATCAGCCCCGGCACTTCCGCCGGATAACTGGCATTGATGTCTTCGCCCACAATTTTCGGTATCCCAGACACGGCTTTTTCCTGCGCCACTGGGGTCGGTGTTGGAGCGGCTAACCGATTGACGGGGACGGTTTGATCGGCCTGTTTTACGGTGGCGGAAATATTGGCGGTGGACGGGTTCGCGGCAATAGGCGAGGCCGCAGGTTCTGTTGGTGCGACTCGGGCAGATGGCACTTCTTTAGACGATACCGAACCTCGGTCTACCGGTGTCGTCAGGACGGGCGTTTCCGCCGGCGGCGTTGGGGTTGAGGTTTTCCATTTCACCAGTGCTACGGAAGCGGCGACAGCAATGACAGCAAGAACCAGCAGGATTTTTTTATTCATATTTTTTCTTTCCCTCCAAGATTTTTATGAGCAGAAATCTTTTATCACCGGTCGGGGGATTGTTTCAACAAAAATGGTTACCAGATTATCAAAGTATAATTTTGATGGATACATCCGGTGGAGGGGTGGCGGCTAACGCGCCGGCAAAAACTGTTTGGCGAATTTGATCACGCAGCTGCCTGATACCCGGAAACGTAGCAGTCCCCGCGCCAACCCTTGGCGTGGGAAAACGGTTTTATGTAAATAATTCACTTCGGCAATGACCTGATTCACACTGGTGCAATCTGCCACCGCGCGGATGAGCAACAAATCTGGTTGGAAGTAGCCCCGGCAAGCCAGCCACATAACGACACCAAACGGGCGGTAATAGCGCGGGAGAGAGGCTAGCAGCACCTGTTTTTCAAAAGCTGCCGGTGGCAACCCCAACCGGGCACAACAGACCGCCTGAAAACTGGCTGACGGCTGAGCAATCGGTGGTCGAAACACCATGCTCATTGGGTTCAAATCCAGCTCAGGAATTGACCCGCCGACAACGGATGGAGTATTCATACGATGACGTGGAGCTTAACGTAGCTAGCGGCAATGGCGTTGCCAGACCAACTCCACGAACGCCGGAATAAAAGTCAACGGACGCAGGTGGCGGCAGGTTAAACTGCGGTCGGCCGGTCGCCGGGCGATGGTTGGTGGGACGGGTGATTAATTATTTCCGGCGGCGGAACTGCCAGAGCATTCCCAGTCCGCCCAGCCCGGCCAGCGCCAGTGTGGAGGGTTCGGGCACGGGAGCCGCGGCGACAACGGAGATGTCGGTGATATACCCATACCCCTCAGCACCTAAAAAGTTGAGGTCTAACTCCACAGCGGTGGTGTCGGCCGTGGCCGTAAAGTTGTAGGTTTGCTGTTCCCAGCTCCCCGCCGTGGTCAAATAAATTGGGTCGGCGGTGAACAGCGGGCTCCCGTCAATTAGGCCGCTGATTACTCCGCCGATATTATCAACATTGTTATTGGATAGAAAGCTCAACGTGTATTCCGTTCCCGCCATGGTGTTAATCGTCTGCATCAAAGCTCCAAGGTTACCCGTAGCTGCGTAGAAAATATCCGTCCCCGGAGGAGCTATTCCTTTAAATAGACTACTCACGCGCATATTATTTTCATTCCAGTCCTGAAAGTTCCCAGTGGCAAAATTGCCGTTAAGAATCAAATTGCTTTGCGCCCAGCCGCCCGGCGTAGCGGCCAGCAGGGCGAAGCCGCAGGTGAATTTGAGAGGTTTGTTTTCATATGATTATTAGTTCGGCAATAAGTGGAACGTGCTTTTCATCACCGCCATTAAATCACCGTTTTCCCTCTCCAGTCTAGTCGAATTCTGCGAACACGGTAAAAAATGCATCAAACGCTAAAGTTCCAGCAGGCACTAAAAAAACACTGTGGTTGGCCGGTGGGGTGGGTGATTATGTGGATCCTAACCCAAGTGTGATTAAGATAAACCTGCGCTGGATTCAAATACCACACCGCTAAATGGATTGCGCTTGTGGAGAATCAATAAGAATACGCATAGTCGCACCTTTTAAGTGGAACCATGAACAAGCATATCCAGCATTTACAGACAGTGGTCAGCGCCTGGGCGCACCCGTTGCCGGAATTGGCCAATAAAATCCTTACGGATGCGCGGTTCGCCCAATGGCCGGCTACCCTAGACCGGCATCACTGCGAACCGGGTGGATTAGCCCGACATACTGGTGAGGTTTATGATATTGCAGTCAATACACTGCACACGATGAATTGTGCCGAAAAAATAGACCTAGTGACGATATATTTTGCTGTGCTTTATCATGATATTGGTAAATTACACGATTTCCAGTTGGTTACACCCAATACCGAAGGTGTTCAGATGTATGAAAAAGTCGCACATGACCGACTGATCCATCACATTAACCGCAGTGCATTGATGTGGAGTCAGGATGTTCGCCAATATCCGAAAGTGGATGCCCAATATCATGATGCCGTGTTGCACTGCATCTTAAGCCATCATGGCCGACGGGAATGGGGCAGCACGGTGGCTCCGAGCAGTCGCGAGGCATGGTTGGTGCATCTTGCCGATATGATGAGCGCACGCATGGATAGCTATGATAAAAGCAGCCGACTTGGGCCAGGTCAACAATAGCCCATCTAATTTTCTACCGCCATTCTTACCCGATTTAGGCTCTAATGGTCACAATTCGCGCGTTGGCAGCATTTTATCAATCGCTTGATGAATTATCGTTTAAGGAAAGGAAGCGAGAAGGATATGCTCGTCAATTATTAAAGCGATCTTAACAAGATTAATCTGTGTTTGCCTTTTACTGATGACCGCGCGCGTGTCCTCGGCTCAAAGTGCTTTGTTGTCATTGCCATACCCAGCGCTGCAAGATTACACGCAATATATCTACAATATCACAGCTGATAGCAGCACAACCTTTCTAACCTTCCTTTTCCGTCAGGATCCCACCTATTGGGGATTTGACAATATTTCGCTAAAAGATTCCTTCGGCAATGAACTGATGGTCAACGGTGGTTTTGAGACCGGCGATACCACGGGATGGCTACAGGTGCGACAGCAGGGACTGGCTATGGACGGTGTGGTAGTCCCGAGCACGGTGGGCACAACCGCTGATGACTCTGAAGAAGAAAATTACTACTGGGTAGATGGTGAGGTTGAAGGCGTGGATGGGCTTGCCCAAGCCATCGCCACCGTTACTGGCCAGACCTATACTTTAAGTTTTTGGCTGGCGGGTAGTGGTGGTTCATCTAGCGGCAGCCAATTTGCAAGCTTCGACGCTTGGAGCGGGGCGCCGGTTTCAACCTTCGGCGGAAAGGTGATGCTTTACAATAGTCAACCGACAGCAGACTTGATCGCCGGCATTGCGCCCCTTCCAGAGCCATCGACGCTAGCCCAAACCAGTCTGGGTGGATTGGCAATGCTCTGGCAGTTCCGCCGGCGGAAATAATTCATCACGCAACAACCAAACAAACCTATGAAAAAAACCTTAACCATCCTCGCCGTGTCGGTTCTTACTTTGGCGGCTCAAGCACAAAGCACGCTAACTTGGGATTGGTCATTTACATGGTGGGGGTCTGGCAGTCCAGATCCTGGAACTTCTGGAACTTTGACCACGCAGGACACCACCACCACCACTAACGGCTATACGGGTTATCTGATTACGGCCATGACTGGCCTTGTCCAGGGGTCGGCCATAGCTCTTGGCGATTCATGGCGGACGACTGGTGACAGCCAAACTTTGCCGGACTATCTTTTGCTGACTGATGGCACGCTCGACCCTTATGGTTTGAATTATAAATACTCACCCACTGGGGCATCGTATGGCATTCATCTTGGAACTTGGCAAGGCCAAGGGCCGGATATCTTTAGTTATTCTTCTGGCGGATCTCCGGGAGGCGGTTTGTTCCAAGTCGTGGCTGTCCCCGAACCTTCAACCATCGCATTAGTCGGCATTGGTGTTGCCGGCTTGTTCGCGGTTCGCCGCCGGAAATAAATATTAAAGATTTGAGCAGCACAATAAGTGACGCATGATATTTCCGATTTTACATATTATATTGTTGTTCCTGATTTACCTGCCGACGCTTGCGTATGCCCTGCGCGAAACTCGGCAGACTGATGCCATTAACGCCTCCCTAGTGCTTTTTGTAAGCAGTATTGTGATGTTTTTCATATGTGCCATTTATGATGTTATCTGCTATGCCAGTTTAAATACGGTGGATTGGGCATTTGTGGCATTATTATGCGTGTTTAGCCTATGGCAGTTTATTGATTATTACCGGCTGTATATCCGTGGTAAAACCAATGCGCTGTGACGGCTTTATAACTCTTGATATAGGCGACGTAAGCATTGGCCGGAACTATCCAATAAGTTCTAACTTGTGCTATAAAAGATTATAGAAATATGACTAATGGGAATAGCTTAAACGATTTGTTTACAGAAAGCAACCAGCCAACTGCCAAAGGTATAACGGGTAATCCACAGCCAGTTATTAAGGCCGAAGTAGTGAACCGATGTGTCAAAGTAGTCTGGCAGTTTGATGAAAGCGATTCAAAATTTAGCATGATGGAAATCATCATTGATAGGAACGAAGAACCCCGGATGCAAGGGCGAGTGATGGTTAATCCAAAAAATTTATGCTACTTCGACCTATTTCCGTTTCCTCCAATTCAGAGTCGCTGGATTTATCGGGCAATCTTTTGGTCGGGCATTAAACGAATCGGTCAGTGGAGTCCGCTAGTGAGTGTGGTTATTCCTTTAAACACTAATCCTCTGATAGCCGTTCCTATTCAATCGCACAAGTAAGTCCAGAGTTTTTTCCATTCTATATGCAAGCGTTCAAATACTATTATTGGATTCGCTCAGTTCGTAAGCGAATTAATGTGTTAATTATAGCCATTGGTATTCTGGTGGCTGCTGTGCTTTCAATACTGATTGGGTTGTTGACGGCTGGGCGTTGATACTGGCAATAGCTTTCGGTTTGACCAGATAAAAGTCTTTGCCCAACACGATTGCAAATTGGGTCAACCTCTTTCAGCGATAATAGAATTTGCTGGTGCGGAGATAGTGCGCGCTTGTTGCATTTACCGATACGCTCAATGAATGATGGAAGAATTGGACGCTTAGGGATGATAGGTTACCGGCATGAGTATTCTGCTATCTGAAATTGAAGAACTTCCAGTTTCTGATAAACCCAAAAAGGTGCCGGCGAGCACTTATGGATTGAGTGCGACGATGGGCTTGAATCAAGCCGATTCCGCGTTAAATCTGGCCCATCTCCAGCTTCATCCGATTACAGAAAACCTCTGCTTTTCCATGGGGTTGGTCAAGATTGCGGACGTGTATTGGGCGTGGCGAAATAATTTTATAGCATCCAAATCCTTTAGCCTTAGACAACAGCAAGAGATTCAGAATGCCCTGCGTGAGGTCTTAAGAACAAAGACGGTGGATGGTCGGGTGGATTGGGAAAAAATCTGGGCGCAGCGGGGGGTTTCATTGCCGACTTTGGCGATGGCTTCCAGTGCGTTGGAACGCTTGACTCCCGGCATGAGGGAGTTCGGGTTGGGCGTGCTCCATCTAGGAAAAGCTTGCTGGGTGCTTGAATCGCAACATATCACCACGGTGGGAGGGTTGATTGACGCCGCCCGAATCGGGATTGGAACAATTCCCAACTTCGGGACTTTTGCCCAACGGCAAGTCGTTACGGCCCTGAAAGCCTTGTCGAGTTCAATCGCCACAACCGGTTCGGTCAATTGGGAGCTTTACGCAACCAACCGGGGTTATCCTATGATTCCTAAAAACGGCGGGGATATTTCGGATAAGGGCGGAATGCTAGGCACCCTGCTGGCCATATGCAACGAAGCGATTCCCCATCAGTTTGATAAACAAGGCTGGGACGTTTTTCAGCGACGATGCCTGAAGACCACTCGGAGCACATTAATAAACATTGCGATGTCCCATGGTGTTTGTGCCGAACGCATCCGAAAAATTGAGGAATCGTGTCTGGACGCCGTGCGCAACCCATTACTGAACGATAATTATTGCGGGTTAGAATTCCGAATCCGGGGGGATTACGTAGCAGCCTTCCGGCAATCACGGCTTCAGCTTAAGACTTTGAGTGCCCCAGCCTTGCGGGAATCGCGCTGGCTCGCCGAATTGGCTGGGCTATGGAAATCAAGTGAAGCCGAGGTGCGGCAATATGATCGGCTCATTATTGAGTGTTTAAATTTTCGCCGGTATAATCTGGACGGCTTCCAGCTTGAACCGATCATCATGGATCGCGCAATCTCCCGTAGCGAGGCGGAAAAACTTTGCAAGCAGGTTTACGCTGTCCATGAAATCCTGACCGGCAACTTGTTGGGGTTGGAGGCTTCCGCACTGTTGCAAGCCCTCAGACAAAGGGGATTTGACGGAATTAGCCCCAAGCACCTTGCCACGCTAATCGATTTATGTTCGACGGTAGAAACTGTTAAAAAGCATGGTGTCAAATATCGGCTCAAACTCGAGTTTGTGGCGGGCCGGACGAATCAGGCAATCCGCGTTTTGCATGAGGCGAATATCCATTTGCACCATCATCAATTAATCGCAGAAATCAATGGCCGGCTTCCCGAATGTAAACGAATCCGAGGAAAATTTAGCTTTGTAAATCAGCTCTGTAAAGATGACCGGTTACAACCAATCGGCAAAAGCGGCAAGTGGACGTTGACAGAGTGGAAAATGGAAACTCGGCCACTCATTGAAGTCATTGATGAGGTGCTCATGAGTGAGGGTAAGCCGTTGGCCTTCGACGAAATCGCCCGAAAAGTTTTAACCAGACGCCCGGGAACCGAGGGCTCGATTCTCTTAACCCTGAGGATGAATCCGGACCGGTTTCAGCAGGCTTCCGGCGGCATCTATGGCTTGAAAAGTTGGGGTGAAATTGGGTCTGCAACAACCAAGCCGGCGGCCATCGGGGAGTTTATTGAAGATTACTTTAAGGGCCAAGGGGGTGGGGCCGTTAATTTCAGACATCTTCGCAAAGCCTTTGAAGAAGTCTCCGGTTTGTGTCCCCGGGCGGCCGCCAGCCGCTTGGCCGCACATCCTGCACTGGAAATGCATCCGGCCACCGGCTCGGGCACTGAGCGGCGGCAGCTGGCAACCTATCATGCGAACTGGCAAAACCGGCCGGCTAAGAATGTGGGCAAGCCCAGGCGCCAGCCGTTGCAATCGGAAAGAATCGTGGCGGAAGCCAAGCGGCTTGTGCAAGATGAGCCGTCCGGCGAATGCTTGTTAATTGATGTTGTCAACATATTGAAAGAACAGATGGGCATCTGTTCAACAAGCATCTATGCGGCGATTGCCGGGTGCCGGGAGATTGAAAAAACATCCCGGCCCGGCGAGAAGATTAAGCGGTTGTGCCTGCAACGCCCGGAAGTCCCGGATGCCCCGGTGCTGGATGCTAAACGCGGCGGTGCCACCGCCCGTTGGCTGGATGGTTCAGCGGGGCAGCGTGAACCAAAAGTTACTGCCTTGGTTGAGGCCGCTTTCGACCCCAATTTCACCACCGTGCGCCGCGACCGCGAGCTTGCAAAATGCCAAACCTAGTCCGCTCCCGCGCCGTTTATTTCCTGTTTCAACCTGGCCAAATTTTTCAAATATTTTTTGGTGGAATTCAGGAGCAATACCTGAACCGGAATCGCTGACTTCGATTCGCGCCTGCTTTTCCGTGGCGATGATTGCAAGGTGAACCACGGCGGTTTCCGGAGAAAATTTCAAGGCGTTGTTGAGCAGGTTTTGCAGCACCCGTTCCAACAGTTCCCGGTCGGCTGATACGGTCAGAGTGGCGGGCGCGGTCTTTACTTGGACCTGCTGGGAATTTTGTAATTGGTTGGTGGTAAGGACCAGCTTTCGCACCAAAGCCACCAAGTCAAGCGGTTCGGGATATAACTGTAATTGGCCGGCTTCAAGTTTACTGACGACGAGCATTTCCTGAGTCATTGAAATCAGCCGGCGCGTGCCGTTGCTGGCTTCGGTAATATATTTTTTTCCGGATTTGGAAAGGGTTTCCGCCTCACTGGTTTCCAGGAGTTCCAAATACCCGCGGATTACCATCAGCGGAGTATTCATGTCATGGATGATCATATGGGTGAGGTCCTGGCGCAGTTGCTCCAGTTTCCGCAATTGCCGGTAATTTTCCTGCAACGCTAGTTTTTGGCGGCGCAGTTCCAAATGGGTGTGAATGCGGGAGCGCACCTCACTTTCCTGAAAAGGTTTTACAATATAATCCACGCCACCGGCGGCAAATGCCCGAACCTTGTCTTGGGTTTCATCGAGGCCGCTGATGAAAATAACCGGCACGTCCTTCAAATTTTCATCCGCCTTAAGTTGGGCGCACAATGCCAGACCGTCCATTTCCGGCATGGCGATATCCGTCAAAATCAGATCGGGCGGAACCAGCTTGGCCGTTTGCAATGCGTGCCGGCCGCTGGTGACAATGCGCACCGTGTAATTTTCATCGGCCAGCATGGCGGACAGCAGGCGGAGATTATCCGGCACGTCATCGACAATAAGGATGGACAGCTTTTGGGTCATATTATGAGCGGTTGGCGACCTTGAGGATTTGCATGAGACCGTCGGCATCAAATTGATCCGCCAAATTGAGCAGTGCATTGGCCGTGCTGGCATCCGTCGGTCTGATCCCTTCAATCAAGGTGGTCACTTGGTTGAAATCAGCAATCATCAAGGCGTTTTGCAACTCCTTACGCCAAGTTTGAGGCAACGATGCCACCTGACTGCCCAGACTTGAGACAGTGTTTCCCGCAGCAATGGGTTTCGTTATGGCGAGACATTTTAGCCCGAACAGGTCGCCAATTTTTTTCAGCAATTCATCCACCGCCACCGGCTTGGCTAAAAAGGCATCGGCCCCGGCAGCGGCGGCGGCAGCGCGGTCTTCCGGATAAGCCGTGGCGCTGACGCTAATAATTTTATTGGCCCGGCACCGGGCATCCGCCCGCAACCGGCGAATAGTTTCCAGCCCATCCATCTCCGGCATCCGGGTATCCATCAAAATTAGTTGCGGCTGCCACGTCGGACAAATTTTCAACGCCTCCACCCCGCTGGTCACAGTGCGGCAGGCAAACCCGCCCGTCGCAAGCATATCTTTGAGCAGTTCAAGGTTTTCAACGACGTCATCTACTATCAAAATCCGGCTGACCGACGCGTCAGCCTGCACGCCACCGGCTTCCTTATAAATGTCGTTGTCGGAAGGGGCAAGGCGGGTAACGGTTTCCACGGGGACTTCTAATTGAAAAGTGCTGCCTTTTCCGAGTTCGCTGCGGACACGGATATGGCCCTGCATGAGTTCGGCGTATTTTCGGGAAAGCGCCAGTCCCAGTCCGGTGCCACCGGTGGTTTTACGTCCGGCCTGGCCTTGTTGAAAACTGTCAAACAACTGTTTCAGTTCATCCTCGGCGATGCCCGGTCCGGTATCCGTCACCGCGAGAATCAGCAGCAACCGGTTGTGCTGGTTGGTCTGGACGGAAGCGGTTAAATGGATCCCACCGTGCTGGGTAAATTTTACGGCGTTGCCCAGCAGGTTGTTTAAGATCTGACCAATTTTCTGCTGGTCTCCCCGGATCATTTCGGGAAGCTGACTGGTCTTGGCCAACGTCAATGTCAACTGCTTGCCTTTGACCGGTTCGGCAAATAAGCGGATCAGGTTATCTAAAAACTCGTTCAATCTGAAATCCATTGGCTGCAGGGCAATGTGGCCGGATTCCACCTTGGCCAGATCCAAAATATCATTGAGGATGGTGAGGAGCCGTTCGCCGCTGCGGTTGACGGCGACAAGTTTTTTTTGAAAATCGCCTGGCAGGTTGGTTTGCCGCTGCAACAACTGGGTATTGCCCAGAATGACATTCATCGGCGTGCGAATTTCATGGGACATGGCGGCGAGAAATTCACTTTTAGCCCGGCTGGCTTGATCTGCCTTTTCCAGTGCGGCTTTCAACTCGGCCGCGTTTTTTTTTCGCGTGGTGATGTCGGTCAAAAAGACGCGTAAATCCGTCGGCCGGCCGTCTTCATAAAAAATGGGCTGAACGAATAATTCGAGGGGAACCCGCCGTCCATTTTTGATTATGTATTCTATTTCATAACGCACCGGCTGGCGGGTGCGCATACATTCCAGCACCATCAACTCTTCTGCTTTGCGCCATTCGGGCGGCGTCAGTTGGGTGACCCAGTTAAAATTCGGATCCTTCAGTTCATCCCGCGAGTAGCCGGTGAGCTTGACAAACGCCTCATTCACCAGAGAAAGACGGCCATCTGCGGTTCCGATGCAAAAAGGCATTTCGGAATTTTCAATCACAGCCGAGAGTTGTTGTTCCCTGAAGCGAGCTTTTGTCAGTGCGGCCTCGTTTTTTTTCCGCTCGGTAATGTCGGTGATGAAGGCGCGAAGATGGTTTAAGTTTCCGGCCAAATCAAAGATCGGCTGCACAAACAATTCAATCGGCACGTGCTGGCCATCTTTGCGCCGGTATTCTTTTTCAAAGCGCACCTCATGGCGGGTGCGAATACATTCTTCAAGCTTGGCGGTTTGGACTGGCCACCATTCCGGCGGCGTCAGTTCTTTGTTCCATGCGACGCTTTTATCCATCAGCTCCGCACGCGTATATCCTGTGAGTTTAACATACGCCTGATTAATCTGGATAAAAGTGCCGTCGGCCTTCGCCATCGAAAACGGCACTTCGGAGGTTTCTATCACCTCCGACAACACGGCGAGTTCCCGCGTGCGTTCTTTCACCCGCTGTTCCAGATTGGCCTTTGCTTCAAATAGTTCGCGTTCTGCCTGTTTGCGGGCGGTGATGTCTTGAATCAGCGCTACAAAATAATCCATTTTCCCGTCTGCCTTTCGTGTGCAGTGGACGGTTAAATCAGTCGCCAGATATTCGCCATTTTTCCGGAGAAAGCGTTTCTCCATGGCATAGCCTTCGGTTTCCCCGCGCACAACGCGGTCGAAATTGGCCGCGTTTTCCGCGAGATCATCCGGATGGGTGATTTGCGCCCAAGTCATGCCATAAAGTTCCTCCCGGGTGTAACCCAGCATTTCGCACAGCCGGTCGTTAACTTGTAGCCAGCCTTTTTCAGGGGAGGTGATGGCGATACCGCTGAGTGGCATCTCAAACCAGGTTTTCAGGCGGGCTTCGTTATTCCGGATGTCGGCCTCCGTCTTTTTACGCATGGTGATGTCGCGAAAGCTCCACACGCGGCCCAGCAGCGAGTCGCCGATCTGCTGCGGCTGGGAATAGCGCTCGAAAACGCGGCCATCGCGGAACACTAATTCTTCCAGGGGCGTCACCGCCGCGCTTTGATACAAGGCCTGCACGCGGGCCAGAAATTTTTCCGGTTCAGCCAGTTGAGAAAGGACAAACTCCAGCACTTGGCGGTCGTCCTGACTGGCGATAATGGTGGGTGGGATTTGCCAGAGTTCCAAAAATCTCTGGTTGTAGCCGGTGATTTTGCCAGTGGTATCCACTACCAAAATCCCGTCGGCAGTGGATTCCAGCGTAGCGCGCAGCAGGGAATGGGATTCTTCCAGTGCTGCTTGCGCTTTTTTGCGCTCAGTAATGTCGCGGTCGATGCCCCGATATCCGGCCAACTCCCCTTTCTCATCGAAAATTGGAACCCCGTTCGTCTCCAGATAAATTATCCGACCATCCTTGTGTCGGCAGATGTTTTCCAAGAGTTCGATGGGTTTGTGGCTGGTGATGAGGTCGCTAAATAGCGTTCCAATCCGGACGGCTTCCTCCGCCGGCATGAAATCAAACGGCATGCGGCCAATGATTTCTTCGGGTTCGTAGCCTAAAATATCCTTTACCTTCAGGCTCGCATAGGTATATACGCCCTGCGCGTTGACTTCCCACACCCAGTCGTGGGTGCTCTCGATCAAACCGCGAAACCGCTCGTTGCTGGCGTGGAGCGCTGCTTGCGCTTGTTTCTGCCTGGTAAAATCTTCCTGCACGCAGATGAAGTGAGAGATCTTGCCCACCGCATCTACCACCGGCGTGATGGTTTTATGCTCGGTATAAAGTGTGCCGTTTTTCCGGCGGTTGATGATTTCACCCTTCCAGACTTTTCCAGCCAGAATAGTCTGCCAAAGCTTTTCATAAAAAGCGGCATTATGCTGGCCAGACTTGAGCAGGCACGGATTTTTGCCCAGTGCCTCTGCCGCCGTGTAACCGGTCAGCTGGGTGAAGGCATTATTGATCCAGAAAATCTTTCCGGCAGAGTTAACTAGAAAAATGCCGTTGGCAGTGGCAGAGATGGACTGTTCCAACTGTAGCAGTTTTTCCTCCGCTTTTTTTCGTGGGCTGATGTCGCGGATGGCACTGACCAGATATTCTTCGCCATCAAACCTGGCACCGTGAGAGCTGACTTCCAGTGGTATCACCTGACCGTCCTTGCGAACATGGACAGCTTCAAATAGGATGCCGTTTGCAAACGCCGATGACATCTGGTGGGCGATCTTTGAGGCTTCATCGTTTGGCCGCAGGTCGTAAATGGTTTTCGCCAGCAACTCCACCGGGGTTAAGCCATAAAGCTCCGCCGCCGCCGCGTTGGCGGAAATAATCCGGCCGTCGTGGTTCCGGATGAGCAGCAGTGCGTCCCGGCTCTGGCTGACAATGAGTTCGGACAATTTGAGTGCCGACTCCAGTCGGTGCTTTTCGGTGACGTCGCGCCCAATAATGACCAACCCCTTGCGCTCGCCATTCGGGTAATACAGGGGCGTTTTGTGCACTCCAAATTCGTAAAATTGCCCATCTGGCCCCGGCCCGGATTCGAAAACGATCGTGTGCCGGCCCGCTTGCCAGACGGCCTCGTCGCTGCGGATACAGGCTTCGTAAAGCGGTTGCAAATCGGGATTGTCCCGGGCTAGTTCGGTGTCGGTTTTTCCGTGCCAGGATCTTTGCTCCAGTTTGAAGAATTTTTTTACATGCTCGTTAATTACCATCCAGCGCCCGAAACCGTCTTTGAAAATGATTTGATCCTGACTGGTTTCAATCAACAAACGCATTTGCCGATCCTGCGCCCAGACGACCAGAAGTGAATAATATATTCGAGTCAGCAGCAGGCTGATAATGCTGCCAGCAATCAAAACAAACCAGACTTTGGAATAATCCAAGGCAGCGGTGCCGGTGCTGGTTTGTGTAAAGCGTAAATCCCAAGGCTGGCCAGCCACAGAAATCTGGTCGGAGGTGATTAGCTTTGAGACAGATTCTACATGATTGGTTACCTTTGGCTGACTGTCATACAGCAACTCCTGCTGGGCGGTTGATGTTCCATTAAAGATTTGCAGGCGAATAAAATGTGAATCCTTCAAATCCCATCGCCCTAAAATGCCGCGCATGAGATCATTCATCCGGTAAGGGCTGTAAACCCAGCCCTGAATGGCCTCACGCCGTTGCGCCACCGTTGCGTGCGGCATACCCGGACGATAGACCGGCACATACATCAACGTGCCCGCCTGCACATCCTGGTCGTTCTCCTGCACCAAGATCACTTTTCCGCTCAAGGCGGCGGTATCATTGTCGCGCGCCCGTTCCATTGCCTCCCGCCGCACCGGTTCGCTGAACATATCGTAACCGAATGCGCGGAGATTGCGGTTGGTAAAGGGTTCGAGATAGATAATGGCGGTGTAAACCTCGCGTTCGCCAGCGGGGCGCACCGAGTAAGTCGGGAATCCTTCGTCGCGAATCTGCTTAATGTGTTGGGAGAGTTCCGAGCGGGGAATCAGTAGTGAAACCCCCAACCCTTGAATGCCGGGAAGCTGTTGCTCGACTTGTTGCCGTTCCACAAATTGATGCCACTTCTCACGATCAACGGCGCGGGAATTTTCGAAAAATGCGGCACCACTACGGAGGATTTGTTCGTGGATTTTGAGGCGCGCTTGAATTCTGACCAGAATTTCATCACAGTTAGATTGGAACTCTTTTTTTGCCGCTGCGGTCACCTCCATTCGTGTATGCCAAGCCAGAACGGCAGTGCCGGTCAATCCAGCCAGGAGAAAGCCCAATAATGGCCGGATGGTGCTGCGATTTACAGCCGTGAGAAAATTATTTTTCTGGTCGCCGGTCATGATTCATTGGTCGAACCTGAATTTTAATGCCTTAAACGAGGTTCAATTAAATATTATTGCCCACGGAATTTGCTTTGGCAAGTTGCGTGTCACCAACCGGTGGAATGACCGGCAAGAACGAGGTCAGTCACCTGGTGGGAGATGCGGAAACCAAGCTTGAAATTGCACGCCGGCGGGATGGAGATTGCCAACCTGCACCCGACCACCGAGCAGAGTGATGATGCGTTCCGCCACGGCCGGAGCCAACCCTAGGTCGCCGCCGGGTGCGAACGTTTTGGTATTGGCCAGGATTTCAAAGAAGCGGGGTAAGTCCAACTCAGGAATGGCCACCCCATGGCTTTCGATGGTCAACTGCACTTCGCCCGGCACTGGCTGACCGTGAAGCTCGACCTGGGTGCCGGGCGGCGCGCATCTGATGGCCGTTTCAATCAAGCAAAACAAGGCCTTTCGCAAAAACACCCAGTCGCCGGCAACCTTTCCCAAGTTTGTTGCCCGGTGGATAAGCTTAACGTCACTGGAACGAGCAAACGGGGCAATCTCCGACAGCACGGTCCCCAACACGCCATCCAAAGAACTGGTATTGCTAGCGAACCGACCGCCATGCATCTGCATTTCAGCCAAGAGCAATGCGTGCTCCAAGAGGGTCAGCAGACGCTGGCGGGAAGCGTCATACATCTGTCGCAGTTCCGAAATCAAAGGATTTTCCTCCGCTTGGGCAAAAACCATGTCCGCCGATCCCAGCAGGCCATTCAGAGGCGTTCGCAGTTCGTGGGAAATCAAAGTCAGAAAATCGCTTTTGGTCTGGCTTAGAATTGCGAGCCGACCATTAGCTTCCACCAGTTCCTCGGTGCGTTTTTCTACCAGTTGCTCTAGGTGTTCGTTTTGAAAGGTCAGCGCTTGTTGTAACCGGCTTATTTTTAAATGGGTTCTTACCCGGGAAAGAACCTCCTCCACATGAAATGGCTTGGTGACATAATCCACGCCGCCCGCCTTGAACGCCGCTACCTTGCCTTCAATTTCGTCAAGCCCGCTGATAAAGATGACTGGAATATCCTGGGTTTCCTTCTGGGCTTTAAGTTGCTGGCAAACTTGGTAGCCGTCCATCTCCGGCATCCGGACATCCAATAAAATCACGTTGGGCGCCTGTTGGGCAATAGCATTCAATGCCGCCTTGCCGCTGATGGCGGAACGCACCGAAAAATTATTTTGGCGGAGCAAGTCGGTCAGAAACCCTAAATTCTCCGGGGTGTCGTCCACGACAAAAACATCGGCTTCAACCCCTGCCTGCGGTGGTAGCATCATTGGGTTTATTTCAAAGTGGAGGCATATTGTTTCAACCGGCGATTTAATTCAGGAAGACAGCGCAGGCTGACAGGAATGATATTTGGAAATTCACGAAGATGAACTTGCGATTGGCCCGCCTCTTTTTGCACATGACTCAAAAACCCTAGGTTGACAATCGCATTTCGGTGAACGCGAACGAACTGATATTCGGGTAGCTCCTTCTGCCATTGTTTCATGGGCTTCCGAAACATCATGCTCTGATCTTTTCCCCAAAAGGCTTTGGAATATTCGCCACAGGCCATAAAAACCTTCACATCGGAAAGTTTTACAAACTGCCGGCGATTGCCCGTGTTGGCTAGGAATGAAGCAGCGGGAGCACCGGTGGCGTTCAGGGGTAAATCTGCTCCCGTGGTCAAATGTGTTTCTTGATGAAGCGGGGGTGGCGCGATGCGGCTTCCGTTGCTGTTGGCGCCGTTATCTTGTGCTATCCATTGAGTGATATCCCCGCGTTTATCCAAATCATCAACGATGCCTGAAAATATCTCGACCGCTTTTTTAAGATGCTGTGCCGTTCGTTGAGATTGCTGTTGATGGCGGCGAATGCGGGCTTTGACCGCGTCCAGAATTTCCTTTAACTGAACCGGCTTCGGAAGGAAATCGTCACCCCCTAAATCCATGCTCTGCCGAACCTGCCGCCGGTCCGTGCAACCGCTTAAAAATATAACGGGTATTTCGTTGATAATCGGATCCTGACGCAGCTTGAAAATAACTCCTAACCCATCCAAACCCGGCATATCGATATCACACAAAATCAAGTCAGGACGTTCGGCTGTCGCCAACGCCAATCCCTGCTTGCCATCGGTGGCACAGACCACCGTATAGCCATTTTGGCGAAGAAAATCACCCACCAACCGATTGATGGCAGAGTCGTCATCAATAATTAATATTTTTGGCGGCAACATTCGATTGAAAATAGCATTTTTTAAGCCATCTGTAAATAAATCTAAAATTTCTGGGTTGGTAAATTTTAGAAGCTGAAAGCCATCAAACCGCCGGAGAGCCTTTAGCTTTATGGGCAAAGTGGATAGCAGGCGGGCTAACCGGCTGGCGCTGGCGGTTTTTAAATTTGGACGATTTCGCCCAATTGGGACAAAGCATTTCAGCCTCAACTTCGTTGAAGGCGCTTTCTGGGTTGTTGGCTTCGCTGTCATCTTCGAAACGAGGCATCGGTTTTTTTGCCAAAATACACATGGCCAAAAGGCATAAAAATGGAATTATGCTGATCAGCCCCCAAATCAGTAAGACGGTTTTTACTATTGCCATAATTTTAATTAAAGCTGTTTAAATAAACACATGGGACTTCGTTCCTCACCCAAGATTCCCAAGATCGAACGGTGCTTTACCCTCCTTACTTAACTCTGTTTTTGAAGACCCACAAAAGGAATTCAATAAGCACGGGTGGAATTGTAGTTAGCGCACTATTGTTACGATTAAGTGCGATAACGGCTTTGAAGCTAAAGTCTGAAAAGCTGGAGCTTGCCAGCACGAATAGCATTGCTGAATCATTGCACCATTAGCCATTCCTTGGGGAATTCAGCCAAAGTGGGTCTCAAAGTTTCGTAAGCAGGTCAGTTTTTGGGCTTTTGTTTCCACCCCAGCGACCAGAGACCAATCCCCGCCAGCACGGCGAGATCACAGAACAACGTCGGCGCGAAAATCGGCGCACCGTGGACGACGCGAAGAAACAGATTTTCGCCGTGGTTGTGCCAGTCAGCCAACGCATGAAACATGAAGCCGAGCACTCCCACGGCGACTTGCACGAGCATGACTAATCCGCACAACCGCAGGAACGGACGATCCACCTTCAATGCCAGTGGCATCGTTAAAACCCCCATAGCCACCGCGCTGCTGACGACGGGAATCCATTCCGTCCAGTGAAAGAATCCATTCTGCGCGTGGTCCGTCAGGGTGAAGATGAAATTGCCCACAAACCCGCCGAGCGCAAAGAAGATCACCCACTGCGCCCATTCGGTTTCTTGGTCGGCGACCATGCGGTTCATGATCAGCAGTGACCCAAGGCCCGTGTAGGCCAGCGGTGCGGCGAACGGCGCGGCATAAACGAGGCTGGCCAGCGTCCACGCTTGGAAAAACTGGCTTTGCAGATGCAGCACCAGACCGGTGATGCCAACAATCACCGCCGTCCCGCCAACCAGCAAACCGAGCCAGCGCCAGAGCGCCACCCGTCCAGTGGCCAACGCCCAGAGCGCGGGCAACAACAACGCCGGCGCGACGAGCGAGAAAATCAGCGGCGTGTATTCCGCCCGCGAATGAAAGGCGTTGACGCTGTGCGCGAGAAAAATGTCCGGCGCGAGTCCACCGAGATTGAACAGCACGAATACTTCAACCCAGGTGCGCGGCCGGCGGAGCCAGTTATTTTCCATTGTCCTTGCGGAGTTGGGCGGCCTGCTCCTTGAGTTCGACGGTGTGCTGGAGGATCGGATAATTGCCGTGCCATTGCACATAATCGGCTCCGCCCATGAACGCAGCGTGTTTCGCCGTGCGACCGTAGTAATGCCACAGGTCGAAGTAGGTGAATTGAATCGTCTGGCTGAAGGCGTTGGTCGAAATCAGGCCGTCGGCTTTCAGTGAATCCATGATGGCTTTCGCGGCGAGAACTTTTTCATTCGTCGCGTCCACCACGGCGGCACCTTCCTTGTAAATCCGATCCACCAGCGGTGGCGTGTGGCATTGCAGGCAGATGTCTTTCATTTTGGCCTGCGCGCGGTCGGCGTTCGGACGCGGCGTGGTGACTTCGGCGAACAGGTTGTAGGAAAGCCTCTCCGACGGATCGTGCGTGACGCCCCGGCCATTTAGCCCGCTCATGTGGCAGGTGGCGCAGGTCGGGATAAACATATCCTTCGTCGTCAGGCTGTCGGACGGCGCTTTCAGATTCAGCAAATTCTGCTGGGCGGTAAACATGATGCCGTGCTTGGATTGGGTATAAATTTCGATCTGCGAATGATCCGGGCCGAGGTGACACTGACCGCAGGTGCTGGGCAACCGTGCCACTTCCACCGACGACGTGTGTCGCGTATGACAGAGCGTGCAGTTTCCGATGCTGCCGTCGGCATTCGGCTTGCCGATAGCGTGACAGGTGATGCAACCGCTCTTGGTCGAGGACGCGCCTTCGAGATTGGTCAGCGGATGCGGCGGGCGTTTCATCGATCCGGGATGGAGTTTTTCCATCTGCTCAATCATCTCCGGCGAAAAATCCTTGTTGCCCACGACCGCCACCCACGACGGCGCGGCGTGGCGGCTGCGGGCGAACTGCTCATAAACCGCCATGTGACAGGCCCGGCAATTGGCGGACGTGATGCCGTTGTTGATCACGAAACCGTTGTGATTCGTGCCGGTCTGGCCGGTCAGCACCTGATGACAGTCGAGGCAGGTCACGCCCTTCTGCGCGTGCTTGCTCATCTCATATTCATGGACGATGGAATACTGGTTGTTGCGGTGGCATTCAGCACACTTGCCGCTGGCCTTCACGAAGTCCGCGCTCGGCTGCTCGACCACGATGCGGGGACGTTGCGCGTTGATGAGAAAGGCCGACACAACCAGAGCCGTGCCGATGACGAGGGCGATGAAAACATTTCGGAATTTCATGCCGTCACAATATCTGGCGCCCGTCGCTTGCGCTTTGACGCAAGTCAAAGAAAACCAAAAAACCAGCCGGTCATCATTTCGTCAAAAGTTTGACCTCGGTCAAAGTGGATTGCCACCTCTTAAGCTAGTGTGTGACCAAATGAGTGAACAACCTGTCATCGATTCCGGCGCGGCAAAAGTTGTGTCGCTGGCTGGGGAAACGAAGTTTGCCCCCAACGGCATCGTGAGCCGGACCTTGCTGCGCACGGCGAACTCCCGCGTGGTGCTGTTCGGATTTGCCGAAGGTCAGGAACTGACCGAACACACATCCACGCAGCACGCTGTCGTCCAGATTTTGTCGGGCGAATGTGAATTTTCCCTCGCCGGAAAACCGCACTCGGTTAAAGCCGGCGATTTACTTTACATGCCGCCGAACCTGCCGCACGCGGCCAGGGCGACGACCCAATTTTCCATGCTGCTCACGCTGACCAAGCCGGAGTTGCCGGCCCCAGCCTCAACCTTTAACCTGAAAAAATCATGACCACTAATAACTACATCGGCGCGGACGGAGTAATGGACGTGCGCGAACTCGACTGCTCGATCAAACATCCGCTCCTCGTAAAAACGTTCACTGAACTGCCGACTGGCGATCATTTCATCATCCGCAACGGTCATGAACCGGCGCGGTTGCGTGACCAGTTCGCCGCGCAATGGCCGGGGACGTTCACCTGGGAAAAACTTCCCGCCGAACCCGGCGAATGCCGCATCAAAATCACCAAGCTTAAACCGCTGGGCGAGCCGGTGGTGCCGGTGGCGACCCGTTGCGAAGGACATTGAAGCTTCAAACCGCTGGCGCTTTGCGGAAGCCGTCCAGCCAGTGCCGCAGGCTCATCAGCGGATGCTCCCACAACATGCGCGGCCCGGCGTAGCGCATGATGACGCGCACCTGTTCGCGGCGCTCGCGCTGGTAGCAATGCACGGGGCACTTGGCGCACGTCGGCTTTTCCAAGCCAAATCGGCAGCGTTCCAGCCGGACATGGGCATAATCCAAAAACTGCTGGCATTCCGCACATAGGTTGCAAGCCGGGTGATGCCGGTCACGGCAAAAAATTCGAACCATTGCCGTCATGGTTTGCCATTCGCGCGCCAGTCGGGCGCTGCCCGGATCATTTTTTGTTTTGACTGACGCAATTGCTATTGGTGCCGCCACTGATTCAACGGACGTTTTCATGCCGACAGCATCGCACCGTTATGTTTGCCAGGGTTTGATGCAGGTCAAAGATTTGGAGTTTTTCAGGATCCAAGAAAAGTCTGAATGATTGACTTGCGTCAAAGCATTCTTGCCATAGCCGTGGCAGTTTAATCGCGTAATTGCCCATGATTTTATGAATCGCGAACTTGAAATGCCTGAAGCCCCGTCGTCAAAACCGGCCACGGTGGTTTATGCCTGTTCCGGCTGTTCGGACGCGGGCGAATTGGCCGACCACATCACCCGCCAGCTTGCGCGTGAAGGCGCGGCGGAGATGTCCTGTCTAGCTGGGATCGGTGGTCGTGTCAAAAACCTGGTGGCCAAGGCGGAAAAGGCGGAACGCATCCTTGTGGTTGACGGCTGCCCGCTGAATTGCGCCGCCCACACGTTCCGGCTGGCTGGCTTTCAGAAGTTTGATCACCTCGAACTGCATAAAATCGGCATTCGCAAAGGTTCCTGCCCGGTGACCGAAGATTTGGTTTCCTCTGGCGTCCAGGCAGCGCGCAAAATACTTTCACCACAATCATGATGCCGCCCATTAACCGTTTCAAACGCTTTGACGTGCGCGACCTGCTCCAGCGTGGTGTCGAGCCGTTTCCGGAAATTCATCAACGCGTGGACGCGCTCAAACCGGATGAAGGTTTGATTGTCATCGCCCCGTTCCTGCCCTCGCCGCTGATTGAGAAACTTGCGGGGGAAGGGTTTTCTTCCAAGGTCGAGCGCGGGAACGGCGTGGATTGGATGGTTTACTTTTGGCGCACGGCTGCTTGAATCTAGCTATGACGAAACTGGAAGACCTAAAACAATTTGCCATCACCAATTCGTTGCGAAGTTGCCAGCTTTTCACCGGACTGGCGCTGGAGGATTTGCAGGCCATTGCTGCTTTCACGACGGTCAAGGCGCTGGAACGCGGCGATTATCTGTTTCACGAAGGCGATCCGGCTCACGGTTTTTACATCGTGCAGCGCGGGGCGGTGAATGTTCATCGCGTGACCGCCGCCGGCAAGGAGCAGGTCATCCACGTTTTTCGCACCGGCGATTCCTTTGCCGAAGTAGCACTCGCCTCGGCGACCGGCTATCCCGCTGACGCACGGGCACTGGAAACCACCCAGGTTTTACTGGTGCAGAAAGAAGGATTCCTCGGTCTGCTCAAACGCCAGCCGCAACTCGTGTTGCGGATGCTCGGCTCAATGAGCAGCCATCTGCGCGTGCTCGTCGGGCAGATCGAAGACCTCACGGTGAAGGACGTGGAAACCCAGTTGGGCGCGTTTACAAATCGGGAATGAGGCTGCAAATCCTGTTATTGCAGTTAGCCTCAAAAACCCTATACTAACTGACCTATGAGTATGACCAATCTATCCGCTCAACAACTCCGTCAGGCCGCGAATCTCAAAGAACAAATCGCGACGCTCCAAACTCAACTCGCCGCCATTTTCGGCGCAGAAACCAAAGCCGCTCCGGCTACAGCTAAGCCAGCCAAGAAAGGCGGAATGAGCGCTGCCGGCCGTGCTCGCATCGCCGCCGCCGCCAAACTTCGTTGGGCCAAGGTAAGAGCTGCGAAGACCAAACCGGCCACAGTTAAGACTGCGGTCAAAGCGGTAGTTGCCGCCAAACCCGTACAGAAGCCGGCCAAGAAGAAATTCAAAATGAGTGCCGCTGCCAAAGCCAAGATCAGTGCAGCGGCCAAGGCGCGTTGGGCGGCAAAGAAGACTGCTCAGGCGAAGAAGTAAGTTTAAGTTGATATTGAAAAGTCCACTCTATAACTAGGGTGGTTTTTTTATTACAGGTGTATTATAAACTGCCAGCACCAATCCTTCACGCGGTTCCCGCCGCCGCCTCAAACACACGACCCTTGTTACGCGGTAGAGCGCCATCCCGGCGGTAAGGTAGCGTCCTAATTTTTGGCCAAATTGACCAACTACTGGGAAACCCCAGCAGCGGCAATGTTTCGCAGTTTTTATAACTGATAATGCCCACACCGCAAGGCGCAGTGGGACAAGCTGAGCCAGGAGCACTACGCCAAGAAAGGAAGCCAAACAATGGTGAAATAAACCCGACCCAGTCATGGCGGCGTGCCATATCACCGTCATGACTTTGTCTCAACTTCAGAAAATACTCAGTTGTAAAACCAAGCGTTAAATCCGGGGTGGCTCAGACAAAAAATTTCTGACTGAAATGTGCCACCAACTGCTGAAAACCTTTGCCCCCCCCTATTATGTAAAAATAATGGCGGGCAAGGAAACGAAAACACTGTGCCGAGTTCGGCTAGGAACCTCTAAATCGTCAATGTTTCCGGGGTAACGGCAATGATTGCCGTTTTCAACTTTTGTGCATTAGAAAGCAACACTATTTATTCTGCCTAGTTTATTCTTACGCTGGTGAGCCAACATGGTCTACGGCTTGACGCTGGTGAAGTTGACCGATTAGCCTCTCTGGCGAAATGAAAGGCAGCGAATCTCACTACCACCGGGAAACTACGCACAAGTTGGCGCGGCTCGCGCTGTTCAGCTTTCTTCTGACGTTCATCCTCGCGCGAGTCTTTGTCTTTCTCATCATGTCCAAGCTGATGCCCAACCTGTATTGCTTCGTGCAGGGCACCCATGTGCATCATCTCAATTACGGCATCTTCATGTTGGCGACGGTGGCAGGCTACAGCGTATTCCGCCGTCCCACCGGTCGCGCCGCGGAAGTCACGGCACTGCTCTACGGAGTGGCAATGGGGTTAACCTTCGATGAGTTCGGGATGTGGTTGCACCTCGGCGGCAGCTACTGGCAGCGGGCTAGCGTGGATGCCGTCATCGTGGTGGCGGTATTGTTGGTGGCGTTCGCGCGGACGCTCAAACGGATTGAACAGCACCATTTCTGGATGTTCCTCATCGTGCTGGTGGTGGTGCTGGGCTTTGGAGCGGTCATTTACATCGCCGGCAACCGGCTGGGGGAAATGGTGGGCCAACCGTTGCGGGAACTCGAATCGTCGTCCTCGCCGTGTGGGTGGTTTAATTAACCGGTGGCGATTCTTGCGAGACGACCGTGGGCTTTGGTTTGGCCGCCGGCACGTTGTCCGCTCCGGCGAGTTCGTTAGGCAAGATGATAATGGCAATCCGGCGGTTCTTGGCCCGGCCCTCGGCGGTGGCATTGTCGGCGATGGGACGATATTCTCCGTAACCCACAGCTCCCATCCGGCGCGGATCAACGCCCGCCTTCTCCGTGAGGAAATGCACCGCCGCCAAGGCGCGGGCGGTGGACAACTCCCAGTTGCTGGGAAACCGGCTGCGGATGGGCACATTGTCCGTGTGGCCGACGACATGGATTTTCAATTCCGGATGCCCGACCAACAGGGCGGCAATCTTGCGCATCACGAATTCGCCATCCGGTTTCAAAACTGCCTCGCCGGAATCAAACATGACGCGGTCAAGGATGCTCACGGTCAACTTGCCCTGCAGATTGGAGATGGTGACGTCCTTCGATTCAAGGTCGGAGCGCATTTCATCCTCCAGCCCTTTGGCCATCTGGGCGGCATCCGCCTTTTCCTTTTCCAGATCCGCCACCTGGGTTTGCAAGGCGGCAATCTGGTCTTTGTCCTTCTGGCTTTGGTCGAGGGCACTGGCCAGGCCGGCATTAGCCTCGTCCAGTTTGGACTGGAGCGATTCGAGGCCGCGTAGTTTGCCCACGGCAGTCGCCCAAAGGAGCAATGCCGCAATCAGCAGCGCCACCAGACTCCCGATGACAATCCAGCCAGGCTCGGGATTATCTGCGCCGCGACGGCTCTTGGCCGCGGGTTTGGTAAATGGATTGGCTTCGCTCATTTTCGACCGGCGAATTTAAGCAGACCGGTAGCGGCCGTCCAAGTGGAGAATTTTCCCATCCATACATTGCCATTCACGCCATCGACTGCCGCGGGGTTTGGGTCATTCGGGTCTGTCTGGAAAAGGTGGTCGTTCATTTGCGCTTCTTTGGAAAGATGGCAAACCACTTGGCCGCTTCCTGCGGGGTCGTGATTTCGAGATACTCCCGTTGAATGGTTTTCGGGCTGTTGCCGCTTTCCAAAGCTACGAGTTGAATATTGTTTGTTTCCGCCACCCGGTATGAAATAAACGAATTGCGGAATTTGTTACCGCCAATGTCGAACCCAAGCTTTGCCCGCTTACCATGACGTTCCCAAGCTTGAAAGACGGACTGTGGTGTTGTCCACCGCTCGCACAAGCGGCCGGTCGGCTGGCGATATGGCTTCAGCCAGGCTTTGAGGTTGGGATGCAGGTGAATCAACCGGCGTTGCCCCAGTTTGGAAATCTCTGCCGAAATTTTGATGCAATTCTGCTCGAAAAGAATATGACTCCAATCAATCTCTGCCATCTCCTCCGTCCGAACTCCGCTGAACGCTTTGACCGCCATGCCGGGAATCATGTGGGCTGGAGCCCCCGCCAGTAATTCCCGCATCTGCTCTGGGGTAAAGATTTCATTTTCACCCCGGATTTCCTTCACCTGTTTCGCACCTTCGGCAGCTGTTGAAAGATCCCGCGGAAGGTATTGCGCCTGACGCGCAAAGTTAAACAATTGCACGACCGCATTGCGATAGTTGTTTCGGGTCTTGGGACCAAGGGGCTCTGAGCTTGCTGGTTCCTGCTTCCGCCTTCCCGGCAGCGTGCGCAGGTTTCTTAACCACTCGTTGATGGCAGATTCGGTGACATTCAGTATGGGACCGGAGAAAGATTGGCTGAACCGACCCAAGCGACGTTCGAGATCGCGAATGTGATATTTTCCGGCACCGTCGGCACGCAAACTGACCACCAACTCCTTGACGATTTCCGACACCGTTTTCTGGGCTTTAACCCCGCCGCCGTGCCGTTCAAAAAACTCGATCACGGTTGCCAAGGGAGTTTTATTGAGCCGGGTCAGGGCTTCGCCGAACTGGGTGATTGCCGACATCATTGAGACTCCCAGCGGGTGCAGGATGGTTGCGGCATCGGCATATTCCTTGGTGACGTGATCCAGCGGTTTATCAATGCCTTTGAGATTCGCCAACGCCGCCAGATATATCCGGCGATCAGCACCGGTTATTTGCAAAGCCTCGACATCGTTGTTCAATAACTGCACCTTCAGCAGATCGACCTCGGCGAGGGCTTTTTTATAGGTGTTACGCCGAATGCGGCGGCGTTTTCCGCCAACGTAATATTCGACGACGAAGGAATCATACCGCTTGGTTTTCGCCTTGGATGGATTCGAAGCCGAGGGCAGGGCGATCGGAATCCTTTGGGGGTCGCGCAGAATGCGGATAACCGTGCCGCCGGTTTTGATTTCAACGGGAAAGTTGCGAGGCGTTGCCATGCGTTTATTGTCATTAATCTGTCACTAAAACGCAAGACCTTTGAAAAGCCCAATAAAACATGGAGCGGGTGAAGGGAATCGAACCCTCGTAACTAGGCGGGTGGTTTTGAGTGGTAAAAAATGGTTGAAAATCCCAATAAATCGACAATTCTTCTGGCAAGTTTCCTGCACTTCCTGCACTAATTAAAAAATACTATGTCACAAGCCTATTTATACCCCAAAAAAAACTCACCGTTTTGGTATGTCCAGTATACCGACAGCGCGGGCAAAAAACACGACAAATCCACGGGCCTGCGCAGGGATGATCCCAACGAAACGAACCAGGCCAAGCAGATGCGGGCCGAGCTGGAAGCCGAGTCCTATAAGAAAGGCATGGCGGCCGCCGGCAGCTGGGACTGGGTTGACCAATGGCTCGAACGCCACTGCAAAACGGCTTTGACCCTGGAGCGATATCAGGCCATCTGGAAATGGCTGGGCATGTGGCTTCAGTTCCAGCGCATTCATTCGCCCCGCCAACTGAGCTACAAGAAGGGCATCAGCTATCTGGACTGGCGCGTCAAAACGAAGAAGAAAAGCGGCAAGTCGGCCGGCCGGAACACCGCCATCTTTGAGTTAAAATTGCTGTCCCAGATCATGGACGAGGCCGTCCGGATGGAGGAGGCTGATGCCAATCCTTTGGCGAGTCTGGATGTGCACAAGGATGAGGCGAAGGAAAAGCCTGAAATCACCGAGGCTGAGCTCCAAGCAATATTGTTGGCTTTAGCCAAGGAGCCGGAGTGGATGCAGCTCGCTTTCAAAATCGCGCTGCTGACCGGCTGCCGCCTGAGTGAAACCCGGCTCCACGTCAGCAACATCAAACTGGCTCAAAACATAATCACCTTTGGCTCCCCCAAAGGCGGGAAGAAGCGGGCGTTTTCCATCCCCATGCCGACGGAGTTGCGACCGTTGCTGACCCGGTTGAAAAAAACACGCAAGGAATGGATTTTTGATTTTCCGTTTCAACCTTCCCGCCGGTGGCAGCAATTTTTCATCAAAATGAAAATGCCGCATCTGACTTTCCACTGCACGCGGGTCACGTTCATCACCCGGATGCACCGCAAAGGAATGAAGCCTGAGATTGTGATGCGGCTGGTCAATCACGCCAGTGAGCTCATTCACCGAATCTACAAACGGGAGAAAGTCGAAGACCTGTTGCCGTATACGGATGAAATTGAATCGGTGTTGGCGGATTTGACCAAGGGCAAGAAATGAGCGCGGCCGTCGCTGTTGTTACCCCCAGCGACGTGGTCACGCGTCAGCGGGCGGCCTGAACAATCATCGGCAGGCCAAAGCGGGCATTTTCCCGCGCGGCGGTCTGTTGACTTTGGATGCGATCATAAATTTCAGGTTCAATCCGTAATGCCGTCCGGCCCTGCCAGCGGGCGATTAACTTCGGCGGACTGCCCGCCGCATTGAACAGCAGGGCTTCATCCGCCAAAGGAAGATACAGCGAAAAGAAATTTCGTAAACTCGGGAAAAGCGTCGCCGCAAATCCGCTTCCGGAACGTCATGGCCGCCTTTGCGCACGCGCTGACGCACCCGGCTCAGGGACATGGCTACATTGGGCAGCCACAAATAACACAAACGAACCTCATAGCCAGCCGCGCGGGCCGTGCACAACATTCCGGCGTAGGTGCGCCGCTCAAGGTACTTTCAAAGGCGAAATTTCGCCGCAACGCCAGCAGTTCCCGCCAGCGCCCCAACAGCAACCGCGCCGAACGCACCGCCATCGTGCTGGGCTGGAGCGGCAACAGGCCGGCAATGTCACCCAATATCAATGGGAAGTCAGACTAGGTGACGAGTATCCTCTGATTCGCAAATCATTTTTGGTCCAGCACATCCGTTCCTATGAACCCCGTCGCTGAACGTTGAGAACCTAGTAATCCCAGACAGATACATAATCTCATCTGCAATATTATTCCGGGATGGCTGGCTGTTTGCTTTTTCGTTGAACCGCATCCTGTCCTGGTTCGACTGCGGTTTTTAGCAAGGCGTCAAGCCTGGTTCGGAGCTCCTCGACTTTCGCGGGTTGCTCGGATGCAAGGTTATGCTTTTCGCCGATGTCCGTAGCAAGGTTATACAACTCGACTTTGCCACCCGCTGGCTTAGCCGTTGGGCTTTCTTTGACATCCTTGTCATCTATCGGGCTTTCCTTGGAAGACTTATCAATGGCACCAACCAACAACTTCCAATCGCCCATTCGGATCGCAGTTTCTTCACGATGAATGCCGGAGAGCAATATCGCGTCATGGGGCGACTTGGCTCCTTGCGTCAGCACCGGCCAGATATCGAGGCCGTCAAGCGGGAGTTTCTGGTCGAGCGAACCGCCGCCCAGCTTAACCAGCGTCGGATACCAGTCCACGGCGTGGATCGGTTCGTTGATGGTGATGCCGGCGGGAATGTGGCTGGGCCAGGTAGCACAGGCGCATAGGCGGACACCGCCTTCGTAGATTGCGTTTTTGCCGGAACGGAGCGGACCGTTGTGGGTAAATTTCTTGTCCTCGAGACCGCCATTGTCGCTGGAAAAAACGATGAGAGTATTGTCGCGGATTCCTTTTTCGTCCAGCGCGGCCAGAACTTGACCGATGGCTTCATCCATGGCGGCGGTTGTGCCGGCGTAGATGCGGTAGGGACCGTGGAGATTCGTATAAGGTTGGCAATAGCTTTCGGGCACCTGACACTTTGCATGAACGGCGTTGAAAGGCAGATAGAGAAAGAGTGGTTTATCCGGATTCTTCTCGCGAATCAACCGGCACGCTTCCTTGGCGAGCAGGGTCGTGGAGTAACCTTCATCGTGGCAGGGTTGATCATCGCGGTGCCAGTCAAGTTCATTGTCCCACTCGTGTGTGAAGTAGTCGATTCTGGCGGCCAATAGACCATACTGGTGATCGAAGCCGCGTTGCGTAGGCCGGTAAGCGGGCGAGGATTCGCCCAGATGCCATTTGCCGACGATGGCGGTTTCATAGCCGGCATCATGCAACGCCTGCGCCAGCGTTCGCTCCTCCAGCTTCACCCCCCACTTCGAATGCGGCGGGATGCTGATATAAACGCCGGTATGGATTGCATACCGCCCCGTCATCAATGCCGCGCGTGTTGGCGAACAAACCGGCTGGGCGTAAAATGAGTTCAAGATAGCACCGGCATGCGCGAGTTTGTCTATGTTTGGCGTCTTTAAGTCCTGGCTCTGTCAGCGAGCGGTCAAAACCAGCCAGTAAAGAGCGAATGAAAACCAGCCATTTTGAGGGACGCATTGCGTTAAGTGCGGCAGATGCTGCACAAAGACGCGATGAATCAACTCAACGTGAGCTTGCAACATTCGATAATGGCTTTGGCAGCGCATGGCTGGTCCCACCGGCGCATTGCGCGTGAACTGGACATCCACCGCGAGACGGTGGGGCGACATTTACGCTTGGCGGGTTCAAAACCAGCCAAAGTGCTCACCGGCTCGGAACCTAATCCCGCAGCAAAACCAGCCATTCCGCTCACCGGGTGTTTGGTCGCTGGCCGGCAGAGTTTGTGTCTGCCGTTGCAGGATGTGATTGAGTCGGCAGTGCAGGCGGGACTGTCGGCCCAACGGATTTATCAGGATCTGATTTGTGACCATGGGTTCACCGGTGGTTATCATTCCGTGCAGCGCTTCGTGCGGCAGTTGCTCCAGACCCAGCCGGTGCCGTTTGTGCGCATGGAGGTGGAGCCTGGCATGGAAGCACAGGTGGATTTTGGTCAAGGTGCGTGGGTCGTGGTGGATGGCAAACGGAAGCGGCCCCATTTGTTTCGGATCATCCTGTCTCATTCGCGCAAAGGCTACAGTGAAGTGGTCTGGCAACAGACGACCGAGAGCTTCATCCGGTGTCTGGAAAATGCGTTTCGTTACTTCGGCGGGGTTCCGCGCACGTTGATCATCGACAACCTGCGGGCGGCCGTGACGCGGACTGACTGGTATGATCCCGAGCTTAACGCGAAGGTGGCGGAGTTCTGTCGGCACTACGGCACGGTGATGTTGCCGACCCGCCCGGCGATGCCGCAGCACAAGGGCAAGGTTGAGGCGGGCGTGAAGTTTGCCCAGAACAACGCCCTCAAGGGCCGCTGCTTTGAAAGCCTGGCACCACAGAATATTTTTCTTTTGGAGTGGGAAAGTGGCGTGGCAGACACGCGCATCCACGGCACCACCCGCCAGCAGGTCGGCAAAGTATTCAACGAAGTGGAACGGACCCAGCTGTTGCCTTTGCCGGCGAGTTTGTTCCCGGTGTTTGAAGAAGCGCCACGGCGGGTGCATGGGGATGGTTATGTGGAACTGAAACGGGCTTACTACTCGGTGCCGCCGGAGTATGTTGGCCGGCAAGTCTGGGTGCGTTGGGAGTCCCGGTTGCTGCGGGTGATCAACCAGCGCCGGGAAGTCATCGCCGTTCATGCGCTGGCCGAACCGGGCAAGTTCACCACCGACCCGACGCATCTGCATTCGCCTTACCGGCGAGTGGTGCAAGAGAGTCTGGAACATCTGCTGGATCGCGCCCGGTTGATTGGCGTGCATACGGGCAGTTGGGCCGAGAGCATGGTGCAACAACGTGGCCCCATCGGCACCCGCGTCTTGCATGGGTTGTTGTCGTTGGCTCAAAAGCATTCGGTCAAAGCCTTGGAACAGGCGGCGCAAAAAGCCCTGCATCATGGCACCTGGCGCTTGCGTGACTTGCGCACCTTGCTCGAACAGGTGGTGCCCACACCACAACTGGACTTTCTGGAAACGCATCCGCTCATCCGCAACCTCGACACTTACCGGGACTGTGTGCCCGATTGCTTTGCCACCACAACTTCGACCATTAACCAAACATGAATGCACTCACCACCACCCTGAAACAACTCCGCCTCTCCGGCCTGATCCAAACGCTCGATGTGCGCCTGCAAGAAGCCGCCGCCAATCGCTTGAGCCACGCCGAGTTCCTCGAACTCATCTGCCAGGACGAACTCAACGTCCGGCAGCAACGCCAGATGGAACGGCACACCAAACTAGCGGACTTCCGCCACTTGAAAACGTTGGACGACTTCGATTGGAGCTTCAATCCCTCCGTCCACAAAAAAGAGGTTTTCGATCTGGCAAGCTGTCGGTTTATCCGTGAAGCCAAAGACGTGCTGTTCCTCGGCCCGCCTGGCGTTGGCAAAACCCATCTGGCCCAAGCCATCGGCTACGAAGCGATCCGCCAGAACTTCCTCGTGCTCTACCGTTCCATCTTCGATCTGGTGCGCGACTTCATGAAAGATGAGGCCTTCAACCAACAGGACAAGACGCTGCGCCGATACTTGAAGCCCGACCTCGTCATCATTGACGACATGGGGTTGAAGCAACTGCCCAAACACTCCGGTGAATACCTGCTGGAAGTCGTCATGCGCCGTTATGAAAACAAGTCCACCATCATGACCAGCAACCGGCCGCTGGAAGAATGGGGTAAGCTGCTGTGCGACGTGCCCACCGCCGGAGCCATCATTGATCGCTTTCTGCATCACGCCCACGTCGTTGCCATCACCGGCAAAAGTTATCGCGTCAAGGAAGCACCGTTGGTCACCCAAGAAACCAAGAAAAGCCGGAAATCAAACGAACCGGCGACCGCCGGAGGCGCGAACTAAGGCTCGCAGCTCGCCTCCGGCTCGTTTTAACTCGAAACGAAAATCCTTTGACTGAAAATCCAGAACTGATATGAATCCCTTACTTCAGAGTGGCCGGTTTTGAATCGCTCACCTCTGGCCGGTTTTCAACCGCTCGGTGACACTGGCTCCCCATATAGCCAGGATCGGCATAACCCAGATCGTCAGCGAGAAAGTAAACGATGTTGGGTTTAATCGGTTGCGCAACAGCAACTGAAAAAAAACAGCAGAGAAATGCGTGAAAGATATTGCATGTTAGTTTCATGGCTGAATTGGAAAACGGTTACGGCTCATATACAGCCACCACTACACTGTGAAGTTGTAACGGCTGAATGGCTACACTCCAGCCTTGTGCGGCTTGAGTGATCTCAAGCGATTGGTTCCCCGGCACGCATAAAACCCTCGCCGGGCGTGGCCCGCTGAAGGCCACGCGGATGCCGCTTATGGGCACGACCTCTTCACGAATGGCGCATTCTTTTTCATTTATCGAACCGTGACCGGTGGTGGTGTTGATCTCATTCAATAAATGGACGATGATGCGACGCTGCAGACCGTTGGTTTGAGTAAAATATCCCGCCTGCACGCACATCGGAGCGGTGACGGTCACGGGCGGTTCCCCGCCGGCGGCCCAGCGAACGGCATTTGCGATAAGCATTCTCTCGTAAGGATAACCGGCATCGAAATAGGCCGCGTCGATGGCAGCGGGGAAATATGCCACCCGTCCCTGTCCGTGGTGAGAAAGCAGTAGCGGAACCCATTTTTTTAATTGCGGATCAGTTTCATTGTTAACATCAACCCCGATGAGTGGAACAATCGCGCCAGAGGCCGCTCTCACCCGGGCAAATTGGCCGTAATAAGTGGTCAGCCCATTGGTGCCAGTCAAATCCAGCATGGTCCGGTCTTCGGTCACGGGATGCTTTTGTGAAGAATAAGCGATGCGGCTGGGGCCGATAGGGGCACTGGACAAATAAGATGCGCCAAAAAGCGCCGCCAAATCAAAATCAGATTTCTTTTTGCCCAAAGAGTCATAGAGTGACGTTTCAAACGTAGCGACCAAAGACCCGCCGTTTTTGACATAGTCATTTATTAATGAGGCTATTCGCGCGGGCACACACCGGTTATTGGGTAGAATGAAAACTTTATATTGAGCCAAGGTTTGGGCGGTGAGATTGTGTTCGGACAACACGTCAAAAGGCAGATGTGTTTCGATTAGCGCACGGGTTATGCCGCCTCTGGGCCAAGCGACGCGCTGGGTAATCTCTTCCTTGCTGTTGGTGCGAAGCCCTTGAAGCGTGGTGAACGAATCCAGGCACGCTGCGTATTTGAGTGATTGGGTTTGATGGACGTAAGGCAGGAAATTGACCAGATCACGACTGACAGCAAGTGAGTCCGCATCAGTCCATCCTTGGCGTGCGCCGGGCCAGATAATGGGGATTGAACCCAGCGCGAGAATTTTATGCATCCGGTAAAGCACTTCTGCCATGGGACAGCTTGAGCCGTGATAGACGCCTGACTCAACATCGTCGCCCCGGCGCATAAACATATATGGCTGGATTCCAGCGGGACGGTCGCCGGAGGAGCCGCGCAGCCGCCGGATAACCCAGGAGGATGTGGCATCGGAAACATCCCACCATTCTTTGTTGACCCAGTCGGAGACACAATTCAGAGATTCGGGCATCCCGCTGGGATAGGAACCGGCGCAATCGTTGTTATTCCATTGAACCATGGCGGCGCCGGGCTTGACCGCTTTCACTGCCGCCTGAAGCTGTTCAAAACGCCTAAACAGACGCTCATTCCGCCAAGCCAGATAACGGATA
>Ga0364914_10036_pt1 | contig 61405 bp, 50 predicted proteins | sample ExccelJu500001D3_3_FD_206954 | JGI IMG/M metagenome (GOLD analysis project Ga0364914, IMG submission 206954) | Enriched cells from Trout Bog Lake Hypolimnion, Wisconsin, USA - BchlTB.June25.5000.01.D3 | ecosystem: Environmental > Aquatic > Freshwater > Lake > Hypolimnion/Profundal zone | place... | reverse complement strand
TGACTTTTTGAAACTTGACCGCCGACAACACCGACCATCTATTCACCGATACCTATCTATTCTCAGTCGTCCAAAAGTGGTCCAAGCCATTGCAATCGGAGTAATTCCATGGAATGACTTTCTAGAACTTCGTGAGCAGCAACTAAGAGCTCTTTGGTATGGTGTTGATGAAGATTCAGTAATTTCAGTCCTCGCAGATAGAAGGATTTTATGGGAAGACTTTAAAGCGTTTCGGGACACACAACTTATTGCGTTCCAAGAATGGGTATGCCGAGATGCAATACTTAGGAACGCCATTCCCCTGGAAGACTTCCGAAAACTTCGTGATACTCAGCTTGCTGCGCTCATTGTTGCAAAATCCCTTTTTACGTCGATAGGAAGGCCTTATTGCAATATTTGGAGCGACTTTCTCAAACTTCCCGATAGATGCCTAGAACCCCTCTCTGTGTATGGCATTCAATCCGCAGTAATTTTAGGAATAATCCCTTTGAAGGAATTGATAGGCCTTAATGAGAAGCAACTTGCGGCTCTCTCAGTTCCTGGTATAGGAAGAGCAATACACACAGGAGAAATCCTTTGGAGCCTCTTCTTAGAACTTAGCGACTTGGAGCTCGAAGCCTTAGGCACTAAATATGCGTCCATAGCTTTAAATGAAATGGTGGACTTAAAATCATACACCTGGTTGGAAGTTCCGTATCGACACCGCGACGTTCTGGATATTGAAGGAGTTCGAGAAGCCCTTGGTGACATAGGTAATGAGTCTAACCGCGACAACTGGTTGTGCTTTCTAAGGCTTAATTCCGCTCAAATCGAAGTTATCAGCAGACTTTTCAATGATCCTATGCGCAGGAATCTGTTTGATGCCATGCAGGAGCAGAGAATTTCATTGGAGGATCTTCTGAGCTTGAGTCCTGAACAGCAGGCGGTGGTCTTGCACATGGCAGATTCTATGGGTGAGAGCGATGAGCATTACTTTATCTCATTCCCATCTTTTAAAACTCTAGAGCCACTCCAACTTGCAGCATTGAATGCGGGAATTAGGATGATCACACAAACTGGATACTTCGGGAGGGGGAGGGATCGTCTGGAGTACTTTCTAGAATTCCGTTCAAAACATCTTAAGGTGCTTGCTGTCCCGGGTATCCTGGAAAAAATTTACAAAGAAAATAACTACATCGTCACGGACGTTTGTATCGACGCAAATAAATTTAAGGAATTAGATGAGAATGATCTTAGATTAGAAGCTCTTTTAATTCCTGGTGTTGCGGCAGCACTGACTCAGCAGGGTAGGCAGGGTAGGCAAGGAGAACTTCTCGGTAAAAGTGGATGGTTTTTCGAGTTGCCATTGAGCCCGATACATCTTGTAGCGCTGCAAGTTCCTGAGGTCGTAAACGCAATGATGGATCACAATCTCCGCTGGATAACTTTTACACAAATGAAGGCTGCTGCACTCGAAAAACTCATAATTGACTCGCTCAATGACAAGCAGTATGCGGCGTTTGAAGTTATTGAAAAATTTCTTTATAGATCTTTATCCAGTGACCCGGATAAGTGGGAAAAATTTCTGTCACTGAGTCCTGAAGTCCTCGAGGCAATGTGCGGTGAGAAGATCCCAGGCTGCTTTATGGACGAATTCAAAAAACTTCGAGATACTCAACTCAAGACACTCGCCACGGACGGTGTCGCAACATTTCTCAGAGATGGCCTGATCTTGTGGGAAGACTTTGTAAAGCTGGATGATAAGGGGCTCGAAGCTTTGGTCGAACTTGCCAAGCTCTCTACAAAACTCAGCCATACTACTGGCGGTGCCTTGTAGCCTCGCAAAAAGCCTAACCCAAGGGATGGGTTAGGCTTGAAGTCTAAGCACTTTTTTCAGAACGAATGATCACAGGAGAGAGGTTCTCCTCTACGGTACGACCTTCGATGAGGATCTCTTTGATAGAAGGGTCAGAGGGGACTTCGAACATCAAGTCTCGGAGCAGCCCTTCAACGATCATCCTCAAAGCACGGGCGCCTGTTTTGGCTTCCATGGCTTTTCGTGCAATTGCTTTAAGAGCCTCATCCGTAAAGACCAGCTTCACATTCTCTTCAGCAAAGAGCGCCGTGTATTGCTTGATCAATGCATTCTTCGGCTTCGTGAGGATGTCCACAAGTTCCGTCTCATTGAGCTCTGTGCAGCTCACAATCAATGAAAACCGTCCAACAAACTCAGGAATCATCCCAAATTGAACCAGATCTTCGGGTTCTACACGAGCCAACAGCCAGTTTTTGTAGTTCTGATCTGCAGCATCAACCGCGGGACCGCTCTTAGAGTTGTCTGCCGCAAATCCAATCGTAGATCGGCCTAGACGGCGAGCTACTGCTTTATCGAGATGAACAAACGCTCCCCCTACAATGAAGAGGATATTCTCGGTATTCACCTGGATGTAGTCTTGGTTCGGATGCTTACGCCCCCCTTTAGGAGGTACGTTGGCTACCGTGCCTTCCAGAATTTTCAGAAGAGCCTGCTGAACACCTTCGCCTGAAACATCCCGAGTAATGGAGACGTTCGCTGAGGTCTTCCCAATTTTATCGATCTCGTCGATATAGATAATGCCCAGTTCAGCACGTGCTACATCAAAGTCAGCTGCTTGCAAAAGGCGGAGTACGATGTTCTCGACATCTTCTCCGACATAGCCTGCTTCTGTCAGCGTTGTTGCATCGGCAATCGCAAAAGGAACATCCAGCACTTGAGCTAGCGTTTTGGCGATCAAAGTCTTTCCGCTGCCTGTAGGACCTAGCATCAATACGTTCGACTTCGAGTATTCCACCCCACGCTCTTTCTTATTGAGCGAAGTGATTCTCTTGTAGTGGTTGTAAACCGCGACCGAAATGGCTCGTTTGGCGTGATCTTGTCCAATAACGAACTCGTCCAGCTTGTCCTTAATGTCCTTAGGCTTCAGAAGCTTAAATTGGGTTTTCGGAGGCTTCTTTTCGACAATACCCATGCAGAGACGAATGCACTTATCACAGATAAATACATTCGGTCCGGAAATGAGCTTCTCTACGAGTTCCTCAGTACGTCCACAAAAGGAGCAGAGCGGTTTTTCTTTAGTACTCATATTTTCTATGAACTCGTTTTACCCGATGGGGCTCGTGGTTGAAGCACTTGGTCAATCAGACCATAGGCTAAGGACTCCTGAGCACCCATGAAGAAATCTCTCTCGGAATCTTCTAGAATTTTTTCCACGGGCTGCCCTGTGGCCTCTGCCATGAGACGTGCAAGCAATGCTTTTTGTCTCAAAATCTCTTCGGCTTGGAGCTTAATATCTGCACTGGACCCGCCCACGCCGCCATAAGGTTGGTGAAGCATGATTCGAGCATGAGGGAGCGAAAAGCGCTTTCCCTTAGTTCCTGCTGCAAGCAGCAAGGCGGCCATTGAGGCGGCTTGTCCTATGCAATAGGTCGTAATATCACAGCCCAAAAAGCGCATCGTATCAAAAATGGCCAACCCTGCGGAAATCAACCCGCCAGGACTGTTGATGTAGATACTAATATCTTTCTTGGGTTCTTCCATTTTGAGGAAGAGGAGCTGGGCGATCACAAGATTGGCTAACCCATCGGTGATCTCCTGCCCAATGAAGATAATACGGTCCTTAAGAAGCCGTGAAAAAATATCCATTGAGCGCTCGCCGCGCCCTGTATCTTCCAAAATAAATGGTACAAGAGACATGGTCATTCCAGAATGCAAGAGTATTATAAGGCTAAGCCTATTTGTCTGGACCTTATAAAACCAGAAGGAGGTCTAAGTCCACAACCAATGTATTTAAAGTAGGGCGATCACCGATGGCCTGCATCGATGATCGCTATGAAAGAAGCCCTATCCAATGAAGGGATGTACCTGTTGAACAGCTGTTCCATGGGCCTCTGCCCATCGAAGAGCTACACGCTGAAGGGCTTGAGCCAGAGCAGCTCCCTGGAGTTTCTCCAGAAGAGGACGCATCTGTTCTTCTTTAGGCTGGCCATATACCTTAATATATTCTTGAAAGAGAACTCGGAGAAGTCCCTCTGCCTCAGCAGGCTTGAACTCTACCAGCTTAGAATCAACTAATTTTTTCCCTAAAATGGTCAGCCGCACATTATGAGGAGCGAGCTCTTCCATGCTTTTGAAAAGTTGATTCACATTCTCTTGTGTGAGCTTGCTGCGATGAGCATCTGGCATCTCTGCAATGGCATGGATCCCTAGGTGCATCGCCTCTTGTTGGACGAGTGATCGAGGTACCGGGAAGGTGAGGATCTTGCGCAATCCACGTCGGATGGTCTCAATGCGGGTCCCTTCGCGAATCTGAGTCAGCAGCATTTGTGATTGCTCATGGATCGTCTCCAAAAGCTTTTCTACCGATTCCGCACCTACTTGCTTGGCAAGCGCTTCATTGATCTCCGCAAGGCGGGGACGTTGAATGGCGCGAACCGTGATCTTTAGGGGAGTTGGTTGAAAAGATTCCTTGGCGAGAGGGGCTGCCCGTTCATCTAGCTCGGAAACCGTCTCAATCACCTGTCCAAGAGTCGCACCGATTAAAGTACGCTGCAGCCATGCGGGAATCGATCCGTTCAACTCAAATCGTCGATCTTGGAAGATAGGAGAGGGAGTGTCTCCCTGAGTTTCAACATCAAGGTCTACGAAGTCACCCTCTTCAACAGGGCGGTCGGTAATGGGGTCCCACTCAGCACCAAACAGCTGGATTGAGCGTTTCATGTGCTCTTCGGCTTTAGCCTTGAGCTCATCAGTGATTTCACAGGACGGTACCTCGACAGACTTAAAGTCAGGAACGGTAATATCTGGAATGACTTCGAACCGCAGACGCAGGGTAGCTCCATCTTGAGGTGAGCCCTTCTGCACGGCAAAGTTCACAGAACCATGAGGGTCGACAGGAATAATCCCAGGCAATCTCAACGCAAAAGAACCGATTCTCTCCGCTAAACGCTGCTTCCACGCCTTTTCAAGTGAAGGTGCAAAATTCTTTTGAATGGTTTCAGGTGGAACTTTCCCCTTGCGAAACCCTGGAAGTGAAACCTGCCCAGCTACATCATCCATCGCTTTTCTGGAGGCTTCCTGAGTCAGCTTCGGGCCCGCATAGGCCATCATCTCTACCATGCAATCAGGAAGAGTCTGGATTTCAAAGCGGAGATCTTGGTCAGGAACCGTCTCGACTCTCTGGGTCGCCACCGAGCTCGTTTCTTCAGTCATATTAATGACGCGGCAGACTTCTCTGAAAAAGAGAAGAGGACCACGCTCCCTAAAAAGTTGAACGTTGGGGGATTTTCTCCACCTGTAAACGTGCACTATACTCCTGGTTTACAGAATCCTTAGAGGAGAGAACTCCCGGAGTTCCTTGGAATTTCCCAGCAAGAGTATGAAAAATGCGCGCTCTCAAAATTAATCAAAAAAAATGGGGCACTGGGCCCCATGGTCCTTACGAACCGCTCTCCCCAGTTTCCCAGAGATGTAACACCAAGGGGAATACCCCCAAAGGCTTTCGATAATCTCCTGGCATCCCGATTATGCGCGAGCTCAACAAAGATTATCCATAGCGGGTGATGAGATTCGAACTCACGACTTTCACGTTGGCAACGTGACGCTCTACCACTGAGCTACACCCGCATCTATATGCGTGTAATCTTCGTTAGCGGGCGATGAGGTTCGAACTCACGACACTCAGCTTGGGAAGCTGATGCTCTACCAGGCTGAGCTACACCCGCGAAACACGCAGTAGGTATACATCGTATGGAGCTTTTCCTCCAAGGACTTTGTCGAATCTTCTGTACTGATTAAAATTTTTAGTGACTTATTTTGACAGAGAGTCCTGAGTTTTTTTCAACCATGCCTAGGAGTAGTAAGAAGGCTAATATACCATTTCTGCTTGCGTGTCGCAGGTCGATGCAGTACAACCGAGTTCTTTTGGGATCCGCAGCCTTCAGGTTGCAGGATCAAAACATGGATTCAACTCACTACATAGATTTGCTCGAACGATGCTCAATTACCGCAAGATTCGTCAAGACTTCAATCCCAATCTTCTTAAGGAAGGCAAAGAGCTCTTTGAGAAGGATCATGTCGTCCATGCTGAGATTTCTGAACTCGCAAAAGATTCTCTGAGAATCTGCGCTAGGGTAGTGGGGAATTTCGACCATAGCTATGAATGCGATGTGGAAATTGATCGACAGCAGAATCAGCTGATCGATTCGAATTGCGACTGTCCCTATCACAGCGATTGCCAGCACCTTGCGGCCCTGATTTTCTACTTGGAAGAACACCTTGAGCATCTAATCGTGACTTATAGTCAGGATGTGGAACTGGAAGAGGCCGTCGACGAAGAGGAGAAGGATGCCATTCTTGCCACAGTGGCTCAAGCTAAGGTGAAGCAGGATGCTCGGGTTGACGAGGTCGCTCAACGCGAGCTACTTGAGGAGTATGAGGTTGCGGCCAAGGTGCTGAGCTTATCACCCTTTTTCGCTCCGAATACGGTCATCATGGAAGAAGCGGCGGAACTCTATGTAGCCGTCCATGAATTCTCATCGAAGGGCGTGGATCTTCAGATAGCATTGCGCCTTCCCTCTCGAGCCAAGCCGGTGCATCTCATGCAGGTGGGAGCATTTTTGGAAGCCGTGCGCTATGAGGAGCCTATCTTCTTAGCAGGGCGGCGCCATCTCTTATCTATGAGTTCCTTTCAGGAAAGCGGAAGGGCTATCCTACGCCATCTCATGGCCTTTGGACGCATTCCTGAAATGAATCAAGAGCGACAGCAGAGAGTGATTCAACTCGATCTCGAATCCTTTGGCGACCTGCTCACCCTTCTCTCGGAATATGTGCCCTCTCCTGATGTAGCCCGTCGTGTAGAAGAGAATCATACCGTCCCTATGCCAAGCTTGCATTGGGAGGGATTTGACCAGCCGCTACGCTACTCCTATGTGCATGCTCAGTTTCGATTCCATATCGAAACGTTGCAATCAGGCCCTCCACGTCTATTTCTCCAATCATCGCTCTTTATTGATGGACAGGAGGTCCCTCCTGAAAAGGCATTTTTGTTGGAGTGCGTTCGCCCTGGAGTGGTCTATCAGGGAGTTTATTATCGATTTCCGCCAGCCATTAGAAGAGCGCACCTCCGCTCCTTAAGAGATATCCAAGACCTTCCGATTCCTGAACCGCTCTTTGGAACTCTGATTGAGAATGGCCTTCCCTCATTGCGCCGTATTTCTCAGGTAATGCCCTGCGCAGCTCTGGCTAGATGCCTGACCATTCCTTGTTCTGCTCCGGTCGAAGCCAAATGCCAACTCAGCTATTTTGAAGGGGAATTGCAGGCGCAGGTACAGTTTCTGTACGAAGGTATGGAGATCCCTTCAGAACTCCAGCATCTCAGTGTCGACCATGTACGCCATTTCTGTACGCCACAAGGCATCCTAGCTCGTCCTCTTACGGAAGAGAGGGCCCTCCTCGATGACCTCTTCCAAGACTTTAACTACCGCCCTGAGGATAAGGCCTACTCCGCCAAGTCAGACCGACGCATTGTCGAATTCATGACAGAGATTATTCCTCAGCTGCAGCACCGAGTTCAGTTTGAATGTCCCAAAGCGCTGCTCGATCGATTTGTCTATGATCGAAGTGAATTTGCCTTAGAAGTGCGCCCCAGTGCTTCCGTGGATCGGTTTGAAATAGCCCTTCAAGTCAAAGGTGACCTTCGAGGCGTTTCATTAGAGGCATTATGGGACTGCGTAGCATCCAAGAGAAGCTACCTGGAATTGCCAGGGAGTAGGGGACAGAAGAACCCTCGAATCCTAGTTTTAGACTTAGAAAAACTCTCATCCCTGGTGCAGCTCTTCGATGAGATTGGAATTCAGGTTCTCGATAATCATGTCGAAGAGCGTCCATTATGGACCCTGGTCTCTCTCCAGCCTCAGCAGCTCGCAGAGCTCCCCCTCAAGGTCACAATCGCCCCTGAATTGTTAGAGATCCAGGAGCAGATGCTCCAGCAACAGCCTGTAGATGATCCTATTCCTCTGGATAACGTGAGAGCTATTCTAAGACGCTATCAGGTGGAAGGAGTCCAGTGGCTGAATCGTCTGAGAAAAATGCACTTGAATGGGATCCTCGCAGATGACATGGGCCTGGGCAAGACGCTTCAGGCTATTGCTACCCTTTGCCATGTCAAGGAGCAGGATCCCAGTGCTTGTGCTCTGATCATCTGCCCTACTTCCCTGCTCTATAACTGGAAGGAAGAGCTGGCTAAGTTCTCTCCTCAGCTGACAGCCATTGTTGTGGATGGCGTTCCCAACGTCCGCAAGAAGCTGCTGACTCAGGTGGGCCAATATGATGTGGTCATCACTTCCTACACGCTCCTCCAGAAGGATATCGAGGTCCACCGCAAGAGAAATTATACCTACGCGATCCTAGATGAGGCCCAGCACATCAAAAATCGAGGCACTCGCAACGCGAAGTCTGTGAAGATGATCCAAGCGAAGCACAGGCTCATCCTCTCAGGAACTCCTGTGGAGAATAGCCTTGAAGAACTATGGAGCCTCTTTGACTTCTTAATGCCAGGACTATTGGGAACCTTTGAGCGATTCCAAGAAAAGTATATGCGGTTTACCGTGCCTAACCCGTCCGAGCCCAAAGCCTCTGCAGGACGGCACTTGGAGCCCCTGCGCCGAAAGATCGCCCCCTTTATCTTACGACGTATGAAGGCCGATGTTCTGCAAGATCTGCCTCCTATCAGCGAATCGATCTATCACTGCCAGCTCTCTTCGGTACAGCAGGAGCTTTACCGCTCCTACGCTGCCTCCGCCAGGGAAGAGCTCACACGCCTTGTCAAAAAAGAGGGCTTTGAAAAAGTCCAGATCCACGTTCTTGCCACTCTGACTCGGTTAAAGCAGATCTGTTGCCACCCCGGGATCTTTGCCAAGGAGCAGCGTGAAGAGGGAGATTCTGCAAAATATGAGCTTCTTCTTGATCTTCTTCAAAATTTAATGGATAACGGCCATAAGACGGTGATCTTCAGTCAGTACACCCGTATGCTGCAGATCATGAGGGAAGACTTTATGGCCCGAGGCATCCGTTTCTGCTATCTTGATGGATCGAGTAAGAACCGCTTGGAGATTGTCCAGCAGTTTAACCAAGACCCATCTGTCTCTGTGTTCCTCGTGAGCCTGAAGGCTGGTGGGACCGGACTCAACTTATGCGGTGCCGATACGGTCATTCATTATGATATCTGGTGGAATCCCGCTGTGGAAAACCAGGCTACAGACCGTGTTCACAGGTTGGGACAGGACAAACCTGTGACGTCTTATAAGCTCGTAACGCTACAAACGATTGAAGAGAAAATATTACAGATGCAACAAAGAAAACGAGGCCTGGTGAAAAAGGTTGTGGGTTGCGATGATGAAGCGTTAGCCAAACTGACCTGGGAAGAAGTGCTTGAGTTGCTCCAAACATGAATGAACATACAACAACTATAAAATCTTTGCTCGGAACCATCGGACGAGTAATGGCTCGACCTCTTCAAGGAGGGGTTATTGGCCGTCTCGGGCGTTTTTCAGGGTGGTTTAATCTAGATATCGGGATTGACCTAGGAACAGCGAATACGCTGGTCTATGTCCGAGGTAAAGGTATCGTACTCGCAGAACCCTCTGTGGTGGCTGTCGATGCTCAGACCAATCAAGTATTGGCTGTGGGGCACAAGGCGAAAGCCATGTTAGGGAAAACTCCTCGCAAAATCCACGCCGTACGCCCCATGAAAGATGGGGTCATCGCGGACTTTGAGATCGCTGAGGGGATGATTAAAGCATTGCTCCAGAGAGTCACTCCTGCCCGACACCTCTTTCGTCCACGCATTCTCATCGCAGTACCCTCTGGGATTACTGGGGTCGAGAAACGAGCCGTAGAAGACTCTGCCCTCCATGCGGGTGCCCAAGAGGTTATCCTTATTGAGGAGCCTATGGCTGCGGCCATCGGGGTCGAACTCCCCGTGCATGAGCCTACAGCTTCCATGATCATCGATATCGGTGGCGGTACTACCGAAATCGCGATCATCTCTTTGGGGGGTATTGTCGAAGCCCGCTCCCTGAGGATCGCCGGCGATGAGTTCGATGAATGCATCATGAACTACATGCGCCGTACCTACAATCTGATGATTGGCCCTCGTACAGCAGAAGAGATCAAGCTCACTATCGGGTCCGCCTATCCTCTCGGTGATCAAGAACTGGAGATGGAAGTACGCGGTCGTGACCAGGTGGCCGGTCTCCCTCTGACAAAGCGGATCAACTCAGTAGAGGTACGAGAGTGCTTGGCTGAGCCCATTCAACAGATTATCGAAGCCGTAAGACTGACTCTTGAAAAATGCCCGCCTGAATTGGCCGCAGACCTCGTTGAACGAGGTATGGTCCTCGCAGGTGGAGGCGCTCTGCTAAGAGGCTTGGACAAAGCTCTCATTAAAGAGACAGGCCTTCCGGTGATTGTAGCTCCCAATCCGCTCCTAGCTGTATGCCTAGGGACCGGTAAGGCGCTCGAGCACCTGGATCAGTTCCGTCGACGCCGCAATTAGACTTCTAGCAACTGCCGGGAGTCTGTGTCTATTTTGAGATAGTGCTCGCGCAATGTGCCCTGAGTACCGGCTCGACCTCCAAAGTTGCTCAGAATCCGGAGTCCTTCGGTAGACCCGATCGATTCTGGATGAAATTGCACTCCATACCAGGGCCTCCCACAATACTGAAGAGCCATCACGGCTCCATCTAAAGAACGCGCAGAGACTTCCAAAGATGGAAGGTCCTCTGGAGGTAAGATGACCTCCAGGCTATTGTATCGCACCATCCAACATCGCTGAGAGATCCCTTCAAAAAGATGGGTGCCCTCATGCAGCAGCTCTACAGGAATCCCATGAAGAGGGCGAGACGCCTTCTCTACAGAAGCTCCTAAATGCAGTCCCAAGATTTGATGACCCAAACAGATGCCAAGGATCGGAAATGTAGGAGGGAGGGTATTGCATAGGTGCAGAGCCAGCAATGAATCACGGGGATGGCCGGGTCCAGGGCCTAGAACTAACGCAGCCGGATCTAAGAGATCAATATCCCGCCTTGAAATACGACGGTGATTACAGACCTCTACATCAAATCCTAAGCTTTGAAAGGACTGAGAGATGTTGTAGGTGAAACTGTCATCATGATCGAGAATCAGAATCAGCGGCATAGGAGGCAAGAGGGAGAAGAGTTTTAGAGTTCTTGATATGGAGCTCTGCTCCATACCTCAGCTGGAGGATATTATCCTCCAGACCTCCTGAGTATATGGCTTAGGCGCGAGGGCACAGTTCGGTGATTGCAAAGAAATAGGGGATTTCCATTTTTGCAGTTTCAGGGCTATCCGATCCATGCACGGCATTACATCCAATCGACTTGGCTAAGTCGCGGCGGATAGTATTGGCAGCTGCCTTGCTAGGATCTGTAGCTCCCATCACATCACGATAGCGACGGATGGCATCTTCACCTTCAAGGACCATGACCAGCGAAGGGCCGCTTATCATGAAGTCCACCAGCTCTCCAAAGAAGGGACGCTGGCGATGTACAGCATAGAAGCCCTCTGCCTCACGGCGAGTCAAATGCTTCATCTTGGCAGCCACTACGCGTAAGCCTGCCTTTTCAATGTATCGGATCACGTCTCCGATCTTATTGTCCCCGACCGCATCGGGTTTAATGATACAAAGGGTTTGTTCAATCGCCATGGTCTTCACATAGATGGGTTTACATGGGAGAAAATCTACCCCAACGGCCTATTGTTGCCAATGCAAGGTAGGGCCCGTGTCTAAGAAATCTTCCGATGTATAGGATAAGTTTAGTATTGGAGAGTTCTATGTATCCTCGGCAGTTGAACTGGATCGTAACGTTAGTCATGTCCATTTTCTTTGGAGCGCTAGGTGTGGACCGCTTCATGATGGGCCAGGTGGGTCTCGGTCTGCTCAAGTTGTTTACCTTGGGCGGCTTTGGAGTCTGGTGGCTGATCGATGTGATCCTCATTGCCACCCGCACTCCATTTACTGGAGTGGAGTGGGTCGATTAGGAGAGAACTTAGGTAGGCTGTTCCATGGCTGGTTGTGAAAAATTGAGTGACTTGACAGCGCTAGGAAATTCTTTGATACGACTACTCATGAACATGCTTGCCGCATGAGATCTATTGGGAGAAGGAACCATTCTTAAGAGCTTGTTCCGATCCGCGAAGTCAAGTTGTATCTCATTCGTTGCGAGGTTCTCAATGAATCCAGAGACTTTGTCTGTATGGAGGCTTTCAGCAACTCCAGTGAAAATATTACCTATCTGACTCGGAGTGAGAGATCTCATCGGAGCAAGGATGTCAACAAAGCATCTTCCCTCTTCCACTCCGCCAAGGATGGCCTTTTTCATCGATGACAAGGGGACGTTGTTTGGATCCCACCAAAACTTATCACACCATAGTTCGAGCACATCAAAAGCCACTTTAGGTGGGACAAGCTCGAAAATCTTCCGCTGTTCCGGCTCTGCAATAGAAATTCCAGTGTTGGCAAAGGCCTTTAGGACTTCAGACACCGCTTCAGGAGGAATATTCTCAGCTATATTGACTGGGAGTTCTTCATACGCAATGCATCCAAGATTAAGAAAGCTCATCTGGTTCAAGACTGTCTGGGCAGATGAATCACGCAGTCCTTTGATCATGGTTGCTTGGACTAGGTCAAGAGGCAAGACTCGAGTGTTTTGGATTAAAGGGCTATTAGAATGCCATTTTTGAAATAGCTCGATGGTTTGATTGAAGTCCAGCTTTTGAGCCAAAGAGCGAAGAGACGGTATGGGGTCCCACCAGCGGCTTTTAGCAAATAAACCGACTATGTCAAGAGCTACTGTAGGCTTAACATGTTCTAAAATTTTTTTCTTCTCGTCCTCCAAGATCGGAATCCCAAGACTGGCAAAGGCCGCTAAAAATTCAGAGGCCTTCTCCTCAGGGATTCTCTCAACTATAATTGAAGGAAGATTCCGATAGTCGAGTCGGCCTAAGTCAAGAAAACTCATCCGATTCAAAACTGTTTCAGCAGCAGGAGCAGCAGGGACAGCAGCAGTTAAAGTACGAAGCCCCTTGATCATAGCTCTCTGGACTAAGTCCAAGTGCAATGCCTCATTTGCCGGTCTTCCTGCGTGCCACTTCCTGAGCAACTCAATCGTTAAATCAAAATCCAGTGACTGGATCAAAGAGCGCAGAGTTAGTGAAGGCAGAGAATAGATGAATCGAGGACTCCGCTCAACAAAGTGCTTGGCAACGTCCTGGGCCTCTTGTTGATCGGTAGATGTCTTTTGACGGAGCAGTTGTTGAAAGGTCTCATTGGATGGAGTAGAGGGTAAATCTTCTAGGATTTGGAGACATGTTTGAGGAGAGGCCCCTCTTTCACAAACTACTCCGCAGAGAGAGGAAATAGCATGGTCTGGCAAGTTTTCATTATTTTTAGACCAGAGAGCAATCTGTGTCGCCAACTCAGTGAGCGGAGCGACCTTCGCCTTTTGAAGGAATTCTTGAGACTCCTTAAGACTTAAGACTCGGGGCGGGTTGCGGTGAGATGAAATACTGCTTGTTGAACAGGAAGGACCGCCCATCCTATTTTTAGCAACAAAGCTCACTCGGACTGTAGATGAAGTATCTGGAGCAGGATGCCGTCCTGCTTCAACGGCTTGGGCTAAGCCCTTGGGGTCAAATCCTAATCGACTCATGTCAATTGTCTCATCAAAAAAAAGTAAAATTTTGGCGAGAGTATCGCTGAAAGATTATTGAAACTCAATAAACTTCTCTCGTGAATCGATAGAGTTGTTGAGAAATATTTGAGCTGTTCAATTCAAAGTGGACAGCTACCAGAGATCAGCGAGCCGCTAGCAGCTCCTTCATAGCGTTAAGGAGAGCTTTAGCCTGCGCCTGTGAGGCTTCTCGAGCTTTAACCAGAGCCTTTCCAGGAGGTTGCTGAGTCTCTACATAGATTTTAACCTTAGGCTCTGTACCTGAAGGACGGACGATGAGAGAAGCGCCTTTCTCTAGAGTATACTGAAGTGCATCCCCATAAAGAGATGAGGTAGAGTCTGGAGTCTGGAGATAATCTCGTATGGCCGTCACTTTATGCGAGCCAATGGTAGCAGGCGGATTTTTGCGGAGGCGTTCCATAGCTGCAGCCATGGCTTTATGGCCGCTGCCAGTCTCTGAGAATGGAAGATTGTCGGAGATGTTGGTAAAGACGCCATACTTGTGTTGAATGTAGTCCCAATAGTCTAGCAGTGTCATCTCCTGCTGCTTGAGGTAGAGGGCGATTTCACAGGTGAGGGCAGCCATGACAATGCCATCTTTATCTCGGGCATGGGTCCCATAGAGGGCTCCATAAGACTCTTCTCCGCCCATGAGAAAGTGATGAATATGATCTTTTTCTTTTGCCCAGAGTGTGATCTGATGGCCGATATACTTGAACCCTGTGAGCACCTCGATACAGTTCACTCCAAAGGAATCCCCAATGGCTTTGAAGAGGCCTGTACTGACAATGGTTTTGATTCCCTCGCTATGAGGAGGTAGGATCTCTAAATCGCGCTTAATAGAGCAGAGATAGTAGAGCCAAATCGCCAGCATCTGATTACCCGTGAAGGAATAGGTTGTCCCATTGGCAAAGCAAGCTACGCCAATGCGATCGGCATCCGGATCATTGACAATGAGAATATCGCCCTGCTCATACTGCAGTTGCTCAAGTCCTAATTGCATGGCTTCAGGCGATTCTGGATTGGGATAGGGAGCCGTCGGGAAATTTCCATCGGGAATGATCTGACTGGTGACATAGGAGAGACGATAAAACCCCCAAGAGGCCAATACACGATCGATCACCGTGATGCCCGTACCATGGAGGCTGCTATAGATCACATAGAGCGATGAACCCGCTTCCTTATTCACATCATGAAAGTTTTGCAGAGGATAGATCGCGGTCACATACTCATCATCCAATTCACCTTGTAACATGAGGATATTAGGGCTATCCAGAGGTGCGAGAGAAACCGAAGTAGGATCTATAATGCCGCGGATCTCTGCCATGATCTCTTGATCGACAGCAGGAAGAACCTGGCCTCCATCAGGTCCAAACACCTTATATCCATTGTAGGAGGAGGGATTGTGGCTGGCTGTGATCATAATACCCGCAGCACAATGCAGGTGGCGCACGCCAAAACTTACCCATGGAGTGGGACGCATCTGGGCAAAGAGGACGACCTCAAATCCATGTGATGCAAAGACTTGTGCTGTGACTTCGGCAAATCGTGAGCTATTCCTACGGCTATCATATCCAATGAGAACACGGATAGGATGCTTGGGATTTTTATGGATCTTTTCTAAGTAGCGAGCAACGCCTTCGGTCGCAGCCGCTATCGTATATCGATTGAGCCTATTAGGACCTGCTCCCATGAGCCCGCGAATCCCCGCAGTACCAAAAGAGAGAGAACGTCCAAAGGCATCTTCTATCGCCGCATCACCATGCTTGATGAGCTGACGAATGTCATCTCGAGTTTCCTTATCGAACTTTTTGGATTGCCACTCCGTGAGGGTCTTTTGGGCCGCGGGGGTGAGCATGATATTTGCCTCGATTCTCCGAAGAGGAGCCATATAGCCCTCAGGGCTGCTCCTCTAGATCCATTTCTTATCTCGTATTATTGCCAGTCTCTGTTCCAGAAACAGACAGAATAGGAGTTGTGAATAAAAGTCTTTATGCAGTTTGCAGACTTCAATGCGTTCAAGGGGCTGCTCATCAGGGAGCTTAGGATATTCATAAGCGTTTTTCGGGTTACTTGCAAGGGGTGCACTCATGCAGTGGCCAGGAAAGTGCTCTGAGAAATACTCTTGAGCGTACTAATGGTCGGAGGGATCTTTTCTGATGGAATTGAATCAGCCTTCTTAGGATAAGAATTTTGAGTAGTCTTCAATTTGAGTTCTACACCAGGGCTAAAACATTCGAAAAATGAGTAAGATCATGATAAGAAATGCGCTTGTTCTCTTCTTCCTATCTAGTGGTATGTTTTCCATGTCTGGAGAAGCAGGCACTGATATTCAGTGCTCTGCAACCCAGCAGAGCCTGTGCTCTGCGCAGTACAAACTCTGTCTGCACTGTGCCAATTCAGGATGCCACCAACAATGCGCCGAATACAAGGAACAGTGCGAAGAAGCAGGCTGCAATTGGAACAACTAAGTCGTTTTGATGAATTTTTTGAATCAGGGATTTTCCAAAAGCCGCTTAGGGTACTTGATGCGAGAGTGGGATGTGACGAGTAGCGTCTTGACCATGGCCTTTTTGACCATGCCCAGCTCTTCAAAGGTGAGATTGCAATGGTCGAACTGCCCATCATCCGTCTTTTCCTGAACAATGCGGTCGACAAGTTCTTGCAGAGAAGCTTCTGTGAACTCATCTAGAGATCTGGAGGCTGCCTCTAAACTATCTGCAATCATGATAATGGCAGATTCCTTGCTCTTAGGCTTAGGCCCTAAGTATCGGAACTGCTTTTCATCGACGAGGTGTGTGTATCCTCCAACTTGATCTAGCTGCTGGCAGAAGAAATAGTAGACGAGAGTGGTGCCATGATGCTCTCGGATAATGTCCAGAAAGGCCTCAGGCAGCCCATGGCGCTTCCCGAGCAGGATTCCCTCTAAGATATGAGCGATGATGACTTGGGCGGATTCTTGGGGAGTGAGCAGCTGGTGGATGTTTACGCCGCTCTGCTGGTTCTCAGTAAAGTAATGGGGGCCGATTAACTTTCCGATGTCGTGATAAAGAGTCGCTACGCGACAAAAGAGCCCATTGGCATCAATCGCTGTAGCTGCCGATTCAGAGAGATTCCCCACTACAAGGCTATGCTGATAAGTCCCAGGAGCTTCGATGGTCAAACGTCGGAGCAGCTCATTATTGGGATCCATGTACTCCATCAGAGTAATGTCAGTCAGGAGATTGAAGATCGATTCTAGAAGGGGAAGAAGTCCTACGACGAGGATGGCAGTGATAAGAAGAGCGATCCCAGTGCCAAAGATATCGATAGCGAAGGTGCGAGACCAAAGTGCATCGTGAGCTAGCTGAAAACTCCACAGTAAAGGTAGGCATGCTAACCATGTCTTGAAGGTGACAATGAAGACATCCTTTCGGCGGCGAAGAGAGCGTGACGATAGACATGCCACCAGCGAGGAGATGAGGTTGAGAGCGAGGAATCGAGGTACATCCACTGCAAGAGTCAGCGACATGAGCACTGTGAGATAAACACCGCTAAAGAGAGCCACCTCAGGAGAGATCAGCACGGCCAGCAAGATCACGGCAAAGGGTACCACGCAAGGATAAGCTGTAAGCTCCCCAGCAATGGCCACCATGGTAGATGCTCCCTGGTGCAGAGCCAGCATTTCTACGGCTTTTGAGAGAGTCAGAGTAATGAGGATTATGGTGAAATAGAGCGCTAACTTCTGAGCAGAACGAATCAACTCGGGTTGCCGACGGATAAAATAGATCGACCCCAGAACCATCGTCAATGTGGCTAAAATGGCACTACCTAGTAAGGGTAGAATCTCATCTAAATGGCGATCTTGGTTCAGCTTCGTCTTCATTGCCCTGAGCATCGCTGTATGGCGGGAAGAGACGATCTCTCCCTGGTCCACAATGCGGCTCCCTGCAGGAATATGGAGCATGCGAGAGGGAATACCCTCAAGGATGCGGTCTCTTACCAAACGTGTGGTCGATAAATCCTCTGTGACCTGCAGTTCTGGGGATATAAATCTTTCTGCAAGCCACTGATACGCCGATTCAGGAAGCTGAGAATCGGCTATATGAGCCGCTTGCTCTACAATGGAAATGGGTAAAGATTCTGGCATCGGATCCATAATCTGTAGGGAATCCACCTGAATCTTATAGAGATGAAGACGTGCGGCGGTCTCTGGAGTCGCCAATCGCAGGCTATTGAGCTTTTCCCTCAGAAGAGAGGCCCCCTGAAGGAGCTCGGCTAAAGAAACATTGGGCAGCTGCTGCTGCCAAGAAGAATCTTGACCTAGCTGATTTTCTATCGAGAGATAGCGATCCCTCAATATTTTCTCATCAATCTCCATAATCGGGCGTATGGAACGCAAGGCCTCTTGCCGAAGAGCCTTGGTAGCATCCTGATCGACGAAATCAAAGGAGACCTGGGCTACTACATATCGAGGAGAGGGGACGCCCACAGTAAGGGGCTCCACCCGAACTTCGCGAAAATGGAGAAACAGGGTAAGGCATACCGTGAACAGCAGGATGAGCAGCCCACGAAGCATGGGGCTATCATCGGCAAAAATCTTGCCATGCAGCAGTGGCTCGTGCGGACCATGATGTAATGTATCGTCATCAGCCATAAACGGCCGCCCTTGGGGGAAACATATGCCCTACTCTCAGCATAACACGAAAAGCGCCCTCTTGGCATTTTCTTCTCCATCTTCAGCCTCATTGGAGCCATCTGACGATGTTAGCAGGAGATATTATTGGTTGTTATCGATCTGATTACCAGAAACATATGGATTATTACATTGGACGTGCGAGAACACCCATTCCCTTCAGGGAATTGGGATGATAGCGTGCCAAAAAAGTTAGGATGAAAATACCTTTTGGGCATACTCTGAGCGGATCCCTGTTAGTGGATGCGAAAACCAAGCATCTTTGTACAGGGGCGAGACGGTACCCAAGGACGTTGGGGAAATTAGGTCTGTGGAGGAAGCTCTGGCGGGCTCATCTTGCGAAATCAAGACTGGGTAGTCATCTTTCGTTGAACCAGAAATGCTCACTCGTGAGGGTGAGAATCCCATCGGATTTACCCGATCGGGAGAAGTCAATTAGCCAAGAGTGGATTCTAGAAGGCCAAAGATGAAGAACCATCAGTTCTCAAGAAGAGGAATTTAAAATAAATTTAAATAAAAATATATATTGTAATTTACGGATGGCGATTCTTGAGGCGATTGTTTAACTATTATTTGGGAAAGCTAAGGTCCCTTCCAATTCGACGGAAGCAAAACGCAGGATAGTTTCGACTCTTCCTGGAGGTAAGAGAGGTGCAGAATCCATGGGAGTGGGGACCTGTTCTACTGGTGCATTAAAGATAGTGGGCGGTGCCGGTGGTGGCATAGGAATAGGCGGAGCTTGAGGCGGCGGGATTGGCGCTGCCCAAGAGGATGTAGTGGGAGGCACCGCTTCTGGGGCGGCAGTTTGGGGAGATGAAGGGCCTGGCTGGGCAGCTAAGCGCTGCTCGAGGTCGATCAGCTTACGGACAGCCGTTTCAGCGGAGCAGCGCTGAGTGCTACGAGCGGCCCGTAGAATCAGATACTCGAACCACCATACCGAGGGAGTCATCGTTCGGGCTTGGCTCCAAGCCTCAACAAACTCTTCCAGCAGTAGAAACAGCTGTTCTTTGGAGTAGAGGGTGGAATTCTTCCGATACTGTGCAATCCATTCATCGGGCATCCCTTCGGGAGTCTGTCCCAACTGGATTATGAGGTGGCATCGTAGGTGATCTAGGAGCTGCTCCAGGGCTTGGACTAGATTCATTCCGCCATGAACAACTTCTTGAGAGAGAGCCAAAGCTCGGGGAAGATTCTGAGTGGCAATGATCGCATCCAATTCCAGCCATAGTTTCTTGGGCGTCAGCCCAAGAGCTATGGCAGCCATATCTGCATCGACGTTCTTCTCAGGAGCAAAAGAGAGGACCTGATCTAATAGAGACTCTGCATCACGTAAACTTCCCTCAGCTCGATCCGCAATGAGGAAGAGCGCCTCACGAGAAATCAGACTCTGAGTTTCCCTCACAATGAGATCCAGCTTCTTCATGATCAAAGAAGTCGGAATCCTCCCCAGATCAAAGCGCTGACAGCGACTTAATATCGTCGCAGGAATCTTATGAGGTTCTGTTGTCGCAAAAATAAATTTTGCATTTGGAGGAGGTTCTTCGAGCGTCTTTAAGAGAGCATTGAAGGCCTCTTTGGTGAGCATATGCACTTCATCGATGATTGTGACCTTTGTGCCGCCATGGGCCGCCGCATAAGGAACACCTTCTGTGAGTGCACGAATGTCATCAATCCCGCGATGAGATGCGCCGTCAATTTCCAGCACATCTAGGGAAGAGCCGGAGATGATCTCTCGACAAGAGGTGCATTCCCCGCAAGGTTCTGGAGAATGCCCGCGTTGAGTACAGTTGATAGCCCGAGCCAGGAGACGAGCCAGGGTCGTCTTTCCAGTGCCTCGAGTCCCACAGAATAGATAGGCCTGAGCGAGTCGATGCTGCTTAATAGCATTTTTCAATGTTGCAACGGCAGCGTCTTGCCCTAGAACTTGATCAAATTTCTGAGGGCGGTAACGCCGAGCAATTACCAGATAGGGCTCGGAATAGGGAGTCTCATTCATGAAGTCTATGATGGAGCAAGACGAGATCGAGCTCAAGTGGAGAATCGCTGGCCAGGGAATTTTTCCAGCTAGGCTCCTAGGATTGCCGCTGTAGGACAATGATTTTTTATAAACCAAGCTGCCATTTTCCGGACCTCATCGCCATCTCGCGCCGCACAGCACTCCACAGCAAGTTCTCGAGCGAGCGCAGGATGTAAAGAGCGAATGGTATGCTTGAGGAGTGGGAATGAACGAGGAGAAACCACTAATTCTTGGACGCCAAGGCCAAGGAGAATGGGCGCGGCCTTAGGATCACTGGCAAGCTCTCCACAGACAGCTACAGGAGTACATTCAAGCTGTGCTTGTTGGCATACAAATTGGATCAGCCTTAATACCGAGGGATCAAAAGGATTGAAGAGATCAGCCAGCATAGAATTGCCGCGCTCTACTGCCAGAGTATATTGCGTCAGATCATTGGTACCGATGGAGAGGAAATCCGCCTGCTTTGCAAGTTCTCGCGACATGATGGCTGCACCAGGAACTTCAATCATAGCACCCAGTTCCAGGTGTTTCGGCAGGAGGAATCCCTCTTCGAGAAGAGTGCGGCGTGCCCGCTCCACCTCATGTCGAAAAACTTGAAACTCCGCAGGGGAGGTCACCATGGGAGCCAGCAGGCGTACTCTTCCGTAAAGGCTCGCTCGCCATACAGCCCTCAGCTGAGTCTGCAGTACCTCAGGATAGCGGAGTAGTAGACGTAGTCCTCGACAACCTAGAAAGGGATTGGCCTCAAAGGCAAGATTGCGGTCGATGAGTAGTCCCGAGGGCTTGTCACCCCCCAAGTCAAACACACGGATTACAGCGCCATGCTGTTTGCTCGAGCGCACGAGCTGGCAATAAGCCTGAAATTGCTGCTCTTCAAGAGGCAGAGCTCCGAGATTGGGATCGATCAAACACTCGGATCGGTAAAGTCCGATGCCTTCAAAGGGATCTCGATAGAGATTTTCAAGCTCATCTAGGAATTTGATGTTGGCCGAGAGAACCATCGGCGAGCCATCCATCATGAGCGCAGGCAGCATCCGTTCTACTTCGAGAAGTCGAAGGCAGTCGCGAAGGTCTTCAGCACGTCTTTGGTAGAGATCGAGGGTCTGCAGAGTCGGATTGAGAATGACCGATCCGGTATAGCCATCGACAATCAAGAGATCTACGCCATTGAGAAGATCTGAGGAGAGCTCGATACGACTGACGAAAGGAAGGCCTCGTGCACGTGCAATAATGGCCGCATGAGACGTCTCACCTCCATGAAAGGAGACAAATCCAGTGCTATGGAAACGCTCTGCTTCAGCAACGAGACTCGGAGAGATCTCTCGAGCAATCAGAATAGCTCCTTCAGGGGCGGCTCCCGCAGTTGCAGGTTCGTGAAGGGATGTGAGATGCCCTAAAATGCGATTGATCACATCTTGGATGTCTTGAAGCCGTAAGCGGAAAGCATCATCGGAGATCCGGCTGAACTTTCTTTGACAATCCTCGATAAATCCGTGGATGACATTTTCGAGAGTCTGCTGCGTGGCCCGAACCTTATCTTCAATGTAATCCGTGATCATCGGATCGCGAAGCATCATGAGGTGAGCATCTAGGATCTCTACGCCCTCATGGACTCCATCATTTTGCATCTGATTTTGGACCAGTTGAACATCGCGCCGGCTGAGATCTAAAGCGCTGCGAAATCGCGCTATTTCCTGTTCCACACGAAATAGCGAGGGCCCTTGGCGTATCTGCGATGGAGGAGAAAGCCTCTCTGGAAGTGACAAAGCCCCTAAACGAACATGAGGAGTGCCTACAGCAATCCCCGGAGCAATGGCTATCCCGATGATGCGCCGCTCCTTGGAAACAATAGGGCTCGCACAGGGCGATTCAGACCCTGGCTGCATCATGGACCTCATGTATTCCCGAAGCGGGTGCACCTAAATGATGGTTGAGTGTGTGGACAATCTGCTCCATAACATGAGCGCCATCTTCTCCTTCAACACAGAGTGTGACGACGGAATCCCTCTGAATAGCAAGTGTCAATACAGACACAATGCTACGAGGATCTACAGTCTCCTGACGATAGGTGAGCTTTACTTGGCTCTTGGAGTTCTGCACGATCCTCGCCAATTCCGCTGCGGGGCGGATGTGGAGCCCAAGAGGGTGGGTGACTCGCACCTTTCGAATAATTTTCATGACCCACCCCTGGGTTCGGGTTTGCGTGCACTTGCTACAGCAGAGCGACGTCCTCGCTGCCGTGCTGCAACATGTTCCATGAAGCGCTGATTGAGCTCTTTTGCACTATTGTAGCCCATCGCTCGAAGGCGGTGAGTAAGGGCTAAGGTCTCAATCAAAAGAACAACATCTCTTCCAGGCTTCACTGGCAGGACATGTGATGGTACTTTGACCCCTAGAATCTCACAAGTGGGTAGCGTTTCTCCCAGGCGATCATAGGCACTTCGGTCATCCCATTGCTCCAGTTTCGTCACCAAATCGATGCGTTTTGTGTCGCAAACAGAGACCGCGCCATACAGGTGGGCAATGTTGAGAATTCCAATTCCCCGAATCTCTAAAAGGTGGCGTGTGACTGAAGGACCTGTTCCTTCCAGCCATTGGCCCTCCTTTTTACAGACAAGGACCACATCATCACTGATTAACCGATGTCCTCGTTCGATGAGCCCTAGAGCCGTTTCACTCTTACCGATGGCAGACTCCCCCTGAATCAGAACACCCACACCAAAGACCTCTACAAGAGTTCCATGAACTGTGGTTTTAGGAGCAAATTGATCATGCAGGAGAATGGTCAGCTTGCTCAATAGATCCATAGTCGATAAGGAAGTGCGCAAGACGGAAATGCGCATCTCTTCGCATAAGTCCATGAGTTCTTTGGGAGGGCGATAGCGACGGGCGACAATCACAGCGGGCACTGCGGCTTTTAATAGGGCGATGAGACGTTCCCTGCGTAGAGAGTCATCCAGATCACGAAGGTATTCTATTTCCACCTTTCCGATGATCAAAATGCGCCCAGTAGCTTGCCGTTTGAGATATCCTGCAAGGCTAAGACCTGGCCTCTGAGCTTCGGGAACGCGGATCCTTCGGCCTAGTCCCGACGCTCCTCCAACCAGTTCAAGATCTAAACTCTCTGCAGCTTTATGCAGAAGGTCTCGTACACGGAAACCCATGGATGTCCAAGCAAGTTCTTTTGAATGTCGATTTTGGCGGCGATCTGCCTGCCGAGAAAAGACAAGGAGCTAGTGTTCCCTATTTTTGCCATTTGAAACAAATAATCTCTGTATCTCGCAGATTACCAGGCTAGATCGACTTCTAGCACCACGTTCTGATTGGAGTAGCCTCGACCCATTTCATAGTTATATCTAAATTCCATGGTCATGCTGTAGCCGAATCTAAAGTGCACGCCTATGCCAGTCAATGCTGTAGTCCATGCTCCTGGTGGACCGCATCGTTTGAAGTCATCGTCGGTACAGCATATTTGAAGGGGTACGCAAGTCTGAGGGGCGTAAAGGCTCTGACTGATGTTCACGATGAATTCTGGAGAAACTCTGATGCCTGAGGGTGTTGTGGTCTCTGTAGAAAAGCGAATTCCAGGAGTAAGTCCCGCGCCTCGAGATATCTTTCTAGGACCGCAGAGAGGGATAATCGCTCCTTCCGTGTATTCGTCAAAGGGATGGCGCCGTAGCAGAGATCCCGAAACGGAGAAATAGGGCTGCCAGAAAAGCCAATCCGAGTGGCCTCGATATCCCACCTCCACGGTAGCCTTGCCGCCATAACTATGAAGATCTGCCCAGGATCTCCCTCCTACATAAGAACAGCGCTCCACAGTGCCCTTAATAAAGGGAAAGTGCGCGACCCAGTTGACATACCAGCCGAATCGCGTAAATCGCACCCTCTGTGAGGACCAGGCTCCATAAAGACCTAACGTTCGGAGATCGGTATGAGAATCATCGAAGACCTGCTTTAGATACTGGCTGCCATTGCCAAGGCCTCCCATGATACCCAGGGTCCAGGCGATGTTAGGGCTCCAATCAAGACCTAAGACTACATTGCGTCCTTTAGTGAGGGTATTGGCTTGTCTCCAATTTCCATCCCACCAGGCAACCTGGTAGACACTACCGCTGCCCCAGATGCGATAAGGATCGGGATCTCGATCAGGAGTGGCCCAAGCAGTGCGTCCTCGCCAGAGCTGGATGACCACCGATCGGGAGATATTCGACATAGCGCTATTGGCTCCCGACTGCCAGGCTGTGTATTGCTGGCCGATAAACCGATCACGGCAATCGCAGATGTCTGCTAGGGATGATGTGGTAGCGCAGCCGCAGCTCGCTTGCATGGAGCTAGAAAGGAGAAGGCACGCAGCGGTCGAAATCAGACGAATAGAAAGGTAAGTCATGGCCCCTAATTGGACGTCAACGTAGTTGTACGTGTTGAGATCTTGGAAGGCAAGAGGAGGGATAGCTTCTTCAAGATTGAGAGTAGTTCTATAGGTAGCGCTCAACGAATTTGGACAATGATGGCTCTTCTGATATTGTCAGGGAAGGGAGTGTTTCATGGAAAGGCCGAGTGTTATCATCATTGGAGCTGGGTTCGGTGGACTCACATGTGCTAAGCATTTAGCGCGAGCCAACGTTCGTCTATTGGTGATCGATAAAACTAATCACCATCTTTTTCAGCCACTTCTCTATCAGGTAGCAACCGCAGCCTTGGCTCCGGCAGACATTGCACGACCCATTCGTGAGATTCTCTGCAAGCAGAGCCATACCCGAGTCATCATGGCTGAAGTGGTGGGTGTCGATATCGCCAAGAAAATAGTCAGGACTCATATCGGTGAAGAATTCTCCTATGACTATTTGGTGATGGCTCCCGGAGCTCGCCATTCCTATTTTGGAAATGATCAATGGGAGAAATTTGCTCCTGGATTGAAGACGTTAGAAGATGCCATCAACATCCGAGAACGCGTCTTAGCCTCCTTCGAGATGGCTGAACGTTGTCATGACCTGCTCGAGGCTCAAAAGTATTTAAACTTTGTCATTATCGGTGCAGGTCCTACGGGAGTCGAATTGGCAGGCGCCATCGCTGAAGTGGCCCATCAGACAATGTTTCGAAATTTCCGACGCATCGATCCTACTAAGACCAAAATCTGGCTTATTGAGGGATCTCCCTATGTGCTGCCCACCTATAGCCCCGATCTCTGCATTAAAGCTCAGCGCGATCTCGAAGAACTCGGCGTGCGCGTGATTTGCAATAAGCGTGTGACTGAAGTAGTTCCCGAGGGAGTTCAGGTAGAAAATACCTTTATCCCAGCCCATAACATCTTCTGGGCAGCTGGGAATAATGCCTCTCCACTATTAAAAACATTGGGAGTGCCTTTAGACCGCTGTGGGCGCGTCTTAGTCAATGAAACTCTTAATCCGCCCGGACACCCTAATGTGTTTGTGATTGGAGATGCCGCCTTTGCTTTAGATCCCGGCGGCAAGCCCGTGCCTGGGGTAGCTACAGCAGCCCTACAGGAAGGGCGTTATGTGGCGAAGATTATTGACAAACAGATTCCTCCAGAGCAGAGAAAGCCCTTCAAGTACTTCGATAAAGGATCGATGGCCACCATCGGCAAATTCCGAGCCATTGCTCAGGTGGGGCGCCTTCATATGAGCGGCTTTTTTGCCTGGTTGGCCTGGTGCTTTATCCACATCATGTATCTCGTAGGATTTCGCAATAAGGTCGCTGTGGTATTCAGCTGGGTGGGCCTCTACATATTTGGCAGGCGAAATGCTCGTCTTATCGTACGCCCTATAGAGGAGCTCTCTTCCGAGGAGACCTCATTGGCTCCAACTGCAGGCGATCCTGTTTCTAAATAGATAGATTTCCCAAACAGCGAAGTAATTCCAGGGATTGACCTACACTTGTTGAGTGTTGTCTCTTCAATGGATTCTATTGGCTGGATCGGTATGGCTTGGCATGAGCTTGCCCTTTCTCCCTCTATGGGCAGCGGGCTTCTTTGGAATTATCTTTCTCTGGAATCGCATTAGGCTCAGTTCAGCGCTCATCATAGGCTGCGGAATCTTAGCGGCACTATGGATAAGCTGCTCTCTATCTGATGATACTCTCTCTGATCCCCCTGAAGAACTAGCCTCCTCGATCTATTGCGAATTTTCGCCAAAAGCCACCTACCAGCCCATTGCCTATGGGATAGCCCATCCTCAAGGTAGTATACCGTTCTGCATTGCCTTCCATAAGGAACCATCTCAGGAGTGCATAGGTTCGGGCTGGATGAACCTCAAGCGGAATGGCCCCAAGCATTATATAGGGGAGTGGCAGCCAGAAGCTCAGCCCCTCCAGGAATTTCGTCAATATTGGAAGGCTCTCTGGGCATCATGCCTTGAAGAAGCTATGCCCTATCCCAAAGCACGCACTCTCTACATCTCGATGGTAACAGGGAGAGCTCCATCTAAGAATATTCGAGAGGAGCTGGGGCGATTTGGAATGAGTCATCTGCTGGCAATTTCAGGATTGCACGTGGGATTAATTCTGGCCGTGATGCTCCAGGCCATGAAGTTCCTCAGAATAAGAGGAGCGCTACTGGCTCTATTTCAAATGGGAATTCTGGGATTCTATGTATGGGTCATTGGTCCCTCTCCTTCGATTCTTAGAGCAGGTTCTATGGCTTTCTGCGCTCTCTTGGGCGTTTTCTTAGGACGTCGTGCGCCTTCCACCGTACATCTCGCCTGGGCGATTCTGGGTGTGCTCATCATCTGCCCTGAGTTTTCAACCAATTTAGGATTCCAGCTGAGTTGCGCTGCCACCTTGGCCTTGATCACCTATCCTTGGAGGTTGGTCTCCCTATCATTGAGATCTTTAGGACAGGCATTAGGGCTCAATGCCTATGTGGCATTGCTGACAGCGCCGATTCTGCTCTATTTCTTTCATCAGGTGAATCTGGTCAGTATTGCAGCCAACTGGATGATGGTGCCCTTTTTTAGCTTGGGGTTTGTTCTCTCCCTGACGGTCCCAATATTAGGAAAGATAGTGGGCGTGCCTCTTGGGTTTGTTACAGAATGGCTGTTAGAGAGATTGGATCAGATGCCCTGGTGGGCGGATCTCAACGTGGGGCCATTTGTGCTCGAGGCATGGGAGGCGTTGGCGTTATTTGTCATTGTTGTAATGGGATGCGGGGCTCTGCCCCTGCACCCCACTGGGAGATTTCATCCCCCAGGCCCCCTCTCCTATTAGTTTGGAGGCATAGGAAAGATGAGCTAATGCCTATGCAGAAATGGTAGGAGAGTGGTTTAAAGAGATCAATAGGCGGGGATAACATGAGCGAATCGCGAGGAGTAGGAGGGCGACCTCCAAAGCCTGGGGAATCAAAGGGTTTTTCCGCCAAGAAGACGGGAGAGCAGAACGTTGAAGGAGCAGCCTTATCACGTCTTTCCCATCCTCAGTCGTCGGATAGTTTTTCCAGTACATCCTCTACCTTGACTAGTCCTGGATCGACTCTAGAACAGTTTACTCCTTCTCAAGTGGCGGCGGACACTGCTCGGCGGGCTCACAATGCCATAAGCCGGATTACTGAACTCAAGGAGCGGGAAAATAGAGGAGTTCCCCCTGACTTTAAAAAGCTCATCCAGGCGGGGCTGTCGCCTCAAGAAATTCATCAAAATTTTCGAACCAATTTACTGAGTGATCTGAATGCAATAGCGGCTTATGTTGGGGAGCAGCGTTTCGCCAACCAGCCCACATTCCTGGAAACTATCCACGACATGACACAGGCACACATCGTGAGCGATAGCGCCAAGGATAAGCTAAAGCAGGCTATTGCCACTCAGGGAAAGCCTCAGAGGCTGCAAGACGAGCTAAATAGCCTCGAAAGGAATGCACCGGAGATGCCAGCGCCAGTGGAGCTGAAAGTAGGTGTTTCTGAAGACGCAAAAAGAGCTCAACGTGAGGCGTATGAGCAACAAATGGAAACATATCTCAAGCAATGTGATGAGCAGGAGAAGCGTCGGGCGGAAATAGATAGAGAGATGAAAGACGCCTTAGTCAATGCTGAAAAAGTGACTGATGATCAGATTGAGATGCTCCGAGAAATCTCTGGGATGGCCCAAGAGCAGGATGAGTTAGGGCGCAAATCTCCTCAAGGAATGCAAGCTCAGAAGTGGGCAGATGCCATAGGCTTTGTCTATGGCATCCTCACTCCTGAAGAGCGATTCCAGATTTGGGCCGATCCCAAGTCTGGAGAGGGGCGCCTCCTTAGAGAAATTCTTGAAAAAACTGTCGTTATTGCCAATATGGGCGAATTAGTCGGCACAAGAAATGTCTCTGAAAAGCAGGTGACAGTTCAAGGTATTGCCTTAACACCCAAGGGCACTCTTTCACCTTCTCAAGATCAGTCTTTGCCCATGACATTGAGGAGGATAGATGCAGATTTAAACCAGAACATGCCTGCGCCTCCCAGGGACATCATCAGTCAGATCTACGAGGATTGGAAACGAGGAGGGGAGGTTGTAGAGTTTCCAGATGGCGATGTCTGTGTATATGGACAGGATCATGGGCGTCCAATAGGTGAGGACTTAACAGGTTATCTCATCAAAGAAATGGGCTTGGACCCCTTGCATCCTGAGACTCTTCCTGCTGAAGTAAGGCAATTTTTTGATCTGTTCCAACAGGGAGCCATAGCGCCCAATGAAAAGCTCTGCCAAATGTTTGGAGGATTTATGAATGATCTTCCAATAGATTTGGAGGGAGAGGAGTACAACATTGCAGGGTTTCCACAAAATAGCTGGTTCGGTAGTTCTGTATTGGAGTCTCTGCAGCTGCCGACGATGAGCAATGCCTTAGCGCAGATTCCATCCAGAGATGGTTTGCCCTTCCTAGCGATAAAATTTACTCGACTTGCTCCCGGTATTGTGGAAGGACGCATCGATTATCTGAACCCGAAGTTACTTCAACGCCCTTCCTCAGGAGAGTTTATAGGTATCATGGGAAGTGGAGAGACCCGTGAATTCAAGCTGGAAAAGCATGACGACGGCCATTGGACTCTGACTCAGGACTATCATCCTGTGCAGCTGATGAGCTTAATGCCTTCCGAGCCTAGATCATAGTTTTTTAGGATTGCATTCGATCCTAAATTCCCGACATAGTCTCATGGATAAAAGTTCTTACTCTGGGTATTGATTATGGCAGGAAACTTCGCCCCTTTTTCCATTGGATCGGCACACATTGGTCCCGATCAACCTCTAGCTTGGCTCTGCGGTCCCTGTGTGATGGAGTCTTATGAGATGGTCATGGAGACCGCAGCAGCCATTGCCGAAGTCATGCAGGGACGTCCATGGGTCTTCAAATCTTGTTATGACAAGGCCAACCGCTCGAGTGGTAAGAGTTTCCGTGGCCCTGGCATGGATCAGGGACTTCAGTGGCTTGCCGATGTGCAGTCGCGCTTTCAGGTTCCTGTAACTACAGATGTACATACCGTGGAAGAGGCTGCCGTTGCAGGTCGGGTGGTGGACTGTCTTCAGATACCGGCATTCCTATGCCGACAGACAGACCTGGTTCTTGCAGCTGCGCAGACCGGAGCCGCTGTGAATGTGAAAAAGGGACAGTTCATGGCGCCCTGGGACATGGGTAATGTAGTAGAAAAAATTCGCAATGCTGGAAACTCACGAATCATCCTTACTGAGCGCGGTACGAGCTTCGGGTATAACAACCTGGTCGTAGACTTCCGTTCCATTCCCGAGATGCAGAAGTTCGGAGTACCTGTCTGCTTTGATGCCACCCACTCCTGTCAGAGCCCTTGCGGGCTGGGCTCCTGTTCTGGCGGCAACCGAGAGTATTCAAAGCCCCTGGCTCTAGCGGCAGTAGCTATGGGAGCTGATATAATTTTCTTGGAGACACACCCGAATCCACCGCAAGCTAAGTGCGATGCCGATGTGCAATGGCCGCTGCAAAAATTGCGGGAGCTTGTCGAGGGGTGTGATATAGTTAAGGCATGTCACTCTTTTCCAGCAAAATTCTGCGAAGTTCATTGATTGCATGGACTCTGATCCCGATCGGAGTGGGGGCGGTTTTAAACAGCCTCTACCGTTCTTCTGTAACTTCCTCTGCCCGACCTCATGTGGAGGAGAAGCTCTCACCTCATCAGTACCAGGTATATCGGGAAATTCTAGAATCCACTGGGGAAATTCAGAAGTTTGTGGCTCATTCCGTCATTACAAATTTCGAAGAGAACCAGCAATGTAGAGAGACCATGGAGAACGTAACCTGGACTCGAGTCTCTAATAACAATCCCATTCAAAGTCATTTCGATCAGTTGCTCTGGAGCTGGCCTGAGGGAATTGTGGAAGCCTCTGGGGTACAAATCCACTCTCCCTGTGATTCTTAGGTGGGCTATGTGGAGATTTCTGGGGGCGTTTCTAGCAGCGATCCATGCGCTCTCCTCAGCATCGGTGCCCTTTAAACTTCAGTCTCGCACGATGAGGTGGGACCGGCAGTCACTATTCCTAGATGGGGATGTCCAGCTGCAGCATCCCAAATTTCGTTTTGAGGCCCCCTCATCCCAAGTTCTGGGAACATCAGTCAAAGATTTTGAACGCCTCGATTGTCCCTCCTGCCATCTCTTCTGGGTGCTCTCTGAAGGGAATGAAGGCGAGTTAATATGTCCTGGTGAAGTGACTTATGAAGCTAAGACAGGGGTGTGGCATGGGAAGGCTTGTCCTGGGTCTAGGGTTCAATATCGGGATTGTCATGGAGAGCTTCAAGCTCAGACAGCTAGGGCAAGTATGGAATTCCCAAGCGGGACCTTAACTGAAGTGGTATTTGAAGGAGATGTTCGCTATCGGGCAATCTCATTGCAGAAAAACTCATTTCTATCCGTAGTGCATGCAGATAGAGCTTGTATGGACCCTGTAGGCGATCGAATGAGGCTGGAAGCCATCCCACCGAAAAAGATATTCATATGGAATCGTGATCGTACCCATTCATTAAGCTGCCAGACTCTTCACCTGTGGAGAGATCCTATTACACAAGAATGGCTATATCAGGGAGAAGGTACTGTGCAGGTTTCCCTTACAAGGCAGATCTTTGGATCGGCTATAAAAGGCTCCTCACTCAATTCTAAAGGACCATAATGCAGTTATTCAGAGCCAAGCATCTCGCCAAGTCTTTCCAGAGGAGGCCTGTGGTTCGAGATTTCTCTTTGCAGCTGGAAGGGGGCGAAGTCGTGGGTCTCCTGGGCCCTAATGGCGCTGGGAAGACAACGGCATTTCACTTGGTGATGGGACTCCTCAGGCCTGATGAGGGGTCGCTCCATTGGAAAGGGGAGGATGTCACTCGATGGCCCATGCATCGCCGGGCGCGATCAGGTATTGGATACCTGGCTCAAGAGCCCTCTGTATTTCGAGGCCTTAGTGTGATGGATAATCTGTTGGCAGTTCTCGAGCTATTGCCTCTGAAACATTTCGAGCGAAAGACCAGAGCTGAAGAGCTTCTCCATGAAATGCATCTCTATGAAGTGAAGAATCAGGATGCTTCGACACTGTCTGGAGGGCAGAGGCGGCGGCTAGAAATTGCCCGGGCTTTAGCAACGCATCCCGAGCTCCTTCTTCTGGATGAACCCTTTGCCAATGTCGATCCCATCACCATTCAAGAAGTGAAAGCTATGATTCGATTCCTTGGGAATCGAGGTATTGCGATCTTGATCACAGACCACAATGCTCGTGAGATTTTTTCAGTCGTTGACCGAGCCTATGTGATGATTCAAGGGGAGATCCTAGCCCATGGGACTCCTGATGAATTAGCTCGCCATGAAGATGCCCGGAGGATCTACCTTGGAGAGGAGCTGGCTAATTCTTTGCAACAGCGGCGGTAGGAACAGGGGCCGGTGTCGAGAGAGGACTCTCATCCCTTCGGTTCCCGCTTCTAAGCTTACTAAGCATAAGGAGGTAGAATCCAAGGATGTGAGCCAAGCCAACTAATGTCCCAGCTAATTTGAGCGCGCGCATTCCTGGACTTGTTTGGGAAAGACCCCAAGAAACTCTACCTAACCCAGAGTAAGCAGCGCTCATGTATCTAGCTAGCAATCCCTCGCCAAAAAAGATCTGAAAGCTATCGACCTTCAGAGCAAAGTGCTCAATCGCGGATGCAAGAAGATCGACCGCTATGGTTGAAGCGATCAACGTAACATATCCTTTTCCTATGATCGGAGCGCATATCACGGCAGTCGTTACATCCAGAGCCAGCATGCAAGCCTGGCCTCCATAAAACATCGTCTTCTCTACAAACATTAATCCCCCTCGTAACAAAGCTGTATTTATATAGACATTGTTAAGGCTTTCCGTCCACTTCCAGAGAGAATCTTGAGGTGTCTCAATTAATGTGTAGGAGGTCTGGAGGATGAAATTCTCCAGCGAGGTATGGAGCAGAGCTCCATCACCTCTTGCTTAGCAACTTAAAAATCTACAGAGTAATGATGACAAAGGCACGACACCATTAGGGCGGCAGTCATGAGCAAAATCATCTTCGGATCTGTAGTAGCGATCTTTTGCTGTAACTCTCTTTTGGCGGTATCCGCAGACATCATTTTCTTTGGAGGGGATATCCTCACCATCGATGAACGACAGCCTTCAGTGGAAGCCGTGGCCGTTAAGGATGGGCGGATTCTTTTTGCAGGAAGTCAACATCAGGCTTTTTCCTATAAAGATGAGACTACCCAGTCGGTAGACCTCCAGGGTAAGACCATGCTGCCAGGCTTTATCGATGCACATACTCATATCCTTGCTATGGAGATTCTGAGGACATCGCTGGACCTTAGCCCATTAACTCATCCTGATTTCGATGACATTCTTAAAATCCTCAAAGATGCGGCAGCTAAAGGGCCTGTGACCGCCTTTGGATATGATCCCTCGCTGATGAAGAAGACTGGAGAGCTGAATTTCCAGACTCTAGATGCCGTCTCGATGGATACCCCGATTCTAGTCGTGAATAAGTCAGGGCATATTGCTTACGGTAATCATGCCGCTTTTGCTGCGGCTGGAGTTGATGATTCGACTCCGGATCCTATCGGGGGATCTTATCAAAAGAAGGATGGCAAGCTCACAGGAGTGGCTTTTGAAGTTCCGCCTATCGTGAGACTGCTGAGTAGTTCACCCGCTATGAAAGGGGCTGATTACGACAAGATGGCCGAGGAGGCTGCCCGTTGGTATGCACGCAATGGATATACAACCATTACCGACTTAGGACTAGGCTTGCCCATTCCAAAGCCTCTTGAAGATATCGAATATTTAAGAAAAGCAGTTCATGCCTCAGATGCGGCAGTGAGGATACAGGGATACCTGGTCTATCCTTTCCTCGACCATTTTAAGGAGATCGAAAAGCTGAATGATGATCGCTTCCGTCTTCTTGGAGTTAAGATCTGGTCGGATGGATCTCTACAGGGGCATACCGGAGCTCTTGAGAAGGACTACAAGGATGTGCACAGCGAGGGCAAACTCAACTATTCCCAAAGCGAATTGGATGAGATGGTGCTGACGGCTCATAAACAAGGTATTCAGGTGGCAGTGCATGCCAATGGTGATAAAGCCATTAAGGACACGCTCCACGCCTACGAGATGGCTCTGAAAGCTTCTCCTGCAGAAGATCCTCGCTTTCGTGTGGAACACGCCACGCTAGCTGACAAGAAGCTATTGAAGAAGATGGTGTCAGTGAAAGCGACGCCCTCATTTACCCCTTTGCATATCTACTACTATGGTGAGGTGTTTGAGCATCAAATTCTAGGCAAGGCGAGAGCCGAAGAGATTGATTCGGGAAAGAGTGCACAGGATGTCGGTCTGAAGTTTAGCTATAATGACGACAGCTTGGGGATTCTCAATCCTTTAGAGCTCGTCCAGATTGCTGTGACTAGGAAGATGTTAGATGGTGCAGTGCTGAATCCCGAAGAGAGAATCTCCGTGGAGGAAGGCCTCCGATGCATGACGATCTATCCCGCCTGGCAAACGTTTCGAGAAAAGGATCTGGGCAGTATCGAAAAAGGTAAGTTCGCAGATTTTGTACTGCTCGATAAGAACCCTTTAAAAGTTTCTCCGGACAAGCTCAAAGAGATCAAGGTGCTCCAGACTTGGTTGAATGGGAAACCTGTAGATTGGGGTATTTCTGTAAAGTGATCCCTATCTATGAGGGATACTGAATCGACTGGAGATTTTCTATTGCCTTGGTCATTTCGCGTTCTACCTTCATAAACTGGTGGATGCGAAGGTGCTTATAAATGACTACAGACATCTTCCTTGCTGCCTCAAAGGAAAACCCCCGTTTTTCAAGCAGGAGTAGTACTACCATATGCCAGGCGGTGAGAGGAGCAAGAAAGGCACAATTATCTGATTTATCCTGGCCTGCATGCTGAAGCACCGGCTCCATAGGTTTTTCGTGACATATGCTATTATTTTTGAAGGCATAATGGCCGTCTCCATAAAGAGCCTGGTATCCTTCGCCATCTGTTCGTTGAGCAATGCATCTGAGATTATCCAGAGTGCTAGGTATCCTTTCGGGGGTTACAGGCACCTTCACCACAGAATGGACCTTTCTATCTGAACCTTCGACATGTTTGGCCCCCATTCCTCGATTGCACAACCATAGCTGGCTTCCATCGGTGACGGCTGTTACTGCGTGGCCATATTGTTGGCTATGTCCTTGACCTGAGCCTCTCCATCCACCGTGAAAAACTCTAATATTCTGGTTACTGCCAGAAGATGGATCAGTAGAAGTGAGGCTCAGATCCTGTAAATGGATCGCGGATTCCATAATTGATAGGGCATCAGAGGCAATATACTTCTCATAATATTCCAATAAGAGTCTTGACTCTGAAGACTGAGGGAGTAGTTGTACGTTGCTATTGCTCTCAATGAGTTGATTTTCCGGTGAGCAAGATCCAGGAGGGGAGGTCTTCAGCTCCTCTGAAATGGCAGTATAAAAGGATCGTAGATCATCGAGGACCCAGAATGCCGATGTTGGATTTGTCAGCGCCGCTTTGACATCCGGCACACGATGATTCAAGGTAGCTTGACCGCGAGATAACCATCCTGTGCATTCAATGACCTTGCCATCGACGGTCTTGATCTTCGACAGAGATCCGGGACACTCATCTACATATTCTTCTATGGATCCGGATACCTGTTCCCCATTCTCAAAAGTTCCCACTCGTATAGTCCGATCGATTACGAGTTTTGAGTCTTCTTCACGAGCCATCCAGGCATATTTGCTCTCTTCGGAGACTATATCAGACAGTATTTCCATACCCTTAACTAACTCCCCATTGGCAAAGGTTCCTTTCTTAGTCCGTAGCTGAGTCAGGGCATAGGGTTCTATCTTACGACCTTCAATGAGTATTCTCTTCTGGAAGGTGCCTTCTTCTGTTGTATATTTAGAAACTCTCTTGCCTTCGATGAGGTCTCCATCCTTGAAGGTTCCTTCCTCTGTGAAATACCCAATTCTCTTGCCGTGGATGAGTTGTCTGTTCTGGAAGGTACCTTCCTCTGTTTTATATTTAGAAATTCTCTTGCCTTCGATGAGTAGGTTGTCCTTGAAGACTCCTTCTTCCTGAGTTCCATCAGCAAGGGTACGCTTGCCAGGACCATCTTGAATTTTAATGAACCCAGGGGAAAACCCTATCCAATCCACCCAGTTCGGAGTGACAGAAACTCGGGATTCCAGTGAAGAAGACTCTCCATTAGCAAATCCAGGGGACACGGGAATACCGAAAAAAGATGGAATAGGAGGAATCCATGGGGGAACGCTAGACATTGTTTATTCTCTCATTATCAATAGATTTATAATAATTAATTATAACAAAAAATTAATTTTATTTAAATGGAAAATGGGGGTCTTCTTTTTAAAAAATGAGGGTTTTTTAATTAGAAAACCTAGAGATATAAAGATTTTTTTATTATAAGTCCTCTAGAGATAGAGAGGGTTTATGAGCAGACATGACAAATCCCGAAGAGAGCACCACATGCATAAGGTGACTCCGCATGCTAGCGCCCAAGGCGAGACTGTGGAAGAGAGCGAGAAAAAGCACACCTTGGAAAGGGGTCATGGAGCCAATTTGGATCAGCATCCTGAAAAGCACTTTGAAGCTCACCCCAAGGGACCACGAAAAAACCTCAAGCACAAGGGTAAGAAGCCTCATACCTCGAGTCATCATCATGAAACAGAAGAAGCTAGTGATGTACCTGGGGTGTTCCTTGAGGAACAACAATTTATTATGCCTCCACCTAAGTTGAATAGACCTTCTTCCTTCAGAAACCACTAAGTGACTGATAGGTGAGGAGATTCTATGTCTACCTCCAGTCCAGGGCCTTCAAAAGGAGTTAGCGATCCTAACGATCCGTTTTTTCAGGTGCTTGTGCAACAGGTTATCGATGGCACAGGTTGGTCAGCACAAACCATCCAGGAACAACAAGCAAGGATCAAAGGGCAGGCACTGCGTAACTATGCTGATTACCAGGATCTCGTTCACAATATGCTGAAGGACCTACCGATTGGAAGCGTTCAGGATGCACATTGTCTAGGCGCTAGACTCCGAGACTATTCTGTAAGGCATTCGGTGGATCCATCTGAGCTGTCGACTGGAGTACAGAGAGTCTTTACTAAACTTCATGAGCTAGAAGAAGAACCTGAGATCTATGTTAAAGGGGATCTGATACAGCCATTTAAGCAGTTTATCTCGAGGACAGTGAATGAGTATGGACAGGAGCTCGGCTCAATTCAAGAGGGTACAGCTCAGGCAGCAGTAATACTTAAACAAGGGGCAATTGCAGAAGCCAAGCAAAAGAAACTCGATGAGCGCGAAACCAATCCGGAAGCAAAGCAAGCTCATGAAGAGCGGTTACAAAAAGAGCAAGAGCTGCGTAGACTCCATGAACCCAACGTGATGAGTGAAACGGAGATGCTGAGGCAACGGCAAGCGCAATGGCAGGCTGAGGGCGTAGTTCCGACGTTATTTTCACATGAGGCCGTAATACAGGCACAAGGTCTCCTGAGAGCTCTTGCTCTTACGGAGGAACTTTCGGATCATCAGCGTGAGTATATAGAAGAACTTTCGGATCATCCGGAGGAGTCGTGGCCAATAATAGTCGAGTTACTGAATAGATATTTCAGTCTTCGCAGAGATGGGTACACTCTTACAGGAGTTTGGAATAGCCCTCACATTCAAGGGCAGTCTGTATATTTTGGCATAGAGCCTACGATTTTTGACCTTCTTCGGGTGGCTGAAACGGCTAGAGACAGAGGGCATGGGCCTCTCCAGATAGATATCTCCGACTGGTTGATGGCATCAGCAAGAGCCAACGTTTCTGTGAGTATGATTCCTAATCGTGATCTCAAGGAAGAAGCAGTTGTATTCATTCAAGCAGATGGTCTAGCTGAACTGCAACTGCCAGACAATATGGAACTACGGCAGTTATTAGAGCGGTATCCAAGGGTCAATGGACTCAGCGTAAAAGATGTGAGAGAGCTAGCAAGCATGAACAGAGAAGAAAGAGAATGGCTTTTGAATGCATGCAATAACCTCGGGGATGCTGGCTATTCTTTATATGACCTTCGAATCAGTCAGCCCACAGATTATAGTGGCGATATTACTTTACAACGTCTCATCGCAGTGGGAACTGTAGCTAGGGATATGGGACATACAGCTCTGCACATAGATGATAGGGACTGGAACCTGGCAGGGACGTGGAGTCAGGATGAGATCGTGGAACGCATTGGACTGGAAGCACGCCCCACGCTACCGGGAATAGCTCTCCGGTATGTAAGGGAACTCAAAGATATAGGGCCAGTGCGTGGTCGTGCTCTGCTAGACAGATATGACCGTCTTCAAGCTGACGGTTATAATCTGACTATACTTCGTGGCAGCATCCCTGAAGGAGTAGAGGCTGAGTATTGTAATTTGATCGATCTTATTGAGGTCGGTGAAATGGCTAGGGAAAGAGGGCATGGCCCTGGGCAAATCGATGCTTCTGATTGGAAAGCAGCCGCCAATAACCCATCTTCATCCTTTGAGTATCTATTGAAAGAGCAAGTACAACGGCTCGAAGGCTAAGTATCTTCTTTCTCAGGAGGTCTGGAGGATTTTATCCTCCAGCGAGGCATGGAGCAGCGCTCCAATATCTCTTTGGGAAGCTTATATTGCAAAAGGTCCCAGAATTCAGAGTAGTTAGATATACTCCCGCTTGTGTGGGGGAATGGTCCTACTATGTCTTTCGTCGAATTTGCTCCCAAAATCCTTTTGTGCTTCAAGCGATCCTACTGGCGTCATGATTTCATTCACGACCTTCAAGCAGGCGTTACTGTAGGCATCATCGCCTTGCCCCTGGCGTTAGCCTTCGGGATCGGCTCGGGAGTTACCCCAGAGCGAGGCCTCTGGACTGCGATTATCGCAGGGGGACTTATTGCCATTCTCGGTGGATCTCGAGGTCAGATCAGCGGACCTACAGGAGCCTTCACGGTCATCCTCTATGACATTGTCATTCGAGGAGGCTACTCCGCCTTGCTCTGTGCGGGATTCTACGCAGCCATACTCCTTCTGTTGATGGGGATCTTCCGTTTAGGACGGCTCATTGAGTACATTCCATTTCCTGTTGTCGCAGGCTTTACTGGTGGTATCGCTGTAACTATCGCCCTCGGGCAGATGCGGGATTTTCTAGGGATCTCCCTGCCTCTATGGCCTGCAGATGCCATAGAACGAATCTATCTGATTGGCTCTCATATTACGGAGTTCAGCGGGTCCTCGCTCTTCCTTGGAGTATTGACTCTCTCCAGCGCTGTCTTGATTCGATCTTGGATCCCAAGACTGCCATGGGGAATTGCCTCCATCATCATCGCTACCCTTATCAACCAATGGGGTGGCTTGCATGCAGAGACGATCTTCAGCCGATTCGGAACTCTTCCTGATCATTTTCCTCCTATTCAATGGCATGAGCTCTCAAAAGCCTTTGATTTTCAGACACTTCGTCATCTAATGCCAGACGCCATCACCATTGCTATTTTGGGTGCCTTGGAGTCCCTTTTATCAGCTGTTGTTGCAGATGGCATGATGGGAAGTCGGCATCGCCCCAATATGGAGCTGGTAGCACAAGGCCTGGGAAACATCGGTGGGCTCTTATTTGGTGGAATACCCGCCACTGGGGCTATTGCACGTACGGCTGCCAATATCAAATCGGGAGCACGAACGCCAATGGCTGGAGTGCTTCATGCCGGGACACTCTGGGTATTGATGGTATTTGGATCAGAGTATGCCTCCGCCATTCCATTGGCGGCGATGGCTGCAGTCCTCATGATGGTGGCTTGGAACATGTTTGAATGGCAGGCTGTGGGATCTCTTCTCAGGTCCCCTAAGACTGAAGTCCTCGTCTTTTCGGCAACGCTCTTACTCACGATTTTCTTCGACCTTACCGTGGCCATTGAAGTTGGCATGATTCTTGCGGCATTCCTGTTTATGCATAGGATGATCACTTTGTCACCCATCGTCCAGCGTTTGGATCGGGTCGTGGAAGGAGATGATGATCATAGCCTCTCTACTAAGGGTATGGAGGTTTACAGGATTCAGGGGCCTTTCTTCTTTGGGGTGGCCTTTCGATTGCTGGAAGTGCTGAAGCAGGTGGAGACTCTGCCGGAGACGATTGTCTTACAGCTCCAGCAGGTGCCCTTTATAGATTCCACCGGACTCACGACCTTGGAGAATTTCATTCGGACGGTACATCAAAAGAAGCGCAAAGTCATCCTGACCGGTGTTCAGCCTTCAGTGATGAAACAAATCGAGAAATTTGGACTCCATGTAGATGGATTTGAACTACCGGCTAAGCGTTAGACAAGGCCTTAGCTCAATCCTCTGACATTTTTTTACGACCATCAGTATGCTGCAAAAATAGATAAATAGAGCGGATTCCAAGTCGCACCATCGGGATAGGGGACGGATATGTTGGGAATTATTATTTGTGCTCTGAAACTTCATAGTCCTGAGCCGCTCGTGGAGACCCCAGTCCACTCCATTGAAACAACAGTCAGTGCAATACAATCCGTCTCATCAAAAGTAGCTCCTGCAATTCCTGAAGACATTGTTGTTCCTAGGCTTGTCGGCACAGAACCCATTCCAGCTGCTGCGATGATATCTCCGGTATGTACTGATTTGATTCAGCAGATTTCAGGATATGCTGCTGGTGTGCGTGCAAGCTATGGGATCGATGAGATCTTTATTTCGCAGACAGGGCTTATTGTACAAGCTAGGGGTTCTGGGAATGGGTTATGTACCGTCAACGACGATGGTACTTCATCATGCCCAGCGGGTAGTCTCGAAGGTCTTATTAATGACTGGTGTGTGAAGCGCTTCGGTTCTGATTGGAAAACGATGTACAGCATTGCTGGAAATGGAGCTCCCGTATTGAACCCTGTAGATCGATGGTTCCCATCCATAGGCACTGTCTCTTCTTGGTGTCCTTTTGGAGTAGAGGTCACTCAAGATCCTGCAACAGGAGCCGTACATATCGGTGGCCGAACAATCACAGCAGGTACTGGCGTACTTCAAGGATGTGATTCCTCTTTGAACCAGGAGCTTGCGAATTGCAAGGCAGCCTATTCCAAAGGAGGGACCTATTACTTAGCGCTACAATATGCCCAGTGCCTGGATGATGATTTTATGGACAATGTCAGTGCATGGAAACAAGCCGCAGATAAGGACGCTTTAGCTCTAGAAAAAGATCTTCTGGCTCATATCGATATGTGGGATTCAGCAAAGGGGGGAGGGGGAGCTCCTCCAGATAGCGTACTCAAAGACAATGATCTCCTTAAGTCATGGTTTCTCTTTTACTCACCTTTATCCTTAAAGGTAGGAAGTGATTCCTCTCTATCGATTAGTTGTCCTATCAAAAACTAAGAAGATGGCTTCAAGAATAGGTTTTCCCTTACATAGTTGTTAGGCTATTACCAGTGCATGCATGGACAATTAATATTTTCACAACCAGGTGGTTTTGAAGGATTTTTAACGGTGCACCAGGCTTCGTTCGTTACACAGCAGCATCCGTGGCAGAGGCCCCCAGACATGTAAGGTGCCGAGTTAATGCAGGCATCAATACCGGTGGACGAGGTTGTGGCTATCGGAACATTATTGAAGACGCTACATGCCTCATGCCGCTTTTTCCATACATCTGCAATCGTGCATTCCAATACAGCTTTTCCATTTTCAAAGGCAAACGCACAGGGCCAACGGCCTCCGGGCTGCGTATTCGCCCATTGTGACCAACCGGTGGTGTCATGAGGAAAGCAACCATTATCAAATCCTAAAGCCCAAACTTGCAACTGGTAAGACAGCCATGGTTGATGCTGGCAATAGTACATATAACATTGGGTTCCAGCAGTGATATTCAGATTGGGATCAAATTCGAAAGTGGGAAAGCCTTCATTATTTAAAGGGCCATCCTTAAAGGGAGTATTATCGTGAAAGTGCTTACTGAGAAAATCCTGGTGTTCACGCTTCAAATAGAGTTTGCAATCACTGCCAGGTGGCGGTAATTGACTCTGGACCGGAAAACTAAGTGACCCCCCATCCGAATGAGCATTGTTGGTGGGCAAGATGGCTATCAAGAATATATAGGTGAGAGAGATAATATTATATGTTCGAAATGCCATTATATAAGCCATTTCTAGTGCCAAAGCCAAAGTAGTAATATAGTGTTTAATTGAATATGATTAATAAGGCAAGTAGCGATATTCAATCTGCCAGACGGTATATGTTCATTCACCGCCCTGGGGGGTAATAATGAACAAAATAGGGGGTACGAGTTATGGGATGATGGGTCTAGAAAGGACTAAAAAACCCAAGTTGCGGGTTATTGGAAGCAGTGCATGTTTGATCCGAGGATAAAGGCGGCCACTTTGGTAAGAAATCCTTTAAGCGTAACGGCATGAATTTTTTTGGGTAGCAGCATGTTGATCCTGCTAAAAACCGTTTCAATAATCTTTCTTTTGACATTGATAAGGAATGCCTTAGGACCTGAATGCTGCCTCTTGTGAGAGTCCTTTCTTTGAGAAGCGAGATCAATATTAATGGCCTCCGTAAGAATGTCTTCGGCTTCATAGTCGGTATAGCCCTTATCCCCGTAGAGAGTAGACCCCTCTGGTAAATCGAGTTCAAATTCTTTGAAAGCCTTGGCATCATGCCAAGATCCAGGGGAAATAAAGATCTCGACAGGGATGCCTGAGCACGTCGTGATGACATGGACTTTTACCCCATAGAAATAGCTTCTCTTGCTGTGATTATATCCTCGATATTCTGGGTCTTGAACTAGATGGCACCGGCGAATACGGATGTTATGGCATATGGAAACGGGAAAGCTATCAACAACAAACTCTGTGTGGCTACGCTTAACGTATGTCCCTAGTATGTTCTGAAGATCAATGAAAAACTCCCATCCAAGAGCGTGAATCCTTCGATTTAGTCGACTTTTACTCAACATGTTAGGAATATATCCATATTCCTGGAGGTAGATGCGGGCGCGTTCCTGGTTGCCTTGAAAAAAGAAGGCTGCAACGATAACTGTCGTTATTACTTCGGCATTTGTCATAAGGACACGTTTGTCCTCTCTAATACCGAGAACCTTGAGAATCTCGTTTACGATGCAGTAGATGAGAATGATATCTCGATCCATTTTTCGCCCTCTCTAAGCAGCTGTGTTTCGTTTGCACAATCCACAGTGCTCTCATAGAGGGCTTTTTTTCATTATTCAGTTTTTAGCATGCTCTGAGCCCTATTGCTTCCAGCCATTTTCTCGAGGATAACTGGCAACTTGGGTTAAAAAGACTGAGGCCATCTTCTTGAAGATGATGGCCTCAGGATTAGGTTCAACAAAGATCTATTTTTCCTAGTGAGAACAGGTCGGTTCTGCTACTTCTGCATCGCCAACAAGTGCTTCAGAAAGAAGAGCAATTCCTGCAGCGCTCGAGGAGCAATTGAGGTAGGTGACTATACCTGCTACAGCATCCACGACACCTGCCTTGCGAAGATTTTCCACCTGGCCAGTTTTAGCATTAAAGCCAAATAGGGCCGATGATGAAGCGAGCACTTCTTGGAGAATGATGGAAGGATCACATGCGGAATTGCGGGCGATCTGTTTGACCGGAGCTTCACAGGCAGCGGCTACGAGCTTGACTCCGAGAGATTCATCTCCCTCGAGCTTGAGTTGATCTAAGTCGCGGCTTGCGCGTAGTAGGGCTGTGCCGCCTCCGACTACAATCCCAGACTTAAGAGCTGATCGAGTGCTATTGAGGCTGTCCTGAAACAACTGTTTACGATGTTTAAGGACAGGTTCTGTCATTGCGCCCACACGAATGATCGCAACACCTTCGCTGAGCTTGGCTTTGCGCTCTTGCAGCTTTTCACGATCATAGTTATTAGTGACCGTCTTTTCTTCCGCTTCGATTTGGGCAATACGAGCTTTAATGGCTTCAGGAGATCCAGAGCCGCCTACAATGGTGGTCTTGTCCTTTGTGATCACGACACGATCGGCACTTCCTAGCATCTCTAAGGAGGCATGACGCAAGCTGGTGCCCGTGTCCTCAGAAATGAGAGTAGCTCCAGTCAGAACGGCGAGGTCACCTAAGAGAGCCTTCTTGCGATCTCCAAAACCAGGCGCTTTCACAGCCGTGACTCTGAGTGCACCTCTCAATCGATTGACGACTAGAGTCGATAGCACATCGGCCTCCAGGTCATCAGCAATAATAAGCAGCTCAATGCCTTGCGCTGCCACCGTCTGAAGAAGAGGAAGCATCTCCTGAATGGAACTGATTTTCCCATCCACGAGTAGGAATGCGGGATTGGGCAACTCGCATTGCATGCTCTCGACATTTGTGCAGAAGTAGGGGCTTAAGTAGCCACGGTCAAATTGCATGCCTTCCACAAGTTCGATCGATGAATCCGTGGACTTTGCTTCTTCAATGGTGATCACACCTGAGTGACCTACTTTTTCGAAGGCTTCAGCAATCATGGAGCCAATTTCACGATCCCCAGAGGCGGAGACTGTGGCAATATCAAGAATGTCTTGAGGATCCTTTACAGGAATGGCCATCGCCTCAAGGTTATGGATCACCTTTTCAATGGCCTTATCCATCCCTCGTTTGAGAAGAATAGGGCTGGCTCCTGAAGCAATCAGTTTTACACCCTGATTTACAAGCTGAGAGAGCAAAAGGATCGATGTGGTCGTCCCATCGCCCGCTTGTTCGCGAACTCTGTTAGCCACTTCTTTAGCAATGGATACTCCCATATTTTCAAATTGATCTTTGAGTTCGACCTCTTTGACAATACTGCTGCCATCTTTCGTGATTGTGGGCTGCCAGGATTGATAACATACATTGCATCCTGTAGGGCCCAGCGTAACGACTACAACATTGGCTAGCTTCTCTATGCCATCACGAAGTTTAGCACGGGCCGATTCATCGAAAAGAATTTCACGAGGTTGCGTTGTCATCTAAAAAATCAACACGGTGGAAGTCCCCTTTTAAGAGGAGAGAACGCCGTGCTCCCTGGTAAACAGTTAAAAAGTGAAAGGTCTTCTTCTCAAATCTTGGTGGAAGCCATTTCTATAGCGCTCCACAAGCATGCGAATAGACCATTCGAAACAATAGAGCATATCGAGAGAGAGAGCTTCTACGCAAGCAATGGGTAGGGGAATTTTACAAAAAAAAGAAAAATCCGGCATTGGATCAATGCCGGATAAGAAAAAAATTAAACTACAGTGTAAGCAATACGAGCATCTCGACGGCCGCAATGACCATCGCTGCAACCTGCTACTGCATTGTCAGTATCGCTCTTCTTCTCTTCGTCGCAAGCCACTGAAGACTCATTAGCGTTCTTTTTGCCACGACGGCCACCACATGCAGCCAGTGCATCTTGGAGTTGTTCTTCATGGATAGCTGGAACAGAATACTCTCTGTTGGTTACTTCGTCATTTGCGGGCAATTGAGTGAGTGCGCAGCATCCTGCTAATATAGCGATTAATTCGAGACGCATATTATCTCCTTAAGTTAATAATTTGCTTATTCCAGTATATACTATCTCAATCTTTTAATGAAACTTCTTATTTCGAGAGGAGCATCATTGTTAACAGATGTATATATAATTTATTATTAAAACTATACACATTCATTATTAATTCAACTGCCATCCTCAAATTAAGTAGTTATCTCTACTTGTTTGAGTATACAACCCTCACCCTTCAAGGCAAAGAACGATATTTTTTTTATATGTTCTGGAACCCCTAAAGAAGCGTAGTTCTATGGGGATCTTAATGCACGGGCAAGGAGTTCCAATGCAAGGTTAAATAAAATAATTGATAATTCTGATGGAATCCCTAGAAGTAGGGAGGTCTGAGAAAAGGTGGCACCCAGATTCGAACTGGGGAGTGGAAGCTTTGCAGGCTTCTGCCTTACCACTTGGCTATGCCACCGATAGCGGTAAAGTCTAGAATTGAAGGCTCCTGAAGTCAAGGAATACTGGGAGTTGGTGCGAAATCATAACAGGCAATAGCCTGAAGAACGCGGTGAAGATTTTCTCTGTTAGGAGTGCTCATGGATCTATTGATTTCTGAGATATCAAATGTACTGGCTCTGCTTTCGCGCCCAATGGGAGCATTCATCACTAGCTTTGCGGCTGTTTGGATAGCTCTTCCATTCTATCGGAGATGGGTATTGAGCCATGCTTGGGTGCAGCCCATCCGGAGTCAAGAAGTCAAGGAGTTGAAAAATCTCCATTCCCAAAAAGCCAATACACCCACCATGGGAGGATTGCTGTTGGTGCTGGGCCTATGGGGAGCGGCTTTATGTTGGATGCCCGCTCTTTCTATCTCATTTTGGATGATGACTCTGGTTGTGTGGGGCCTTATGGCGATAGGAGCTTATGACGATTGGCTCAAGCTCACGAAAAGCAGCTTTCGCGGACTATCTGGAAAGAGACGCCTGATGATTCAATTTTTTCTGGGCATTACCTTCAGTCTCTTGCTCTTTGGTCCATCTATGGAATGGTTGGGTATTCCCTTGGGCAACCATGGTGATCGCCTCTGGGTTCCTTCCATGGGCCTGCTCCATTTAGGAGGCATTGCCCTTCCTCTATTCTTGGCAATATTTACCATTCCAGCTGCAGCTAATGCCGTGAATCTTACAGATGGTATGGATGGTCTTGCTTCAGGGCTCCTGGTCATTACCTTTGGATCCTTTCTGTTTGTAGCTACTTCAATGGCATTGCCTTTTGAATCACTGCCTGCCTCTCGTGAATGTGCCATATGGTGCGCAGCGGCTATGGGAAGTTGTCTGGCCTTTCTAAGACTCAACCGATATCCCGCAAAAATTTTCATGGGAGATACCGGTTCTCTACCGCTGGGAGGGCTCTTGGGGGGCTGTGCTATACTTTTGCGCGCCGAGCTTCTTTTGGGTTTGATAGGCATCATTTTTGTAGTCGAGACTCTCTCGGTCATGATTCAAGTTATCTCCTTTCAGACTCGAGGAAAGCGAATTTTTCGTTGCACGCCGATCCATCATCACTTTGAACTGGGAGGAGTCCAAGAGAAGTCTCTAATCTTAAGATTCTGGATGGTGGGGCTCGCAGCTTCATTAATCACATTAGGTTGCTTGCTCGTATAGGTGCTCCATGAGGTTAGTGATTGGATTCGGGACAACAGGACGTGCCCTATGCCAGCTTCTGCATTCTGAGGGCATTCCTTACTGTGTGTGGGATGATCGCCCTTTAGAGCAGTGGTCAGCAGGGAAAAGGCCCTTTGACCATTCATGGAATGGAATTCAGCAGTGCATTGTATCGCCTGGTATTCCCTCCACACATCCCTTGCTGCAAGAAGCTCGATGCAGAGGCATTCCTATTCAGGGAGAGATGGCCTTTGCTGTCAGTAGACTTGCTCCCGCTTGGAGCGCCGGTATCACGGGGACCAATGGAAAGACCACGACCACAGAGCTCGCCACCTGGATGCTCTCTTCGCAGAAATACTCTGTAGAATCTTTGGGTAATATCGGCATCCCATTATCGGAAAGGGTACTACATCCCTCCCAGGCTACACATCGCATTGTGGAGCTGAGTTCCTATCAGCTTGAAGATTTGGATCAGCCATGGCTTCATGCAGCCGCTTTTCTCAACCTCACTCCTGATCATCTCGACCGATATCCCTCCTTGGAGGAATACTTTTTGGCCAAGGCGCAAATTATAAAAAGCCTCTATCCCGGATCGTCCCTCTTAATTCATGAATCTCTCTCTTCGAGAATGAATGCACTGCTCTCCGAGAGCTTATCATCCATTAAGACTGTCACCTTTGGCTCCTCTTCTGTAGATTTATTTTGGGAGGGATGCCGGCTCATGTTTCAAGGCGTTGAGGTAGCCTCTATCCCTGCAAACTTTGAAGCTTTACTCCATGATCGCCTGAATGCCGCAGCCGCAGCATGGATAGCCCATGAAGCAGGACTCTCCTGGCAAGAAGCTATTGCAGGATGGCTTTCCTTCCAGAAGGGCCCTCATCGCTGTGAGAAGGTCGCTTGTATCCAGGGGGTGCAATATATCAATGATTCCAAAGGAACCAATCTCGACGCCGTCGTTCAAGCCGTTTTGAGCTACCCTCCAGGACAGATTCTCATTGCAGGAGGCAGGCACAAAGGGTCTTCCTACGAATTGTGGAAAGATATTGCAACAAGTCACCTGCGGATAGTGCTCACGATAGGGGAGGCAGCGCCGCTTATAGAATCTGATCTAAAGAACAGTGTCCCTGTCGAGCGATGTGACAGCCTGGAGCAGGCCGTGGATCGGGCTCATGAGATAGCGCGCCCCGGAGAGACCGTACTGCTCTCTCCAGGCTGCTCCAGCCTCGACCAATTCCAAAATTATGCCCATCGCGGAGAAGTATTTCGCAACTGTGTCTTGCAATTGAGAGCATTATCTGCAAACTTGTTGGAGGAGACCACCCATCAATAGTGAGGCGGCTATGCGGCGTCGTGATGCAGTATTAATTGCCATTCTTGTGAATGCTGGCCTGCTCGTATTTCTTTTTACTTTGGCTGTTACAGGACCTGAAGAGAATACTAGAGCCTTGACCATGCCTTCGCAAGGAGAATTGGTGGAGCTGGTTCCTGCTCCAAGTTCAGAAGCTTCCGTAGAAACACCCCTCATGCTTACCGGTCATGTAGCCACACCTCCATCTACAGAAGCCGTCTCTTTTGAAACGACTCCAGCCGCTGCTGTAGCTACTGTTTCTCCAGAGCCCTCCTCTGAAACATTGGCAGTGATTTCTACACCTCCTCTTCCCATGAAGACCTATACGGTCAAAAAGGGAGATGTGCTCGAGCGCATTGCAAAACAGCATGGCGTTACCGTTGCTAGCCTTATGAAGGCTAATCAGCTCAAGAGTTCATCCAGACTGTCGATCGGACAGGTGCTCAATATCCCTTCCAAAGAGTCGACCGTGGTTGCCGCTTCTGCCCATCAGGGCATTGAGTCTGGTAAGCAAAAGGCACAGCAAATCGCAGTGAAGCACTACACAGTGCAAAAAGGCGATAATGTGTGGGCCATTGCAACAAAACATAGCCTGAAGACGGAAGAGCTCCTTAAGCTGAACAAGCTCTCTCCAGAACAGGCCCGCCGCCTACAGCCTGGAGATCGCATACGTGTCCAATAGAGGACCGTTTCCTGGCATTTTTCTCCTGAGCCTTGCAGTCATCTTAGTAACTTGGGGACTGCTCACAGTCTTCAATACCTCTTCTGCGGAGATTATTGACCGTAGCGATACTCGCTCTATCTATGGAGTGTTGGCAAAGCAGGGGGCTTATGCCTTCCTAGGAGGGCTAGGAGCTCTATTTGCATGGCGATATGGCCCAGAGTGGTTTGAGAAAAACGCCCTTTGGATAGGCTGTGGAATTGTTTTTCTCCTCCTTGCCTGCTTCATCCCAGGAATATCCGCGCCCGCCAATGGCGCTGCACGATGGATACGTCTTGGCCCTGCCAGTTTCCAGCCTTCAGAGCTATTTAAAATCTTCATCCCAATATTCTTCCTCGCCGGGTGGCGGAAATATCCTAATCCGACCTTCCTGCAATTCCTAGCAGGCATGGGGATTCTCGCTCTTCCTATCGGGCTCATTCTTGCGGAACCCGATAATGGTACGGCTCTGCTCTGCACGGCTGAGGTCGTACTCCTTCTGTTTCTATCGAGGATGCCCATCAAATATTGGCTGATTCCCTTAACTGCAGTGCTCATCCTCGGGGTGGGAGTCGCATCCCGTATGCCCCATGTGCACAGACGAATAGAAATATTTTTACACCCAGAGCGCGATTTACAGGGAAAGGGACACCAGCCTTATCAGGCCAGAATTGCGGTAGGATCAGGGGGCCTGACCGGGCGCGGCTTGGGGAATAGTCTTCAAAAACTCGAATACCTGCCTGAGGCTCAAAACGACTATATTGCCGCCATTGTGGCCGAAGAAACGGGCTTCCTGGGCATTATCGTATTGCATGGCCTTTATGCAGCCTGGCTCCTCGTCGGTATTCGAATCGCTTTGATGCAAAAAAATAAATTTAATCAAACTTTGGTGCTTGCGCTGATCACTCTGATTGTGGCTCAAGCCCTTGTCAATTTAGCCGTGGTATGCGGCTTATTACCCAGTAAAGGGATTAATTTACCCCTATTTAGCCAAGGTGGCACGAGCCTGCTATGCTACCTATTCTGTACAGGCTGGATTCTCCATTTCGCCTTACCTTCGCGGAAAGAGCCGCTGCTCAATCCATCCATAAAATAAAAATTAATTTGTTATTGCGGGTAATTCAGTAGGATCATTGTTAGCTAATTTACAATTAATAAATATTACTAAACTATAATCAGAGGTATAATATAAACTAAAACAGGTATAAATAATGTCTATTATAGCATCTAGCCTATTAAGTTGGACTACAGGAAGGTTATTCGGGGCGCCTTATCATAAAGAACATGAACATGCTGTGGACAGGGACCACCCTACTTTTAAGGGTTCTTCACGTTCCGAACCCGATACCACCAAAACTGCAGTTGCAGTAGGTGGGGCTTTGGTTTGCGCAGCAGCCGGTGTTGCTCTTGCAAAACACGCGCCTGATGTAGCTAATAATCTTAACAATATCACTGAATGGAGCGCATTGGGAGTTCCTGTAATTCCTGCGGCATTGGCAGCATTTTCCTATTTTGGAGATAAGATCAATAATAGAAATGGAATTATAGGGGGCTGTATCAGTGCTCTCATGGGTAGCTGTTACATTTATTCCATGATGAATCCCACTTCCACCGCTAAGAGTTGGGACATAGGTCTTCCAAGCATGGGAACAGCATCTTCTCAAAATGGACCTCAGTTACTGAGTAATATTAAAAACATGTTTAATAAAAAAGTCTAATAGTTAAGATCGGTATAGTTAAATTAAACACTTTAAAACCACTACAGCTTTAATTAGATGTAGTGGTTTTTTTATTAAATATACATGATCAATTTAATTCATCTTAATGAACCGAAGCTACTATAGAAGTATAACTATGGTAGTGGGATTATGACAGGGATTTTATCAACAGCTATTTTGAGTGCTCCAGCGGTTCACGATTTAATTATGGATGATCCGATTGGGTCTGCAGACAGGAATTTAGTAGCGGGTACAGCCGCTACGGTTACAGGTATTGTAGTGGGAGTCGCTGCAAAGCTATTGGGATGTGGATGGTTTAGGTCCGGGATGTTCGCATTGGGTGGAGCTGCAGTTGCCTTTGCGCCAGTTGTCATTAGAAGCTTGAGAAGTGGAAATACCTCAGTGGATGAGATCGTGGATGAGGCCGGACAAAGTGCGCGGAAAAAAGTACGATCGGAAGCAAAGAAGATAGAGAGTAAGTCTAAGGAGATTCAAAGTCGTGCCGAGGATGCTCGAAAGCTGGCGGATGAGATTCATACTCTACCTAACGGCCAGGAAGAGGATGACGTTCCCACCAATCAGCAGTTAGGTAAACTCAAAAAGCTTAGGGAAAAGGTGGATCAAGCCATAGGCCGTGTTAATGACTCAGCAACTATGGCTCGAATTCCTCATGTTACTGTAGCTCCCTATCATCGTAATCTTCTAGAGGAGCAGGAAGATGAAAAGTCTTGTGTTCGCCGGGCATTAGAGTGGGAAGAGGCTTCAATGATTTCCAAGCTCGGAAGCATCATTTTTGAAGGTGGGAAGAGCTTTGTATACGGTATAGGAAATGTCAGATCTCACCTTGGGGACTTTTATGGTGAGAATAGAAAGCTCCTCCGAATCAAGAATTGGTTCGCCGATAGCTGGGACTATTACACGTCGACGGCTAAGAGATATACCCAAGATGCCCTTCTGCTAGAGCCGAAAACTGTACATACCTTGAAGGTATATGCTGCTGAATTGGAGCGGCAGACGCGACAGTTCGCGGCGAGCACTGCACTAGCTGCAAGAAGAGTTCATCGAATCGCTGAAGAAGGGCCCTCTATGGGAACTTCGCAGGCCATTCTCGCCGGCGCCGCTGGCGCTGCTAAGGTTCTAGGATACGCAGCGGTTACAGCCCTTGGATATTGGCTGGGATTGAAGGCAGAGCGTTTAAGCGATGCACTGAGTGGGTCAAGCCGTGCGCTTCTAGGTACTGCAGTGGTATTAGCAACATCCTCATCTCCGACTGCGATGAAGTTTATCTATCAAAAACTGTTGGGCGGGAACAATGAAGTAACAGCCAACCAAATTGCAGAGGTAGCACCTTATCTGTCATACCTGGCTGCGATGGTAGGGGGAATTGCTATGGCTCATGGAAAGGTGTCTCATAGCTGGGTATCCACGCACATTGCCAAGGTGGAAGGAGCTCCTGAAAAATTTCTCTTAGGGATTGAAGAGAAAGCTAAAGAGAAGATCAAAGTACTGAAAGCTCTTTTGAAATGATAGCGGGCGCCATTCTTTCGTAAGAATGACCTTTCCTCTATGCAAAAAAATCAGCTCTTTGAACCAACCTATGCCATTTCTAAATAGTCTCGAATCTTCTAGTTGAAAAAAACACGCTCAAAAGGCATTTCCAAGTGTGGAAATGCGGTGCATTTTCGATCCATGATGCTGCTACAACTCATTCTGTAATGGGTTGTTAAGTCCTTGATTGGCAGGAAAGTCTTTAGGAGTTAGCCTGAAGTTAGGGTCCTCATAAAATTGAGGGAGTCGTCGGCGGGTATCATCATTGCTATGCAGCCATCCAGGGATCGGGCACAAAGCGACCGGGCAAAACGAGTATTAATCGCAACAGGGGGTACGGGAGGACATCTCTTCCCGGCATTGGCTCTTGCGCATGATCTTCTCCAAGATCTGCCAGGGATTCAGATTTGCCTGGCTGGAGGAGGTCTTGAAGATAGCCCATTTCTTGAGTTAGAACCGCAAGGCGGATGGTCTGTAGTTCCGATTACAGCACCAAAGCCCAATCTTTGGCAACCTTGGAGCGTATGTGGAAAAATGCTTCGAGGCGTGCGAGAAAGTTACGAACTCCTTGAAGAATTTAACCCTGATCTCCTCGTAGGCTTTGGGAGTTTCCATACATTTCCCCTGTTAATGGCAGCTCGTCAGACCGCTACTCCCTATATGCTTCATGAAGGAAATGCCATTCCTGGGCGTGTCAACAGGATGTTTGCTAAAGGCGCTGAGTGTACGGCAGTCCATTTTTCAGAGGCTTCTCAGCGGTTGAAAGGGGAGACTCGAGTGGTGGCAATGCCTCTGCGCTCCGTATTTTCTCATTCCAAAATTCCTCAGAGTCTCGCTAGGCAGGAATTGGGCCTGGATCCCGAAAAGTTCACGATTCTTGTCATCGGAGGATCTCAGGGAGCCAAAGCCCTGAATGAGATATTATTGGGAGCAGCACCCGCTCTATTGAGTACGGGAGAATGCCAGGTTATCCATCTTGTAGGTCCACGCCGCCAAAGCGATGCAGAAAAGCTGATTGAGGCATATGGCCAGGCAAAAATCCAAGCTGTAGTCAAGACATTCGAACCTCGCATGGATCTAGTCTGGAATGCTTCTGATCTTACCATCGCACGATCTGGAGCCTCCTGCTTGGCTGAGCAGCTCGCTGTGGGGGTGCCTGGCATCTTAGTGCCTTTCCCTGGAGCTACTGACAATCATCAACACCACAATGCCTCTACCTTTGCTCGAGAGAGCGGAGGGGCGATTGTGGCGCCTCAGCACTTGCTAACTCCTCAATATCTCGTTAAATTCATTCGCCTCTTACGCAGCGATGGCGGACAACGCCTGCAAGCTATGAAACAGGCTATGAGCTGTTACCGAGCTTGCAATGCCCTCCAGCGATTATCAGGGCTGGTTCATCATATGGCAGGATGGTCCTCTTGACCCACTTTGTTGGAATAGGCGGCATTGGGATGAGCGCACTCGCCCATGCCCTGCTAGACCAAGGAACTCCTGTAACAGGAAGCGATCTTGGTGATAGCGAAGTGATCCATCAGCTCAAGCAGCGAGGCGCTCTCATTCATCATGAGCATTCTCGAAAATGGATCTCATCTCAGACAACGCGGATTGTCGTAAGCTCTGCCATACGGCCCAATAATCCCGAAGTTTTGGCAGCGCAGGAATTGGGAATACCGATTTTGCATCGAAGCGATTTGCTGAGAGAACTTCTCCAAGAGCGTGCAGCTCTACTAGTTGCAGGAACTCATGGGAAGACCACTACAACGGCGATGTTAGCCTGGGTGCTCTATTATGCAGGCTGGGACCCCGGTTTTGCGATCGGCGGCTTGTGGCAAAAGATCTCTATGCCCCATGGACGACAGGGCAAAGGCCTCTACTTTGTCGCTGAAGCTGATGAATCCGATGGGACCTTCCTGCGGTATCCCGCTCGTGCTGCCATCCTCACTAACTGCGGCCGCGATCACCTCGACCATTTCGGCACTCTGGAGAACCTCCGCGATACCTTTAAAAAGTTTGCCGCAGGTGTTCCTAGCGATGGACTTCTATGGTGTCGAGATGATGCTGCTCTCACCACCTTCAATTTACCAGGACAGAGCTATGGGCAGCACCTCGATGCAGACTGGCGCCTTGTCGAATGCCATACTGTAGGATGGAAGGTCTATTTTTCTGTGGCCTGCCATGCTAAGGGAATTTACATCGATGGGATTGAAATCCCTCTGCCTGGCCTCCACGTAGCCTTGAATGCTACGGCAGTGATTGCCATGGCCCATCGACTGGGAATTCCTACATATCTCATCAAAGAGGCGCTAGCCTCTTTCCCTGGCGTAGGTCGCCGTTGTCATATTCTCTGCCATGATCCCGTTACCGTCATCCATGATTACGCACACCACCCTACGGAAATCCAAACGACGTTGCGGGCTTTGAGAAATGCTTTTGACCGCTCCCGACGACTTATGGTGGTCTTCCAGCCCCATCGCTATAGTCGCACTAAAGACCTTCTAGATGCATTTCCAACGGCTTTTCAAGATAGCGATAGCCTCATTACGACAGACATTTATGGAGCTTTTGAAGAGCCTATTTCAGGCTATGATGGAGCCTCTTTTGCAGCGAAAATCGAAGCACACTATGCTGGGAAATCGGCTTTTGTAACCCGTAAAGACCTTTTAGCGACCTTAGAGAGATGGGTGCATCCCTCCGATGTCGTGGTCTTGATGGGAGCCGGGGATATCGAGGAAATTGCCGCTCATGTCGCTCGGGCCGTTCAATCCCAAACTGTCTCATAGGATATCTCTCGCAAAGGCTATTCGCCTCTGGGTGATCTCTGTGGGAATCACTCTGTCGATTGGGCTCGTAGGACTCATGCTATGGAGAGAGTGGGAGCAGCAGCGCTGCCATCAAGATCACTTCCAACTCCACAGAATTCTACAAACAGGACCTGAAGTTGAAGCTCTGCGCACTCAGCACCTTGCCGAAATCTGCGGCCTCTCAGAAAACCGCCCTGTGAACCTCTATGGAGTCTCACTGAAATACCTCCAACAGAGACTTATCGAAACTCCATGGATACAGGAAGCCACGCTGCGAAGACGTCCTCCCGATACTTTGGAGATCATCTACACCTTACGGCAGCCTATCGCTATCCTCGCAGATCTCGACAATGCTCTCATCGATCGCCAGGGGGCGATCATTCCCTACCAGCCCTTCTTGCGCGCACGCAAACTGCCTTATCTCTGGGTAGGTCTCTCAAAATCTGCAATGAGTCCATGGGGGAAAAAGATCTGGGGAACTACCCTCCAGGGAATGCCCCTGGAAATATGGGATGCTATCATCAAGCATCCCGTTTGGAGTGAATGCTCCCTCCTAGGAGTGGACGCATCAAAGATCAGCTCCCCAGACTATGGACGGCGAGAAATAATCCTCGAAGTCCAGCTCAACTCTCCGCAGAAAAGTCGCAGCTTTTGGATTCGCCTCCCTACCCATGAAATCGAAGAGAGGCTCAGCCAGCTGCAGGAGATCCTTCCACAGCTCCGAGAACATTGGGATCCCCACTGGGTCGACCTGAGGATCCCTAATCAGGCCATTATCATGCCTAAAGTTGTGGCAGCGAAAGTCCTTTGAGCATCGTAGCTCCGCTCCGAACCACGCTGGAGGATTTCATCCTCCAGACCTCCATGGATAGCAGAAAAAACGTGTGGGATGACTGAAGGGTATCACCCTTCAGCGGGGTATGGGGCAGAGCCCCAATAAGATAGTCCTCAGAAAGTGCCATTCCGGCTAGTGTAATGGAAATTGAGCGCTGGAGGAATTCTCTAGCCCTTTTCAGATGGGAAGACTCCCCATGCATGAGTGCCACCCCTATATGCGTATTTCATGTGCTCCTGCATCATGGATTCACGCTCCAGAAGTTGAGGTCTTGAAAGAAGGTGAGGGACGTCCCTACATCTTCCTCCATGGATGGAATTCCAATGGCCAGGTGTGGAATCCCCTGCGCCAGCAACTTAAAGGCAGTACTCATTACTGGATGGACCTACCAGGGTTTGGTAAGAGTGCGATTCCAGGAGTTCCCTGGGGATCTCTAGAATACGCCCAATGGCTACATCACCTCATCTCGCAATTGAATCTTACCGAGCCTCCCATCCTAGTAGGACATAGTAATGGAGGACGGATTGCCCTCAGATATGCCTCGCTGTGGCCGAATTCACTAGGAGGGCTTGTCCTTCTCGCCAGCGCAGGTATTCGAGGGCGTATGCCCCTATGGAAGAGGGTCGTTATTCCTCCCTGCCGTTCTATAGGCCGCCTGCTGAGAGATTGGCTGCCCGCCCCTGTAGGAGGTCAGATTCATCAGGCCATTGTGCGTAAAATTGCCTCCCACGACTACCTCAACTCCGGTGGAATGCGGCCTACCTTGGTCCGGCTTGTACAGGAGGACTTTAGCTCCATTGCTCCTACAATCAAGGTGCCGACGCTGATGGTCTGGGGAACGGAGGATCGTGAGACCCCTTTATGGATGGGAAGGACCTATCAACGATTAATGCCCCACGCTAAACTCATTGAATTGCCTCATTTCGATCATGGGTCGCTTCTTCGTGAGGGGCGTTTCCAGGTTGCCCATCATATTCACTCATTTGTAAGAACTAGCCTTCAAGAATCTTGCCGAGTTTCTCCATGATCTTTTCATTCCTTCTCATTGCTATCGGCTTGTGGAGTAGCTACAAGATCTTTTTCCGATTCCTTCAGTTTTTTCAGCAGGACGAATACAACTCTTCGCGATTTCTTCCATGGTGGTGGAGGAGTCGTAGCTTTGAGCGCACTCTATCTCTTTCTGCTCTAGTTGCCGGCATGGGTGCAGTCATTTTGAACATGGCGGCTCCAGAGTGGGTGGATGCATGGCTTTTGGTGGCAGGAGGAGTGGTTCTAGTTCAGGGGCTTCTGCTGAAATTTCCCCCTTCGAAAAAGCCCCTTCGCTGCACGGCACGGTTGCAGAGAGTTTTAGCCGTAGCGGTCTTTATCCAGGCAGCAGTGCTTTTTGGCGGAGCTGCACTGACTGAGTCGATGCGAGAGCTATGGCCATGGGTGCTGTTGCTCCATCTTCAGGTGATTCCTCTAACGATCGTTTTGGCGAATCTCTTTTTAATGCCTTTAGAGCAGACGATTCAATCTTATTATCTTCATCAGGCTCACAATCGACTTCAGGAGCTTCAACCTAAGATTGTGGCCATTACAGGATCCTATGGGAAGACCTCTACGAAACATCTGATACAACAGGTGTTATCAGTGCACCATCCGGTATGCATGACTCCGGGTAGCGTGAACACCCTGATGGGAATATGCCGAGTGATTCGCTGCGAGTTAAGGGCTTTCCACAAATTCCTGTTGGCAGAGATGGGAGCTTACACAAGGGGATCCATTCGAAAGCTTTGCGGACTCTGTCCACCCGATGTAGCGGTTGTTACGGGAGTGGGGATCGCACATCTTGAGAGATTCGGATCTGTTGAGGATGTCATTGCCGCGAAAAGCGAGCTGCCTCAAGCTCTCTCTGCAGATGGATGGTTTATCTATAATGCCGATGATCCAGCATGCCGAAAGATGGCTCAGGAGGTCTCCTGCCATAAGATGAGCTATGGTCGGCACACCGACCATGGAGTTCCAGACCTGTGGGTGCTATCCGCAATGCCGACGACTCAAGGCACTTCCCTCAAGATTGAATATCAGGGGAGAGCAATGTCCATGATCCTCCCGATCCATGGTATGCATCAGGTTTATAATACAGCGGCTGCTCTGGCAGTGGGTATTACCCAGAATGTCTCATTGGCGGAGGGGATGGCCTCCCTATCACAGGTCACTCCGATTCCTCATCGCTGCGTGGTGCGTGTGGTGGATGGAATTTCTTGGATTGATGATTGCTATAACTCTAATCCTGTAGGATTTCGAAATGCACTTGAAGTATTGCGTACATTGCCTGGACAGCGCTCCTTCCTGGTGACACCGGGTATGGTGGAACTAGGCCCTCGTTTTGATGAGGAACATCAGGCTTTGGTCACAGAAATTATGAGTTCTGTCGATACGGTCTGCCTGGTGGCGCCTCATCGTCTCACCGCCTTACGAAAAGCTCTAGAAACGGCCGGATTTCCTCCGGAACGCATTCATGGCTTCACCCACTTTTCACAAGCGCGAGATTGGCTCACTGGACAATTAAGGGCAGGAGATAAAATCCTGCTTGAAAATGATCTGCCTGATCTCTATGAACAATCTTCTGCCTTCTCCCAATAGGAGGAAAAACCTATGTCCAAGAAGCTATCCGTCGCCGTACTGCTAGGAGGCCCTAGCCTCGAGCATGAGATCAGCGTGATCACGGGATATCAGATCATAGAGGCTCTCGACAGCACCCGATTTACACCGCTGCCTGTTTATATTGACCTCGAAGGCCGATGGTGGGTTGGGGAAGCTCTTGCAAAGCAGCCCAAGGTATTGCCTGGACCTAAGATGAAAGAACGACTGACAGAGGTCTATCTAGGCCCAGATCGTCAATTGATCCCTGTCGCAAAGAAGTGGTGGCATCGCACTTCTTCTTATCCCATCGATGTGGCGATTCCCGCCCTTCATGGTCAGTACGGAGAAGATGGGCGCCTTCAAGGAATGCTGGAGAGCTTTCAAATGCCCTATGTAGGCCCCGGAGTCTTTTCCGGTGCTCTGGCTATGGACAAGCTAGGCGCGAAGCATTTCGCTCGCTCTTTAGGCATTCCGGTGCTTCCTGAATACTCCGTGACTCGGGTGATGTGGCACCCTATGGTCTATGACACCATGGTCGATAAGATCTTGGAGTTTTCCCCATTCCCTCTGATCGTCAAGCCCCGTCACCTTGGGTCGAGCCTGGGCGTCAGCGCTGCGCGTTGCAAAGATGAGCTGCTCTTCTCTGTTTCAGGAGCTCTTGTTCTAGATCATGAGGTGCTCATAGAGCCTCTTGTAGAACCTTTGATCGAGTACAACCTTGCCGTTCTTGAAGGAGAACCTTGTCGATTTTCTGCCATTGAGCAGCCTTTAAGAGAAGGTGAAGTGCTCAGCTTTGAGCAGAAGTACATGCAGGGAGGAGGTGCTAAGAAGACAGGCAATTCCCAGCAGGGAATGGCCTTAGCATTCAGAAAGATTAATCCTCCCGACATGCCTCCAGAGGCGCGACGGAATATCCGTGAATGGTCCAAGAGCTATTTTGAAGCCTCTCACTTATCAGGTGGAGCACGATTCGATTACCTGTTCGATTGCAAGAAGCAGCAGCTCTACTTCAATGAAGTGAACCCTATTCCCGGAAGTATGGCATTCTTCTTATGGGAATTTGCGGAACAACCACTGAACTTTACAGAACTGCTCTCTTACTTAGTTGAGAGAGCAGTAGACCCTCAGAGACGACGTCTTCCGATGCTACCACCCTTGCCTGCAAGAGTGTTTGAGCGCGAAGTATAGTCTGGACGAGACAAATCCTGAGTGTCTAAATACCTAGGAGGCCTGGAGGATGAAATCCTCCGGCTGAGGTGCGGAGCGGAGCTCCGCAAAACAAACAATGATCTTTTTTTGGAGCTGCTATGGCTAAATTGTACTTTCGTTATGGAGCCATGGGCAGCTCTAAGACTCTTAACCTGCTTGCAGTTGCCCATACTTACCGACAGCAAGGCAAGGAAGTGCTCCTTCTCAAGCCCTCCTTGGATCTGCGGTTCGGAGCTTCAAGCATCCGTTCTCGCGCAGGCTTGGAAAAGACCGCGGATGTTCTCCTCGATGCAGACTCCGATGTCACCAAGCTGAACTTTGAGGGGATCTCCTGCCTACTCGTCGATGAAGCTCAATTCCTCTTGCCCTCTCAGGTAGAACAACTCCGTCGTGTCACTCTAGACAACGATCTTCCCGTCATCTGCTATGGATTGCGTACCGATTTCCGCAGCCGACTATTTCCCGGATCACAGAGGCTCATGGAGCTCGCTGACTCGATTGAAGAGATCAAAATGACCTGTACCTACTGTCAGAAGAAGGCGACCTTCAATCCACGATTTGTGAATGGAAAGGCTACATTGGAAGGCGCTGTAGTGGAAGTAGGTGCCGAGGAGAAATACCTGGCCGTGTGTGCACGTTGTTTCGCAGAGTTGATAGGCGCTGATGTTGATCCATCACTCTGGTCAGTGGCCGTGCAAGCTGAGCCAGCAGTTCGCTAAGAGGATCTTAGGAATAGCACGCCGTGAGTATCTGCCAAATCAGATAAAACATATAAAAATTATTTGTGCCTAAAAGTCTTGAACCTCAATGGTTTATGGTTGTTAGTTTGATTTATTCTGCTCAAAACGAGCATTTGTCGATTTTGAGCAGGATAAGTTGACTTGATTCTTTTTCCCTTGTATCATGGGGGTATGAAAAATTTTGTTGGAAGAGATTACGAGTTACAAAGACTAAAGGATCTATCCAAGTTAGGTCGAGCCTGTTTAGTAGTTATCAAAGGTCGTCGTCGGATAGGGAAAAGTCGCCTTGCTGAGGAGTTCGGAAAGGGTAAGACCTTCTTGTCTCTCAGTGGGCTACCTCCTGTTAAGGGAGTAACGGCACAAGATCAGCGAGATGCGTTTTCAGGCCAATTGGCAACTTTGTTCCAGCTCCCTCCTCAAACTTTTTCAGATTGGAGCGATGCCTTTGCGTATTTATCTAAACATCTCACAGAAAGACCTACCGTCATTCTTTTTGATGAAATTTCTTGGATGGGTTCGAAGGATCCAACGTTCATTCCTAAGATGAAGGTTTGGTGGGATCTTGCATTGCAGAATCATCCATCAGTAATTCTGATTTTATGCGGTTCCATTTCGACATGGATTGATAAGAATATCATCAATAGCACTGCGTTTTTTGGGCGGGTATCTCTCTATCTGGAGCTGATGGAATTATCTATTCCTGACAGCAGGAAGTTCCTAGCTCTCCAGGGATTTACGGGATCGGATCTCGATTTGTTTAAGAT
>Ga0364914_10035_pt1 | contig 62745 bp, 63 predicted proteins | sample ExccelJu500001D3_3_FD_206954 | JGI IMG/M metagenome (GOLD analysis project Ga0364914, IMG submission 206954) | Enriched cells from Trout Bog Lake Hypolimnion, Wisconsin, USA - BchlTB.June25.5000.01.D3 | ecosystem: Environmental > Aquatic > Freshwater > Lake > Hypolimnion/Profundal zone | place... | reverse complement strand
TTTACCTGTACCAGTTTGCGCGCCTGCCATTAAATCAGCCCCAGCCAGCGCAACAGGAATGGCTTGCGCTTGAATTGGCGTGGGGGTGGTATAACCAGAATCAGTCAACGCCTTAAGAAGTTCTGGCGCTAATCCTAAGTCTTTAAAACCTAAGGGGCTGCTGCTGTCTAAATTTACTGTTTCTGTCATTTGTTGGGTACTGTTCAATGTTTTAATTATGCAAAGCTACGTGGACGACGTGGCGCACCGCTACCAGCATTGCTATTACCGAAGCTACGTGAATCACTACGTGCCGGACGATTGCCTTCAGGTCTTGCGCTATCACGACGCGCAGGCGCTGCAGAACGATTGTCACCACGTGGTGCTTCAGTGCGGCTTTCATAACGTGCACCTAACACACGGTTGCCATCACCACGATTTGCATCTGGGCGGCTACCACGGTTGTCACCACGGCTGTCGCCGCGGCTATCACTACGCGGGGCGCTAGCGCCATCACGTGGATAAGGTTTTTTGCCAAAAGCAATACTGTCTCCAAAGCTACGGTTCGGTGCTGGTGCACCTGAACGATCACCGCTTGGACGATCGCTACGGCCACGGTCTGCACCACGGTCATTACGGTCACCAAAGCTACGTGGACGGTCGCCAGAAGGTCTTTCTGAGCGGTTAGCATCAGATCTGCCAGCGTAACCGCCTGCATTGCCATTTGACTCGCGTGGCGCTGAATCGCGATTACCACGACTGTCAGCACTGTCACGACTAAAGCTAGGACGCTCAGTACGTGGACCACGGTCATTAAAACCACCACGGTCATCACGTGGTTTAAAGCCACCACGACCACCTGGTTTGTGAGCATCACGGCGAATATCACCACGATCACCACGGCCATTACCTGGACCATCCATTTTCATTGCACGTTTTGGCTCAAAGCCTTCAACGGTAGTTGGATCCATGCGGTTGCCAGTGAACTGCTCAATTTTACGTAAAATATGACGATCCATATTTGATGCAAAAGAGACTGCAATACCAGTGTTTCCAGCACGGCCAGTACGGCCGATACGATGCACATAATCTTCAGCAAATTTTGGAAGATCATAATTGATTACATGGCTAATACCTTGAATATCAATACCACGCGCAGCAACATCAGTTGCTACAAGCACCTTCACTTCACCTTGGCGTAATTTAGTCAATGTGCGGTTACGTGCACCTTGTGTCATGTCACCATGTAAGGCTGCCGTCTTGTGACCAGCGGCATATAAATCTTCAGCTAACACATCAGCATGACGCTTAGTACTTGTAAAGATAATGACTTGGTTGACTTCAGGAGCAATCAGTAGATGCTCAAGCAGTTTGTTTTTATGCGTCATGTCATCAACATAGTGCAAACGTTGCTCAATGTTAGCGTGTTTTTCTTTTTGGCCCGCAACTTGAATTGTTTTTGGATTTTTAAGAATTTGTTTTGCTATACGTGCAATGTCTCCATCTAAGGTAGCTGAAAACAATAGTGTTTGGCGTTCAGCAGTCAATTGGCTACAGATGCGCTCAACATCAGGCAAGAAGCCCATGTCTAGCATACGATCAGCTTCATCTAAGATGAGCATTTGCAAGCGTGATAAATCGATACGGCCACGTTCCATATGATCCAATAAGCGGCCTGGTGTAGCTACTAAAATATCAAGTGGTTGTGATAGTAATTTGTTTTGTAATGGGTAAGGCATGCCGCCCACGATACTGACAGTACGTGCACGGATAAATTTACCATACTTACGCGCAGCTTCGTTGACTTGTGTTGCAAGTTCACGTGTTGGTACTAATACCAAGATACGTGGACCGCGACTTTTTAATTCATGCGGTGTAGCTAATAGGTTTAGCGCTGGCAACATGAATGCTGCAGTTTTACCAGTACCAGTTTGAGCAGAAGCCATTAAGTCATGACCAGCGGTCACAACAGGAATAGCCTGCGCCTGAATAGCGGTAGGAGTTGTATAGCCTGATTCTTCGATAGCACGAAGTAATTCAGTAGCAAGGTTTAATGATTCAAAAGACAAGATAGTCCCTTTCAATAAAAACAAAAAGGGCGCCAAGTAAAAACGGCCATATCATTTGAAACCAAGCAATTAGTTAAGCTTAGGTTCAAGGGCAATATAAACGCAGAGAATATTTGTATGGGACTTAATTAAGTCGCTGGACCGAGTAACCGACCGCAGTGTTTATTACTGTAAAAGTAAACTTAATGTAAACCAACTCATATAATCTTTACCAGCGCACGGGCACAGCCGCTAACCAGTAAAAATCAAAAGTTCGATTTCTTGATAGTTGCTTCAAAATTTCACGAGCAACAGAAGGGTCAGGGCAATGATTCAAGCATTACAAATAAAACCTGTAATGCGAATGAAGTGCGCAGTATATCCATTTAAAACATAATGTCAAATTAATAATTCAATCATCAAAATTAAATAGGCGCTATCTGTGTTAAAATCCGGGCCTTTCAATGATATGGCAGCAACAACATGTTACGCAATTTAAGAAATGTCGCAATTATTGCCCACGTTGACCATGGTAAAACGACCATGGTGGACAAGCTTCTTCAGCAAGCCGGTACTTTCGCTTCTCACCACGCAGTGGTTGAGCGCGTGATGGACTCCAATGACTTGGAAAGAGAACGCGGCATTACTATTTTAGCTAAGAATACAGCGGTAGTTTACGAAGGTACTCACATTAATATTGTGGATACGCCCGGCCATGCCGACTTTGGTGGTGAAGTAGAGCGTGTATTAGGTATGGTTGATGGTGTTGTGTTGTTAGTAGATGCGGTTGAAGGCCCTATGCCACAAACGCGATTCGTTACTAAGAAAGCGCTCGCTTTAGGTTTAAAACCTATCGTGGTCATTAATAAGGTAGATCGTCCAGGTGCTCGTACTGACTGGGTGATTAACCAAACTTTTGATTTGTTCGCCAACTTAGGTGCAACTGATGATCAATTAGACTTCCCTATTGTGTATGCTTCAGCAATCAATGGTTACGCAATGCTTGATATGAAAACACCTTCAGACAACATGCGTGCGCTGTTTGATACAATTTTGAGTCATGTGGCTCCACCTGCAGGTGATAGCAATGCACCATTGCAGTTACAAATTTCAGCTTTAGATTATTCTACATACACTGGTCGCCTCGGCGTTGGTCGTATCACTAATGGCCGTATTAAACCTGGTCAATCTGTGACAGTGATGAATGAAAGCAAACAAATTGCGATGGGTAAGATCAACCAAGTGTTAGGTTTCCGTGGATTAGAGCGTGTGCCAGTTGAAGAGGCTGAAGCAGGCGATATCGTGATTATTTCAGGTTTAGATGATATTGGTATTGGCTTCACTATTTGTGATCGCGATACACCAGTAGGCTTGCCGCATTTAGGGGTAGATGAGCCGACGTTAACCATGGACTTTATGGTAAATACTTCACCTTTAGCGGGCACAGAAGGTAAGTTTGTAACTTCACGCCAAATTCGTGATCGTTTAACAAAAGAATTGTTAACTAACGTAGCCTTACGTGTTGATGAAACGGAAGATGCAGATGTATTCCGTGTTTCAGGTCGTGGGGAGTTGCATTTAACAATCTTGCTAGAAACGATGCGTCGTGAAGGCTTTGAGATGGCGGTTGGTAAGCCAAAAGTCGTGTTCCGTGAAATTGATGGTCAGAAATGCGAGCCATATGAAATTCTCACGGTCGATCTAGAGGATGAGCACCAAGGTGCTGCCATGGAAGAATTAGGTCGTCGTCGTGGTGAAATGCAAAATATGGAATCTGATGGTAACGGCCGTACACGTTTGGAATATAAGATTCCAGCTCGTGGTTTGATCGGTTTCCAAGGTGAATTCTTAACGATGACGCGTGGTACTGGCTTAATGGGTCACGTGTTTGATGAGTACGCTCCAGTGAAAGCTGATATGCCAGGCCGTCGTAATGGCGTGTTGATTTCAGCGGAACAAGGTGAGGCTGTTGCTTACGCGCTATGGAAACTACAAGATCGCGGTAAAATGTTCTCAGTACCTGGCGATAAGTTGTACGAGGGTATGGTGATTGGTATACACAGCCGTGATAATGATTTGGTGGTTAACCCTATTAAAGGTAAGCAACTTACTAACGTGCGTTCATCAGGTACCGATGAAGCCGTTCGTTTGATTACTCCAGTTGCATTGTCGTTAGAATCTGCAGTTGAGTTTATTGATGATGATGAGTTAGTAGAACTTACACCGAAATCAATTCGTATCCGTAAACGTTATTTATCAGAAAATGAGCGTAAACGTTCAGGTAAGAAAGATTAAATAACATTTGTAGTTAATTTCAAAAAACCCAACTTAGCGTTGGGTTTTTTTGTATGTTACTGATGGAAATTCTCAAAATGCCACATTTCAAAAGAAATCCTTCTTTCAGCTTAGCCCTTGAATGGGGGGGGATATTAAGAACTTGAGATTATTGCTCGCCCGCGTTTATAGCATCTTCGTTCATTTTACGCTTGAAGTAATTAAAAAACCAAACGCACATACCTAAAATAAAAACAATGACGGCTAAGCTGGTGAAGCCGTAGTCAGTTGAGAGTAGGTTGGTAAGCAATTTCATGTTGAAAGTCCTTATGCTAATAGTGTTAAATCTACATAATTGCAGATTCACCTACTAATATGAGCTATACATGTCATCTCTGTATTGACCTATATCAAGCGCTAAGCTTAATTGAAAAAAAGGCGTACACTATTTGTGCACGCCTTTTCATTGCCGCGAGTTAATTAAAGTTACTCAACACCTTGACTGGTTAAGTAATCTTCGTAATTACCCGTAAAGTCGATAATTTTATCAGCCTTTATTTCAATAATACGGGTGGCAATGGAGCTCACAAATTCACGGTCATGGCTTACAAAGAACAGCGTGCCTTTGTATTTATCTAACGCAGTATTCAGCGCTTCAATAGATTCCATGTCCATATGATTGGTCGGTTCATCCATCAGCATGACGTTGGTGCGTGCTAGCATCATTTTGCCGTAGAGCATGCGACCCTTTTCACCGCCAGATAATACTTTGACTGATTTTTTAGTATCGTCACCACCAAACAATAAACGGCCTAGCATACTGCGAACTACTTGGTCATCATCGCCTGGTTGACGGTAATGTGACATCCATTCAAATAGTTCTTCACCTTGATCAAACTCGTATTCGTGATCTTGTGCAAAATAGCCGATATTAGCTTTCTCGGCCCATTTTACTTCCCCATGTTTAGGTTGTAAGTCACCAGCTAAACAACGAAGGAAAGTGGTTTTGCCGATACCATTTTCACCAATGATGGCCACCTTTTCGCCAGCCTCAAACATCATGTCGATATCATTAAACAAAATGTGATCAAAACCATGACTGAGTTTTTTTAACTCAACTGCATTGCGATAAAGCTTATCACGCTCATCATATTCAAATCGTATAAAGGGATATTGACGGGAAGATGGCTTGAATTCTTCAATTTTAATCTTATCAATTTTCTTAGCACGGCTAGTCGCTTGCTTAGCTTTAGAAGCATTGGCAGAGAATCTACGCACAAAATCTTGTAACTCAGCTACCATTAATTTAGCTTTGTCGTTGTCTTTTGTGGCTTGAGCACGGGCAGCAGTACTAGCTTCCATGTAATCATCATAATTTCCTGGATACATAGCAATCTTGCCATAATCCATATCACAGGTATGTGTACATACTTGATTTAAGAAGTGACGATCATGCGAGATGATGACCATAGTACAATCGCGGTTGTTTAACACATCTTCTAGCCAGCGAATGGTATTGATGTCCAAGTTATTAGTTGGCTCATCCAGTAACAATATATCTGGGTTAGAAAACAGCGCTTGCACAAGCAATACACGCAATTTCCATCCTGGTGCGACAGCACTCATTAAGCCGTTATGCTGTTCAATGGGAATTCCGACGCCTAACAATAGTTCGCCTGCACGTGATTCGGCTGTATAGCCGTCATATTCCGCAAATACACCCTCAAGCTCTGCGGCTTTCATGTAATCATCTTCAGTTGCTTCTAAATTTGCGTAGATAGCATTCTTTTCAACATTAGCTTTCCACATCTCTTCGTGACCCATCATTACCACGTCTAAAACACGTTGATCTTCGTAGGCAAATTGATCTTGATGGAGAAAAGACATCCGCTCATGGCTATCAATAGAAATATTCCCAGCACTAGGTGTCAGTTCGCCCGCCAACACCTTCATGTAAGTAGATTTCCCGCAGCCATTGGCTCCGATTAAGCCATAACGGTTATTGTCGCCAAATTTAACTGATACATTTTCAAATAGTGGCTTAGCGCCAAATTGAACGGTGATATTGTTACTAATTAACACGGTTACATCCTTAAAATTTAATGCCTAAAATTGGTTAAAACTTATTTTGTATGACGACTTCATTTAACGGCAATTGACCGCTTCGAGGTGAGGCTGGTTTCAATGCTTTTCCTACCGTAACAAACATTACTGGCGTATGGTCAGCTGGTAAGTTTAGTAGTTTTCCTACCGCATCAAAATCAAACCCATCCATAGGGCAAGTATCGTAGCCCATTTCTTTGGCTGCCAACATTATTGTCATTGCTGCCATGCCACAAGAGCGCATCACTTCATCGCGCTGCATTTGTGCATTACCAGAATAAAAATTACCGATAGCGGGTACTAAAATATCTGAGACTGCTTGCGCTGCATTCTTCCAGTAACGTTCTGGTTCTTTTGTCCATGCTTGTAAATCAGCAGTCAATACCAGCAATAGTGAAGCCTCTTCTACCTGAGCTTGATTCCAGCTGACAGCACGCATTTGTTGGCGTAGAACTGGGTCTGTGACAACTACAAAGCGCCAATGCTGAATATTAAAGGCGGTAGGGGATAGTATCGCCAAAGACATCAACTGATCAATTTCTGCATCGGTCATTTTATGGTGTATATCGAAACTTTTTACTGAGCGACGTGTTTCAATCGCGGTATAGACATTCATTACTTCATAATTCCTTATTTTTTGGTTAATTAATCGCTAAAATTTCTAAATGCAAATCACCTGCAGGCCTTTTCCACACAACATCTTCCCCTAACTTATGTCCAAGCAATGCTTTGGCAATCGGGGATAGCCAACTCACTTTATGATTGGCAACATCTGCCTCATCTTCGCCTACAATTGTGTATCGATGGTGTTCACCGTTTTCATCTTCAATCGACACAGTTGCGCCAAATATCACCGTGGTTTTTGGTTGCATGATGGGCTCAACCAATATGGCATTTTCCAGTCGCGCTTCTATATAGCGCAAATCTCGCTCTACTACACCCAATCGTTGTTGTATAAAGGGGTTTTCTTTATTTGGTAAAAGTGCTTGATGCTCTTGTTCAAGCTCTCTGGCTTGGTTTTGTAATTGCTCTAAGCCTGTTGGTGTAACATAGTTTGTATCTACGCTGATCGGTCGTTCAGCTAAATCTGTGCCAGCTAACTCTAGGTCATCTTCCTTAACAAAACCTCGACTCATCTAGGGCCTTGTTATTTTCGCTGTAATCATTTTTACATCAAAATTTATCGTATTCAAAATAATATTTTTCATAACAAACTTATGTGGATTATTTATATATATCAATTAGTTGTGTAGTTTAATGGTAAAAAATTATCTAGATTGACTCAATTATTTTTCAACCTAACATTATGACATTTTTTTTGCTATTAAGTCTTTAGTAAATCATGTAAGCATATGTAATATAAACGTTTAAAGGTTAAGAGCTGAGCTTCTTAACCTTTTTTAAATGCATCAACTAAACCTCCCCATGTCTAAAGACAGGGGGTTCTAAGGGCGAACCCGTTGATGGGTTCTTATGAGGATTCATTAATTGCAAAAGCGCAAAAAGACGCTTTATTTATTAACTAAACCCTAGGCTATTGTGGAGGGTAACCCGGTGGAGGTGGGGGTGGTGGAGTGACTATTGGAGAAGGTGGAGGAGGTGCAGAGTAAGTAGGTTGTCTTACCATGTGTCCAGAAACCGGTACCTGCTCGCCTTTTGCATACATACATTGTTTATACGCATTGTCGTACCGTGCCTGAGTTCCAGCAGCAGATTGATTACTTGCATTTGCACCCACAACACTTCCTACCACTAGTCCTGCAGCTGCGCCACCACCAATATCGCGGCCACGTCCTCCTGTTGCAGCACCAAGGGCAGCACCAATGAGTGTACCTACTACAGCTGTTGTTGCAAAGCTGTTATTGCCTGCCTGATTGGGTGTTACGCCACCATTTTGATCTAATGCGTATTGCCTACAGATTACATCATCCGCTTGGAATTGCTCAAACGTCTTTCCTGTGCCTGGAAGTGCCATGGATCTTGGTCCGTTCGGTACTGAAACACAACCCCCTAGAATTAATAGCGTAAGTAACCCGGAAGTGGTTTTTATGGAGGTATTAATCATAAGAATGCTTCCTTATATTATCTTGAAGGGGGAATGGCTGGAACGGTTTTCCATCCTTCGGCGCAACTAGGCGTGTAGGGGTAGTATCCTTTAGCCGACTCACAGTAATACCATACATTAGTCGGTGCAGGTTGCGCAATGGGCGCCACTTGAACTTGTGGTTGAACAATATAACTCTCTGAAGGTACCACTGAAGTGGCGTAAGGATAAGAGTATGCATAAGGGTAAGGGTAATAATAAGGATAAGGATTGGCAAGTTCACTCCCAATCAATGCGCCTGTGGCAAAGCCAAGCCCTAAAGCCCAGCCACCATATCCTCGGCTATACCCTTCATGACCACCATGCCCTCGGCTATAACCTTCATGACCCCCATGGCCACCAGATCCATGACCATCCGCCAATGCTGGAGTTGTGGCTAAGATGGAGAGAAGGAGGCCTCCTAATAGCATTGTTTTTACATTATATTTATTCATAATAAATTCCTCGCTCTATTAATTTATTAACTTAATTGGTTCTTAACTGGAACAATCTCATTATTTAGCTGGCATATGATGAAATGTACTTTCTTTCCAAAATAAATCAAATATGGTTTGTTGATTTTTATTAAGTACGCCATAAAAAGCGCCCGTATTTTTTCTTGCAGCCTCAATTCTTAGTAATTGGTTTTCCATGCGCGCTATGTGATGGCGAAGATGCTCTTCCTGATGTGCTAATTTGTCTGGGGTACTCAAATTGTCAGACATATCATCCCCCCAGTCTTTGGATACTTGCTGATCATCTTCGTGCTGCTTCTTTACCTCTGCAATGACTTCTGAGGACCAAGTATTCCAAGCACTATTTTGAGAAGAATCAAGATTGAGTAGGGGTTTTAGGTTTTGTAATTTAGCCTCAACAACATGGAGCACATTAGCATGTTGCTCTTGAGTCTTTTGATACGCCGAACTGCCGACATCTGCCATAGCAACACTATTAAATGTCATGGTGATAGTGGAAAGAATTGCAACTGTCATGAGCTTTTTTTTATATGAAATCATTTAAGGTCTCCAGCATGATATAAAAATTGTTAACAATTAAAAACATCAAAATTAGCTTGCTGATGATTAAGTATATACTTCCTACTTTATCTAATATTGATTTAGATTAAACCAGTAAAGATAATTTATTTAAAAAAGCTAAATAAACTTTAACCCCATGTGATTGTGGGGAAAACCGAGAAGGTAATCACACAGTACTAAAACTTTACTGGTTGTAAGTATCCCTAATATTTCTTTTAGGGGTATTTTTGTATCGATATGTATTTAATTTATTTCTCAGAAAGACACCGGTCATCGTTGTTTCGATTTGACTCTATTTGCATAAAAGCCCAGAGCTTTAAGCCGTGCTGAAGTTGAGAATAAGTTGCAATTGGGTGATAGATTGCCACCGAAAGAAGATCAACCCACAGTGGAGCAAAATGCCTAAGGTATAAGGATTTATTCCCACTCAATGGTGGCAGGTGGCTTTCCTGAAATATCATATACAACACGATTAATACCGCGCACTTCATTAATAATTCTATTCGACACTTTGCCTAGAAGATCGTATGGCAACTCGGCCCAATGGGCCGTCATAAAGTCACTGGTGACCACCGCGCGTAAGGCAACGACATAGTCATATGTGCGTCCGTCGCCCATTACTCCGACAGATTTAACGGGTAAAAATACAGTAAATGCTTGAGAGGTTTTGGAGTACCAACCGCTTTTATGTAATTCCTCAATAAAAATGGCATCCGCGCGACGGAGTAAATCTGCAAATTCTTTTTTCACTTCGCCTAAAATGCGCACACCTAATCCCGGACCTGGGAAAGGGTGGCGGTAAACCATGTCGTGGGGCAATCCAAGGGCTACCCCAAGTTCTCGCACTTCGTCTTTAAATAGTTCGCGTAGAGGCTCCAGTAACTTAAGTTTCATCGTCTCTGGCAACCCGCCTACATTGTGGTGACTCTTAATGTTGTGGGCATTCTTGGTTTTCGCCCCAGCAGATTCAATGACATCAGGATAAATCGTGCCTTGCGCTAACCATTTAGCTTGTGGCAACTTAGCCGATTCTTGTTGAAATACCTCAACAAATTCTCGCCCGATAATTTTTCGTTTCGCTTCTGGATCAGTAACACCGACTAAATCACCTAAAAACTTAGCGCTTGCATCGACGTGAATCACTTTAACACCCAGATTTTTAGCGAAGGTGTCCATGACTTGCACTGCTTCATTCAACCGTAATAGGCCGTTATCTACAAATACGCATGTTAATTGATCGCCAATAGCTTGATGAATAAGGGCAGCAGCCACAGAGGAATCTACGCCACCCGATAAACCCAAAATCACTTGATCTGTCCCCACTACTGTACGTATATGGTTGATTGCCGTCTCTACATAATTGGGCATAGTCCAGCTACGGTCACAATGGCAGATTTCGTGCACAAAGCGACTTAGCAACACTTTGCCTTGTAATGTGTGTGTGACTTCTGGGTGGAATTGAACCGCATAAAAATGTCGCGCTTCATCTGCCATAGCAGCAATCGGAGTTGATTCATTACTCGCAATCACTTTAAAACCAGCAGGCAACTCCGTTACCTTGTCACCATGACTCATCCACACGTCCATTAAGCCGTGACCTTGCTCATTCACTGTATCTTGAATATCTTTTAGCAGAGCGGAGTGTCCGTGGGCACGTATTTGCGCGTAACCGAACTCATGTTTAGGAGAACTTTCGACCTTACCGCCTAATTGTGATGCCATAGTTTGCATGCCATAACAAATACCCAGCACTGGTACACCGAGCTCAAACACAGCGTTGGGCGCACGTGGTGTTTCATCATCATAAACAGAATTAGGCCCACCCGATAAAATAATGCCAGATGGGTTAAATGCACGTATAAAAGCCTCGCTAACTTCCCAAGTGTGGAGCTCACAGTAAACATTGGCCTCGCGAACGCGTCGCGCAATCAACTGCGTATATTGTGAACCGAAGTCGAGTATTAAGATCTTTGAGTGGGTAGTCATTGGTCGTTAGTTATAGTTATGGTTGAGAGGCTTTTGTAACCGTTTAAGTATGGTTGCAGTTTTATCTTTATTTGAATTTTGCGTGCCTGACAGAACGCATCTGCCAGCTAAAACTTAGCGCTTTAGCGCTAATCAATTCTATAGTTGGGGGCCTCTTTAGTGATCTGCACATCATGCACATGTGATTCACGCATTCCAGCTGAGGTGATTTGAACAAACTCTGCTTTTTCACGCATTTCTGTAATATTTTTAGCGCCCACGTAACCCATAGACGCACGTAATCCGCCCATAAGTTGATGAATTACCGCTAATACGCTGCCTTTGTAGGGCACGCGACCTTCAATACCTTCAGGTACTAGTTTGTCTGGATTGCCATTATTTTCTTGGAAGTAGCGATCGCTCGAACCTTTTTCCATCGCCCCAATGGAACCCATTCCGCGATATGATTTGTAGGAGCGGCCTTGAAATAGTTCAACCTCTCCTGGCGCTTCTTCAGTTCCTGCAAACATACCACCTAGCATTACGCTGTGAGCACCAGCGGCGATTGCTTTAGAAATATCACCTGAAAAACGAATGCCACCGTCAGCAATAAACGGAACGCCACTGCCAGCTAAAGCTTTTTCTACATTAGAGATGGCGCTAATTTGTGGTACACCCACACCAGCTACGATACGTGTAGTGCAGATTGAACCTGGACCAATCCCGATCTTTACGCCATCTGCACCGGCATCCACCAATGCTAGAGCCGCAGATGCCGTTGCAATATTTCCACCAATGACTTCAATGTGCGGGTAATTCTTTTTCACCCAAGTCACACGATCAAGCACACCTTGTGAATGGCCGTGAGCAGTATCCACCACAATGACATCTACGCCGGCTTCGGCTAAAGCGGCAACGCGCTCTTCTGTTCCTTCGCCAACGCCAACTGCAGCACCTACGCGCAAGCGACCTTCACTGTCTTTACAGGCAAAGGGGTGGTCGGTGGATTTTTGAATATCTTTAACAGTAATTAACCCCTTAAGAGTGTCGTAAGCGTCAATCACCAAAACGCGCTCTAAGCGATGTTGATGTAATAAACGGATGACATCCTCTTTGGCAGCACCTTCACGCACAGTCACCAATTTATTTCTTGGTGTCATGATATTTTTAATCGGTTGATCTAAATTAGTTTCAAAGCGTAAATCGCGATTGGTCACGATTCCTATAATTTTTCCATTATCTACGACAGGCAAACCGGAAATTTTATGCAGTTGCGTCAGTGCAATGACATCACGCACTGTCATGTGGCTTTGAATAGTGATCGGATCATTCACCACCCCAGACTCAAAGCGTTTAACACGAGCCACATGGGCGGCTTGCTTCATCGCTGTCATATTCTTATGAATAAAGCCTAAGCCACCTTCTTGCGCAAGGGCGATAGCCAATGGGGCTTCTGTTACCGTATCCATCGCGGCAGAAAGAAGAGGTATGTTCAGTTGTATGTTGCGAGTGAGTTGTGTTGCGAGTGAAACCTCGCGTGGCAGCACGTTAGAATAGGCTGGCACTAATAAAACGTCGTCGAAGGTGAGAGCTTGTTGCAATAAACGCATGCGAAAATCCTTGTACCCAAAACGAAATTATACAGATTTACGCGCAAAGGCGCGAGCGCAAATTTGTTATACCTTTATTTTAATGATCGATTCCGTCATCGCCCTTTTTCAATACTTTGCTTGCTGCGATACGCTGTTTACGCACCTCTTTTGGATCTGCCGTTAGCGGTCGATAAATTTCGACGCGATCCAGATGACGTAACAGTGAGTCTAGTTTGGATAATTTGCCGAAGATGCCTACTTTATTCACGCTTAAGTCAATTTCTGGAAATTTTAGCAAGATGCCCGACGCTTGGATGGCTTGTTCCACTGTCATGTTGGGATAAGCGCGAACGGGTGTAATTAACTGATGGTAGGGCAGGGCATAGGCTACTTCGACCGTCATTTTTTGCTCACTATCTTGAATTGAACTGATCTCCATACCACTCCTTAACTGGCTTTATAAAACACATCGGCACGGACCACAAAGCCATCGACAAAGGTATTGGCAATATGACTAAATACTGGAGCAATCAGTGCCTCCAAAATGCTATTCGTAAATTCATAGTTCAACTCGAACTCAATTTTACATGCGTCTTCATTGAGGGCAATAAAGCGCCATACCCCTTCTAAATGTTTAAATGGCCCATCTTTTAACTTGATTTCCATTAAGTTTGGATAAGTTTTCTGGTTCTCGGTAGTGAATTTTTGCTGTAAGCCATGGTAATTGATATGTAAAGTAGCGATTGTGGATAGGGCATCTTGTTTAATTAAATCCACGCCACCGCACCATGGCAAAAACTCCGAATACTTTTCCACGTCATCCACTAATGCGAACATTTGGCTCGCTGAATGTTGGATATAAACAGTTTTATGAACTTGCGCCATATCGCCCTTTTGGTTTTACTATTGAGTCTAGTCTTTAATTTGCGTTTAAGCGTTGACTTGAAATTGAAGTGATCAATAAGTAGAGTAAAATGCAATTTTAAGCCATTCGCCAAGAAATATTCAGCTTTATGAGCATTGCACAAAATAAAAAAGCTTTTTTTGATTACTTTATTGAAGATAAGTATGAGGCTGGTATCGTTCTAGAGGGTTGGGAAGTTAAAGCTATCCGCGACAATCGTATTAACATCAAGGAAGCTTATGTCATTATTCAGCGTGGTGAGATTTATCTTATTGGCTGCCATGTCACTCCGCTAGGTGCTGCCTCTACGCATGTGCGTCCTGATGCCATCAGAACACGTAAGTTACTGCTACATAATGAAGAAATTATTAAGTTAATTGCAAAGGTGGATCGTGCGGGTTATACGCTGGTGCCTTTGGATATGCACTTTTCTAAAGGTCGCGTAAAAGTACAAATTGGTTTAGCTAAAGGTAAAAAGCAGCATGATAAGCGTGATACTGAGAAGGAGCGTGATTGGGAGCGTGAAAAAGGCCGTATTATGCGTGCCCACAACAAATAGATTTAGGCGCTTCACTAAAATAAAAGCGTATAATTATAAATGTCATTGAACTTTACTTTATGTTCATGATTCGTAGTAAAACTGATTTTAACTAAGCTTAGGGGCTGACCAGGTTTCGACGTGGGTTACAAAGCAGTGCAGGGCATACCGAGGCTCAGATTACCTCGTAAATACAGCTGAAACAAGTATAGTCGCAAACGACGAAACTTACTCTCTAGCAGCTTAGTTCTGCTGGACGCTGCACCAGCTCTCCCGTGGGTTGGATTGGGGAAACCCATACGTAGTGTCATATACACGGGATACGTGTTGTGTTGGGCTACTTAACACTTCATTAACCTTAAGGTAACTCGTCTGCACACTGCTTGTCTGTTGGTGTGGTGCAGATTAAATTAAACAACAAGGCTAAGTATGTAGAACTGTCTGTGGAGGATTTGCGGACGGGGGTTCGATTCCCCCCAGCTCCACCATTTAAGAGCATCACAATGTATCAAGAAGCATCTAAAGCTCAACTCTCACAAGGGGTTGGGCTTTTTTATTGCATCAAAATGCATCATAAAATTTCTTGACATACCCCATTAGGAAGGGGTAACTTTAGGGGTAAGGACTTAATTATTAGTGGAGTTACCCCGAAATGGCACTGTCTGATATAGCAATACGTAATGCCAAAGCTTCTAATAAGGTATTCAAGCTCTATGACGAGCAGGGGTTGTTTATTCAAGTTACACCAAGTGGGGGTAAGTGGTGGCGCTTGAAGTTTAGGTTTGGTGGTAAAGAAAAGTTACTTTCTTTGGGTGTTTATCCTGATGTGTCTCTTAAACAAGCTCGGGATAGAAGAGACGATGCAAGAAAGTTATTGGCTGAAGGGGTTGACCCTAGCGAACATCGCAAAGCGAGTAAGGCGTCTAAAAAAGATAGTGCAGCTAATAGTCTAGAAGTAATTTCTCGTGAATGGGCTGAAAGCTTCTTCCTTAACAAATCGGCTTCCCATAAAGTCCGAACTATTAGACGTTTGGAGAGTTATATATTCCCATGGCTTGGTAGCAAGCCTATATCGGATTTGACAGCACCTCTAATTCTCGAGTCCGTTAACAGAGTCAAAGATTTAAATAAACTTGAAACGGCAATTAGGACATTGCAAGCCCTTAGCCAAGTTTTTAGGTATGCCGTGCAAACTGGTAGGGCGCTCAGAGACCCGTGTGGGGATTTAAGGGGCGCATTACCATCACCAACTGTAAAGCATATGGCAGCATTTACAGAGCCTCAAGAAATAGCTGAATTATTACGTGCAATTGATGGGTTCACTGGGTCGTTAACAGTGAATATTGCCCTTCGCCTTGCTCCTTTGGTTTTTGTGCGACCCAGTGAATTGCGAACAGCAAAGTGGGCTGATATTGATTTAGAGTCAAAAGAGTGGCGATATCGTGTGAGCAAAACAAAAACAGATCACTTGGTACCTTTGTCAGAACAGGCTGTTAAATTATTTTTAGAGATAAAACCAGTTAGTGGGCATGGTGAATTTGTTTTCATGGGCGGTCATAACCCTAAAAAGCCAATGAGTGATGCGGCTATTAATGCAGCTTTAAAGCGGATGGGATATGACACGCAAACACAAATTACTGGTCATGGTTTTAGAGCTACAGCAAGAACTGTTTTGCATGAACGTTTAAATATCGATCCTTATGTAATTGAACATCAATTAGCTCACAAGGTCCCCGATGCTTTGGGGGCGGCATATAACCGCACTAAATTTTTCGAACAACGAAAAGAAATGATGCAAAAGTGGGCTGATTATTTAGATGAGCTGAAGGCTGGTGCAAAAGTTCTTACCTTCAAAGAAGCTTAGTAAGGAGCAATCATTTTGAGTTTTATAGTTAGCCAATACGACGTTGACGAAGATGGAATAGAAAATCGGATTAATTTTTGGTTGAGACAGCCTTTGTGGACTGCATCTGAAGCTGCTTTATTGTTTCTTGACATAGATCCCCATAGTCTTAGAGTCAATCCAGACAGTAAATGGGTGGATTTAACTTTTTTAGGCAATGTCTATGATGAGTTTGTGGACTTTGATGATGAGGGGTCCCCATTGCCCGTAATCGATCAGGATGGTAATGAATTCTCAGTGCCAACTAAATTAGAGAAGCTGGGCATTAGCAATTTACAAAGACAATATCTGGATTATCAGAAGCTAATGAATTGCGAAGAAAGTCGACACTGTGCAGATTGGATTGATATAGCTCGCTTAAAAGGAATTGATGTTCCGTGGATTGGGTATGCTGTTTTAAATGATTTGGTAAAGCTACCTGATGATTTTTTTGACGTTTTTCGTTCAATGTTTAATCAAAAAGACAATTCGCTGTATCCAAATGAGCTGGTAATGACAATTCAAGCTTGGGCAAATGTAAGTAAGAGTCCTGGCAAAAGAACACCTAAACAAAGGCTGGTGGATTATCTTGAAAAAAATTCAGGACTATCTAAAAAGGCAATAAAACGTTGTAGTGAGGTGGCGAACTGGAATAAATTGGGTGGTGCTCCTAAAACAGGACAAAATAATTAATAAAACCTAGCCCCCCGTTTTAATCATATTTCATAGTGGAATCCAATATTTTTCTTAATAAAATTACAATTTTTTCTTTAACCTAGCCTTCTATTCAATGTTTTTTTAATGCATAAAATTCATATCACCCAATAACTTTAAAGGTGATAACAATGCAATTAAAATCAGAGCTAACCCATCAAATCCCAGATGCATTAGCAAACTTCGATCAACTTCCCAATTCAGCCTATGTAAGGTTGCCTGTCATTATGGCGTTATATGGTGTTTCTGCACCAACTATATGAATCATTAAAGTAGGTGTAACGACCAGCCTCTAAAGGCCCAATAAATATAGATACTTCGCTGTTAGCCCCGATTAACTTCTCGCGGTTAAAGTCGCTACTTTCAAACTCTACTGGAGTTGCATCCTGATTTTTTACGATAATTTTGATTTTATGACCTGCCGGAACAACCAGCTCTTTGGGAGAGAATGCGTTATTCTTAAGTGTAATAATGTATTCATCTGCATAGGCTGAAATGGATAAAAGCAACGAGGCAGTAACAATTAATGAATAAAATGAAAGACTCTTCATTTAGAAAACCCCTTTTTAGTGACTTTAAAAGTGTTATGTAGAGATCACCCTCAACAAAATATAGTTAATGATAATCATTCTCATTAAAAGAGTCAAGTGATTGCATTTAATTCATGAGAAAGTTAGTGGAGAGTTGAAATCAGCCATAGATTTGTAAGAAAATAAGCGAGCAGGATTAAGTTGTAAGGAACACAATAAAACCTCGGCTTTATGGCCTAACTTTAATCTATATCAATTTAGTAATGAATAATTGGGCTTATTCTGATGTTGTTCACTTTTCTCATTACATAAATTGAGTCAATCAACAAAATTATTAAAGGAATAAACATGAATAATTTACGACGCACTTTTATTAATTTACTCATTGTGGCGACCGTTGCTTTCTCACTAGGGGTAATCAGTAGTTCGGTGAGTGCTGCAACCGCCGAAGACTTAAACAAGTCAGCTGATCAAGCACTTAAAAGCTTATATAAGACCAATCCCATTGCAAAAGATATTTCTAAGAATGCAAAGGCCATACTGGTATTCCCTAACATCATAAAAGCCGGTCTAATATTTGGTGGAAGTTATGGTGAAGGTGTCCTCACTGAGAATTCGAAAGTAGTCGCCTATTACAATTCCGTTTCTGGATCATGGGGATTTCAAGCAGGTGCTGAATCTTTTGGCTACGTGGTTTTTCTGATGAATGACAAAGCATTAAAGTATCTTGAAAAATCGGAGGGATGGGAAATTGGGGTGGGCCCCACTGTTGTTGTGGTCGATACAGGTGTTGCAAAAAACCTATCATCTTCAACACTTAAAGAGGATGCCTATGCCTTTATTTTTGATCAACAAGGCCTGATGGCAAGCCTTAGCATTGAAGGTACAAAGATTTCCCGCATCAAACGTTAGTAGCCAAATTAAAAAGTTAAAAAATGATTAATCTATCAAAAATTTGGCAGGCGTTAACTTCCGCCCCACATCGCGTGTTCTTTTTTTGGGGGGGAGTTCAGTCATTACTCTCAAAGCTCTATGAGCATACCAGCGTCATCATCACGACCAATCTAGGCTTTGCTGAATGGGGTAGTGTCTTTGGAGATCAGAAGATGACAACGGCTTTATTAGACCGCTTAACGCATCGTTGCCATATCGTTGAGTCAGGTAATGAAAGTTTCCGTTTCAAACACAGCACGGCAAACAATAGAAAGGAGAAATAAACCAACATACCAACCCTATAAATTGTGCTAAATTAACAACAAAGGGTGGGTCAGTTTTAAATGCAATTGGTGGGTCAATTATTAATGCAATTCAACAACGACGGATTTTAATTGGCTATAGGCTTCGATTAAATTACCTAAAACGTCTTTTTCAGAACGATGTACTGGAATTATTGTTATCCACTCACGGATCTCTTCCTCGCTGACGTCTAATTCCCAGTGCTTATATTGGACTTCCCCGATTTCAGTAGACATTTGATAATGTCGAAAATGAAACGGAGAGGTTTATATGCAACGCATCAGATATACGGAAGAATTTAAAGCAGAAGCCATCAAACAAATCACTGAACGTGGGCATGGGGTTGTTGAAGTATCCAAGCGTTTGGGGATTTCAGATAAAAGTCTTTATGCCTGGCTCAGAAAGAATAAAGCTGCCACATCTCCAGACGCTAAAGACCTGCTGGCGATTAAGCAGGAATTAAACAGAGTCAAGGCTGAACTCAAACGCACCACTGAAGAACGTGACATCTTAAAAAAGGCCGCCGTGTACTTTGCCAGCCACCAAGAGTGAAGTACACATTCATCGACCAACACCGCACTGAGTTTAGGCTTGTGAGCATGTGTCGAGTACTCAAGGTGCATCGCAGTGGTTATTACGCATGGAAGATGAATCCCTTATCTAACCGTGCGATTGAAGATGCGGCGTTGTTGGTTGAGATTAAACAATCCTTCGAGGACAGCCATGGCATTTATGGCAGTCCTCGTGTTCACCGTGATTTGCGTGAGGCAGGATTAAGTTGTGGTGAGAATCGTGTGGCTAGGCTTATGCGTGAAGCTAAGATTAAGTCGGTGCGTGGCTATCGCAAATCACGCTATAAGTCAGGCAAGCCTGCCATCGCTTCTCCCAATAGATTGCAGCAGCAGTTTGATGTGAAGCAGGCAGATGTTGCATGGGTAACAGATATTACCTACATTCGGACTTATGAGGGGTGGCTCTATGTTGCGGTTGTTATTGACCTCTATTCGAGAGCGGTTGTGGGTTGGTCGATGAAGCCGAGCATGTCGACTGACATCGTTTTAGATGCATTAATGATGGCGGTATGGCGACGACAACCTAAATCACCAGTCATCATTCATTCAGATCAAGGCAGTCAGTTTGGGAGCGATGACTTTATGCGTTGGTGTAAAGATAACAGCCTTGTACCGAGTATGAGTCGTCGTGGCAATTGCTACGATAATGCTGTTGCAGAATCGTTCTTTAGCAGTTTAAAGAAGGAGCGTATAAGGCGAAGCATTTACCCCACGAGGGAGGAAGCTAAATCAGAGATATTTGATTACATTGAAGTGTTTTATAATCGAAAACGTCGTCACAGTTATCTGAATCAGATGAGCCCGATGGCGTTTGAAAAGCTACAAATTGGAAGTTAAGAAACGTCTACGAAAGTCGGGGAAGTCCAGTGTGACTTTGTTACGTGTTTCCATAGTCAATAATCACTCAATAAGTAGTATATGGTTGAATATACTACTTTGGAATGTTAAAGTCTAATGTTGGTGGTGCCCCCGACACGAATCGAACGTGTGACCCTCCCCTTAGGAGGGGGATGCTCTATCCACTGAGCTACGAGGGCTTGATGTGCTTTGCAAGGCATGCATTATATAGTCAGTAGGATTATTACCATAGCTTTGCATCATTTGTTTGCTACTTTGCCTAAGCGCAAGGTTTAAGTTATGGCAAAACCCTTTGTCTTGGTGATAATATGGATGTGATATTGTGATCGCTTAATTCACTTTCGATTACAGTTGCATTGGACAGTTCCTTATGCACTAAGCTTGCCGATCTAGGCTGTTCAAGATGCTAAGGACAATACACAGGAATGTAGATGACGAATAAATTAAAAGGCATGATTCTTGCCGCAGGTCAGGGCACTCGGGTGCGTCCACTGACTAAAGATTTACCTAAGCCAATGATTCCTATTCTTGGTAAGCCAGTAATGGAGTATTTAATTGAGCATTTAGCGCGTCATGGTGTATGTGAAATTATGGTTAATGTGGCGCATTCACATCGAAAAATAGAGCACTACTTTAGCAATGGTAGTCGATGGGGTGTTGATATTGGCTACTCGTTCGAAGGCGTCTATGATCATGGCGAGATTAAACCGTCGCCATTAGGATCAGCAGGGGGTATGCGTCAGATTCAAGACTTTGGTGGTTTTTTTGATCAGACTACGATTGTGATTTGTGGGGATGCCTTGATTGATTTGGATATTGGAGCAGCGCTATTAGAGCATAAGCAGAAGAAGGCTATGGTGAGTATTGTTGCTATGCCAGTACCTAGTAGTGAAGTGGGTAATTATGGCATTGTAGAAACAGATGCTAATGGGCGTGTATTGTCTTTTCAGGAAAAGCCTAATCAAAAAGATGCGCGTTCTAATCTTGCCAGTACTGGTATTTATTTCTTTGAGCCGGAAGTTTTAGAGCTGATTCCAACGGGTGAGGTTTTTGATATAGGCAGCCAATTATTCCCGTTACTTGTAGAAAAAGGATTGCCTTTTTACGCTCAAAATCGTCACTATAACTGGATTGATATCGGACGTATTTCTGACTATTGGGAAGTGTTGCAACGTGTGTTACGTGGTGAAATTAGTTATATGAAAATGCCAGGTAAAGAAGTAAAGCCCGGAGTTTGGGTGGGGTTAAACACAAGTATAGATTGGGATCATGTCAAAATTGAAGGCCCAGTTTATATCGACTCAGGCACGAAAATAGATGCCGGAGCGGAAATTGTTGGTCCATGCTGGATTTCGCATGGCTCTCATATTCGTAAGAATGCCAAGGTGATACGTTCGGTGCTATTCGACTACACGCGCATCAGTGAGGCTGAAACTTTCTCTGAAATGATTGTTTCACCAAACTACTGCGTTGATCGCAGTGGAGAAACCTACTATATAGGTGATGATCGTTGCACTTTGCGTTGGGGTGATGCGCGTCCATAGTAGTCAATTAATGACCATCCGTTCTAACTTTTTCCTAGTATTGCATGAGTGACACTCACAACAAAGCCTAATGTCTTGCTTGGTTAGGCATGGGTTTTCTGCGATAATGGAAACTCAATTCCTTAGAGAAAGCAAAAGAAAATGGCACAATTTGACAATGTTAGCGTAAAAAAGAAAGCTAATATCTATTTTGACGGCAAATGCGTGAGTCACACAGTGATGTTACCTAATGGAACTCGAAGCACGATAGGGGTTATTTTTCCAAGCTTGCTAACTTTTAACACAGACGCACCTGAGTTGATGGAAATCAATGCTGGCACCTGTAAAGTCCTGCTTAAAGGTGAAACGGTTTGGAAAACTTACGGTGCGGGTGAGAAATTCACTGTACCTGGTAAATCATCATTTGATATTGAGACATTAGAAACACTAGACTACGTTTGCCACTTTGAGTAAATGTTAAGCACTGTATAGCTAGACTTCTATTGTGTGCTAGCTTTACTGTCGTTTTTCTCACTATTTCTTGGTATTAATTAAGTTTGGATCTATAAGGATCGTTATGCCTTCATTCGATATTAGTTCAGAAGTTGATATGGTCGCTTTGAAAAACGCGATTGATACTGCGGGTAAGCAAATTACAAATCGCTATGATTTTAAAGGCTCTTCAGCAAAGGTAGAGCTTAATGAGAAGGATAGTCTAATCACATTATTTGGTGATAATGACTTTCAGCTAGATCAAATTAAGGATATTTTGTTGCCGGGGATGGAAAAGAAAGAGCCTGATTCATCCAAGCGCTTAGAACACAAAGATGTGCAAAAAGTATCTGGCAATAAAGTGAAGCAAGAGCTCAAAATTCGCGATGGCATAGACTCTGATTTAGCAAAGCGCATTGTTAAACTAGTTAAAGACTCAGGCTTGAAAGTTCAAGCCAGTATTCAAGGTGAAACCGTGCGCATCAATGGCGCTAAACGTGACTTGTTGCAAGATGCAATTGCTTTTGTTAAGAAAAGTGTGACTGACTTTCCATTGCAGTTTGGTAACTTTAGAGATTAAGTACACTATTAATTAAGAAAATTATGGCAAAAACCTTATACGAAAAATTATTTGATGCGCACGTTGTGCATGAAGAAAATGGCACTGCATTAATTTATATCGATCGTCATCTAGTGCATGAAGTGACAAGTCCGCAGGCATTTGAAGGTTTAAAGCTAGCCAATAGGAAATTGTGGCGCCCAGCGTCCATATTGGCGGTGCCTGATCATAACGTGCCAACTACTGATAGAAGCACGGGTGTGACTGGCATAAGCGACCCTATCTCGCGTTTGCAAGTACAAACCTTGGATGAGAACTGTGCGATCTATGGTGTCACTGAGTTCAAAATGAATGATATGCGTCAAGGTATCGTTCATGTGATTGGTCCTGAGCAAGGAGCCACATTACCTGGCATGACTGTCGTTTGTGGTGATTCGCACACCAGTACACATGGTGCATTCGGCGCTTTGGCGCATGGTATTGGTACTTCTGAAGTTGAGCATGTAATGGCAACGCAATGCTTGGTCCAAAAAAGATCTAAAACCTTGCAAGTGCTTGTAGATGGCAGTCTAGGACAAGGTGTGACAGCTAAAGATATTGCATTGGCGATTATCGGGAAAATTGGTACTGCTGGGGGAAATGGTTTTGCCATTGAGTTTGCCGGATCAGCGATTCGCAGTCTAAGTATGGAAGGACGTATGACCTTATGCAATATGGCGATCGAAGCTGGTGCTCGTGCCGGCATGATTGCGGTGGATGATATAACCATTGATTACGTTAAAGATCGTCCTTTTTCACCTAAAGCCGAGTTATGGTCAGCCGCTGTGAGCTATTGGCGCACGCTACATTCTGACGCTGACGCAAAATTTGATGCAGTCGTTATACTTAATGCTCAAGATATTCAACCGCAAGTAACTTGGGGTACTTCTCCCGAAATGGTGGTCGGTATTGATGGGCGTGTCCCGAGCTTAGACATGGCTAAAAACGAAGTGCAGCGCGCAGATTGGGAGCGTGCTTACGCCTATATGGGTTTAGAGGCAAATACAGCTATTAATGCGATTAAAATTGATAAAGTGTTCATTGGTTCATGCACAAACTCCCGAATAGAGGATTTACGTGCTGCGGCTTTAATCGCTAAAGGCAAGCATATTGCCCCCAATATTAAGCTGGCTTTAGTTGTGCCGGGTTCTGGCTTAGTTAAAGCGCAGGCAGAATTGGAAGGCTTGGATCAAATTTTTATTGCAGCGGGATTTGAATGGCGAGAGCCTGGATGTTCTATGTGTTTAGCAATGAACGCTGATCGACTGGAAGCTGGGGAGCGTTGTGCATCCACTTCAAACCGAAACTTTGAGGGACGTCAAGGTAAGGGCGGTCGTACGCATTTAGTGAGTCCGGCAATGGCCGCTGCTGCTGCATTGGCAGGACATTTTGTTGATGTAAGAACATCTTAATTTAACTGGATAAGACTACTAATATGCAGCCTTTTAAGCAACTCAATGGTTTAGTCGCACCTTTAGATCGTGCAAATGTTGATACTGATGCGATTATACCTAAGCAATTTTTGAAATCCATTAAGCGTTCTGGTTTTGGGCCAAATGCATTTGATGAGTGGCGTTATCTCGATCATGGGGAACCTGGGATGGATAATACTAAGCGCAAGATTAATCCAGATTTCGTGCTCAATCAAACGCGCTATCAAGGCGCCAGCATTTTGCTTACACGTGAAAATTTTGGATGCGGGTCTAGTCGCGAACATGCGCCATGGGCATTGGAAGATTACGGATTTAAAGTTGTGATAGCGCCAAGTTACGCAGATATTTTTTATAACAATTGCTTTAAGAACGGTATGTTACCAATCGTCTTACAAACAGCAGTGATTGATACCTTATTTGCTCAGGTAGATGCTATTCAAGGATATAAGCTGAATGTTGATTTAGTTGCACAGACAGTAAACACTCCAAGTGGTGATATTTATTCATTCGAAGTGGATGCGTTTCATAAACATTGTTTGATCAATGGGTTAGATGACATAGGGTTAACTATGCAGCAGCAAGATAAAATCAAGCTGTTTGAGCAAAAGCATCAATTAGCGCAACCTTGGTTATTTCAGTAAATTAAAACTCTGACGCAGTAGATTTTCGGCGGAATAAGATGTTCAAGATTAATCAATATATTTAAGAAAGACAGTTCATGAAAATCGCAGTATTGCCAGGTGATGGTATCGGTCCAGAAATCGTAGCGGAAGCGGTAAAAATATTAGGTGCGCTGCATCTTAATTTAAGCATGACAGAGGCGCCAATCGGTGGTGCAGGTTATGAAGCATCAGGCGATCCTTTACCTGCGGCAACCTTACAGCTAGCTAAAGACTCTGATGCAGTGCTATTAGGTGCAGTAGGGGATTGGAAATATGACACCCTAGAACGCCATTTGCGCCCTGAACGGGGCTTGCTACGTATACGCAAAGAACTCAATTTATTTGCTAATTTACGCCCAGCTTTACTTTACCCTGAGTTGGCTAATGCCTCAACGCTTAAGCCGGAAGTGGTTTCTGGTCTAGATATTATGATTGTACGTGAGCTAACAGGTGATATTTACTTTGGACAGCCTCGTGGCATTCACACACTAGCCAATGGTGAGCGTGAAGGATTTAACACCATGCGCTATGCGGAATCTGAAATCCGTCGCATTGGACGTGTGGCTTTTGATATTGCAATGAAACGCAATAAAAAAGTCTGTTCAGTTGATAAGGCTAATGTACTTGAATGTACTGAATTATGGCGCCAAGTGATGATTGAACTTTCTGCTGAATATCCTGAAGTAGAGCTTAGCCACATGTACGTTGATAACGCGGCTATGCAATTGATTCGTGCGCCTAAGCAATTCGATGTCATGGTCACTGGTAATATTTTTGGTGATATTTTGTCGGATGAGGCCTCGATGCTCACCGGCTCTATCGGTATGTTACCTTCAGCTTCTTTAGATGCTAATAATAAAGGGATGTATGAGCCTAGCCATGGCTCTGCGCCTGACCTTGCCGGAAAGAATGTAGCAAATCCGCTGGCAACAATCTTGTCTGCGGCCATGATGATGCGCTATACGTTTAATGATGAATTAAATGCACTAAAAATAGAAAATGCAGTTAAACAAGCTTTGGCACAGGGCTATCGTACGGCAGATATCGTGACTGAGGGTTGCAAAAAAGTATCATGTAGCGATATGGGTAATGCTGTGCTCGCTGCGCTTAATTAGGTCGGGATTATAATATGCTGAAAGTTGGTTTTATAGGTTGGCGTGGTATGGTTGGCTCAGTCCTCATGCAGCGCATGATAGAAGAAAATGACTTTGCGTTAATTGAGCCCCAGTTTTTCACTACATCACAACTAGGCGATCCCGCACCTAATGTAGGTATAGATTCTCCACCTTTAAAGAACGCAAAAAACATTGCAGAACTGAAGGTAATGGATGTGATTGTTTCCTGCCAAGGGGGTGACTACACTAATGAAATATTTCCAGCATTACGCGCTGACGGATGGACTGGTCATTGGGTAGACGCAGCTTCTACCTTACGTATGGAAGATGATGCGGTCATTGTGCTTGATCCAGTCAATATGCACGTCATTCAAGATGCCTTTACGCATGGTAATAAAAATTGGGTGGGTGGTAATTGCACGGTGTCACTAATGTTAATGGCTTTACATGGCTTATTTAAGGCCGACCTAGTTCAATGGGCAACATCGATGACATACCAGGCAGCATCTGGTGCGGGTGCTCAAAATATGCGTGAGTTACTTAAACAAATGGGCGAGGCTCATTTTGCAGCCAGCACTCTTTTGGCTGACCCTGCTTCTGCAATTCTAGATATTGACCGAACCGTGGCCGGGACCTTGCGTGATACGGATTTTCCTACTACGCAGTTTGGTGTTCCGCTCGCAGGAAGCTTGATTCCATGGATAGATAAAGATCTTGGTAATGGGCAAAGTAAAGAAGAGTGGAAAGGTGGCGCCGAGACTAATAAAATTTTACGACGTGAACAAAATCCTATTTTAATTGACGGCCTTTGTGTACGGATAGGCGCAATGCGTTGTCATTCGCAAGCCCTCACAATTAAATTAACAAAAGATGTGCCATTAGATGAAATAACACAGATGCTTGCAGAACCTAACCCATGGGCTAAGGTTATACCCAATGAACGTGATGCGAGTATGCGTGAGCTTACGCCAACTGCGGTCACCGGTAAACTTAATACCCCCGTTGGGCGCCTACGTAAATTAAATATGGGTAATGATTACTTATCTGCTTTTACTGTTGGTGATCAACTGTTATGGGGTGCGGCTGAGCCCCTGAGGCGTATGTTAAGAATCTTGGTTGAGAAATAACACCCATGTTTATTTTACTCATCGTTAATGATCCTTTGGTGTTGAGAAAATCAACCCACCTCCGCGAGAATCCCCCCGCTTTAGCCATGGGGAGGAAAGCGGGAAGTTGTTTTTGATTTAGATTTGCATTGTGTTATATATCTAATATCTGTATAATTATTACATGAGCGATTACACCATAAAATACAAGAGCAACCTGAATGTGGTTTACTCCTGCAAATACCATGTTATATGGTGTCCGAAGTATCGGCGTTCGGTATTGGTAAAAGGTGTTGATGTTCGGTTAAAGGAAATTATACAAAGCGTATCTACTGAATGTAAATGTGAGATATTGGAGCTTGAGGTTATGCCAGACCATGTGCATCTTCTGGTAGAGGTTGATCCGCAGTTCGGAATACACAAACTGATTAAACTAATGAAGGGCAGATCATCGAGGTTGCTTCGCGAAGAATTTAAGTGGATAAAGTCACGCCTTCCGACTTTGTGGACGAATAGTTATTTTGTATCGACGATAGGCGGCGCACCGCTTGAGGTAGTTAAACAATATATAGAGCAGCAAAAGCACAAATGAAGCGCACCGTTACATCCACTTTCGTTCTCACTATTCCCTTGGTTGTGAAATCAGGTGAAGATAGGACGATGATTGGTCGTATGGAAGCTGGAAGGCGTTTGTATAACGCAACTTTGGGTGAAGCACTACGTCGCCATGGCCTACTAAAACAGTCGAAAGACTGGCAGCACACGCGAACCATCACCGACAAAAAAACACGCGGTACAGAATTTCAGCGACTATCTAAAGAAGCTGGATTTACACCAGCAGTCACCATCACCTTCGCCCGACATTGCAAGAATGAAGCGGGCTGGAAAGACCGGCTCGGCTCTAATGTGACCCAACGTATCGCTGAGCAGGTGTTCGCGGCCATGCAACAATACGCCTTTGGCAAACGCGGACGCCCACGGTTTAAGGGTAATAACCGCCCATTGCACTCGCTTGAGGCGACTACCAACGCGGCTAACATCATCTGGAAACCAGAAACTGGTTGTATCGAGTTTGGCAATCTCACGCTTCCGGCTTTGTTGCCGTCTAAAACCCAAGATCCATACTTGCACCAAGCATTAACCAATAAGACGAAGTATTGCCGCGTGTTGTGGCGTAATGTGAACGGCGAACGCCGCTGGTTCATGCAACTTATGCAGGCTGGTGTTGCCCCAATAAAGCACGAGCAATCATGCGGTGAAATAGTTGGGCTGGATATTGGCCCGAGCACCATTGCCGTAGTCGGTGACAATTCCGCTTCGCTGGTGAAATTCTGCGATACCGTGGTTCAGCCATGGAAAGAAACCCGCCGCCTGCAACGTGCCATGGATAGGTCTAAACGTGCCACGAACCCACACTGCTTTAATGCTAACGGGACGTGGAAAAAAGGCCAGAAGTTCACACCGTCCAAACGCTATACAGAAATTCGTACCGAATATGCAGAAGTAGAACGCAAACTAGCTGCGGAGCGCAAACGCAGCCATGGCGAGCTTGCAAACCAGATTCTTGGGCTGGGAAATGTTATCCAGTCTGAAACCCTGTCTTATATCGCATTCCAAAAGAATTACGGCAAGAGCGTGAAAGTCAGAGCGCCAGGAATGTTTGTTGAACAATTGCGTCGCAAGGCTGAAAGTGCTGGCGGCAAGTTGATTGATTTGCACACCTGGTCGCTGAAAATGTCGCAGTACGATCACACCACCGAAGTTTGCACAAAGAAGCCGCTCAGTCAGCGGTGGCATGTGTTAGGTGATGGGTCTGGCGTTGTGCAACGGGATGTGTACTCCGCATTCCTCGCACGCTGCGTAATGAGCAACACGCACCACCCATCCCATATCGAAACGATGTGGGCGGCTCAGAAACCTGTGCTGCTGCAAACGGGGTGGCTGCGTTCCGAACCTGCGAAGATAGAGCCTTCGGGCAAAATCACGGTGGCAACACCGTTAGAGCAGGTCGTTTGTGATAGAGGGTTTGCCGCTGGTCATGGCCTGGATGCTGTAGTCGCAAGACGAGAGCCAGGAGACCCCAGCGGGTTCGCCCTTAGAACCCGCTGTCTTTAGACATGGGGAGGTTTAGTATGATTAAAGGTCAGATGACGAGTGTGCTGAAAATGAAGCAGATTATATTGGCGATTTTTCTCGCACTCATGCCGCTGTCTGGTTTTGCTGCTGCTTTAGGTAATATTAAGGTTACTTCAAGCTTAGGGGAGCCATTTAAGGCCGAAATTGAATTGTTGTCGGTCTATGCCGAAGAACTAGCAAGCCTGTCAGCTTCGTTTGCCTCTGAAGAGGCTTACGCAGCGCAAGGCATTGCGCATCAAGACATCTATAGCAATATTAAAGTTGAAGTCGGTGCAAGTGCTAATGGTGTGCCAGTATTAAAGCTTAGTACTATCCAACCAATTAACGATACATTTTTGGACATGCTCATACAAATCGACTGGGCATCAGGCCGTGTGCAGCGTGAATATAATGTGTTGCTTGATCCGGCAAACGCCAAATCTGCCATTGATGAGACTCAAACACTTCCTAATGCATTGCCGACAATCCCTTCGGTAAGTGAAAAAGCGGATGGAAAGAGCATCGATGAGCTTAATCAATCAACCACTCAAGATGGAAAATCACAAGCTAGTATTGATGCGAATGTCATTACAACTAAGCAAGGTGATACTTTATCGAATATTGCTAAAATTGAGCAAGTTGAAGGTGTGAGCCTAGATCAAATGTTGGTGGGTTTGTTTGATAGCAACAAACAAGCTTTCATGAATAACAATATGAACCGTCTTAAAATTGGCGAAATTATTAGGGTGCCAGTGAGAGATCAACTGCTTTTAGTGGACGAGCACCAAGCTACACAGTTTGTTAAACTACATTCAGCAAACTGGGGTGCATATAGAGGGACGTTGGCAGGCCATGTCCTTGGGATGCCCACACCAATAGAAGCAGAACAAAAGCAATCGGCATCAGGCAAAATTGCCAGCATTGCTGATCAGGCTCCTAGTGCTAAAGTCACTTTAAAAGACGTCGTTAAGCTTTCTGCAGGCGATAGGAATATAGCTGATGCATCTAAAGCCATGGAAGCTAAAATCACCATGCTTCAAGAGGAGAATGCTGCTCATGCTAAGTCTTTAAAAGAGGCGCAGCAGCGGACAGCTATCTTAGAGCGGCAAATTGAAGATATGCAAAAATTACTGGCCTTAAAAAGTCAGGTAATGAATGACCTCCAAAAAAATTCGGCAACTGCTGCAAATACAAACAATCCTATTCAAATAACATCCGAGGATGGTTGGCTTCGCCCATTTAATCATGTGGTCATTATTACTCTCCTAATCACGGGTATTTTGAGCGCACTGTTTCTTTTAGCTTGGATGTTACTGCGACTTCAACTTAAAAAAGAAGCTGCGTTTGGTCATGTCAACTTAAACTCTTCTGGTTCTAACTATGTTTTCGACAATAGATCTGTTATTAAAAGTTCGTCTTTAACTCAGTTTTCGCAGCGTATGGATAGCGATATAGAGGATACCCATCATGTTGACCCCATGACTGAGTCCGAAATTTATATGACATATGGCGATCATTTACAAGCAGTCGATGTGCTAGAGATGGCTATCTCAAAAAATCCTAAGCGATATGAGCTGTATCTTAAGTTGTTGGAAATCTATGTTGCTGATAAAAACGGTGAGGCGTTTGAATCTCTTGCTAAAAAATTGTCCGTCATGCTTGGTCACGATGACCCCTTATTAGCTCAAGTGTCTAAAATGGCTGCAAGCCTAGAAGCTGCGAATAGCTCAAGTAAATCGGATGGGACTTTTTTGCGGGCAGCGGATGCTAATAATACTCCTGCGAACAGCCCCTCTAAGGTTGAACTGTCTCAATTAATTTCGAGTCAGTCAGTTCTTGATATACCAAGCAATCCTGATATTCCGATGCAAAAAATGGAGGGGATTACTTTAGATTACAATGTTGATTCAGGCAATAAACCAAGTGAGCAACCTAAAGCGCATCAAGAACAAGTCACTGATCTAAAAAGTTTTGAATCTAGTTTGAGTGACTCGTTAATAGGCCAAACTGCTAATGGGTTTGACTTTTCTACTATTAGTTTTGATCTGGATGATGAACAGGATTCAAAACCGGCGCGTTTGAAAACTGCAAAAAAAGTACATGTGAAAGCGAGTCCTGATCTTAAGGGCACTAAGAAGTTGAAGTAAATCTAGGCGGAAATCCCAGGTTATGCATCCCCTTGTAAAAATTTCATCCTTTATCTTCATGTTGTTACTTTTAAACCTATTAAGTATTCAATGGGTATTTGTATTGTGCGGGTTAAGTTTTGCCGCGGCGTTGCACCAGAAAGCAAGTCACTTTTTACATGCAGTAAAGCGCATGCGCTGGTTATTTATTTCCCTATTTGTTATTTATGCATTTGCCACTCCGGGGGAATATATTCCACAATTTCTAGCTTATGCTGCACCGACCTATGAAGGATGTCGATTAGGTTTAGTCCAAATTGCTAAATTATTAATTGCATTAGCTAGTTTGAGCCTCTTATTCACAGGTAGCTCAAAGCATGATTTAATCGCTGGGTTATATATGCTACTTAAGCCACTAAAATTGATAGGATTAAATGCCGAACGCTTTAGTGCCCGATTATTACTGACGCTTGATTATGTTGAGTCGTTGTTAGCGACTTCTAATAATAAGATTAACTTCTATGAGTTAGATGCTATACATACAGCCTCTGAAAGTTTGCCGGTGTATCAGTTAATTAATTTGCAGTTGCCTGCATTTAAGTTAATCGATAAGTGGGTGATGGTTATATTGATTGTCAGCGTAAGTACCTCAATCGCTTGGCGAGTATTGGGATGAGAATTGCATTAGGTTTATCCTATGATGGCTCTCACTTCTGTGGGTGGCAAAGTCAGCCTGCTGCCTGTGGCGTTCAAGATGCTTTAGAGTTAGCAATATCAAAAATTGCACAACACGATATACGGGTCCACGCAGCGGGGCGCACTGACACGGGTGTTCATGCGTTGGGCCAAGTTGTTCATTTTGAGACGAATTGTCTGCGTCCTATTTCAGCTTGGGTACGTGGCGTGAATGCGCATTTGCCTCCCAGTGTTCGTGTGCAATGGGCACATGCAGTTGATGATGCTTTTCATGCACGATTTTCAGCCTTTCAGAGAAGTTATCAGTATGTGCTTTACAACGCAGAGGTGGCGCCAGCAATAATGGTCGATAAGGCGGGTTGGTTTCATGCACCACTAGACCATGCAGCCATGAAGGAGGCAGCAAGTTACTTGATAGGTGAACATGATTTTAGTGCATTTAGAGCATCTGAATGCCAGGCTAAATCCGCTATTAAGCGCCTACATATTGCCGAAGTGCGTCAGCAAGGTGATTATTTTATTTTTGATTTTTCGGCATCAGCATTTTTGCAACATCAAGTACGTAATATGATTGGCGCATTAATTTATGTGGGTAAGGGCGCGCATTCTCCACTTTATATTAAAGAACTACTACAAAAGCGTGATCGCACCTTATCACCGCCAACCTTTTCGCCCTGCGGTTTGTATTTAACTTCTGTAGGATATGATGCTAAATGGGGCTTGCCAAGCACTCGTCCTGGCATGCAAGTGCTGATTTAGCGTTACAATAGCGCTCTGTTGATCGCTTAGTGACCACTAAGCGTAATTAATTGGATTTGAGAGGATTATTTTTGAGGGTAAAGGTTAAAATTTGTGGCATTACGCGGGCTGAGGACGCGCTTGCGGCGGTGGCTAATGGTGCTGATGCTATCGGCTTAGTATTTTACGCGCCGAGCGCACGTAATGTCAGTATTAGCCAAGCGGTGGAAATAATCAAAAATGTTCCTGCTTTCGTAAGTGTAGTTGGCTTATTTGTTGATGCTGATCCTCAATTTATTAAGCAGGTTTTGGCGCAAGTTCAATTAACCCTATTACAATTTCATGGTGACGAAACCCCCTTGCAATGTGCGCAATATGGACTTCCTTTTATCAAAGCAATCCGAGTAAAAACTGATACAAATTTGTTACAATATGCACAGGACTTTTCAGCAGCTAAAGGTTTGTTGTTAGACACCTATACTGATGGCGTCGCTGGTGGTACCGGACATGCATTTGACTGGAACTTAATCCCACAACAACTTATCAATATGCAGTTAGGTGAGTTTCCTCCAGTGATATTAGCTGGTGGATTAACTAAAGATAACGTGGCTGATGCCATTATGAAAGTTCGTCCTTATGCCGTGGATGTGAGTGGTGGCGTTGAAATATCAAAAGGCATCAAGGATGTTGCGAAAATGAATGCGTTTGTGGAACAAGTTAATATTAAATAAGTTTGTAGACGGAAGTGCTTTGTTACATCGGTGCTTATCGGTATAAGCTGTAATAAATGACGAAAGTGGAGAATTAAACATGCAGCTTTATGACATGCCCGATGCGCGTGGACATTTTGGACAATTTGGTGGAACTTTTGTAGCTGAAACCTTAGTGGAGGCGCTAGACGAGTTGCGCCTAATGTACGAAAAATATCGCAATGACCCTGAATTTTTAGCTGAGTATGCCTATGATTTAAAGCATTTTGTAGGTAGGCCAAGCCCCATTTACCATGCAAAGCGACTCTCTGAAAAAGTCGGTGGAGCGCAGATTTATTTAAAGCGTGAGGATTTGAATCACACTGGCGCGCACAAGATTAACAATACCATTGGTCAGGCCTTGTTGGCTAAACGCATGGGTAAGCCCCGTGTGATTGCCGAAACTGGTGCTGGCCAGCATGGCGTAGCAACTGCCACTATTGCCGCACGCATGGGGCTAGAGTGTGTTGTCTATATGGGTAGTGAAGACATTAAGCGTCAGGCGCCTAATGTATTTAGGATGAAGTTACTCGGTGCTACTGTAGTTCCAGTTGAAAGTGGCTCCAAAACCTTAAAAGATGCTCTTAACGAAGCGATGCGTGATTGGGTCACTAATGTAAATAATACTTTTTACATTATCGGCACGGTTGCTGGCCCTCATCCATATCCGATGATGGTGCGTGATTTCCAGGCCATTATTGGTATTGAAGCTAAGCAGCAGATGCAGGAAATGGTTGGGCGTCAACCTGATGCAGTTCTCGCCTGTGTGGGTGGCGGTTCTAATGCTATGGGTATTTTTTACCCTTATATTGATGTGCCGAATGTACGGCTAATTGGTGTTGAGGCGGCAGGTCATGGTTTAGAAACTGGCATGCATGCAGCGCCGTTAACAGCCAATAGCCCAGTGGGCGTTTTGCACGGTAATCGTACTTACTTAATGCAGGATGCGGATGGAAATATTATTGAAACGCATTCTGTTTCTGCTGGTTTGGATTACCCTGGCGTCGGCCCAGAGCATGCTTGGTTAAAGGATATTAAACGTGCTGAATATGTCGCCATTACCGATGATGAAGCGATGGCTGCTTTTCATAATCTGTGCCGTACGGAAGGCATTATTCCTGCACTAGAATCGAGCCACGCCTTAGCCTATGCAGAAAAAATGGCTAAGACTATGCGTAAAGATGAAATTATTTTGGTTAATTTATCAGGCCGCGGAGATAAAGACATCAATACGGTTGCTAAACTCGCCAATATTACTTTATAAAAATAAGCCTATGTCACGTATCCAAACTACTTTTGCAACATTGAAACAACAAGGTAAAACTGCCTTAATTCCCTACATTACTGCAGGCGATCCACACCCTAAACATACGGTTAAATTGATGCATACTTTGGTCAAGTCTGGTGCTGACATCATAGAGCTTGGCGTACCTTTTTCTGACCCTATGGCAGATGGTCCGGTCATTCAGCGTGCAAGTGAACGCGCTTTAAAACATAAGGTGGGTTTAACTGCGGTGCTTCAGATGGTCAAAGATTTTCGTGCAGATGATCAGAAAACTCCCATTATTTTAATGGGTTATGCCAACCCAATTGAAGTTATTGGTGCTGCGGAGTTTGCTAATAGAGCAAAATCTGCTGATGTTGACGGAGTAATTACTGTGGATTATCCGCCAGAAGAATGTACTGATTATGTGAAGCAACTGCAGGCACTTGATATTGATCCTATATTTTTATTGTCTCCAACCACTGAGCCCGCGCGGGTAAAATTGATTGTAAATCAAGCCAGTGGCTTTGTTTACTATGTGTCCCTCAAAGGTGTGACAGGGGCCGCAAATTTAGATATCAATGAAGTCTCGGAGCGTGTTGCCAGCATTCGTAAGCAAACCAGTTTGCCGGTTGGTGTGGGTTTTGGTATCCGTGATGCAGCGACAGCTAAAGCTACTGCAGCAATCGCGGATGCTGTGGTAGTTGGAAGTCGTATGGTCACCACTATTGAAGATTCAACCGATGACAATTTATTGAGTAACGTAGCCGCTTTGATGACAGAGCTGAGAACAGCAATAGACGCTGCCTAGTGGCGACATTAAGAATATATAAGGATGCCTAGATGAGTTGGTTAAATAAATTACCGCAAAAAATTAAACGCGCAGTTGGCGTAGATAAAAAAACAGTACCAGAAGGATTGTGGAGTAAATGCCCAGCCTGTCAGTCTGTGCTCTATCGTAAAGATTTAGAAGATAATGCTGAAGTCTGCCCAAAGTGCTCCTACCATAATCGTATTGGTGCACGCGCTCGATTGGCGCAGTTGTTAGATGCTGAAGGTCAGTTTGAAATTGGTGCGAAAGTCCAATCGATCGATTCACTTAAGTTTAAAGATACTAAAACGTATGAGGAGCGTATTAAAGAATCACAAAAGTCTGTAGGTGAGACAGACGCGTTGATTGTTATGCAAGGGAGCATAAAGAATGTTCCTGCTGTTGTTGCAGCCTTTGAATTTAAATTCATGGGCGGTTCAATGGGCTCAGTGGTTGGTGAGCGGTTTGTGCGTGGTGTGCAAACAGCCATTGATAACAATATGGCGTTTATATGTATTTCTGCCAGCGGTGGTGCCCGCATGCAAGAAGGTTTGTTATCTTTGATGCAAATGGCTAAAACGAGCGCAGCTCTTACGCAGCTAAGTAAAGCTGGCTTGCCCTACATTTCAGTCTTGACAGACCCAACCATGGGCGGTGTTTCAGCGAGTTTTGCAATGCTGGGTGATTTGATTATAGCTGAGCCGCAAGCTTTAATCGGTTTTGCTGGCCCTCGTGTCATTGAGCAAACAGTTCGTGAAACTTTGCCTGATGGGTTTCAGCGTGCTGAGTTCTTGTTAGAGCATGGAGCTATTGATTTTATTATTGATCGACGTGAAATGCGAGCAAGGTTAGCTTCAGTTTTAGCAAACTTAATGCGTTTGCCTGAAGTTGCTTAATGGCTATGCAAAAATATAGCTCTAATTTCCAGCGTTAAATTAAATTATTACCAACTTTGTTCAATACTCCCACCGTCTATATAGCTTAATCAACACACTTACTACTAACAACCAGTGAAAAGTAACGACTTAAAAGCCTGGCTGACTTATATTGAAAGCCTACACCCTAAATCGATTGCTATGGGTTTGGATAGGATTAGGCTCATCATTGAGAGAATGCAACTTCATCCTGAGTTTGAAATTATTACTGTTGCAGGCACCAACGGTAAAGGATCTACCTGTGCAATGTTGGAGCAGGCCTATCTAAACGCAGGTTATCAAGTGGCTAGTTATAGCTCGCCGCATTTAATTCGCTATAACGAACGGGTTCGCGTTAATGGTGTTGAAGTGAGCGATGAGGCACTTTGTCATGCATTTTTCGCGGTGGAAAAAGCGAGAAAAATTGATCGTCCTGTTGCACTTACTTACTTTGAGTTTGGTACATTGGCTGCGATGTGGCATTTTATGCAGACGGGGATTGATGTTGCCATTTTGGAGATAGGCCTAGGCGGTAGATTAGATGCTGTGAATGCATTTGAACCTAGCTGCGCCATCGTAACTGCCATTGATTTAGATCATCAGGATTATTTAGGTGATACTCGTGAGCAGATTGCTTATGAAAAGGCTGGTGTTTATCGTGGTCAGAAAGTAGCCATTTGCGGTGATGAAACTCCACCGCAGAGTTTAATTGCCTATGCAACCAAAATAAATGCCCAACTAAAGTGTTTGGGTAAAGAATTTGATTGCGGTGTCACTCAGGATGGTTGGGAATATAGTGCTGATGATGCTTTTCTGGGGCATATTAATTATCAACTTCCACTGCCTGCTTTAAAGGGAAGATATCAGATCAATAATGCTGCGTGTGCGGTGGCTGCAATTTCAGCATTGCAACCTCAATTACCAGTGGAGCTAACTGCTATACGAGCAGCTTTGCAACAAGTCACATTGGCTGGACGTTTTCAAATAATTCCAATATCCATCACGAATCCTTGTTTGTTAATTTTAGACGTTGCGCACAACCCCCATGCAGCACGTGCCTTAGCGGATAATTTGCGCTTAACTAAAGATATGTTAGCCGCTAAAACCTTTGCGGTTTTTGCAATGTTAGCTGATAAGGATGTTAAAGGTGTCGTTAGTGAGCTTATTAATGAAGTAGATGCCTGGTATGTGGCTAACATTGATAATGTACGTGGTGCTTTTGCTAAAGATTTAGCAATTATTATTAAAGAGCTCAATCCAAATGCTGTGGTTAATCTTTTTAGCGACTCAGCACAGGCATATCGGCAAGCCTGCTTGGATTTAAAAGGTACAATTACCACACAAAACTGTAACGAGATGAATGAAAATGATAAAATAGTCGCGTTCGGTTCTTTTTATACGGTATCAAACGTAATGCAAGCACTTTATTCGCAATCAAAAAGCTAATTTTAAGGAAGCAGTAATGCCACCTGACTTACCTAACGAACAAGAACTAAGCCTGAAAAAACGTGCTCGCCGTCGTTTGGTCGGTGCCATTATATTGGTGCTGTTAATGTTGGTAATTTTGCCAAAAATATTGCTAGATCGCGTTGCTTTGGGGCCGCAACAGGCAATAAAAATTTCAATGACGGAATCTGTTGAATCTCAGAAGGTAAATCCGGCCCCCATTGCTCAGACGTCTGGATCAGAGCAAATTGTGAATACAATGGAGTCGCAGACAAGCCCATTGGCTAAAGGGGTCGTTGCTCCTTTAAATTCTGGCCTTGAAGAAAAGAATAATAAAAAAAATCCGCTCGGCGTTGAGGTTGATAGTAATAAATTGTTACCTACAGACCACGGTAATAATGACGATAAGAGTGCTGGCCCTAAAGCTGACGAATCTAAACCAAAACTTGCCGAAGGGTTGAAGGTTGCCAACCCTGGCGAATTGGTGGTTGGTGCTGGTGAGGCTAAAGATAATGCTGCTAAGCCTACCGACTCCACTGTGCGTGATACTAAATTAGCAGAATCTAAATCTTCTGATAGTAAGACTGAAGCTAAAGCACAGTCAAAAAAAGACGGGAGTTTTAGCATTCAGGTTGGGGTATATTCTGATGCAGCCAATGTGAAGCGGTTGCAGGAGAAGTTAAAGCAAGAAGGCTTTATTAGCCATACTCAGAAAATGAATACGCCTAAAGGTGAGAAAATACGATTAAGAGTTGGTAGTTTTACCTCAAGGCAAGACGCTAATTCCACCATCCTAAAATTACAGAAAATTGGATTGGCTGGAATGGTTGTTAGTAATGAGTGATGCTTCGATCACTGATTTTTTCAGCATCCGACAATGGATATAAACACTCATGACAATTTTTGATTATGTGGTGCTTTTAATTATCAGTTTGTCTGTGATTTTAAGTGTGATGCGTGGCTTGCTTCGAGAAGTGCTGGCAATATTGAGTTGGATAGTCTCATTCTATGTGGCAAAAACTTATGCTAGTCAAATTATACCGATGATGCCGTCTAATATTCCTAACGATTCTTTACGTTTTTTGGCAGCTTTTCTTGTGTTATTTTTTGCAACGCTGATAATCACTAGCTTGTTATCAATTCCGTTGGCAGAGATTTTTAATAAGGTAGGTTTAAGCTGGCTTAATCGATTATTAGGGGCTGTTTTTGGTTTTGCACGCGGCGTGTTAATTGTCGGCATTGTGGTCTTCTTAGCTGGGTTGACTAGTATTCCTCAAGACTCTATGTGGCGTAACGCGATGTTTAGTGCCCCATTAGAAGCGATGGTGTTAAGCTCAGTACCTTGGGTAGCAAGCAATATGTCTACTTACATTAAGTACGAGTAGGTTCAAATTAGCAATTTAAAATTATAGATATAATCACTTAAGGCTTTATTCATGTGCGGAATTATAGGCATTGTAGGTAAAAATCCAGTCAACCAGTTGTTATATGATGGTTTGCTGGTATTGCAGCATCGTGGTCAAGATGCTGCGGGTATAGTTACTACCGATGGTAATACGTTCTTTATGCATAAAAATAATGGCTTAGTGAAAGATGTGTTTCAGACGCGGCACATGAGAAGTTTAATCGGCAATGTTGGTATTGCTCACGTACGTTACCCTACAGCTGGTTCTTCAAGTGCAGCCGAAGCGCAACCGTTCTATGTCAACTCACCTTTTGGTATTGTGCTTGGTCATAATGGTAACTTAACTAATTCAGCTCAATTAAAAACTGAGATGTTCCGCCAAGATTTACGTCATATCAACACCAGTTCAGATTCAGAAGTGTTGCTTAATGTGTTAGCGCATGAAATTGAGCGAACGGCTCATAATGCGGTACTTAATACCGACATGGCTTTTGATGCGGTTGCAGGAGTCCACAGGCGTTGTAAAGGTGCTTACGCAGTGGTTGCGATGATTGCTAACTTTGGTTTGCTGGCTTTTCGTGACCCCAATGGCATCCGTCCATTAGTGATTGGCAAGAGTGAAACTGATAAAGGCACCGAATATATAGTAGCGTCTGAAAGTGTGGCACTTGATGTATTGGGTTTTACAATGCTGCGAGATGTAGCGCCAGGGGAAGCTATCTTTATCGATATGGAGGGCAACTTTTTCTCTCGGCAGTGTGCTGTTGATGCAAAGCTTAATCCATGCATTTTTGAGTATGTTTACTTGGCGCGACCCGACTCTGTCATTGATGGCGTTTCTGTATATCAAACGCGCTTGGATATGGGTAAGAGTTTGGCAGAAAAGATTAAACGTGAATGGTCGGATAAGAAGATTGACGTGGTCATTCCCATTCCAGATACTAGCCGCCCCAGCGCTTTGCAAGTTGGTATCGCCTTAGGTCTAGATTATCGTGAAGGATTTATCAAGAATCGCTATATTGGCCGCACTTTTATTATGCCAGGTCAGGCTTTGCGTAAAAAATCAGTACGCCAAAAATTGAATCCAATTGGAATTGAGTTTAAGGGAAAGAACGTGTTGTTGGTGGATGATTCAATTGTGCGTGGTACCACCTCACAACAAATCGTACAGATGGCTAGAGATGCGGGTGCAAATAAAGTCTACTTTGCCTCAGCTGCACCTCCAGTGCGTTTCCCAAATGTTTACGGCATTGATATGCCGAGTCGTGATGAGCTGTTGGCAACAGATCGCACAGACGAGCAGATTTGCCAAGAGATTGGCGCTGATGCATTAATTTATCAAGATTTAGATGCCTTAGTTGCTGGCGTTAAGCTGAGTAACCCAAACATTAAAAATTTCGATTGTTCATGTTTTGATGGTAAGTATGTCACTGGTGATATTGACGCTGCATATTTAGCTAACATTGAAGCAGCCCGGGGTGATGGTAGCAGCAATAACAAACCATCCAACTCCAGCACACAGATGGATTTAAATTTAATTGAAAATGAAGATTTTGAAGTGTTGGACGAAGTTGTGGAATCAATTCCACAATAAACGGGTGAACTTAACATGATAAAAAAACCACAATACCATCCTGAAACCTTAAGTGTACGCGCGGGAAGTGAGTCCACGGAGTTTGGTGAAAATTCAGAAGCATTATTTTTAAACTCTAGTTTTAGGTTTAACTCTGCAGCACAAGCGGCCGCTCGTTTTAGCGGTGCAGAAGCAGGTAATATTTATTCTCGATTCACTAATCCTACTGTCAGTATGTTTCAAAACAAACTAGCGGCGCTAGAAGGTGCGGAGCAGTGTGTGGCTACATCGAGTGGCATGTCTGCCATATTAGCTTGCGTGATGGCTTTATGTTCGGCAGGTGACCACATTGTCGCTTCTCGGAGTATTTTTGGTACTAGCGTGCAGTTGTTTTCTAATATCCTTAAACGTTGGGGACTAGAAGTTAGCTTTGTTTCTTTAACTGATCCTGCCGAATGGCAAGCAGCAATGGATGCTAAAACCAAATTACTCTTTGTTGAAACTCCGTCAAATCCTCTCACTGAAGTTTGTGATATTCGTGTGTTAGCCGATATTGCACATAGAGCTGGCGCCTTCTTGGTGGTAGATAACTGTTTTTGCACCCCTGCTATACAACGACCGATTGAATTGGGTGCAGATATTATTATTCATTCAGCAACTAAATACATAGACGGGCAGGGAAGATGTTTAGGCGGTGCAGTATTAGGCAGTAAAGCCTTGATGGAGCCTGTTTATGGTTTTTTACGCACTGCAGGCGTCACCATGAGTGCATTCAATGCCTGGGTCTTTCTAAAAGGATTAGAGACTCTTTATGTGCGTATGGAAGCACATTCACATAAAGCGTTAGCCTTAGCTACATGGCTGGAAGCGCAACCAGGCGTGGCTCGAGTTTACTATCCAGGCCTAGCGTCACATCCTCAACACAAACTCGCGATGCAGCAGCAAACTAGCGGTGGAGGCATAGTTAGTTTTGAAGTTAAGCCTAAAGACGGTCAATCATTGCAAGAAGCAGCTTGGGCTTTAATTGATGCGACGCAACTCATTTCAATTACAGCTAATTTGGGTGATGCAAAAAGTACCATTACTCATCCAGCTACCACGACACATAGCCGAGTCACGGCAGAAGCACGTGCAGCGTCAGGCATTACAGATGGCTTAGTTAGAATTGCAGTCGGCTTAGAGCATGTGGATGATTTGATTGCAGATCTGCATTCACTTTCCGAGCAGTAACTAACGTATTTTTAAGCGATGTTAAGCTTAGTTTTGCCTTGACATACACCCCCTCAATAAATCATTTCAGTCCTATTGGATCTTGAAATTTACGCTTAAATGAGCGTAAATTCTAAGCTAAAGATTTATCTTTAATTAAGTGCGCTTTATCCATGCGATAGAGGCCGTTAAATCTACAAATCTGCTTCTTTTTTATGCTAAAATTTGCGCTACATTAAAACCATTATAAGTCAGTGTACACATGGATCAATTCGCTAAAGAAACCCTGCCAATCAGCTTAGAAGACGAGATGCGTCGGTCATATCTAGATTACGCAATGAGCGTAATTGTAGGGCGAGCCCTACCTGATGTTCGGGATGGTTTAAAACCAGTGCATAGGCGTGTTTTATTCGCGATGCATGAATTATCTAATGATTACAATAAACCTTATAAAAAGTCTGCTCGTATTGTGGGTGATGTGATTGGTAAATACCATCCTCACGGTGATACTGCCGTTTACGACACTATAGTGCGTATGGCGCAAGACTTTAGTTTGCGATATATGTTGGTGGATGGCCAGGGAAACTTTGGTTCTGTCGATGGTGATAATGCCGCTGCGATGCGATATACCGAAATTCGGATGTCGAAAATTGCCCATGAATTATTAGCGGATATCGACAAAGAAACGGTCGATTTTGGCCCGAACTATGATGGAAGTGAGCATGAGCCACTGATTATGCCGGCGCGAATTCCTAATCTCTTGATTAACGGCAGCTCAGGTATTGCGGTAGGTATGGCGACTAATATTCCACCCCATAATTTAAATGAAGTATTAGATGCCTGTTTTGCCTTGCTTAAAGATCCAGAAATGGGCATTGAAGAGCTGATTGAATTGGTGCCAGCACCTGACTTCCCAACTGCCGGTATTATCTATGGCACAGTAGGTGTGAAAGAGGGTTATCGTACTGGACGTGGTCGTGTAGTGATGCGTGGCCGTACCCATGTTGAAGACTTGGAGCGTGGCGGTCGCCAGGCTTTAATCGTGGATGAATTACCCTACCAGGTCAACAAAAAAACCTTTGTAGAAAAAATCGCTGAACTAGTCAACGAGAAAAAAATTGAAGGCATTTCTGACTTACGTGATGAGTCTGATAAGTCAGGTATGCGTGTAGTGATTGAGTTGAAGCGCGGAGAAATTGCCGAAGTCATCTTAAATAATCTATACAAGCAAACGCAGTTACAAGATACTTTTGGCATGAACATGGTGGCATTGCTTGATGGCCAACCACGTTTGCTGAATCTTAAACAAATGTTAGAGGCGTTCTTACGTCATAGACGTGAAGTCATTACGCGCCGTACCGTATTTGAGCTAAAAAAAGCGCGCGCACGAGGTCATGTCTTGGAAGGGTTGGCAGTCGCCTTGGCTAATGTGGATGATATGATTGCGTTGATTAAAGCCGCACCAACACCGCCAGAAGCTAAAGTGGACTTGATGGCAAAAGTTTGGCAATCGCCTGTAGTTGAGGAAATGCTAAAGCGCGCTGCAATGGAAGCTTCTCGCCCAGAAGGCATGAGTGTTGATTTTGGTTTGACACCTAATGGGTATAAATTAAGCGATGTGCAAGCGCAAGAAATTCTGCAAATGCGTCTACAACGGCTGACTGGTCTTGAGCAGGATAAAATCGTTACTGAGTACAAGGAGGTAATGGATATTATTGCTGACTTACTGAATATACTGTCGACACCATCACGTGTTACTAACATTATTACAGATGAAATGACTGAAATTAGAAAGCAGTTCGGTGATAAACGTCGGAGTGAAATTGTCGTCAATGCGCAAGATTTATCATTAGAAGATTTCATTACCCCTCAAGATGTTGTCGTTACTTTATCGCATACTGGGTATGTCAAATCACAACCACTAGATGAATACCGAGCGCAGCGTCGTGGAGGTCGTGGAAAACAAGCAGCACCGACCAAAGAGGACGATTTTATCGACAAGATGTTTGTCGCTAATACGCATGATTACATTCTATGTTTTAGTAGTCGTGGTCGCGTATATTGGTTGAAGGTTTATGAAGTGCCGCAAGGCAGTCGTATCGGTCGTGGCAAGCCCATTGTGAATTTATTCCCACTGGAAGATGGTGAAAAAATTAACGCCATTCTATCTGTGAAAGAGTTTGATGAAGATCACTTTATTTTCATGGCAACTGCTTGCGGTACCGTGAAGAAAACAGCGTTGGTTGAATTTGCTAATCCTCGTAAATCAGGCATTATCGCTATTAATTTAGATGACGATGACTACTTGATCGGCGCTGAAGTGACTAACGGCGCTAATGATATTGTATTGATTTCTAATGGTGGTAAAGCTGTTTGGTTTGATGAGGAAGATGTCCGTGGTATGGGAAGAAATACTCGTGGCGTGCGCGGCATGAAGCTTCAAGCTGGTCAGCAAGTGCTGTCATTACTCATTGCCGATGATGATAAGCAAACAGTATTAGTGGCGACAGAAAATGGTTACGGTAAACGTACTGTGCTCGCTGACTTCCGTCATTCTGGTCGTGGCACGCAAGGTGTAAAAGCGATTGCAACAAGCGAGCGTAATGGATTAGTGGTTACCGCAAAACTGGTCAATGATGAAGACGAAATCATGTTGATTACGACTGGTGGCGTGCTTATTCGTACACGTGTTAAAGAGATTCGAGAGCTAGGACGTGCGACGCAAGGTGTTAAATTGATTAATTTGGGTGAGGGTGAAAAGCTTTCAGGTTTAGAGAAAATCGTTGAATCTGATGACGCTGATGATGAGTTAAGCGTAGGCAGCGAATCTTAATATTTAAGCTACCTTGATGAAACAAATTTACAACTTTTCTGCTGGTCCAGCAGTCTTACCAAAATCAGTGTTAGAGCGTGCGCAGGCTGAAATGCTTGATTGGCATGGCTCAGGCATGAGTGTGATGGAAATGTCACATCGTGGTAAAGAGTTCACTAGTATTTTAAATAAAGCTGAAGCTGATTTACGTACTTTGCTCAGTATTCCAAGTAATTACAAGGTCCTATTTTTGCAAGGTGGCGCCATTGCAGAAAATGCGATGATTCCATTAAATTTGTTGGCTGGAAAGTCTGCCGATTATGCAATCACTGGTGGTTGGAGTAAGCGTAGCGTCGAAGATGCAACTGCTTACGGAAACATTAATGTAGTGGCTAGTAGTGAGGGCAATGGTTATAAGGATGTACCAGATTTTTCTAGTTGGACATTAGATAAAAGCGCAGCCTACCTGCATATTTGTACTAATGAGACGATGAGCGGTGTCGAGTTTGACAGTTTGCCAGATAGTCATGGCGTGCCTATAGTGGCCGACATGTCTTCACATATACTTTCCAGACAGATTGATGTCAGTCAATATGGTGTGATCTATGGCGGAGCACAGAAAAATATAGGTCCGGCCGGTTTATGTATAGTCATTGTGCGTGAAGATCTTTTAAATCGTGCTTCACCTTTGACGCCTGCAGTCTTTAACTGGAAGACGCAAGCCGAACATCACTCTATGATTAATACGCCACCAACTTACAGTATTTATATTGCTGGCTTGGTATTTGAATGGTTGCTTTCAGAAGGTGGTGTTGCCGCTATTGAGCAAAAAAACATTGCCAAAGCTAAATTACTGTATGACTATATTGATAGTACTGATTTTTATGCAAATAATGTTTCGATTAATAACCGATCACGTATGAATATTCCCTTTTTCTTGCAGGATGAAAGCTTGAATGAGGCCTTTTTAAAGGGCGCAGATGCTCTTGGTTTATTACAACTCAAAGGACATCGCATGGTCGGTGGAATGAGAGCTAGCATCTATAATGCAATGTCTATAGCAGGCGTACAAGCTTTGGTGACCTATATGCAACAATTTGAATCTACACATTAATCATGTCTGAGCAACTTAAACAACATCGCGACCAAATTGATGCCATTGATGAGCAAATACTGATACTTGTTAATGAGCGAGCGAAACTTGCCCGTCATATTGGTAGCCTGAAAAACGATGGTGTGATCTATAGGCCTGAACGTGAGGCTCAGGTTTTACTTCGTTTGCAATCCCATAATGGTGGTCCGTTATCCAATGAGGCTGTTAGCAACGTATTTCGTTCTGTGATGTCAAATTGCCGTGCATTAGAGAAAGAATTGTCGATTGCCTTTTTAGGACCACTTGGCACTTATAGTGAAGAGGCTGCCTTAAAACAATTCGGATTGGGATGTAATGCAGTCGTTTGCGGTTCGATTGATGAAGTTTTTCGCACGGTAGAAGCTGGGCAAGCAAACTATGGTGTAGTGCCCGTAGAAAATTCAACCGAAGGTGCTATCGGATTGACGTTAGACTTACTGCTTGCAAGCCCTTTAAAGATTTGCGGTGAAGTGAGCTTACCTATTCATCATTGCTTACTATCAAGCCAAACCGACATTAACCAAATTAGTCATATTTTCTCTCATACGCAATCCCTAGCGCAGTGTCATGAGTGGTTGAATCGCATGATGCCAAATGCTACACGTGAAGCTGTGACTAGTAATGCACGTGCAGCACAGATGATTCATGACTTGGTCGCTAGCGATGGCACATTTGCTGCAGCCATTGCCAGTAAGCGAGCAGCCGAGCTATTTGATTTAAATGTGTTGGCTGAAAATATTGAAGATGACACTAAAAATACCACACGTTTCTTAGTCTTAGGCCTACATGATGTAGCGGCATCTGGCACAGATAAAACCTCATTAGTGATGACCACTAAAAATAAGCCAGGGGCGATGATTGATTTGTTAGAGCCGCTTTCTAGGCATGGCGTGAGCATGACTAAGTTGGAGTCGCGTCCTTCTAAACAAAGCTTGTGGGACTATGTTTTCTTTGTCGATATTGAAGGTCATCAATCTGACATTCATGTCCAAGACGCATTGCAAGATTTGCAAGAGCGGGCATCATTTCTCAAAGTATTGGGTTCTTATCCAGTCGCTGTGCTTTAATTAAGGTTTTACGCATGACTTCACCCTGCCTGTCTCATTTAGCCCCAGAATACATACGTGCCATCAAACCCTATCAAGGCGGCAAGCCTATTAGCGAACTTGCACGAGAAATGGGCCTTAATGAAGCGGATATTGTAAAGCTCGCCTCCAATGAAAATCCTTTGGGCATCAGTCCCAAAGCGCAGATGGCGATAGAGGATGCGATTTTTGATATTGCACGTTACCCAGATGGCAATAGTTTTGCATTACGCCACGCTGTTGCGCATAAATTTGAAGTTTCACATCAACAAATAATTTTTGGCAATGGCTCAAATGATATTTTAGAGCTAGTCGCGCGTGCATTTCTGCATGCCGAATGCGAAGTGATCTACTCGCAACATGCTTTTGCGGTTTACTCTCTAGTAACGCAAGCGGCAGGAGCTAAAGCTGTTGTTGTGCCTGCCATTAATTACGCACATGATTTGGCTGGATTTCTACAAGCGATAACAACAAAAACGCGTTTGATCTTTATTGCCAATCCTAATAATCCAACAGGAACGCTGATTGCAAAAGACGAGTTGCGTGCATTTTTAAAGCAAGTTCCAGCGCAAGTATTGGTCGTATTAGATGAAGCCTATGACGAATACTTGTCAGCTACCCACAAATCTGAAGCCATTGCTTGGTTGCGCCAATTCGATAATTTAATTATTTCACGTACATTTTCTAAAGCTTATGGTTTGGCCGGTTTACGCATTGGTTTCGGCTTGATGCATGAGGACGTTGCTACGATGCTTGATCGTGTTCGTCAGCCATTTAATGTCAATAGTATTGCTCAAGCTGCAGCAGTAGCTTCATTGGCGGACGATGACTTTGTGCAACGCAGTTATGCGCTCAATCAAGCGGGCATGGTGCAACTCACACAAGGCTTGGAAGAGCTTGGCTTAGACTACATACCATCAAGTGCTAACTTTGTAAGTTTTTCCGTTGGTGATGCTGGTGAAGTTAATCAAAAATTACTCCAAAAGGGAGTGATTGTGCGCCCGATTGCTAACTATGAAATGCCTAATTTCCTGCGCGTCAGTATTGGATTATTTAGTGAAAACGCACGCTTTTTAAGTACACTTAAAGAAATATTGAATACAAAATAAGATATGACCACTCAAGAGCACTCAAGCCATTCAAATTTGGCCTTTGAAAAGCCAATTACAGACGATGTACGTATCCGTCAAATTAAAACGTTGATTACACCGTTAGATTTACTTGGTCGACTTAAAGAAAGTCAGGCCTCAACGCAAAATATCATTAAGACGCGAGCAGATATTCATAATATTTTGCATCAGATCGACGATAGGTTATTAGTCATTATTGGGCCTTGTTCAATTCATGATAGTAAAGCTGGTCTTGAGTACGCAGAACGTTTGATGGAGTTAAGAAGCAGCTTAAGTGCTGATTTAATTATTGTCATGCGCGTTTATTTTGAAAAACCGCGCACGACTGTTGGATGGAAAGGGTTGATTAATGATCCGCACCTAGATGGTAGCTATGAGATTAATGAAGGCTTGGCCTTAGCACGTAAATTCTTATTAGATGTCAATGAGCTAGGTATGCCTGCAGGCGCAGAATTTTTAGATACCATCACCCCACAATATATTGCAGATTTAGTTAGTTGGGGTGCTATAGGTGCACGCACGACGGAATCACAAGTTCATCGAGAGCTCGCCTCAGGGTTATCCTGTCCAGTGGGATTTAAAAATGGTACCGATGGCAATGTGCGCGTAGCGATTGATGCTATTAAAACTGCAAAAAGCCCACACCACTTTCTGTCAGTGACCAAAGAAGGGCAGTCTGCCATTATTTCAACGGCAGGTAACGATGATTGCCATGTCATTTTGCGTGGGGGGGAAATTCCTAATTTTGATGCTGTGAGTGTAGATGCTGCATGCACTAAATTGGCTTCAGCTGGGTTATTACCCTTGTTGATGATTGATTGCAGCCATGGTAATTGCCAAAAACAATACTTATTACAGAAAGAAGTCGCACGCGATGTTGCTGGTCAAATATCAGGTGGTGATGGACGAATTATGGGAGTAATGATTGAGTCTCATCTCCATGAAGGTCGTCAGGAGCACGAAATAGGTAAGTCGTTGCATTATGGACAATCCATTACTGATCCATGCTTAGGTTGGCAGGATTCTGTAGATTTGCTTAATATGTTAGCTTCTGCAGTGCGCGCACGTCGCCAAAAAAGGGAATAGTCCGCTATAAAGGCGGTTTAGCTTGGTGTATCATGAATTTACTTAGTGCTTTATAAGTAAGTTAGCGGTTATGGAATTATTGAAAGAAGAGCAAAATTTGTATCACGTTGATGCACTTTATGCGGCAACGATTAATACAACTAACTAAAAAGGAATTTATCATGTGGACTACACCAGCAGCTACAGAAATGCGTTTTGGCTTTGAAGTTACAATGTACGTAATGAACAAGTAATTAGCGTTTAAGCTAATGAATAAAAAGGCTGCCGAAAGACAGCCTTTTTTTATGAAAATTAACACCATTTGAATAGTAGAGAGTTATGCATATACATGTATTAGGTGCCGGTGCCGGTGGCGGATTTCCCCAATGGAACTGCAATTGTTTTAATTGTGATGGTTTACGTAAAGGCACTATCAAAGCGACTAAGCGCACGCAATCTTCCATTTGCGTCAGTGGCGATGGAGTTAATTGGGTATTGTTTAATGCCTCACCTGATGTATTGCAACAGATTCAAGATTTCCCTCCATTGCAACCTGCTCGCGCAGTGCGTGATACCGGTATTCAAGCAATTATATTAATTGATGCGCAAATTGATCACACCACGGGTTTATATATGTTGCGTGAAGGTACAGTTAAGCGAGAAATCTATTGTACTGATATGGTCTATGGGGATCTGACTTCAGGCAATCAAGCGCTCAATATTTTAGGCCATTATTGCGGTATCAATCACCATAATGTGCCAATTGATGGAAAAACTAGCTTTACCATTCCGAATGTTCCTAATCTGAAATTTACCGCTGTTGCCCTAAAAAGCGCTGCACCACCATACTCACCGCATCGCAATGATCCGCATCCAGGTGACACTATTGGTGTATTGATCGAGGAAATAAGTACAGGAAAAAAATGTTGGTATTCTCCTGGTTTAGGAGAAATTGAACCTCACTTGCCAGTGTTAATGAGTCAGGCTGATTGTATTATGGTGGACGGTACTTTCTGGACTGATACAGAGATGATTGATTTGGGACTAATGACAAAAACTGCAAGAAGCATCGGTCACAATCCTCAATCTGGACCTGACGGTATGATCGAAAAATTAGATGCATTCGGTGAGGTGCGTAAAGTATTGATCCATATCAATAATACAAACCCCATTTTAAGAGAAGATTCTGCCGAGCGTGCCGAACTTACCCAACATGGAATTGAAGTGGCATTTGACGGCATGGATATTATTCTTTAGGAGCGCGCAATGAATGCAATGACCAGTAACGATTTACCTTGGACTAGACAAGAGTTTGAAGACAAATTGCGTGAAAAAGGGAAGGGCTATCATATTTACCACCCGATACACGTCATGATGTATGAAGGGAAAATGACGAAAGAGCAATTGCAGTGCTGGGTAGCTAATCGTTTTTATTACCAAATTGCTATTCCTCAAAAAGATGCCGCTATACTTTCTAATTGTCCTGATAAAGAAGTGCGGAAAGATTGGATTGTGCGCATTACAGACCATGATGGCGTAGGGGATCAAGTGGGCGGTATTGAAGCTTGGATTCAATTGGGTCAAGCCGTAGGCCTAAGCCGTGATGATGTGACCTCACTAAAATTTTTGAGCCCAGGGGTTAAATTCGCGGTGGATGCTTATGTGAATTTTGCACGCCAGCGTCCATGGCAAGAATCCGTTTGTTCATCACTCACCGAACTATTTGCGCCCCATATTCACCAACAGCGGATCAGTTCTTGGCCAAGTATGTACCCTTGGATTAAAGAAGAAGGGTTGACCTACTTTAAAAAACGCCTGACAGAAGCTAGACGAGATGTAGAGCAGGGTTTAAGTGTTACTTTGGACTACTTCAGCACCTCTCGTCAGATGCAGTTAAAAGCCTTAGATATTCTTCAGTTTAAACTGGATGTCTTATGGGTAATGGCCGATGCCATTATGCTTGCATGCACAGACATTAAAGTTGAAGGCAAAGATTACTTGCGTCAGCCGGTAATTCATTTTAATTAAGAAAGCGCACAATGGAAATATTGATTCTACCTACTGATGTTTATGCTCTTGCGTTCCACCATCGTTTTCAATGGGAAGAAGCGCAACAGAATTATGTGATTCTTTTTCCGGAGGGCATGGTCAAGTTGCATGGTGGGGCAGGGGAAGTTATTAAACGGGTCGATGCAAAAAAGACGGTTGGTGATGTCGTTGCAGACTTAAAAGCAACCTTTCCTGATGCCGTCAATATTGAAGCCGAAATTATCGGTATGTTTGAGATGGCGGTGGGCAAGGGCTGGTTACGTAAAGTGGAATGATTAAAGCAGTGCTTAGTTTATGCGTTGGATGTAATAAGTTTGAACATTTAGGAGTAGCAAAATGACACAAGCCTCTTTGGGTGAATCAGCCGTACAAAAAGTCGTACATGCGCAGCAAAATAATGGTGTTTCGGCTTCTTCTACACATACTCAGCCGTTATGGTTGCTTGCGGAAGTCACCTATCGCTGCCCTTTACATTGTGCATTCTGTTACAACCCTACTGATTACGATAAGCATACACAAAATGAGCTCTCTACCGAGCAGTGGATACAGGCTTTACGTGATGCACGTAAACTGGGTGCGCTTCAGTTAGGCATCTCTGGCGGCGAGCCATTATTGCGAGATGATATTGAAGAGATTGTGGTTGAAGCTAAAAAGCTAGGGTATTACAGTAATTTAATTACGTCAGGCGTGGGTCTAACCGAAAAGCGGATTCAGGCTTTCAAAGACGGCGGTTTAGACCATATACAACTGTCAATGCATGATATCAGTGAAGAAATTAATAACTTTATTACTAATACTAAGACCTTTGAACTGAAGAAAAAAGTGGCCGCTATGATTAAGAATCATGGCTACCCGATGGTGTTAAATGTAGTCATACACCGTTATAACATTGGACATGTTAAAGAGATTTTAGAAATGGCTGAAGCCCTGGGTGCTGACTATATTGAGTTAGCCAATACCCAGTATTACGGGTGGTCGCTAGTGAATCGTAGTCAGTTAATGCCGACTAAAGAGCAAGTAGATGAGGCTGAAGCGATTACGAACGCATTCCGTGCAAATCCTAATAATAAGATGAAGATCTTTTTTGTAGTGCCAGATTACTTTTCTGATCGACCTAAAAAGTGTATGAATGGCTGGGGTGAGGTATTTATGATCGTTACCGCTAATGGTGATGTCTTGCCATGCCACTCCGCACGCGTCTTACCGAATATGCAGTTTCCAAATGTTCGTGACAATGGCCTAGAGTATGCATGGAAGGAATCTCCTGCTTTTAACAAGTATCGCGGCGATGACTGGATGAAAGAGCCGTGTCGCAGTTGTTCAGAAAAAGCGAATGATTTAGGGGGTTGTCGTTGTCAGGCTTTCTTACTTACTGGCGATGCTGAGATAGCAGATCCTGTATGCACCTTATCGCCGCATCATCACGTTATTACGCAAGCAATTGAAGATTCTAAAAATCCAGTCTTAGTCTCTCAGCCTATTGTCTTCCGAAATGATAAAAATTCCAAAAAAGTGATTGCAGGGGATTTTGATGATCGTACTGCAGGCTTTCACGCTGTACCCTAAGGTTTTGTATAGTATGATTAAATAAGATGCGATCACTGATTCAGTTAGCGCATCTTTTCTGAGGCGTTATATTGAAGCATCCATCATCCCCATTACTTCTGTCATTCGTATTGGCAAGCCTAGCTGCCCTTGCGCCTTTTGCCATCGACACTTATCTTCCCGCATTCCCTATATTAGAAACTTCATTACATGGAACTGCACTTGAGCTTCAACAAAGCCTGACTTTTTATTTGTTACCTTATGCGTTAATGACTTTATGGCATGGGGCAATTTCAGATTCTATTGGCCGTCTGGCCACTATTAAATGGGGATTGGGTGTATTTGTATTAGCATCCATTGGCTGCGCCTTTGCCCCTAACGTAGAGACATTATGGTTCTTCCGTATTCTGCAGGGCCTCTCTGGCGGTGCCGGCAACGTCGTGGCACGTGCGATGGTCAGGGATCTTTTTGAGGGCCCTCAGGCGCAGCGTGTCATGGCTACGGTTCAGATGCTATTTGGCATAGCTCCAGCAATAGCGCCTATTATAGGGGGCTTGTTGCTCGGTATCCATTGGCAGGCTATTTTCATCTTTTTGGCTTTGTATGCTGCACTAAGCTTATGGGCGGCCATGCGGTATCTGCCAGAAACGATGCCTAAAGCTAAGTGTGTGCCGTTATCTTTTAAGCAGGTAGTTAAAGATTACCGTATTATTTTTGGTGATAAAGAGTTTAATTTTGTAGTATTTGCATTGGGTTCAAACTTTGCTGGTTTTTTTGTTTACGTGTTGGCTAGTCCAGTATTTTTAGTTAAACATCTAGGCCTAAATCAGCATCAGTTTGGCTATATGTTTATTCCTACTGTGTGCGGCATGATTCTTGGCTCTTATTTAGCTAAAAAAGCAGCGGGGCGTTATACGAGGCAAAGAGTGGTTAAAGTGGCTTATAGTTGGATGGCAATAGCCGTACTATTGAACGTAGTGATCTGTTATTTTTTGCCTATACGCCCACTTTACAATATTCTGCCAATCGCATTATTTAATATTGGTATGGCATTAGCGATGCCTATACTTTCGCTATCCGCCTTAGATAGGCATCCTAAAATTCGGGGCACAGCAGCGTCAGGTCAAGCTTTTATTCAAATGTTATTGTCTACAGTATCGGCTGGCTTGGTTGTGCCTTTACTCTGGTATGCGCCATCTGGCTTGGCGTGGGCAATGGCTGGTTACTTGCTCATTGGTTGGTTAATGATACGCAAAAGTAAACTTTGGACTAAGTCTAATGAGTAATCGTGAATATTAATGAAGTCTTGGGTAGTACATTACGCCAAATTTCTCAGACAGGGATGACAGTCGTTTGTCCAACGTCCACAACATTGCACCTGGAGTGATTAGTGTGGATGCCAGCAAGATCATATCCACGATGCCGCACCCTTGGCCATAGATCTTCTCCCTCTCAACGAAGTCCATCACCTCGCTCAAACTTGCCTGCTGCGACTGCTGTAGTGCCGCCAAGGAAGACAGCGTACCTGTACGCGAAGGTGGGGTGCCACATGCAAGCTCAGCCACGACCATCGGGTGAATTAGCACCGCGTCGCAGTCAAGCAGGTCAATTAACCCTTGGTTGAGCTCACGGAAATGATTAACCCATACGGAAGTATCCACTAAAACGCCCATCATTAAGCGCCACTACGCCGACGAGGAATGTCATCCATATCCGGCATGGATGCTCCTAACGCAGACAGCCGTCTGGATGCCTGAACTCTGACGAATACCTTGATTGCCTCTCTGAATAGATCAGCTTTGTCCATGGAGGGGTCTGCAACCTCCAGAGCCTTCTCATACAGAGAGTCTTCAATCGTTACGGTTGTTCTCATATCATCACCATTAGCATCAAATAATGCATCATTATACATCACATGAGTCATCATAGCGAATATGTTTGTCAGGAATGAAATCGTAATCTATGGTTGCCATCAACCCACCTCCGCGAGAATCCCCCCGCTTTAGCCATGGGGAGGAAAGCGGGAAGTTGTTTTTGATTTAGATTTGCATTGTGTTATATATCTAATATCTGTATAATTATTACATGAGCGATTACACCATAAAATACAAGAGCAACCTGAATGTGGTTTACTCCTGCAAATACCATGTTATATGGTGTCCGAAGTATCGGCGTTCGGTATTGGTAAAAGGTGTTGATGTTCGGTTAAAGGAAATTATACAAAGCGTATCTACTGAATGTAAATGTGAGATATTGGAGCTTGAGGTTATGCCAGACCATGTGCATCTTCTGGTAGAGGTTGATCCGCAGTTCGGAATACACAAACTGATTAAACTAATGAAGGGCAGATCATCGAGGTTGCTTCGCGAAGAATTTAAGTGGATAAAGTCACGCCTTCCGACTTTGTGGACGAATAGTTATTTTGTATCGACGATAGGCGGCGCACCGCTTGAGGTAGTTAAACAATATATAGAGCAGCAAAAGCACAAATGAAGCGCACCGTTACATCCACTTTCGTTCTCACTATTCCCTTGGTTGTGAAATCAGGTGAAGATAGGACGATGATTGGTCGTATGGAAGCTGGAAGGCGTTTGTATAACGCAACTTTGGGTGAAGCACTACGTCGCCATGGCCTACTAAAACAGTCGAAAGACTGGCAGCACACGCGAACCATCACCGACAAAAAAACACGCGGTACAGAATTTCAGCGACTATCTAAAGAAGCTGGATTTACACCAGCAGTCACCATCACCTTCGCCCGACATTGCAAGAATGAAGCGGGCTGGAAAGACCGGCTCGGCTCTAATGTGACCCAACGTATCGCTGAGCAGGTGTTCGCGGCCATGCAACAATACGCCTTTGGCAAACGCGGACGCCCACGGTTTAAGGGTAATAACCGCCCATTGCACTCGCTTGAGGCGACTACCAACGCGGCTAACATCATCTGGAAACCAGAAACTGGTTGTATCGAGTTTGGCAATCTCACGCTTCCGGCTTTGTTGCCGTCTAAAACCCAAGATCCATACTTGCACCAAGCATTAACCAATAAGACGAAGTATTGCCGCGTGTTGTGGCGTAATGTGAACGGCGAACGCCGCTGGTTCATGCAACTTATGCAGGCTGGTGTTGCCCCAATAAAGCACGAGCAATCATGCGGTGAAATAGTTGGGCTGGATATTGGCCCGAGCACCATTGCCGTAGTCGGTGACAATTCCGCTTCGCTGGTGAAATTCTGCGATACCGTGGTTCAGCCATGGAAAGAAACCCGCCGCCTGCAACGTGCCATGGATAGGTCTAAACGTGCCACGAACCCACACTGCTTTAATGCTAACGGGACGTGGAAAAAAGGCCAGAAGTTCACACCGTCCAAACGCTATACAGAAATTCGTACCGAATATGCAGAAGTAGAACGCAAACTAGCTGCGGAGCGCAAACGCAGCCATGGCGAGCTTGCAAACCAGATTCTTGGGCTGGGAAATGTTATCCAGTCTGAAACCCTGTCTTATATCGCATTCCAAAAGAATTACGGCAAGAGCGTGAAAGTCAGAGCGCCAGGAATGTTTGTTGAACAATTGCGTCGCAAGGCTGAAAGTGCTGGCGGCAAGTTGATTGATTTGCACACCTGGTCGCTGAAAATGTCGCAGTACGATCACACCACCGAAGTTTGCACAAAGAAGCCGCTCAGTCAGCGGTGGCATGTGTTAGGTGATGGGTCTGGCGTTGTGCAACGGGATGTGTACTCCGCATTCCTCGCACGCTGCGTAATGAGCAACACGCACCACCCATCCCATATCGAAACGATGTGGGCGGCTCAGAAACCTGTGCTGCTGCAAACGGGGTGGCTGCGTTCCGAACCTGCGAAGATAGAGCCTTCGGGCAAAATCACGGTGGCAACACCGTTAGAGCAGGTCGTTTGTGATAGAGGGTTTGCCGCTGGTCATGGCCTGGATGCTGTAGTCGCAAGACGAGAGCCAGGAGACCCCAGCGGGTTCGCCCTTAGAACCCCCTGTCTTTAGACATGGGGAGGTTTAGTCACGTATTACGGATACCCGATATGAATCAGTTCTTGAGAGGATTAGTTGCGCCTTGAGTCAGACTTTTGTACGGCTATATTTGGTTGAGAGATGCTTATTTATAACTGGGTAGTGTGTTTAGACTTCTTGGGTAATTAGCTCTGAATTCTCACTTTTCCAAAGTAAATACACGCGGCAATCAAACTCCAGTTGATGGTAATTTGGCTCCATATGCTGGCACAGTTGGTAAAAGGCTTTGTCGTGATTGCGTTCTTTAAGATGCGCTAGTTCATGCACTACAATCATCCTTAAAAATTCAGCAGGTGAAGCTTTAAAAAAAGAAGAAATTTTGATTTCTTTCTTCGCTTTAAGCTTACCTCCTTGCACACGTGAAATGGCGGTGTTAAGTCCTAAGGCATGATGATCTATGCCTAGCCTGTTGTCGTAATGTACTTTATCCAGCAAGGGAGCGTTTCGAAGAAATGTTTGTTTAATCTCGTTGCTGTATTGATATAGCGCTTTGTCAGTTTGGATGAGATGAGGTAACGGATAACGCTGATTAATATAATCCCCCAACATATTGTTAGCTTGTAACTGGCGGATTTTATCTTGTAACATCGCGGGGTAGTGCTGAAAGTATTTAAGTTGATTGCTCATATATTTGATTAATTAAAAAAGGAGGCCGTAGCCTCCATTTTCAAATTACTGAGGATGACTTACTCTGCAAGTAGCTTGCGTTTATTAGGTGTCCCGTTCATTGCTTCTGCATTTTCTAATGCTGCTTTGCGTCCGGTAATGACAGGCCATACTTTAGCTAAGCGAGCATTTAGCGCAATAAATTCTTGTTGATCTGCTGGGACATCATCTTCTGCAAAAATGGCTTCAGCTGGGCACTCTGCAACACATAAGGTGCAATCAATACACTCATCTGGGTTGATCGCTAGAAAGTTTGGGCCTTCGACAAAGCAGTCGACTGGGCATACATCTACACAATCAGTAAATTTACATTGAATACAGTTTTCGGTGACGACATAAGTCATTTTTACAATCCTTGAATATACTAAAAGCATTACAGCTTAAAAACTAAACCCTATTTTAGTTGATTTTTGCAGTGTTTCAAACTTAACCGCAAAGCAACCATGTTAAATCGTTAAATAATCATGCCTGCACCCACAGTATTATTGGTGCTTTCATCAATGACAATAAATGCGCCTGTGGCACGATTCACGTTATAACTATCCACCATCAGCGGTTGCGCTAACTTAAAGCTAATGCGTGCAATATCATTCATTTTTAGTTCAGTAGTCGCTTGTTGTTCCAGTGTATTGACATCCACTTTATAAGCGATGCTCGCTACTTTGGCTTTAGATTCACGAGTGGTGTGACGGACGATATAAGAACGTGCAGTGGAGAGCGGCGTTTCTGATAGCCAGCATACGAAGGCCTCAATCTGTTTTACTGGCGACTGAGATTCATTCGATTTGACAATCATGTCACCGCGTGAGGTATCAATTTCATCTTCCAGTAGAAGCGTGATACTTTGTTCGCTAGTGGCTGATGTCAATAGTTCATCACCTAATCGTATCGCTTTAACTGTTGATTGATAACCATTAGGTAGTACTGTAACCGCATCACCCACTGCAATTTCACCTGATTCAATGCGACCCATAAACCCACGGAAGTCATGTAGCTCTGGGTTGTCTGAAGCATGTGGACGGCATACGAATTGTACTGGAAAGCGGAATGGTTCAGCATGTTCAGAGTGAGCAGGCGGTGTGGCTTCCAGAGTTTCAATCATTGTATTGCCAGTGTACCAAGGCATATTATCCAGTCTATCGACTAGCATGTCGCCATTAAGTGCCGACATTGGAATAAAGCTAATCGCATGACCGGCGGCACTTTTGCTTTGTGCTAACCCAATTTCATTCGCAAATACTAAGTAGTCCGCGCAAATCTTGTCATAAACCGCTTGATCGTAATTCACTAAGTCCATTTTATTGACTGCCACTACAATGTGCGGAATACCGACCAAGTGCGCTAAATAAGAATGGCGACGGGTTTGCGTTAGTACGCCTTTACGCGCATCGATCAAGATAATGGCCAAATGGGCGGTAGATGCTGCAGTCACCATGTTACGTGTATATTGCTCATGCCCAGGAGCATCAGCAATAATGTACTTACGCGTACCAGTTGAAAAGTAGCGGTAAGCTACGTCAATGGTAATGCCTTGTTCTCGCTCAGCCTGTAAGCCATCGGTCAGCAGTGATAAGTCGACAGCATCCATCCCCCGTTTTTTAGAGGTACGCTCCATTTGGGTGAGTGTGTCAGCCAAAATGGTTTTGGTGTCAAATAATAGGCGGCCAATTAAGGTGCTTTTACCGTCATCCACACTACCGCATGTCATAAAGCGTAATAGGCTGTCGTTATGTTGTGTCGCGTTCATTAGAAATAACCTTCTTTCTTACGTTGTTCCATAGATGCATCTGAAGTTTGGTCATCTAAACGAGTTGCACCGCGCTCGGTGATGGTTGAAGTCGCTGTTTCCAATACGATTTTAGCTACCGTATCCGCATCACTGATGACTGGCGCTGTACAGGTGATGTCACCGACGGTTCTAAAGCGCACCTGCATGTCTATAATCTCTTCACCTGCTTTAGCTGGGGTGACATGAGTTACTGGCACTATGGCACCACCACGCATGACTACCGGGCGGTTATGTGCAAAATAAATACTTGGCAGGGCAAGTTTTTCACGTTCTATGTATTGCCAAACATCCATTTCTGTCCAGTTAGATATTGGGAAGGCGCGTATATTCTCACCTTTGTGCGAACGAGCGTTATAAAGATTCCATAACTCAGGCCGTTGATTTTTTGGATCCCACTGACCAAATTCATCACGGAAGCTCATGATACGTTCTTTAGCGCGGGCTTTCTCTTCATCACGACGTGCGCCACCTATACAACAATCAAAACCAAACTCTTCAATCGCTTCGAGCAGGGTCACTGATTGGTGTTTATTACGGGATTCCTCTGGCGTTTTAAGTACCACGGTACCGCGTTGCATGGAGTCTTCCACGGAACGCACAATCAGACGCTCACCGAGTTCAGCGGCACGCTGATCACGAAAATCAATCACTTCCTGATAGTTATGACCGGTATCAATATGCATTAAAGGAAATGGAAAGCGGCCTGGACGGAAGGCTTTTTCAGCTAAACGTAAAATACATAATGAGTCTTTCCCGCCTGAAAATAACAAGACGGGATTGCTGCACTGGCCTGCGACTTCTCGTAGGATATAAATGGCTTCTGACTCAAGCCAGTCTAAATGTGAAAGCGCTTGATGTTCTGATAATTTTTTAGTTAACATAGTTATTATTTACATTATAAGTTTTATTTAAATGATTGATTCTATTAAGTATAGTTAAATCAAGACCGACTATTTTTTAACATGTAGTCCGCACTCTTTGTTGAGTGGGTCTTCCCACCACCACCGGCCGGCGCGTACATCTTCGCCCACGGCAACAGCGCGCGTACATGGTGCACAGCCTATACTTGGGTAAAATTGATCGTGCAGTTTGTTGTAAGGGACGTTGAACATGCGAATATAGGCCCAGATTTCTTGCTCGGACCAGTGTGTTAATGGATTGAACTTTTCTAATGCATTGCCTTGATCAAATTGGCGCAAGGGCAAATCTACTCGGGTTGTTGCTTGTTCGGCGCGCATACCAGTAATCCAGGCTTTTTTACCATTAAGTGCGCGCTGAAGTGGTTCGACTTTACGCATAAAACAGCAGGCTTTACGCAAGTCTATAGATTCGTAGAACGCATTAATGCCTTGGGTGCGCACATAGTGTTGCACCGGTTCGGCTTGCGGGAAAAATAACTTAAGCTTGGTCTGGTAAGTGTGCTCGGTGGCGGCAATTAAGTCATAAGTTTCAGCAGGTAGACGACCCGTGTCTAATGAGAAAATCTCAATATCCAATTGGTTGCGTAAAATAATATCTGTGAGCACCATATCTTCGGCACCCATGCTGTTAGCAAAAGTGATGTGGTGGTGGCTACCAAATTCAACCACGGCATCTTTAAGTAATGCGATGACTTCACTACGCTTATGCTGAACACTTGCTTGCAATTCCGCTGTGAGCTCAGGGGAAGTGGCGGGATTGCTTGACGCGGGGCGTAGCGTTGATGTTTGGTTGCTGGCCATCTTTATTGGCGACTCACTCGGCGCCATAGAGGCAGTGTTTCATCGACTGCGCCTTGGTAGGGTTGACTAAAGTCATTGAGACTAGCGAGCGCCTCTTGAGCGCTTCTGTCGGCGCGGACTAAGTAACTATCAAAGCCAGAACGCTTTAAAAAATAGAGTTGATCGCGCAATACGTCGCCAAAGGCGCGTAACGTGTTGCTAAAGCCATAACGGGTGCGTAATAGATTTCCTAATGAGAATATGCGACCATCAGCAAAGCGCTCTACATAGACTGCAATCAATGGGAATATATTGAGGTTAGGTTCAACGGCAACTAAGTTTTCTAACAACTCATGTGTTGCCAGCCAAATGCCCACTTCCTGTTTCTCTACGCGGACGGCTAATTCTGCTTTACGTGCGATATAGACCGACATAGGGATTAACACTAATCCTCTGGCAGGAATGGTTGTATTGACAATTTGCTCAGCACTAATGGTAATTTCACCAGTAAGATGGAATTGAACCACCTTGCCAGCCTGCATCCGAACAACTTGCTCAACTTTTGGCAACGCAATGAGTGTCCAATCGTCCCTAATAATTGCTTTTTTATAGATTAAATTAGACATGGCTAGCCTCAGATTCTTTTGTCGCATAGACATGGGCTTTAAATGGCGCTATTCCTAGGCGACGCACTGTATCAATAAACAACTCTTCTGGTGTGCGTTGTTGGATATACACATCAATTAAGCGTTGCACTACCTCTGGCATCTCTTCAGCTGCAAAAGAAGGTCCAATGACGCTACTGAGGCTGGCATCATTACCTTGCTTGCCGCCGATAGACACTTGATACCACTCTGAACCGTCTTTATCTACACCTAATATTCCGATATGGCCGACATGATGGTGACCGCAGGCATTCATACAGCCTGAAATATTGAGTTCTAACTCGCCGATATCATGTAAGTAATCCAAGTTATCAAATTGCATTTGTATCGCTTCTGCAATCGGAATGCTTTTCGCATTCGCCAGTGAGCAGAAGTCGCCGCCTGGGCAGCAAATAATATCGGTCAGTAGACCGATATTCGGCGTTGCCAGACCGTGCGCGCGGGCTTTTTGCCAAACCTCAAATAAGTCGCCTAATTGAACATCCGCTAGAATGAGGTTCTGTTCATGTGATACGCGTAGTTCGCCAAAACTGTATTGCTTAGCCAAGTCTGCGACCACGTGCATTTGCTCGCTCGTTGCGTCACCAGGGGCTTTACCGTGAGGCTTTAACGAAAGGGTGACAGCGCGATAGCCAGGTTGTTTATGCGCATGGACACAACGCTTTACCCAAGACGCAAATGCAGGATTACTCGCAAGTTCCGCATCAAATTTAATGTGGCTGTCAGGTAAATGATCATAAGGCATTGCAGCGAAATGTTTGGCCACGCGTGCCA
>Ga0364914_10027_pt1 | contig 69302 bp, 55 predicted proteins | sample ExccelJu500001D3_3_FD_206954 | JGI IMG/M metagenome (GOLD analysis project Ga0364914, IMG submission 206954) | Enriched cells from Trout Bog Lake Hypolimnion, Wisconsin, USA - BchlTB.June25.5000.01.D3 | ecosystem: Environmental > Aquatic > Freshwater > Lake > Hypolimnion/Profundal zone | place... | reverse complement strand
TCTGGCGTGAGTGGCGCGGTGGTGGCGATGAAACTACCGCCCACGCTGATCATCGAGTTCGGCCCGAAATAAAAACCGTTCACATTTTCCAAAATCACCGTGCCGTTGGCGTTGAGATTGCCAAAAATCTGCGACGGATTTTGGCCGCCGATGACGTTGAGCACGACGGAGTTTGCGGAAGGTTGTAAAAAGGAAGTCGTTTCACCCGTGCCGATGTTAAAACTTTGCCAGTTCAGAATCGCCGTCTGGCTGACGGTAATGTTGAGCTGCGAACCAAGCTGTTGCGCCGTGGCGCTGCCGGCACCGACGGTCATGCCCGTGGGATTGGCGAGCAGCTTAGTTTGCCGCAATGTCGCCAGCAGGGCGACAAAAAGGCAGAGCCATTTCCGGCCGACTGGCATTTTTTTTATTATGCGTCTGGCGTTCATGGCATATTCAAAATTGCGCGCCGACCGAAAAATAAGCCTGCGCATTGCCAGCGGTGGTGGTCGGCGTGTCGCTCAAAGCCCAGGCCAGCGTCAGCCGCGCGTCAAAATGTTCGCCGGCGGTGAGAAAAAAGCTGACGCCGGTGCCCCATTGCGTGTAGGCCAGATTTGCCGTGGTCGGACGATCAATGAGATAAACCTGGCCGAAATCCATGAACCATGAGCACCGCAGCTCGGCGGGAACATCGCCGGTCGCGGTCGGAAAATGACCGGCAATGATGGACGGCGCGCGCAAATCAAACGATGCGCGCCAGCCGGTGTCGCCGTAAATTTCGCCCTGCTGATAGCCGCGCACGCCGCCGGTGCCGCCGAGCGCGAGTTGTTCATTGCTGATGAGCGGCGCACTGGACCATTGGCCATTGACGTTCAGGAGCGCCGACCATTCGTCGAATAATTTTTGCTCGCGCGCGAGGCCGGCATTGATAGTGGTGTAGTTACCACCCGCACCGGGCGCGCCGGCGACGACTTGAAAATTAGTTCGATACGAGGCCAAGCTTTCGAGGAAAACACTTTGCGAATAACTGAAGGCGAAGGTGCCATATTTATCCGGCCGTGCGCCCGACCAACCGAAGGAAAGCGGGATGTATTGCAATTCTAGGCGGCTGTTGGACGGCAGCCGTATGGTCTGATTCGTCACCAGCACGGGATGACCAAAGGAGTCGAGTGCATACAGCGAGAAATAAGTCAGGTTCGTCGCAAAGGTCGGCGCTTCGTAGGACTTGAAATCCACGCCAAACGATAACGCGGAACGGATGCCGGCAAATTCATCCAGCGGCACGGTGAATTTAGCGCCGAGGTTGTTGTTAAACGTGAACGACTGCTGGCCAAATTGCGAACCGATGTTCGCCAAAGTGTTGGTGAAGATGACTGATAACGGGCCGTAACGCACCGGCGTGGCAGAGACGGAACGCGAGGCGTAAAGCGTGAGATCGGGATGACCCGATGGCGGCGGCAGGTTAAATTTATGGCTTACCTCGTCGAAACCGAAGTTGGCTGGCTGCTGGTCGAGGTCTTCGCGCAGGTTGCGGCCAAAACCGAGCGGGAGGCGGTAAAATGCGCTGTAACTCGTGATCATCGGCTGATCGTAAAATCCGTTCACGCTGCCCTCGGGCTTGAATTCCTGGGGCGAAAAATTGTAATCGAAACCAATTTGGTGTTCGCGCTGCCAAAGATTTCCGTATTGCACCGCCGTATCAACGCGCAGCAAGGGCGTTCCAGGAGATGACTTGTCGTTGACTTCGACGCGTCCGTGCAGCGGAAGCCGGTCTTTGATTTTCAATTCCAAGTCGGTCGTGCCCGGATCTGCGCCGGGACTGATGACGGGATAAATCTGGCGGTCGCGGTTCTGATTGGCTGCGTCAAGTTCCGGCTGAAACCATTTGGTGTTCAGCAGAATATTCGTGGTCAGGCTGGGCAAGGCGCGGCGGATGTTTTCTTCGCTGAAATGCCGGTTGCCGGTGATTTTGATGGCATCAAGCTTGCCTTCAACAATTTTTACCTTCACCACACCGTTCGTCAGTTTTTGCGGCGGCAGTGTTACGCTGATGGTAGGATAACCGAGTTCGTGATAACGCAATTGCACCTTGCCAAGACCTTCGCGCAATTCGGCGAAGGAAACATTGGTGCCGGTATAATTGGACAGCACCCCGAAATTAGATGGTGGTAAGATAGTGTTGCCTTCAATGTGATAAGTTTTAATGCTCACGCCAACTGGCCGGTTGGTAACCGGAACGGCAGCAGACTCGCCACCTGTAGCCGGCTTTGCAACGGCAAAACCAAAGACAGCAGCAAGTAGTATCTGTTGAAAAAATGTCATTCGTTGTGGTTGTCCTCTCGACGAACTTGACGACACATGGCAGACCCAGCATGGCACCGGGTCTGCCCACGATGTTAGGGTTGGCAGTTAGTAGGTAATGATGCGGTAATATTCCACGCTGCCGGAGTTGGTGTGGTTGATGGTGTTCACGCGGCCGTTACCGACCACGGTGGTGGAATCCACCGGCCAAGTTGAAATAGGTCCCCCCAACCGGTTGGTGTAGGCCAGCGAGTAGGTATTGCCAACCGTGGTTGAAAACGAAACCGAACTGACGTTGCCGACATGAGGCACCTTGCTAATGGTCGAAGCCCGTGGGCCAGCTACAAACGTCAACGTGCCGTTCGTGGCAACCGTAAAGGTGCCAATCAGTTTATCCGGTGGCGGATTCGGATAAACCGACGATGACTGAATTTGCCAAAAATCCAGCGTTGCCGGCACGGTTTGTTCCACCGTGAACGGAGCATTGCCGCCCAATTGCGCAACACCGCCGAAATTGCCGCCGGAAACGATGTAGTCATACGACGAGGCGTTATACAGGCCACCGACTTGAATAACATAGGCGTTCGGGCTGTTTGAGGGAATGGCCAGTGGAATCAACGGCCCAGCGGCCACCGCACTGATGATGCCGCTCAACGTGTCTGCCTCCGACGAATCCACGTTGTAAGCGGTGGTATTGGGTTCGCCACTGGTCAGCCAATTGGTCTGACTGCTCTGGCCCGTCGCCAATAGAGCCACTTTTAACCCGGTGAAGCTTCCTACCGCCCCCGTCACTTTGGTGGTATCCCAACCGGTTACGATGGTCGTGTAACCATTGGTCTTGCCCAGAAAATTGGCGACGCTGCCGAGGTCATACTCGATGTCCTGTGAACCGTTGCGAAATATCAGCAACACATCGCCGGCGTTGTAAATCCACGCACGGGCGGGCGACGCGGATAGCAGCGTCGCCGCTGTCAGAATGGTTAAAATTATTCTTTTCATACGTTGGTGTGTTTCAATGACTGCAATTGAATTTAGTAAGTGGCCAACGGAATGATCGGGCCGCCGTCAGTGTTGCGCTTCACCTTCATCGAGGGATTCGGGACGAAGTTGTTTGTGAACACCGGATTGTTGATGTTTTGGAACGACGCGTTAGTAACGCTATTGTAAAGCGCGTCAATCACGGCCTGCTGCGCCGTCGAAGGCGACCCCGTGTTCGGCGCGGTAATAAAATAATAGTGCTCATAGCCCCAAAGCGGGTAATAGCCGTTGATGACGTTGCTCACAGAATAAGCCACGCCTTCATAGGAAATGGCAACCAGCGGAGGCGTCGCGTTTTGAACCGCAACGGTGCCAATCGAATTGGTCAACGCTGTCACCCCGGCCACCAACTTGGAAGCGGAAGAATATCCGGGATCGGAACTGGTGTCCTGAACAGGCAAATTCGCGGCATTGTTGGTGAAGGTTTTGATCTTTGCCGTGTTAAAAATCGTCAGGTCAATTTCCGTGCGGACGGCAGCCGACTTGTTACGGCCGACGAAGTAAACGTAATTCGTGCCGGTGCTGCCATAAAAGTTCGCCTTGTTGGTGGTGGTTTCCAAGGTGACGGCCTGCCGCTGGGTCAGATTGGTTATGGCAGCAACATCCGTATAATTGGTGTTTCTGACATACACCAGCGGCACCACATAAGTTGGATATTCGGTGAGGTTGTTGGCTACCGAATCAATCCCCACCGCTTCGGGTGTGGTCGCCGAGTCCACCAACGTCGGAATGATGAGAGCACCTGCATAATTGGTGTCACCCGTGTAAGCGGTTTGATTGACCAAAGCATTCAAGCCGTTGATGGCACCATTGGCGAGGTTGATGTTCAGCGTGACGGGGTTGTAGCCCGACACGGTAGAAATCGCGGTGTTGCCGACGAATTGGAGCACGTTGCCTTTGACACTGCCGTTGATGCTGGTGATGGTGCCGCCGGCAAAAAAGTTCGTGGCGCGGTCGAACAGCACGGTCGAACTGGCGCTGCCGCCCTCAATATTCACGGTGACTTGAGCTTTGGCTTCTTGAGTGAAGACCGCGCCGGCCAGAGTCAGGCCGAGGGTCAAGATTTTATTCAGATATGTTTTTTTCATTTTGTTTTTATTTTGGGGGTTTCTTTATTGGGCAGCTTCTGGCGGACTGATCGGTTGCCTTAAATGTTAGTTTGTTTCTTCCTCGCTTTTGTGGCGTGGGGTAGATTATTTCGCAACCAGCAGATTACTGATGTCGTCGGTTTCCGTGTTGATGTCGGCGAACAGCCAGGTCGAGAGATAGCGTTCGCTGGACGACGGCACGATGGCAACGATGGTTTTACCCTTGTTTTCCGGGCGCTTTGCCACTTGCAGCGCCGCCCATACCGCCGCGCCACTCGAAACGCCGATCGGAATACCGTCGAGCTGGTTGACCTCTTTGGAAATCGGGCCGGAGTCGTCTTCGTTCACCTTGATCACTTCATCCACGATATTCGTGTTCAAATTAGCCGGGATAAATCCCGCGCCGATGCCCTGCAACTTGTGCGGCCCAGGCGCGCCGCCGGAAATGACCGGCGACTTCACCGGTTCGACGGCAATCGCCTTGAAACCCGGTTTCATTTTCTTGATGACCTCCGCGACGCCGGTGATCGTGCCGCCGGTGCCAACGCCTGCGACAACAAAATCCACCTGGCCGTTCGTATCGCGCCAGATTTCTTCCGCCGTCGTCCGGCGATGAATCGCCGGATTGGATGGATTTGAAAATTGTTGTAGCACCACGCTGTTCGGAATCTGCTGGTGCAGTTCATCAGCCTTGGCAATCGCGCCTTTCATGCCTTTCGCGCCCTCGGTCAAAACGAGTTTTGCGCCGAGAATTTTCAGCAGCTTGCGGCGCTCGATGCTCATGGTTTCGGGCATCGTCAAAATCAGCTGCAAACCTTTTGCTGCCGCGACGAACGCCAGCGCAATGCCGGTGTTGCCGCTCGTCGGTTCGATCAAAATGGTGTTTTGGTTAATCGCGCCAGATTTCAGCGCGTCCTCAATCATCGCCACGCCAATACGGTCCTTGACGCTCGACAGCGGATTGAAGAATTCAAGTTTGAGCAGCACGTCGGCGACGGCGCCGTGTTTTTTCGCCGTGCGGTTCAGCCGCACGAGCGGGGTGTTGCCAATGGTTTCGGTGATATCGTTGTAGATATGTGCCATAACGTTATTTATTTGGTTGATAGATTTGGTCGAAAATTCCGCCATCTGAAAAATGCACCTGCTGCGCTTTTTGCCAGCCGCCAACAATTTCATTCACCGTGAAAAAATCCACTGGTTTGAAGCGGTCGGCGTATTTTGCGAGGATGGTTTGATTCTTCGGGCGGAAGTAGTATTTCGCCGCCAGTTCCTGACCGGCATCGCTGTAAAGGAATTCCAGATATGCGCGGGCCACCGCCTCCGTGCGGTGCTTCTCCACGTTGCGATCCACCCACGCGACCGGATTTTCGGCAAGGATGCTCGCCGGCGGAATCACCACCTCCAAGGCTTCGTCCGCAAAGTTTTTCTGGAGCTGTGCGGCTTCGTTCTCAAACGTCAGCAGCACATCGCCAATGCCGTTATTGGCAAAAGTGATCGTCGCACCCCGCCCACCAGTGTCCAGCACGGGCACGTTGGCAAAAAGTTTGCCGACAAAATCGCGCGCGGCTTTTTCATCGCTACCGGATTTTTTGAGCGCATAGCCCCACGCGGCCAGATAGCTGTAACGCCCGTTGCCGGAAGTTTTCGGGTTTGGGATGACAACGGAAGCATTGGATTGAATCAGGTCGTCCCAATTATTGATCTGCTTCGGATTGCCCTTGCGAACGACGAACACAATCGTCGAGTTGTAAGGCACGCTGTGGTTCGGCAGACGCGCCGCCCAGTTTTTTGGAATCAACCGTGCACTTGAAAACAGAATATCCACGTCCGTCGGCTGGTTCATCGTCACCACATCCGCTTCGAGGCCATTGACGACCGCCTGGGCCTGCTTGCCGGAACCACCGTGGGATTGATTGACCGTCACCGTGTCGCCACTCTTGACTTTCCAAGATGCGGCAAAAGCCTGATTGACGGCCTGATAAAATTCGCGCGTGACGTCGTAAGAAACGTTGAGAATCTTTACATCAGCCGCCAATGCCGCGCCGGTCGCCGACAGGAAGCCGGTTGCGAGCAAAGTGCACACCATCTTGTGAATCCAGTTCCGCATGGATGATTATATTTGTTATTTTCATGGGAACTTCCGGTGGACCGGTCAGCCGCCTTCAATAAAGTTTTATGGTTGTTTAATCGGGCATTTCGGTTTTTGGTTTTTCTTCCTCAACCGCAATCGTTCGGTTTTTTCGACTTGAATCACCCGCGAATCGTGGACGACGATTTCCACCATACCGTAGGACAAAGAGCGAACCTGCTCGGCAACCAGCTCAACCCATCTTGAATCGTCGCCACCCGACGCCATATTATGATTATCGGCATTCATATAAAGATGAACTGTTTATTTATGGAAAACTTGGATGTTTTAGATTTAGATTAAAATGCCAGTTGCAACCGCGAGAACAGGACGTTTTCCGGCTGGGCTGGAACCAACCCCGCCGTCGTCGAGCCGGTAAAGCCACTGAATATCGTCCGCGAATAGCTTAAGTTGGCGCGAATGTTTCTGTTGAGATACCAGTTTAGCCCGACCGACCAAGCGTTTGCGCCGTCCGCAGACTTGGTTGAACTGGCAAAGCCATCGGCGAAAGCGTTGCTGTCCACCTTCAGACCGGCATAACGCGCAACTAACTGCCAAGCACCCCACTGGTTATTGCGCGGGTCAAACGGATGCAGCGGCGTGATGCCAGTGTAGCTGGCGTCCTCGCCGGTCAGCAGCCACGAGCCGGATATTTCCCATGCCGTATTCTGTAGATCGGCGGATTTACCGAGGCTGGCGCTGCTCACCCGCTGGTCGGAAACGACATATTCCGCCAGTAAACCGAGCGGTCCATAATAATAATAAGCCTGCGGCGAAAAACGCCATTGCGCGCCATTGGCATTCACACCGGCGTTGTAACTGAAAAACTTCTGCTGGCCGTCCGTCACATAACCCGGCGTCAACCCGGTGGCGGAATTTGTGTTAGGGTGATTCGCCTCGTAACTGCCGGCGAAGCCAAAGCCAAAGCCGCGCAATGCATATACGTCGGTATTTTTCCACGGCTGGAAAAACACCCGCCCGACAAACGCCTTGTCATCCTGAAATGACGCGTTGGTCGTGGTGCTGGAGTAATCCGGAGCGCCATTGAATACGCCCACGGCGTAGCTTACCACGCCGCCGAACAGGTCACCGTGTAGATCCAGACCAAGGTCGCGGTTCGGCACTAGGTCCGTCACCAACGAACGCTCGTTGAATAATGTGTCTTTGTCAGCCACTAAATGTTCCAAGCCAATAGGAGACTTAAACTTGCCTGCCTGAACTTGGAATTCCGGGCTGTAGCGGTAGTTTAAATACGCATCCACAATCTGCACTGTGCTGCCGCCAAAATCTGGCGTGAAGTTGTAATCAAAATCGTGGAACACCGTGCCGGAGAAAATTGGTCGTGCACGACGCAGCAGAAAACCGTCGTTGCCGTTAATGCCACCGTCGTTGAAAAACGACCGGCTGTCGAACTGCAATACACCATGTAATTGAGCAACAAAGTTTGAGTCACCCGAAGCAAAACTGAAACCGTTCCCGCCGAGCGTGATTTTCGGTGAGGTTTTTTCAGCGGTGGCCACACCATCTTGATCAATTTCGCGTTCACGTTCGAGAATCCGAACTTTTTGATCCAATTCCGCGATTTGTTTTTTAAGCTGCTCCAGCTCCAAATCGCTGGCGGCAAAAGTGGTTAATGCCAGTTGAATTAGCACAATGCCGGTCATCAATTTCCAACTTATTTTCATATTTTTTGTTTTAGCAAACTCAAACAAATTCAGCTTTTTATTATTACGACACAAATGGTCGTTTATACGGATAAATAAAAATCCATGTTGTAAAGTGCGTCTATAATTTCCAAATTGTTTCAAAGTTGAAATATTTCATATACTATCAACGTGGTCGTTATTATCTCCAGCACTCGGTTTTTGTCAACCGGCAAATGAAAATATTTTTAGATGCCCTCACCGCCCATAAAACCCGCCGAAACCTCCTGCCGAGAAACCGGCAGCCCTTTGGCAACTGTGGCCAATGTCGTCCGGTCCATCAGGCTGGCTACATAATTGCGCGCATCGAAAAAGACCCGGCGGAACCGGCAGACCGATTCCTGTGAGCAGCGTTTGTAACCGGTAACTGAAACACAATCAATCGGTGCTAAAATGCCGTCAAAATGCCGGACCACCTCACCCATTGTGATTACGGCTGGACTTTTTGCGAGAAAATATCCGCCGCGAATACCAGCCGAGCTATCCACCCAGCCCTGAGTCTTGAGGCTAAGCATGATTTGCTCGAGAAACCGCTTGGGCACGTCATTACGCCGAGCAAGTTCGCGGATGGGAATCGGGCTGCCACCATAGTGATCCACCAACGTGAACAAGGCGCGCAAAGCATAATCAGTCTTCTTGGAAACTCGCATGACCTAAAAACGATAAACCCGGTTGTTGATTAGTCAACATAGCTTTTTTATCTAAAAGCATCCATGTCGAGATGGAAGAAGTGCGAATAGCAGCCGCACAGATCTTGAACCGACTTGCTTGGCGTCAGTCTTTGGTGCCGGCTCCAATAAGTTGGTTTAGCATCAGTGAATAAACTGCTTGTAGAACGTCACGCCAGAAAAATGAACCCTTCCACGACCATCGCAGGCCCTTTGCGTGATTTTCTTCCTTGTCCACAGATTTGCAACTCATTTTCCAGTCCTCCGTCGACTCCACTAGGATATTACGATATTGGCCTGTCGTGCACGAAAACATCAAATGTTCATTTGTTGTTCCTCTACCCCACGTTATTTGTAAGCCCCCTTCAGAATCTCAAGGCGGTTCTCCCTCCATTTTCTCGCTTCTTCGGCAGGCAGTTCCAGCCACACAACCTGTTTTTGTTCAACATGCGGGTCCGTGCTGGTGTCAAAAACGAACTCCATCCATACATCTACGTTTCTTTGGAACTGGGCATACCCTTCTGGGGAATACTCCGCCATGGCATACGAAGCCCAAGAATCAACCAAGCCCAGTTTGAGGGCGTCTTCCACATTTTTGATTGGAATCGCGTGGACTCTCTTTAGAAGGTGCCGGCTATCTGGATAATTGTTTAGTCTCAGTAAAAGGCTCTCACAGGAGTCCTTGGCTTGATAACTGCCACTTTCAGCTTCGTGCGAATCACTCGGCGCGCGATAAACAAAGTAAAAGTGGGTGCTGTTCCCTTTCAGGAAGGTAATGAAATAGTCGAACATTTTTGGGCCGCTGGCAATGGCATATGGTCTGCCAAATCTTAACGACCAAAACCTTGAGCAGAGATTCGCCCGCTCCATGACTTCCGAGAAGCTCCGAATCCGCATCTGCACCCCGTAAAACCGATCCCTGATTTCATTCCTGGCTTGAGGCTGGACAAGAGAGTCAACTTCCTTTTGGGTGACGAGAAAAAAGAATTTCTTCAATTGTCGTTCAGAGGGAGGCGGACGCAGCCCGGATCCGGCTGGCTCCTGCTTTTCCCACCAATGCAGTGTGGCAACGGAAATGCCCAGGGCTTGGGCAACTTGCGTTGGTGTCCCCAGCGTCTCACGAAATTCCTTAAGGAACCGCCGGTCGACATTGTTCCATTTGTCCTTCGTTTTGCAGGATTTAATAATTTTGTCTAAAACAGACTTATATTCTCTGGTCATTTAATCAAATCTAAGATGCTTTAACCGATATTGACTGGAAAACAAATTTACGTCAAGTCATTCAACGAGCCGCCTGCCCCTGTATAATTCAACAAAATACCCATCAAGATGCTCGAAGATTTGTGGAATCGGCTTGAGTTATTTTTGTTGACATGATTAGACTGTTTTAGTCTAAATTGAAAAATGAAGACGCGATTCATCACTGGCTGGCTATTTATAATTCTTTTCGCCGGCGCATGCGGCTGGGGCGGAGAGACGAACGAAATCATCATCAAGCGCGACACATGGGGCGTGCCGCATATTTTCGCGCCGACGCTGGCGGAAGGCGCATACGCTCTCGGCTATGCGCAGGCCGAGGACCGGCTGGAACAAATTTTTGCCAATTACCGGGAAGCGATTGGGCGCACCGCCGAAGTGGCCGGCGCAAAGGCGGTCGAGGATGATTTCCAGGCACGGCTCGCCGGACACGAAACGGTCTGTCGCCGGCGTTATCCTGAACTGCCCGCCGAGGTGCGTGCGATGTGCGAGGCGTTTCGGGATGGCGTGTGCGCCTATATCGCGGAACATCCCGAAAAAACCGTGACGAACGCCTTGTCCATCGAGCCGTGGATGGTTCCGGCGTTGAGCCGCGCGCTCATTTTCCACTGGCCGATGGGGGCGGCCAAACGCGAGCTGGGCCGGCGCAAGGAATGGCATTTTTTCAGCAACGAATGGGCGGTGCGGCCGGAGCGCACGGCCGACGGCGCCGCCTTGCTGCTGACTGATCCGCACGTCGGACTGGAAGGAATGTTCCGGTTTTATGAATTTCGGATGCATGCCGGCGGCTGCGACATCAGCGGCTTTGCGCCGGCGGGCACGCCGTTTATCGGGGTTGGTCACAATGCGTTTCTGGGCTGGGCCTGCACCACCGGCGGACCGGACACGACGGATGTTTACGTTGAGAAAACCGATCCTGACAATCCCCGGCGCTATCGTTATGACGATGACTGGCGCGAGATGACGAGCGAGAAGGTGACCATCGCCGTGAAAGATTCCGCGCCGGTCGTGCGCGTGCTGGAGCGCAGCCACCACGGCCCGATTGCCTTGCGCGAAGGCAGGAAGGCGTATGCCATCGCCTGCCCTTATTTCAACCAAATTGACCTGGTCACGCAGTTCTACCGGATGGTGACGGCGCACAACCTGGCTGAATTTGACGCCGCTCTGGCCATGAACCAGCTCATGGAACAAAACATCATGTATGCCGATGTGGACGGCAACATCCAGTATGTTCGCACGGGCCGCGTGCCGATCCGTCCGCCGGGATTTGATTTCACCCTGCCGGTGCCGGGCGACACGAGCAAATCAGAATGGCTGGGCATTCATCCGATGAAAGATCTGGTGCAGGTGCTCAACCCGCCGACGGGTTACATGCAGAACTGCAACATCGGTCCCGATATGATGGCAAAGGGATTAAAGCTCGACCTTTCTTCTTACCCCAAATACATCGCAAATATTGGGAAAGGCGTCACCGATACGCGCGGACGCCGCGCCGTGGAACTGCTGGAATCACACCCGAAACTGACCATTGAAGAGGCGACGGCCATCGTGCTTGATACCCACGCCGATCGCTGCGAAAAGTGGCTGGCGGTCTTGCGCAAGGCGGCGACCCCAGACAACCTCGAAAAATCCCGCGCCGGAGCCAATGCCACCGCGATGCAAAAAGCCGTTGAAACGCTGCTCGCGTGGAACGGCATGATGGATCAAAACAGCGTGGGCGCGACGCTTTACCGTGGCTGGCAGATGACGATCGCCGAACACAAGTTGAAAATTGACAGTTCGGCCGGCGCACTGCTTGACGCGCTCGGCGAAACCGTTGCATGGCTGGCAAAAAATTACGGCACGGCGGAAGTCACCTACGGCCAGATCAACCGCATTCGTCGCGGCGAAAAATCGTGGCCGTTTTCCGGCGGTGAATCCGGCGGCGGCCAAACCCTGCGCGCGATGGGCTCGAAGCTGGAGGGCAAGGTTTTCTACGGCCAGAGCGGTCAGAACTGGACGCAACTCGTGCAGTTCAAGCGCGGCGAAGTGCGGAGCTGGAGCGCAACGCCCTTTGGCGAAAGCGATGATCCATCCTCACCGCACTATGCCGACCAGGCCGAAAAACTTTTCAGCCCTAGCCGGTTGAAACCGACCTGGTTCCAGCCAGCGGAGCTTGAAGGCAACATTGAGTCCACAAAGGTGCTGCACCGATGATTCGATAAACCATTACGCCGTGAGAACCGAAGTGTTTATGTCGGCTCCTGGACGCGACAAGAAAGAAAATGTGACTGTTCCGAGAGTCATGGGAATCACATCTGCGCGCATGGGTGTGCGGTGTCTTGCTGGCTGCGTGCTGTTGAGCTTCTTTCTTACGGTTCTGGCCCGTGCCGAGACTGCAACAATCATCATTTCGTCGGGCAATAGTCTGGGTCCCGCGCGGCCATTGCTGATGGGCCAGAACTACGACCCCTACAGGGAGTCGGGGAATGTTTATGATCCGAAGACGCGCCGCTTTTATGACGACGCAATCTTGGCGTTCCAAGAGGAGAGCCCGACCGTAATGCGTTATCCGTCTGGTCTGCACGCGAATCCATTCCACTGGAGCGAAAGCATCGGCCCGGTCTCGCAGCGCAAACCGCAATTCGTGGAGCCGCGCGTCGGGTTCCAAGACGTGCTGGTGGGATTCGACGAGTTCATGGCGTTTCTGTCCCATGTGCCGGACTGCCGGCCGCTAATTATTGTGAACATGTGCGTGTGGAAGAATCATAAATGGAGCAAGAACATTGCCGACGGCACGGCCGAAGAGGCGGCGGCGTGGGTTGCGTATTGCAATGGCTCGCCCGACAACGCAATGCTGATCGGAACAGACTATCTTGGAAAGGATTGGAAGACTGTCGGATACTGGGCCAAGAAGCGGGCAGAGAACGGTCACCCGGCACCTTACGGCGTCAAGTATTGGGAAATGGGAAATGAACTCAATCAGTTCGCCAAAAATAGACCTGCCGATGAAATGATTCATCTGCTGACCGCCGAAGAATACGTCGCGCGGTGCAAGAGCTACATCGGCCTTATGAAAAAGGTGGACCCCTTGATCCGGATTGGCTTGGTCGGTTCCGGTGACGTGCTTTATAATCAAGGCCTCGACATCCCCAGTCCCAAGGGTGGTGGAAAATGGATATCGACGGTCGTGCCGGCGTTGAAGGGCATGTATGATTTCTGGGTGTGGCACTATTACGATGGTGACGCGAACCGGCTGTGGCCCGGCGATAAACGGTTCGTCAAGGGCGGGTTGAATCTGGCGTTCCCCGACGAGAAGGAATACTTCCGGTGGCAATTGGGCTGCGCTGAATTCGAGGGGGTGAAAGCATTGCAAACGGTCGAGCAGACGCTCGTTGCCAAGAATGGAGGTGATCCGGTTCCCATTTGGATAACGGAATATCAGCGACGGGTTCCGTGGGTTTGGGGACCTGATCCAGTTTTGCAAACCTATAATCTGTTGAGCGGGCTGACCCTGGCCAACATGGTCATGGTGCATATCCAGAACCCGTTCATAGAAGGTGCCCAGGTTTGCGGATTCACCGCAGGTGGCGAGGGCACGATCTATTCGAGTGTCAACGGAACACTCGACGGAATTCGGATCACGGGGATGAAATACGTGCCGGAAAAGACCTTGCGTCATCCCATGCACTGGGCGCTTGCCATGCTCTCGGCATCGTTCCGTCAGGACGGGGTCATCCTCCAACCCGATGTGAAATGCGATATGTATTCTCAAGGACGGCATACGCTCCCGCTGCTAAAAGCAGTTGCCATTCAGACGAAAGATAAGAGCCGCATTGAAGTGATTATTCTCAACCGGGAATTGGAACATCGAGTGGAATGCACTCTCAAAATGCCCGACATTCCGCTGGCGGTAACGTCTGTTTGCGGAGAAGAATTGAACTCATGGGATCCGCAGTCGCCCGAGCCACTCTTGGACAACAACCTGACCAGCAAAAAGGTCTATATTCAAGCGATTCCTGCGCCGCAGATTCACGGCAAAACGATGGTAACGTCGCTGGCTCCGCATTCGCTGACGCGATTCCGGATTGAGATTAAGTAAAGGCGCATCAAATCGGCTCGGTGAATGGGTCATAGCCCAAGTAGGCGATTAAACGTGGCTGGTATGCCCAAGTTGGAACGATTTGGTCGCATTCCCATAGGCTCAAGGTTCGTGCGCTAATCCCTAATTTTACAGCAGCTTCCTTCTGTCTCATCCCGGCCATGAACCGTTTCTTCTTGAGATGCTGGCCCAGCGTCGTAGGCTCCTTGGCGATTGGAAAACTCCGTGTCCAAACAGGGTAACATCCTTCCGTGCGACGGTTACAGTGCGGTCGCAAAATGGCAACATCGCGCACATGATTTTTAGCTGTCCAAATTGGAAAATGAATATTACGGCCAGTTCTGCTTATTTACTCCCAAAGACCAAAGGTGATTCTCACCGGCAATAAATTGGCACCATGAAAACACCCTGTAAAATCAATAGATTATGCAGTTAAAATCAAAGGAAACAACCATTCTCATTCTCACTTTTATTCTCACTTTTGATTTTTAAAAAGCTATAACACTGTTTCGACCTTATTTTATTGAAGATTATTGAAGTTGGAGCGGGTGAAGGGAATCGAACCCTCGTCACGGGCATAGTGGTGTAAAGTGGTGCAGAATAGCCGTATTTGCTGGACTTTTTCAATGTAGTGCAGTAAGCTTACTGCACAAACTGCACTGGCTATGGCATCCATTTACAAAAAGCAAAACTCGCCGTTTTGGTTTGTTCAATTCATTGACGCCGACGGCACACGACGCAATAAATCCACCGGCTTCCGGGCGGACAATCCCGGCGAAACCGTCAAGGCACGCGCCCTGCGGGCGCAGCTTGAGGCCAAAGAACTCAATCGCACTGCCGGCGAGATCACCGGCGGCAATTGGGATTCCTGGGTGCCGCAATACTTGGAACGGCACTGCGAAAGCCCGCTCACATTGGAGCGTTATCTTGATGCGTGGAAATGGCTGGCGTTCTGGCTGCAAGAAAAGCACTACCATTCGCCCCGTGCCATCACCTACCGAAATACCCTTGAATATCTGGACTGGCGCACGAGCTACAAGAAAAAAACCGGCAAAACGGTTGGGCGCAACACGGCGATTTTTGAATTAAAAACCTTTGCCCTGATCATGGGTGAAGCGGTGCGGCTCGGCCATGCCGACGCGAATCCGCTGGTGAGCATGAAATTGAAACGGGACAAGGCGGCGAAAAAGCCGGAATTGACCGATGCCGAAATCAGCGAGATTCGGGCCGCGTTGAAAGATGAGCCGGAATGGATGCAGACGGCTTTTGATATTTCCCTGCACACTGGTTGCCGGTTGCGTGAGACACGGATTCCGGTCAACTGCATTGATTTTGTGGAAAATAAAATCACGTTCCCCTCGCCCAAGGGCGGCGAAGATCGGGCGTTCTCCGTGCCGATGCCGACGGCTTTGCGTCCGCTGTTGGAACGCATCCGCAAATCGAAACAAAAATTCACCGTCGAATTCCCGTTCCAACCGTCTCGACGATGGCAGCAATTTTTTATCAAGATCAAGAAAACGCATCTGACTTTCCATTGCCTGCGCGTTACCTACGTCAATCGCTTGCGCCGTGCCGGAGTGCCCCGTGAGGCGGCCATGCGTCTGGTCAATCACGCCTCGGAATTGATTCATCAAATTTATCAGCGTGAGAAGGTCGAGGACGTGGCGCAATGGCGGGACGCGGTTAAATTTGCGGCTTAACGCGGTTTCGACCGCGAAAATAGCAAAGTGCGCTATTATCGTTTTTTGACTTTTGTGAAAATAGAGACCTGCCCATGGTAAAAATATGTTGCATTCGGCCTGCGTAATGCTATTTATTGTTCGCGTATAGAGTATAATAAATAGCATTATGCAATCGGTAATCACTCAAAATAACATTGATCAGGCTTTCAAGCTGTTGGCCGGACGCCTTGACTTGGCTCAAACCGAGCCAGTCCGTTTGGTGGTCTGCGGTGGCTCGGCCTTGATTGCAATGGGCTTGCGCCAACGCACCACCAGAGACGTGGATGTCGTGGCGCTGCTCAATGCCACGAATGAATTGGCCAGCCCAGACCCACTGCCTGAATTTTTGCTCACGGCTGCCGCCCAGGTTGCGCGTGATTTGGGTTTGTTTGACAACTGGCTCAACAACGGGCCGAGCCGTGGTGAGGGAGGGCTTTTTCAGATGGGTTTGCCGGCGGGCTTCAGCGGCAGACTGACAGCAAAGGAATATGGATCACGTCTGACTGTCCATTTCATTGGTCGTCTCGACCAAATTCATTTCAAGCTCTACGCAGCCGCCGATCAACGGGACGGCACGCATTTGAATGATCTCAAGGCGCTCTACCCGAATTCCGCCGAACTTGAAGCCGCCGCGCGCTGGGCGATGACCCACGATGTCTCGGAAGGCTTCAGGATGATCTTGCAAGAATTGCTCACGCAACTTGGCTATGAATCCATCGCTGAAAAAATTTAAGGGCGACTATTTGACTTTGCTGCTGGATTTTCTCTGGCGGCAGTGGTCTGCCTTGGGCGTGGCCGGTCAGGTGCGCGCAAACGATGATTGGGTCGTTGACCTGGAGGCGCTTTTATTGCTGACCTGCACGGTGGGCCGTTACGATCCACGCCTCTTTGATGAAATGCTCGACTGGCTGCAAGCCAACGGCTGGCTCATCAATGTCATGCGGCTCAAGCGCATTCTCCGCGTGGAAAAATTCGCCGGCGAACAGGTGCTGGCGGCGGTGGCCGGAGTGTTGGCGAAAGGAACGGAGACGCCGAAGTGGAAACAGCTTGCCGCATTGCACCCGCTCCCCGCTGCCAACGAGCCATTGTTTTTCAGCGAAGACAGCCAGCCGATTCCCGTGGTCGGCGAACCGGAAGCGATCTTCGCGCGTTACGGATGGCAGCGCGGGCCGCTGCGATTGCGCGGTTATTCACAAGAATTCCGTCCGGCAGAAACGGCCAGCCTGATTCTGCAACTCCGCGCCTTGTTTGGCATCAGCGTCCGGTGTGAAATTGTGTTTTATCTGCTGACGCATGAGGCGGCTCATCCCGCGCAGATTGCGCGGGAGGGGTATTATTTTGAGCGGGCGGTGCAAGGCACGCTGGTGGACATGAGCCGGTCAGGTGTGATTCAAGTGCGCTCGGCCAATCGGGAAAAACGCTACTGGCTCAAACCAGCCGAATGGCTGCGGCTGCTCAATCGTGCCGACCAGCCCGCCCCGCGATGGATCACATGGCCGCCATTTTTCAGTGCGCTGGAGCAAATCTGGCTGCGGCTGAATGATCCGAAATTGCACGGTTTGGAATCGTTGCTGCAAGCGTCTGAAGTTCGTCAGCTCATGACCAAAGTGCGACCTGCTCTCGAACGCGCCGGCTTTGACCGCACGCTTTCCGATGATCGGCAACACTTGGGTGAATCCTACTTGCCCGTGTTCATTGCCGACGTAAAAAAACTTCTGGCATAAATTTGGCATCATGCCGACGATGCCAGCACCATAAATTTTCGGCTCACGTTTCCACTCCCGCAATTGCTGGTGCAGCCTTGCGCCATTCATTTCTCAAAACCAGACATGCAGACTCCGAGCGTGATTCCTAAGTGCCATCCGATGGCGAAGCGAAAGCGGTCAAGGTGGAGGCGACGGGTGCAGGGCGCACAACCTTGACGGCGGGAGCGAGCCATATAATAGAGGCACGAGGCACGCTCGGTATGCGGCTGCAAAATCCAACCGGTATTCTGGTTCTGAATCTTTCCGCGACGGCTGATTGTATTTTAATTTTTTAGTTGTGCCAGCATGGCGGCTTTCGGTGGTGTTTTATATGAAACGCCATCAACGAAGATGCCGATGCTGCAAAAAGTGGTTTGCTACAGATCCCCGCAATCATCATCACCAGCGGTTCTGTCTGAAAATTAAATGCCGGAAGGCCAGCAAGGCAGCGAGCCAAAAGCGGTGGCAATCAAAACCAGCAAACCGTCGCCACTGGTGCGGCCCGGATGAAGTGGAGCGGGTCCGGGCGTGGCGAAAGTTGCATCCATTCTATTGGAAGCGAGCCGGGCGCGGGAAATAGGTTGCGCTACAAGATTTCATCGCTGCGGCTTCTACCCATCTGCCATCATGGAATAATGCCTCCCGGCTTCGGGCCGGAGGCATCACAAACATTTGAAACAATATCGACAACAAATGACATGAGCCGGGCCGACAAAGAACGCTGGGCGAATTGTGCGGCTGTGTATGTGCGCATGTCCACCGAGCATCAGCAGTATTCGACCAGCAACCAGATGGACATCATCCGCGAATACGCCAAGCGGCGTGGATTCACCATCGTCAAAGTGTATTCAGATGAAGGCAAAAGCGGGCTGAACATCCAAGGGCGTGATTCGCTCGCGCAGATGATCCGCGATGTTCAGGAAGGGAAAGCGGAATACACGTTTATTCTTGTATATGACGTGAGCCGGTGGGGCCGGTTCCAAGATGCCGACGAAAGCGCGTATTACGAATACATCTGTCGCCGGGCGGGCGTGTCGGTCCATTACTGCGCGGAGCAATTCGAGAATGATGGCAGCCCAATGTCCTCGGTCATGAAAACCATGAAGCGGACGATGGCTGGCGAATACAGCCGGGAACTTTCAACGAAAGTATTTCAAGGCGCGTGCCGGTTAATTCAACTCGGTTACAAGCAAGGCGGGACGGCGGGGTTCGGCCTGCGGCGGATGCTGATTGACCAGAGCGGACAGCGCAAGGCGATGCTAAAAATGGGCGAACAAAAAAGCATCCAGACCGACCGCGTGGTGCTGGTGCGCGGCCCGGAAGATGAGATTAAAATCGTCTGTTGGATTTTCCAGGCATTCATCGGCGAAGGAAAAATTGAATCCGAGATCGCGGTCATCCTGAACGCGCAAGGCGTGAAAACGGATTTCGGGCGAGAATGGAACCGGGCGACCGTGCATCAAATCCTCACCAATGAAAAATACATCGGCAACAGCGTGTATCACCGCACGTCCTGCAAGCTGAAGAAGAAGCATGTCAACAATCCGCCGGACAAATGGATTCGGGCGGACGGGGCATTTGAGGGAGTCGTCGAGCCGGAACTTTTCTTGCGGGCACGGGAGATCATCCTGGCGCGGAGCCAGAAATTGACGGATGAGGAAATGCTGGAAAAGCTCCGCACCCTGCTGCAAATGCACGGTCGAATTTCGGGCATCCTGATTGACGAAGCCGAAGGACTGCCATCCAGCACGGCGTTCAGCCATCGTTTTGGAACACTGGTGAACGCCTACCGGCTGATTGGCTATGACCCCGGCATTGATTATAGCTTCGTCGAGGAAAACCGGCGGCTGCGGAAGCGTCACCCGGAACTGGTGGCGGAAGTCGTCCAAAAGATTTCCAACCTCGGCGCGGCAGCGGTCTGGAATCGTGAAACTGAACTGCTGGACGTGAATGGTGAAATGCGCGTGTCCATCGTGTTGTGCCGGCACACGGAAACCGGCGCGGGTTCGTCGCGCTGGCTGATCCGACTGGATGCGAGCGCGCGGCCGGACATCACCATCGCCGTGCGGATGGACGCCACGAATGAGGGCATCCGTGACTATTATATTTTGCCGGCGCTGGACATGACCTGGGAAAACCTGCGGGTGGCGGAAGCCAACGGCATTCATTTGGACACCTACCGCTTCGACACGCTGGACGCATTTTTCGGCATGACGGAGCGGGTGAAGCTGGAGGAACTGACATGAGCGACGAGGTGCAACTGATACCAATTGAGCAGATTTTCGTCGTGAATCCGCGCCACCGGGATCCAAAAAAATTTGCAGTCATCGTCCAGAACATCAAGAACGTCGGCCTGAAAGTGCCAATCCAAGTGAGCCGCCGGCCAGTGGGCGAGACGGATGCCTTCAAGTATGACCTGATCTGCGGGCAGGGGCGCATGGAAGCCTTCAAGGCGCTGGGGCACAAAGAAATTCCTGCCGAAGTGAAGGAGCTATCCCGACAGGAACTGCTGATTTGCAGCCTCGTGGAAAACATCGCGCGGCGTTATCCGAAGCCGATGGATTTGATCCGGGAAATTGAACGGTTGAAAACGCTGGGCAACAACGTCCATCAAATCAGCAAAAAGCTGGATGTGAGCGACGCTTTGGTGCGCGGATATTTGAGCCTGAAAAACGCGGGCGAAGAGCGGTTGCTGGAAGCCGCTGTGATGGGAAAGATTCCGCTGTGGGTGGCGGTGGACATCGCCAAGACGGACACGCTGGAAACGCAGCGTGAACTGTTGAAAGCCTACGAGGAAAAGCAGATTGATTACAAATCCCTCAAGTATGTCAAAGGGCTGATGGAGAGCCGACGGCGGATCGGCAAGCAGCGGGGCGGCAGGTCATCGGGGGTAAAACCAAAAGCCAGCATCGAAAGCATGGTCAACTCCTACCGCAAGGAGAGCCAGCGCCAAAAGCTGATGATTAAAAAGGCGAAAGTGTGCGACGCCAGGCTGGGCTTCATCGTGACGGCCTTCAACAAACTGCTGGCCGATGAGAATTTTTTCACGCTGCTGCGGGCGGAAGCCCTGCCGACGATGCCGAAATACCTTACGGCCAAACTATCACCTCAAACGAAAAACGGATTGTGAGCGAAATGAAAATTGGATTTGAACTGCGAAAAATCCGGCTGTCGCTGGAAAATATTCTGCCGATGCGACTGGTCAAAGCCGAAGAAAAAGCCACATATCGGTTCAAGGCGATTATCGGCTCCATCCCGGAAGTCGGACTGGTCGAGCCGCTGGTGGTTTATCCGCAAAAGGATTCGCCGGGGAAATATATGCTGAAAAACGGACATCTCCGTTATTTTGCATTGAAAGATTTGGGTAAAACGGAAGCCGACTGCCTCATCGCCACAGACGACGAGTGCTACACCTACAACGCCCGCATCAGTCGGCTGCCGCCGATTCAAGAACACAAGATGATCGTCAAGGCGGTGAATAACGGTGTCAGCCCGGAGCGGTTGGCCGTGGTGTTAAACATGCCACTACGGGTAGTGCAGGCGTCCATGAATCTGCTGAAAGGCATCCACCCCGACGCGGCGGAATTATTGAAGGACAAAAATATTTGCCCAAAAGCCCTCCGGCTGTTCAGGCGTGTGAACGGAAACCGGCAGATTGAAATGGCGGAAATGATGGTCACGATGAACAATTATGTGGCTGGTTATGCCGAAGCGATGGTCCTGGGAACGCCGCAACATCAACTGGTGAACCCGGACGAGCCGAAGAAAAAAGCCGGGATGTCGCCGGAAGACATTGCGCGGATGGAAAGTGAAATGGAGTCGCTGGAACGTGACCTGAAAGCCGTCACGGATAATTACACGGAAAACATGTTCACCCTGCAAACAGCGCAAACCTACATCAAAAACTTGCTGAAAAATGCGAAGGTAGTCCGATACCTGAATGCGAACCATGCCGAAATCTATTCAGAGTTTGAAGCTATCGCGGCGGCGGAATCAGTGTAAGGATTTTCAGGTGGACAGCCCGCTGGTTAGCATCCCCAAGGCTATTGATCCGCAGTGCATCGGGCCGGTGCGGATTGACCGCGATATTTTTGAACGGCAATGGTGGAGAGACGGAGGGGGTTGGCGAAAGATTTCAGCGACCCGGAATGCTACGGGATATCATTCCTTTGCTTGTCGGTGGGACGGGTTTGCATTAACGTCCCGTTCGGCCCTCAAACTCCATGTCGCTGGAATTAAACGAATCACAGACACGAGCGTTGCTGATCAATCCTCAGCTCGTGGCGGCGAATTGGAAGCTGGATGATCGGTCCCTCGTCCGGTTTGAAATTCCCGTGGACGGCTACGACGCCGAACCGTGGAACGGCGTCACAGATTATTGCCTCTACGATTACGCCGGCAATGTGCTGGCGGTGAACGAAGCCAAGCGTTGTTGCCGCAGTCCCCGAAATGCGGACGAGCAGCTCCGGCATTACGTGACCGAGATTGCGAAGCGGCAGTCGTATGCCCCCTTCGGTTTCATGTCCAACGGGCGGGAAATCTGGTTTTGGGAGGTGGGCCAGGCCAATCCCCGGCAGATTGCCGGTTTTTTCACGCCGGAAGATTTGCAGCGGCTGCTTTTTCTCCGGCAACACCAGCATCCTCTGGAATCGGTAAGTATTAACACCACGATTGTGGACCGACCCTACCAGCATGAGGCGATCCGGCGCGTGTGCGAGACATTTGCCGCCAAGCGCCGTCGCGCGCTGCTGGTCATGGCAACCGGCACGGGCAAAACGCGCGTTACGATGGCTCTGATTGATGTATTTCTCCGCGCACATCAGGCGCAAACAATTTTATTTCTGGCCGACCGCGATGCGCTGGTGGATCAAGCGCTGACGGATGGCTTCAAGGCGCACCTGCCGAACGAACCGCGCGACCGCATTTACACCTGGAACGTGGACAAGACCAAACGTCTGTTTGTCGCCACGGAACAGACATTGAGCCTGTGCTACGAAAAATTCAGCCCCGGATTTTTTGACCTGATTGTTTTTGACGAGGCGCACCGATCCATCTTCAAACGCTTTGCCGAAGTCATCGAATACTTCGATGCCCGGATGATCGGCCTGACGGCGACGCCGGCCAACTTCATTGACCGCGACACATTCCGCGTTTTCGGCTGCGATACCAAAACCCCGACTTTCCTTTACGAATATCCACTGGCGGTGAAGGAAAAATTCCTGGTGGATTTCAGTCTGTATCAGGCGCAAACCGGTTTCCAGCGCAAGGGCATCAAGGGCGTGGACCTGACGGAAGAAGATCGTAACACCCTGATCGAGCAGGGCATTGATCCCGACGCCCTAGATTATTCCGGCTCCGAGATCGAGGTGGAAGTCAGCAACAAAGACACGCTCCGCAAGCAGTGGGAGGAAATCATGGAGGCGTGCATCAAAGACCAGTCCGGCCAGTTCCCCGGCAAGACCATCGTGTTTGCGATGACGAAAAACCACGCTGAACGCATCCGCGAAGTGTTCGAGGAAATGTATCCGCAGCACGTCGGCATGGCGCAAGTCATCACGTCCTCGACTGAGCGCGTGCGGGATGGCAGCTATGGCGACGGCCTGATCACGAAATTCAAAAAGAACGACCTGCCACGTTTCGCCATTTCCGTGGACATGCTGGACACGGGCATTGACGTGCCGGAAGTGGTGAACCTGATCTTCATGAAGCCGGTGCAATCCCGCATCAAGCTCTGGCAAATGATCGGACGCGGCACGCGGAACCAGGAAGCCTGCAAATTTTTCGACCGGCTGCCCGACGGCAAGAAAACCGAGTTCAAGATCATTGATTTCTGGCAGAACGATTTCAACAAAAAGGCCGACGACAAAATTCCGGTGGAAATCCCCGTGCTGGTTTCCATTTTCAACACCCGGCTCAAGCTGCTGGAAAACCAGTTGGCGACACCGGCCACGGATGTTTATGTCCAGACCGTTTTAGATTTGCGGCAAATGATGAATCGCATTCCACAGGATTCGTTTCCCGTCCGCAAGGTATGGGACGACATTGAGCAAGCCTGGCAGGATGGTTTCTGGAAACTCATCACCCCGGCGAAAATTGAATTTCTGCGAATCAAGGTCGGGCCGCTGCTGCGGTTCGCCGCCGGCGTGGATGTGGCGGCGGAGACATTCACGCACAAAGTTGAACGCTTGAAACTGCAAATTCTCGAACGCAGCCCGTCGCCGCAACTCCTACAATCCATTGCCGAAGATGTCAGTTTGCTGCCGGACATCCACGAGCGGGTGGAATCGAGCGCCAAGCTGGCGCTTTCGCAAGAACTGGCCACGGCCACGCCCGCCCAACTGACGCTGCTGATAAAGGAACTGGCACCGGAGATGAAAAACCGGCGCAACCGACCCAGCGCGTTCCTGAACATTGACCTGCCGGACTTTGTGGAAACGCGCGGCTATATCTCACTGGGCGAAGGCGGGCAGCAAATCTACGTGGAGGAATATAAAAAGCTCGTGGAAAGCCGGGTTATGGCCATCGTGGAAAACCATCCGACGCTGGAAGCCATCCGCCAAGGCAAAGAAGTGACGGATGAACAGCTTGTGGAACTGGAGCGCACGCTGCACCGGGAATTGAGCGGCGGCAATCTTTTCCTGAACAGCGGCAACATCCGCAAGGCCTACGGGCTGAAAGTGGACAATTTTCTGGCGTTCATTCGCCATCTGCTGACGCTGGACGCGCTGCCGGATTATCATCAGGTGGTCGAGCGTTCGTTTGCGCGGCATATCACGGCCCACCATTACAATGCCGACCAAATCCGGTTTCTGCGGTCGGTGCAGGATGTGTTTCTGAAAAAACGCCAACTGGCCGAGGCGGATCTTTACGATCCGCCGCTGACCGTTTTCGGCCGCAACGCGGTGGAAAAATATTTCACGCCGATTGAAATCAAGGAACTGCTGCAATTGACCAACGCGCTGGCGGCCTAATTGAAAATATGGCAAGAAAAAAGCCTCTTTATTACGCCCCCGTCAAAAGCCATAGATATTTCGGGCCAACCCGGCTCTATTCGCAAATCGATTGGAATGACTTTCAGGTGGTGGTAAGGGAATTCAAAAAGCAGATGACTTGCTGGTATATCGCTCCCGCGCTCATTTTAAAAAAACGGACCAGACATTCTGCATTTGCATATTTGGGATTGAATTGCCTACTGATAGACGCCATGTGCCAGTATTATTATGGCAAGCGGGAGGCTACGAAAAAAGACTTCAAGAAATTTGTAAGAAAGCATTTTCCTGGTGCGAACCACAGGTTCAGCGCCGAGATTCCTTATGTAACGGGCGGCAAACAAAAATATCTTCGGGATTTTGCGGATGTTTTATATCACGGCGTTCGCTGCGGTATTCTCCATGAGGCTCACACCAAGCCTTATTGCGGCATCGCTGGACTCCCGAAAAGAATGTGGACATTTCGGCGCAAGGGTTACACGAAGGTAAGCGGGCGGCTTCACGGTTTCCAAGATTGCCCGTCGGTTATCGTTGACCCCAATAGATTACTGATCCGAACAATCAGTGTTTTCAACCAATACATCGTTGACCTCCGCAACCCGCATCAAACAAAGTTGCGAGATCGTTTCAAAAAGCGATTCTTGTGGTCGTTTGGAATCTCCATCGGAAGTGAACCGCTAATTTAATCATGCTTACTGACTCAAATCTCCGGTCAAAAATTGACGGCCTCTGGGACAAGCTCTGGGCCGGCGGCATGTCCAATCCGATGGACGCCATCGAGCAGCTTTCTTTTTTGTTGTTCCTGAAACGTCTCGACGAGCGCGAGCAGGACAGCGAGCGCGTCGCCAAGCTGCGCGGCAAAAAGTTCACGCCGGTTTTCACCGACGCGGAACTTCGCTGGTCTTATTGGACACAGTTGCCCGGCGGCGAGGCATTGAAACAGGTGAAGGAAAAGGTTTTCCCGTTCCTGAAAACGCTCGGCGGCGCAGGCGGTTCGTTCGCTGCGCAGATGGAAAACGCGGAATTTAAGATCAACAAGCCGGCGCTGCTCATTGAAGCCTGCAAGGCGATTGATGAGATGCAGATTTCCGCGCAGAACCAGGATGTGCAGGGCGACCTTTACGAATACCTGTTGAGCAAGCTGAACACGGCGGGCACGAACGGCCAGTTCCGCACGCCGCGCCATATCATCCGCATGATGGTGCAAATGCTCGACCCACATCCCGGCGAGCGCGTGTGTGATCCCGCTGCCGGAACCTGCGGTTTCATCGTCAATACTTGGCAGCACATTCTGGAAAAGCACACCGATCCGCGCGACCTGACCTATGATGACGACGGATTTCCGCACGGCATCACCGGCAGCAAGCTGACCAAGGAGCAATGGGATTTCTGCCAGGAAAAAGCCTTCCACGCTTTCGATTCCGACTCCGGCATGACGATGCTTCGCATTGGCAGCATGAATCTAATGCTCCACGGCATCACCACGCCGAACTTCCGTTACACCGACACGCTCTCCAAAGCCTACACGGAAGAGCGCGCCTATGACATTGTGCTGGCCAATCCGCCGTTCAAGGGCGCGATTGACGCCAGCGACGTGAATCCGACGCTGCCGGTGAAGTGCAAGAAAACGGAAATCCTGTTCCTGCACCTGTTTCTGCGCCAGTTGGAAAACGGCGGACGCGCGGCGGTGATTGTGCCGGACGGCGTGCTGTTCGGTTCGTCCAATGCCCATGTGGAAATCCGCAAAAAACTCATCGAGGAAAACCGGCTGGACGGGGTGATTTCCATGCCCTCCGGTGTGTTCCGACCTTACGCGGGCGTATCCACCGCCGTGCTATTGTTCACCAAGGGCAGCGCGACCGAGAAAATTTGGTTCTATGACATGGAACACGACGGCCTATCACTCGACGACAAGCGCCAGAAAGTTTCTGAAAATGACATCCCTGACGTGCTGGAATGCTGGCAGCACCGGCGCGAAACAAAATTCACGCAGAAGCGCGCGCAGCGCCTAGCCGACCAGCAAAAGCAGATTGCCCCGCTCCAAAAAGACCGGCTGGAACATCACGCCATCATTCACCGGTTGAAATTTGAGGAGTTGGTCGCCGGTGATGGCAGCGCCGCCAAAGCCCGTGCCGCTCGCGAAAAAGCCGAGGCGGAATTGGCCGAACTCCAAACTCGCATTTCGCCACTGCAAACGGAAATTAACCAGCTCACGCGGCAGTTCTGGGTAACGAAGGAACAGGTGAAGGCCAACAAATACGACCTTTCCGCAAGTCGCTACCGGCAGGTGGAACAGAATGAGGCATATTACGAAAAGCCGAGCGTAACGCTTGCGCGGCTGGCTAAACTGGAAACTACCGCTGCCGGCGAAGTTGCGGCGTTGCAAACATTGCTTGGCAAATCGTGAAAACGCGCAAGGTCAAGTTGGGTGATCTCGGTGAATGGGGGTCTGGCGGAACCCCGCTTGCGTCTCGAGCCGATTATTACGGCGGTGAAATTCCGTGGCTGATAATCGAGGATTTAAACGATGGTCTGGTCTGTAAAGCAGCACGAACAATCACGAAGTCCGGCCTAGAAAATAGTTCCGCGAAGATTGTGCCACCGGGCACTCTGCTCATTGCGATGTATGGCAGCATCGGAAAACTCGGTCTCACCAACATGGAGTGTGCGACTAATCAGGCGATTGCGTTTTGTAAATGTGATCCAACCCAAGTTGACACCAAGTTTTTGTTTTCTGCGCTTCTCCACGAACGTGCAAATTTCATTCACGCCGGTCGTGGCGGAACTCAACAGAATATCAACCAAGAGTTTCTCAAGGATTATGAGATTTCGTTGCCGGATTTGAGTGAGCAACGGCGGATTGCGGGAGAGTTGGAACGGGCGGATGGGCTGCGGCGCACCCGCCGCTACGCCCTCGAACTGGCTGATAGCTTCCTCCCCGCCGGCTTCATCCAACTTTTCGGCGACAGATTTAAGAAAGGCTCCTTCGAGCAGTTGGGCGACCTTGTCAAAATTACCGGCGGGGGAACTCCTGCCCGCGACCATCCAGAATATTTCACCGGAAAAATCCCGTGGCTTACGTCGAAAGACATGCGCGGCGACTACATCTGGGACACCGAAGAACACATCACCGAGGACGCGATTAAAAACAGCGCGACGAAACTCGTGCCGGCAAATTCAATTCTGGTGGTGGTGAAAAGCAAAGTGCTGATGCACCGCCTTCCCGTCGCCGTCGCCTGTGTTCCCATGTGCCACGGCCAAGACCTGAAATCCATCCAATGCTCGGACGAATTGCACCATGAGTTTCTCCGTTTCGTTCTGAAATACCACGAGCCGCACCTCCTCAACATTGCGCGCGGCGCGAACACCGAGGGGTTGACGCTGCCAATGCTGGAAGGTTTGCCTGTTCCCAAAATTGATTTCAAAGAGCAGTCGCGGTTTGCGGAACTGGTCGCACGCCATGAACGGCTGCGTTCGGTGCAGCGAGAATCCTTGCGCCAGGCAGAGCATCTTTTCCAATCACTCCTTCACCGCGCCTTCACGAATTGATAGCCATGAGAGATGATTTCCCAGAAAAGATAAAAGAGGTCGTGGCCAAACGAGTCGGTATGATTTGCTCCAATCCAAAATGTCGAAAGCCGACCAGTGGCCCGCGCAGTGATCCAACAAAGGCTATAAATATTGGCGTGGCAGCACATATCACTGCCGCATCGTCCGGCGGACCTCGGTATGACGCCTCGCTTGCACAAACCAATAGGATGTCGGCTTCAAATGCAATTTGGCTTTGTCAGAACTGCGCCAAACTCGTGGACAATGATGCGAAACGCTACTCGGCGGCATTGCTGCGCAGTTGGAAGCAGGTTGCAGAACAAAATGCACTACAAAGCATAGAAGCTATTTCAGCGCAGGAAACAGGCGGCAAATCACGAGTAGGTCAAAAGTTAATCGTGATGATTGACGACGACCAATTTTTTCTTCAACCGACAGTCGAACGACTTCGGCAAAATTTTCAAGTGTGCAGTTTTGGAAGCGCGGATGAAGGGCTTGAATTCGTTCTAGCCAATGCCGAATGTGTCAGCCTGATAATTCTCGACATGATGATGAGGATGCCGCCCGGCGCACATAACGCCGCTTCTGCTGACGGGATGTTTGCGGGTATGTGGGTTCTTGAACGTGCCAAGAGCCAGATAAAGAAACACAGAATTCCTGTAATTCTTTTGAGCGCAGCGTTGCGTCAAGCAATCGAACCTCGCGTGCGAAGCTTTAATTCAGAAACTCATGCAGGACTGGTTACGTTTATTTCAAAACCCATCGCCGACAAATTCCTGATCGCAGAGGTTGGACACAATCTCGATTTGTGGCACAAGTAACTTGCTAATTTGCCATGAGCGCAAAAACTGCCAATTCCCAAGAATGCGTTTATTGTGGAACCACTGGATGCCTGACCCGCGACCATGTGCCACCCAAGGCCATATTTTCAAAGCCGCTGCCAAGTAATTTGATAACAGTGCCTGCATGTGCCAAATGCAACAGCGCAGCTTCCAATGACGATGAGTATTTTCGGCTTTCACTTCAGGTGCGTGACCAAATGGAAGATCATCCAGATGTGATTAGTTCGCGACCAGTCTTGCTTCGTTCCTTAGAAAAGCCACAAAAAGCAGGCATGAGGAATGCCTTAATGAAAAGCATTGTTCTGGCTGATCTGGTTACCCCGAGTGGATTATTTATCAAAAAGCAATGGGCCATCCAAACCGATACGGACCGATTAAGGCGAGTGGTGACCCGAATTATGAAAGGTCTTTTTTTTCATCGTAATGGTCACCGGCTACCTGATCAATACGAAGCATTGGTTTTTGACGAAGAAAGCGTTCAGAAATGGCCAATAGAGACTCTGAATGTTTTTCACGAAAACGTCATCAAACCGATACTTTCCCAGCCTGGTGTTACGATTGGCAATCAGGTTTTTACTTGCCGTTTCGGCTACAACACTACCGACCCTGACACGACATATTGGATTTTCACCTTTTATCAGCAAGCAAGTTTTCTTGGGCTAACACAGCCACGCGAAAAAAGGAGCCTATGAAATGCTGCACTCAATGTTTTCAGGACGATTACCTCGTAAAGTTCATTGAACGCAAGGGAGAGGTCGGGAATTGTGAGTTCTGTCACGCTGAACAGGTAAAAATAATTGATGCGCACGACCTCGGTGGCATTTTTGAGCCGCTAATTGAACTTTACGAGGAAGCTCAGCCAATTGTGGAGGACTACGAAGGCGAGTCATTGGCGGAGTGCCTAGAAGAATGGGAAGTCATTTCGGGCGAGATGGACACGAGGATTCAAAACAACCTATTGGATGAAATCATGTATGGCGGGATGCGTTACAAGCGCCGCTTTGAGCATCATCTAAGTTCTAGTGATTGGGCCTCCAAAAACAATCACTCGTATTATGGCAGGGATGAAAACATTTGGCACGAGTTTGCCGATCACATTAAACGCAAGCGCCGCTTTCTACCAAAGCCAGAGCAGTTTGAGTTTCTCGAAAACCCCAATGACTGGCTGCCAAAAATGCTTGCGGCAGCAGATTATGAGGTAACGTCCGAATCGGAATTTTTTCGAGCGCGCGAGGGGTTTATCAGAGAGCAATTCGGCCATCCAAAGCCGTTCCCGCCAGATCAGATGAGCGCCCCACCGCCTGAGAAGGCTCGTCGAAATCGCGCAAACCCGGCTGGCATTTCCTATCTTTACGTCGCCGAAGACGAACCGACCACCATAGCAGAAATCCGAACTTTTGTCGGAGCCAACGTCTCGATTTGTCGAGCGCGCCCGAAAAAGAATCTCAAAGTTGCTGATCTTACCAAATATCACGGGGTTGGCAGTCCGTTCGGGAAACGTGATCTCGAATATCTTATTAAGCGGAACGCCCTCCTGAACGTGCTGAATGATGAGCTAGCACGCCCGGTCAACCCAGAGGCCAGTGAAGTCGAGTATGTGCCAACTCAATACTTGGCTGAAGTCATTTTAAACTCAGGCTATGACGGCATCCGCTACAAAAGCGCCGTGAAGCCAGGCGGAACTAATCTCGTGTTCTTCCGGCCTGAAGACTTAGAGATTCAACCTAACACACGCCTCGTCGAAGTGTTGTCCATTGACGTTCACTACAGATGATTTTACAAAATCAATAAATGAGCAAACCACTAACCAAGTATCGCTATCTGGTCGGCCTGACGCAAATTGACATCCAGGAACCATTGGGCAAGGGTGATCAAATTGCGAACGAGTTCCGAATCACGAATGATAAAGCGGTGGTTCAAAAATTCCTGTCCCGCAATTTAATGGAAGCCTTGGGCGGACTCGAAACGATGGCGCTTTTGAATGCCGATGCGCTGGTTTATGAAGAGGCCACAACGGAAGAAAATCTGGACGCGACGACCGCCCTGGCCAAGTTGACGGGGATGCTGGAACGGACGGGCGTTTTTGCGACCGCCCTGTGGATGGTGAAAGATAATGCGGTCAATTTTGAGCTGGGCTTTTTGGAGATTTGGCCCCCGGATGGCCAGTATCGAGCGCACAGCAATTTTCTGGCGATGACCGTTCGGAAAGCCGACGGCTCTAAAGACAAGGTGCGATTCAGCCGCAGTGAACTGCGGGAGGCTCGGCAACTGTTCACCGGGCTGTTGCAACTCATGGCCCAGGATACGCCCGAAGAAATCAAGACGCAGGTTAAACTTCCCGCCGGCCAGCAGCCGATAATGACCAGCCACGCCAAGGTGCCTCGGGTGCGGCGGGCATTATATTTTCTGGAGTCGGCGCGGTCCTTCCGGGACATGGGACTGAAAATCGCCATGTATTGCAGCCTGTTCGAGACACTTTTTTCCACGGATGCCTCGGAAATCACGCACAAAATCGCCCATCGTATCGCCGTATTCCTGGAACAGGAAACCGACAAGCGGTGCGAACTTTACACCCGGATTAAAAAAGCCTACGGCATCCGGTCCAAGGTCGTCCACGGCGATGAGGTCAAGCAGGATGCCAAGACGATTCAATCCATCTCGGTGGATGTGGACGAAATCGCCCGGCGGATATTTCTGAAGCTAGGCAGCTCGGAAGAATTGTTCAACCAGTTTCAGGTCAACAAGAGCGAGTTGGACGATTATTTTTTGAAAGAATCGTTTGGCGGTGCGCCCGCACCCAATGTTAAAACGAACTAAATCATCATGCCGCGTCCGCCGCATCATCATTGTGAATTCACCTATGACTACCGCCCTGTCGGGCAGGGTTTATTTTGCCGGGGTGAGTTGGTGTTCATGGAGCGCAACCATCCCCGAAAAATCTTCCAATGGGTTTATGATTGCGGTTCGGAAAATCGCGACATTGTAAATGGGGAGGTTGATTTATACCGTCGGCACCTGCCTGATCCCAAACGGCTGGACTTGCTGGTGTTGTCACACTTTGACCAGGACCATGTTGAAGGCGTCGGACGTTTGCTCCAAGGCCTGCCGGTTGACAATCTGGTTTTGCCGTATCTGACCCCGGCGCAACGAATGTTGCTGGCCGCCGAAGCGGGACCGGACAACCCGGATTACCTCCGTTTTCTTGTCAGCCCGGCGGATTATCTTCTGACGTTGCCGGGCGCGGAGATTGGAACCATCACCTTCATTCTGCCTGGGCAAGACCCGCTGCCTCCTGAGGGTGGCGGCACGCAAGGAACAGCGCCGACCGGCGACCAGCCGACAAAAATATTGCTGGAGGGAAAAGCCCCCACCAAGGATGAGTTCTGGATTGATCCGGGGATGATGCGACACGTTGGGTCTGGGCGCACGCAAGTGCAGGTCACGCGGGTGGCCCGGCCAATGGATATTTTAGGATTGTGGGAGTTTGCCTTTTACAACCTGCCGCAACCCGAGTTGCAAGCGACATTGCGAACGCAGGTGCAACCGATTTTTGACGCCTTTTACTGGCAATCCGAAGCAGACCGGAAATACGGTGACTTAATTGACCAGTTGCGTGACATATACCGAGATAAAGCGATGTTCGGTGATACCGAAGAGGGACGGAATGACATATCGCTGGTCACTTATACCGGGCCGGTGATGCAACATTTTGAGTCCGCGCATTATGGCTGCATCAATCACTGCCATTATCCGGCCACCCGCGAGGGGCGCGGGCCGCATGGCGGGCGCGAACAAGACTGCCCCGACGGGAAGATTTCCGCGCTTTATACGGGCGATCTCAATTTCAAAAAAAGCGTCACTGCCGCGGTAAAAACTTTTCTGGGGGAAGACCGCTGGCGGCGAATCCGATTTCTACAAGTGCCACATCATGGTTCCAAAAAATCATGGGAAACCGGCCAATCAACAATGTGGAATCATGAATGGAGTGTTTTTTCAGCCGGACTCAATAACCGTTACAAACATCCGCACCAGGAAGTGCTGGACGATCTCAAATTACACAATCCGGTTTTGGTGAACCAGTGGCAAGGGGCGGCCTGGGGTGGAATGGCCGGCTGGGCGAATTCGTAGGTTTATCACGCCGGCACTTTTTCAATATGAACTGTGTATTTGGAATTTTTGACGTGCTGGGATTTACGAGTTTTTGTGAAAACTGCGAGCCGCATGCCGCAGAAAAAGTTCTAAAAATCATTGATGATTTTGAAACCGAAATTCCCCGGCTGGTATGGCAAGAACTGGACCCCGAAAACAAAGTGCCCCAAGAAAAAAAAGACATGGTCACGAGCCGCCTGCGGTGGCTGACATTTTCCGACACGGTTTTCATGGCCATGCCGCTGGAGGCGGATGACAAACCTGACACGGTGAAGTTTAATTTGATTTTTTTCACCATGCTGGTGGCCTACATCAACCGGCGCATGTTTGAAATCGGCCTGCCAATGCGGGGTGCCATTCATGTGGGCGAAGTGACGGTCAGCCGGCGCTGTTTCGCCGGGAAGGCGATTGTGGAGGCGCATCGGTTGGGTGAAAAGGTCCAGGTTGCGACCACCGTTGTGTCGGAGGCGGCCGATGCGTTTTTTATCCAGACCTGTCCACCAGGGACCGGGCTTAACACCTTTTTCAAATCGGCCATTATCGAGTGCGATCTGCCAACGAAAACCAGCGGGATGGAAAAAATCAAAACGCTCTGCTGGTTTTTTCTGCATCTGGGGCATCTGCCACCTTTTGTCATTCCAGGGGATTTGAAAGTTTATATCACTGAAAAATTCACCGATCACGGAAAAGTGTTGGTGGACGAAGCAAAAAACAAAGTGGCCAACACGGAGAAACTTTTTCGGGATTGGATAGCCGTCAACAAACTGGATTATCACGAATTGTCGCTCAAGGTTCCACCCTCAAGTCCGAGCCTCAATCCCAAGGTATAGCCTGACCTATTCGATGGCGCGAAGATAATCAGCGAAGGTCTGGCCGGGGCGCGGAGGTCAGCGGCGCGGCCAGAAAATCACAAGCAACGCGATGATGACGGCGAATGCGGCGAAGAACAGCAGTTGCGGACTTTTGGCAACACCACGCACGGCCTCGGTGGCTGTATGCTCGCAATTCCGCGCAAGCGGATTGTAGGCTTTGGCGCGGGCGAGAATCTGGCGGGCGCGGGCCATGACGTGTGAGGGGTGCGCGCCGGTTGGCAATACGGTGACGGGTGAGTCGGCAGCGAACTCTGCCATCGTCGTCAAGTGCTCGCCTTTTTCCGGCGTGTTTTGAAGGACGGTGTTGTGCGCCACAAGGACACCGAAGTGTTTAACAATGCCGAAAGCTTTTGGGCGAACGAGGAGATCACCGATTGAGGGAGTGTAGGTCATAAATTTATTTTCGTTTCATGAGATGGCGGAGCAACAGTGCAAGGGCGATGGCCACACCTGCGCCGATCAAAATATTTTTCAAAGTGTCACGAACCACCTTCTTACGCGCCGCCTCACGGAACTGATCAAACAAGGCACTCTGGTAGGACGTAGGGTTGGCTTCGCCTCGCTCCCATTTGCTGACCGTGATGGGATGGACACCGGAAAGCTGAGCGAACTCGACCTGGTTCAGGCCGAGCTGCTTCCGCAATTTCTGTATATCGGACGCGTTCAATGCGTATGTTTATACATTAGCTTTAACTTAGTGTCAAACAGCTTTATTCGATGGCGCGAAGATAATCAGCAAAGGTCTGGCTGGCGGCGGGGCGGGGAATGAAAAAGCCCGCGTCGCACAATTTGACGATGCGGGCCAGACATTCGGTTTCGGTCAGCCATTTTCTCTGAAGGCCCTGATGCAGGAGGCCAAGCGTGCCGGTGCAACGGAGATCGAGCGATTTGGCCTCCCGGCGGGCGGCGGTTTCATCGAGCACGGCCATGCCGTTGACCTCCTTGGCGAGCATCATCACGGTGATTTCACCGGGGTCAATGGCGCGGTTGAGCCGAGCCAGGGTGGCGACAGCAAACAGCGAGGTTGCGGCGCTTTGAACCGTGAAATGTCGGCCTAAAAAATCCGCGTAATATTCCTTTCGTTTTGGATCGGTCAGCTCGGCCCGCGCGCCCGGCGTGGTCAGCAGTTTATATTCTCCAGAAAGTTTTTTGAGCAACGGGGTGAGTTCGCCACGATGACCAAAGTTGAGGAGGGCGGAGGTGTCGAAGACCAGTGAATCCATTTATGACGACCCGGCTGGTTCCCCCTCGTGGTTGCAATCGTCTAGGATGGTGAGGTCCTTATCCCGCGCCAGTTCGGCCAGATAATCCTCGACGACGTGGCGCTGGGTGAAAAACCACTGGGCCAGTTTACCGTTGGAAATCTGTCCGTCCTCATGCAGCGTCAGCGCCACGTTGCGGAACCGGGCGTCCACCTGGGCGTCAATATCCTCGACGCGGCAAGGCGGGGCTGGCGGCGTTTGGAAGTCGCCCCGGAAATACTTATTCTTTTCGGTCCAGCGAAAAACATTGAGCTTGGTGAGCCGGTAAAAGATGGCGTCGCGGGACACATTGAACTCCTGTGCAACGCGCTCCAGGCAGGATGGTTCCTTGAGTCGTGAGCCATAGGATTTCACAATGGCTTGTAGGTCGGCTTCCGGCATCAAAAATTCACCGGCGAAAGCGTTGGCCTGTTTTTCCAACGGGTCGCGGTGAGAGGCGAGACCGGAAACAACGGTATCAATGCGCTGGCGGGTCTCGCGATCTTCGCGACCCAGGTGAAACACAACATGAGCGAACTCGTGGGCGAGCGTGAACAAGCGGCGTGCGGCGGAGTGCTTGGCGTTGATGAAAATGGCGGTGAACGGTCCGCGATAGGACAGACCGGACAAATGCCAAGGCATCGCCCAATCGAAAACAAAAATGTTCCGCTCGGACAACGCCTGCTTCAACTCCACGAGCGTGACGCGCCGGTTGAGTTTGAGCGTATCGCGGAGATTGCCGGCGATATTGGGCAAATTGGCAAACGAATCAAACTCCGCCCAGAGACTGAACGGCACCGGCGGCTGCTTGACCATGCGCAGCGCGGTATCCACGAAGTGAAGCTGCGCGGACGCATCGAGCATGGTCTGATCAATGTCGTCGCGCTGGTGGGAAGTCGTCTGCGCGCGGCATTTGAAGTGTGGCCGGATTTCGGAATTGAGCAGATAATCCAGCGCAACGCCCAAGTGCCGAGCAAGATCGAGCAGTTGTGATTCGTCTGGTGTGCGCGTGCCTTTTTCCCAATGGGAAATGAGTGAAGCGGACACGCCCAATTTCCCGGCCAACTCGGTCTGGCTCTGGTTGGCGAGGGTGCGGACTTCAGATAGCCGTTTCGGCAAGTTGTGTAGTTCGTCGCCCATTTGTGCTACATATTAACATGATATTCACACCATGCAACAAAAACTTGACATTCATTTCGAGTGATACGAAACTGGCCACAGTTCTTTGAGATAGTTTAGCACTATTGGTGGGGGTTGATGAAAAATCAACCGCTACAAATAGACATTTTCGCCCCTTGTGGGGATGAAACGAGAAGGCCGCAGAGTTTGCAGCTCCACGGCCTTGTCGAAACCTAAAACAACGGAGTTGTCTTAAATTTCTGTAATTACCAGCCACCTTTATACGGCGGCACTTTCCAGGCTTCAAGACAATTCCACCAAGAGAAAGAAAAACGATGATTATCAAATCCATCGTGTCTCCTGGCCCCCAATGGCGTCCTCTGCCGGTTGGGTTCGTGATCTCGGAATTATCCGGGAAGCGGACTGAAACCAGCGCGGCAGACCGCTTTTGGATTTGGGCACCGGGCTGCCAATAAGCAGCGGGCACCGTGGGATGCAAAATCCCACGGTGCTTTCCACCGGATGTTCACAGCCTGCCAGAACATGAAGATTTGATAATCGCTCCACGTTGGCTTGCTTGCCGACAAACAAAAAAGCAAATCCGCCGGCAGACCGGAATGTCTGCCCGTGAATTCTGCACCACGCACTGTGCGGCCGTAACTATTAAAACTATATGGAAGATTACAGCATTGAACGAGCTGGCGTTGCCAACCTCGATTTCACCGGTGAGTTAATTGGTCAGAGCGGTGGCCCGAATCCACGGGTAAAAATCTATCGCACCAAAGACCTCAAGTATATCGCTGAACTGAAAGCGGATCAAAAATTGGCGCAGGCACAACACTTCGACAAACCAGTTGATGTAATCGGTTGGTTTAAAATCCTCAATTACGGCGGCGTCTCCCCGGAAGTTCAAGACGCCATCGAGGACGCCACGAAACATGACGAGGCTTTCAAGGCCATCTGGAATGAGCATGTTGATTAAGGCACATGGCTGGAAATCTTTTCTGCGCCTGAACAGAATTCAAGCACAGAGACGCGAGCACGGTCGGAAAATTATCGATTGGAAACCGTTGTTTTCCCTAACAAGCCCGGCTGCGTTGTGTCAATTCTATCAACAAGCAACCATAGGAATACTATGAGCAACGGACTTGATGGCCGGCAGCGCGACGAGAATGGCCAAATTCGTGAAAAACGGGGCGATACCCGTGTTGGCACATTGCGCCAGGAATATGGCGACAATTTTGCCAAAGGTTATCGTTCTGACACGAAGCTCCAAACCGTGCGCAACGACACGGGCAAGAGCTTGAGCGAACTTGTAAAGAAAAAGTAAGGCTTTTAGCCTTTAAGAACTAATCAAGCGAGCGGGGGTGGAGTTTGAAAATACAATTCCACTCCTGCTCGTCATTCTATGGAATTAAACTCTTCTTTGGAATTCCCCAGACGCTGCCCGGCCACCAAGCCGGACATCACGCGGACTGCTTCGTGGACGCCAACCTGTCCGCTTCGTGATCTGCGGCGTGGACTTCGGCGGAAGTTGCCAAGTCACATGCGAACCGTTGCGCGAACCATGGTGCGGACATTCACCGGCGTTGTATGAGATATTTCCCGCCAACTTCTTGGACATTGCTCGGATGTTGCCCGGTGATTTCCCGGATGCTGCGCGGACTGCTGCGGCAATTGCCAAGTCATTTGCGAACCATCGTGCGAACCATCGTGCGAACCATCGTGCGAACTTTGGCGCGGACATTCACCGGCGCTTGGTGGGACGTTTCCCGCCAACTGCGCGGACACGTCTCGGAAGTTGCCCGGAAATTGCGCGGCCACGGACTGGTTGCGGACTGTTCATGGACTGGACGCGGCTGCGGACATTGTGCCGGACATTCGCCGGCATTGCTCGGACGCTTCCCGTCCGTTGACTGGACGCTAACCGGATACTGCCCGGCTGCTGCTCGGACAAGTTGCCGGATATTACGCGGACGATTCGGCGGACGTTGCGCCGGACGCCACGCCGGATGTTGCGCCGGATGTTGCGCCGGATGTTGCGCGGACATTGCGCGGCCGTTGCTCGACTTGCAGCCTTATTTTTTGATAAGGGGATGGTGTCTAACCAAAATGACCGGCTTTCCAATTCCAGAAAGCCGCCAAAGATTCCGTTCGACTGAACACCTCAAATTGATGCGTCCATGAGCAAATTACCAAGCACTGAACGAGCGTTCTGAAACCGGCAGCGAAACGGAGCAGGTCGGGAGTGGCATGAACGGACGACGGTGGAGTTGAGCGCGGTTTTAGAACGACCGGTGAGTGCGTGACCGTCTAGGTTTCCATCACGGCGATTTGTCTGGTCGGTTGCTGAATACCTGGAAGCAAGCCGGCCAGTCAAAGCGCCGGTAATGATGGAATTCATCTACCTTGAAGATGCGACAGGTGCCAGGGGTTGGTGGGTTGCTGTTTCGGGTCAGTCAGGTTTCCATTTTCGACCGGATGCCAAACCGATTGCAATTCCTGTGCTCGCCGAATTACTCGGTCAACCAGTTCAGATTTAGTCGCGGACTTTGATGCCGGTTCGAGTTCAGGTGTGATGTTCAGTTCTGCCAGGCGTCCAAACATCGGCTTCAAAGCGCGGTCTTCGTCACGGAAAAACAGACTGCCACGAATCCGCACAAACTTCCAACCGAGCCGTTCGAGAATTGCCTGACGCTCGGCATCTTCTTGGAGTTTTTCCGGTCCGTGGTATCGCTCACCGTCGCATTCCACGGCAAGACGGCGGCCATTTCCAGTTACGACGAGATCAATTCGATATGCGCCGACGTGAAATTGTGGAATCACATTATAGTGCGATTCCATGAGACGCCGTAGCACGCGCTCCTCAAAGATGGATTCAGTGCGTTCAACACGTTTACGCAATTCTCGTTCCCAGGCATTCGGGTCAATCGCGTGTTCGATGAGACGGCGGCGATAATCACCGGCCTGTAAATCAGTTTCGTGATTCAGGCTATGGACAATCCACATTTGATTGCGGGCGCGGCTCGCAGCAACATTGAACCGTTTTTTGAAAATCTTTTTTCCGCCTTCCTGTCGCAAGGTCAGTGGAGGTTCGGCGGGTGGCGAATCCACGACGGATAAAAACATGACATCGCGTTCGTCACCCTGAAACTGAGCAGAATCACCGCAGAGAATTTGCCTGCGCCGATACTCGCTCAAATCAAGCCGTTGCCGCAGTATGCTGTCTATTTTTAAGGCCTGTTTGTCAGCGACCAATGAGACGACCCCAAAAGTTACTGGTTTGCCTTCATCATTTTTTGCGAATTCTGGTTGCTCTGTTGCCGCACAGATGAGAGCGGCGATTTTCTCGGCTTCAACCTCGTTGACATTGTCGCCGCGATCACGTCCGCCTTGAACGCGATAATGAACGACGTGGGGGTTCAGCGGTATCGAAGAAGCCTCACGAAGCGGTTTGATTTCGCCTTTGTATGAGAGGTTGTTGCTGAACGCGATGATGTCTGGCGCACAACGAAAATGCTCTGTCAGACGTATCACGCCGCCAAACGCAATCTGTGCAAGTTCATAAACTGATGTTGTCCCGTCAAAGAATGCTTTGAGATCAATTCCATCGAGATGAATATTTATGAGCTTGACGACTTCGTCCATGTTTACACCAACAGCAACTGGCGTGACTTGTTCATCATCGCCCACAATGATTGTTTGATTAGCCATGTAAAGCGCGAACAATGACGTTGGGTCGCACTGGCTTGCTTCATCGATAATCACCACATCAAATCTTGTCTTCCTTGGATCGAAAGTTTCGGCAACGTCCGCCAGTGGCATTATCCAAACAGGAACGGCGTCTTTTGCTGTCTCCATTTCATGACGTGCCGTGGCTAGAAAATCCGCATCGCGAACTCCTTTTCTTGTTTTCGTAAGGCGCTTGTGCGCTTCCGCGTAAGCTCCAAGGGCACGCTTTTGCGCAAAACTCGTTTGCCGGATTTGCTTCATCCAAGTCTGCTTTTCGACAAGTTGTGCGGTGACTTCGAGGAGCTGATGTCCAAGATTTTCAATTTGCTGTTGCAACTGGTCGAGCGACACGTTCGCCCGCCTTTCCAATTCATCGTGAAGTTGCCGCCATTCCCAAGCTGATTCCGGCTCGCCCGGCGGTTCGGGGTGGTTGTGTTTGGGATGTCGGTTTTCAACGGCAGAAGCCCAAGCCGGTGCGGAACGGCTAATTTGTTTTAGCAACTCACGGCGGCGGGCCAAATCCAGCTCCAAATTTTTGAGTCGCACCAATTCCTCGTAAGCAGCTTGGAAATCGGTTGGTGAAATCTCACGCAGGGCGCGGCGCAAATTTTGCGTCACCAACGCATCCGGCATGTCCGAAGTCGGGACTGATTGAGGTAATGCGGCAATGCTGGCTCCGAGCCGTTTGTGACGAAGCCAACCGCTGCGTGACTGGAGAATCGCACCAAGGTCTCCAGTCACGGCGCGACGAAGCCGATTCAGTTCGGCGTTAGCGCCCGTCTCCGGTTGCGTAGATTCAAGGAACTCAGGCCACATGAAACCCAGACGTTGGAATTCAGATTCAAGCGGTTGCCACGTTGAATTATGCCATTCCAAGCAGGTTTGAATAATGCCGACAAATTGCTTACAGACTTGCTCCGGGCGGTCGCCAAGTTCCGAGCAGGCCGGGCCGCCCTGACTGGCCATCTGACGTTCCCACCGTCCCGTCAATTCGGATCGAAGTTGCCGCATCCGCAAAAGTGCACGAACTGCGCGCAGATGGGTCGAGTTGTTTAAGTCCAAGACACGACTTCCAACGCGAACTTTTTCCCTGAATTCAAACCAATGTCTCTTGGTTAATTTGGTGAGCATCCCAAACGAATTGCCGGCATCGTTGTGATGAATGATTTCCTCGACGACCAAAATTAGTTCATGGGGTGCCCGACTGTCAGAAATGACCGGCCCGTGTTCCAACACGAGTGCATGACATTCATGCACCTCGCGCCAGGTTGTTTCAATTAGCTCTGTAAGCGACAACCACACGCGACGTGCTTCCTCGCCATCACGACCAGCTTGAATCGCCTCCAATTGCCACGGCGAGCTGTCCCGCAAAAATTCAATCGTCTTGCCCGCCGCTTCCAGCATCCGTTCGAACTCCTTCAAATCCTCCGGCTCCAGCGTGGCATTCCATAGTTCTTCGCGAAAGCGAAGCTCATAGGTGGCAAGCAAATTTAGTTCTTCAATGGCGCTTTGAAACTCCTTGGGTGTTGGCAGCGCGGTGATTTCCGGCCTGAAGCCGTTTAGTTCGCGCTCATCACCGGCTGAGATTCGAGCGTTTGTTTGGTAAAGTGCAACCACGTCTGCATAAGAAACCGGCAAAGATTCACCCAGCTTCACCGGGCTTGGAATCCAGTCATCCTTGCCGGCGCCCTCTTTCACCCGCTTCGCCGCTTCGATTGGGCGCATTGCCTTGCCGCCGAACACCACATCGCGAATTTCGTCCTGGCGTGCATCGAGAAATTTTTCACGCACATCGCTCAATGCAGAGATAATTCGTTTCCGTTCATCCTGTAAACGCAGTGCTTCGCGCTCCAAGTGCCGGTCGTCTTCTGCCAGTCGTAAATGAATCGTCCGAACGGAAGATTGCAGGTCTTCCTGACTTTGTTTGTCATTGTGAAGGACGCTGATGCAAAGCGGCTGAAGTGCTTCCACAACTTTATGACGCAGAACGCGCAATGCTTTTGGCGTGTGCGCGGTCACCAGCACGCGCTTGCCCTGCGCGAGCAAATGACCGAGTAAATTTGCAATCGTATGGGTTTTTCCTGTGCCCGGCGGCCCTTGGACGAGCACACAATCCCTGCGTGCCAGTTGTTTTGCAATTTCGAGTTGTTCCCGATTGGCCGGCTTACTTAATAAAACATCCGCATCTTCGTTACCAAGGCCAAGACCGCCGCCGATTGATTGCGTCTGACTTGGCGCGCTTTCCGCCAAGCCCAGGATCTGCAACAGTGCCGGCGAAAAATCAAGACGCCCAGCAATGTCTTGCAATACCGCGTCAAAAATACTGCTCGGCCCGGTCCGGCGTTGGCGCATGAAGATGACTGGCAGGCGCTCAATAGTCGGGCTGTCCGCCTGTGTTTCAAGGTCGAGTTGGTCAGTGCCGTCGCGGACTGCACCACGGCTGGGAAACAAACCTTGAATCAGGCGGAGCAAAAAACCATCCGTGTCATCCTCGCCAAGGGGTGCGAATTCCGTCTTCTTCAATTCATCTGCACATCGAGCGAGCTGTTGGTTGTTCACCTCTGGCAGGATGCGCAAGAACTCCATGTAAAGTTCCGGTGGTTTCTCGCGTTTGCGAAAAACGAATTGTGGCTGCTTCTTTTCCGGGTAAAATTCCAATTCCAACTTTTGCAGCAAGACCGGATGGCGAAAATTGCCGGCCGCATCCCGGCAGCAAAGTAGTCCGTCACCGACCATTAACTCGATCTTTTCGCCCTCACGCTCCAAAATTCCATACCACTCGTAAACCGTCTGGAAAAATGTCAGCGCGTGGCGAGCGGGACGCTCATTTGTCACCCACTGCTCGCGTTGCCTTTGCCAATTCTGCAACTGCGTTCGCCGCTGGTTATCAGACTCGAATTTTTCCAGGCGTGTTTTTCCATCGTTGCCAATGATATTGCGCGAGGTTTCAACTTCAATTTTGCCTGGAAAATCGCGCCAACCCGGCTTTAACCACTCTGCCAATGATTCTGGCGGTGGTGGACAAGCGGTGATTGTTGGTCGCGTCAGACGAAGTGCGACATCGCTGTCGTCGGTTTCGTCGTCAGTTTTACCGGTATCGTGAAATAATTCGACACTTGGATGGGCGGGTAAATCTTTGAGCCAAATCGTCCGAAGCTGCTGATTTATATCTCGCACCGGCGGATACCGGAGATCGGTATATGCCTTGAGGAATTCAAAAAGTTTGGTCAACCGTTCGCGCTTGGCTTGCGTGTCGGGTTGATTATTCATGGCCATATTGTGCCGACCACGGAATCAACTGACAAGCCGCGACAAATCGGGAAAAACTGATTGTAAATCCGTGGCGGAATCAAGTTTCCCACGGCACTGGACGGGCGTTTTGAAAATCGGAGCGAACGGAACGGCTGTGGAGTCGCGGGATTTTCAAAACGCCCGTCGAGTGCTAGACCGTCTAGGTTCGCATTGCTGGCGATTTGTCTGGCCGGTTTCCGAGTGCCCGCAGGAAAGCCGGCCAGTCAAAGAGCCAGGCAGCATCATTGCGATATGAAAACTGCAACCAAATTTCAGACTCTGCCGAGTGAAAAGCGATAATCCCCAATAAAGCCAATGGAGATATGCGGTTTTGCAACCAAAAAGTGTGCTTTCATTTTGTGTAAAGATTGCACAAAAGCGGGCTTTTTCTCAGCCAAACTGGTTGCCGAATGAAGAAAATCACCGGCCAAGTGCATAAAGTGTATCACATACACCACGACGGGGGAAAGCTCAGGCAAACTGCCAGACAAGAAACCGGAATCGGTCTTGGTTCCGTGGTTGAACCACGCTTCGTGTGCCAGGCACGCCTTGCGCCAAATGGGTTCAGGCAGAATGACCAATCGGAAAATGAATGATAGAAAGAAAACAACGATTGTGCCAACCGGGCATAACGCCATTTGAAAAATCGCTAAAATCGGGCGCTATGTTCACAGCCGTCGCACAGAAAAATCTGGCGGATGCCGAAGGCTACTTCGACGAGCATCTGGCGCAGAACGACTACTACGCCGCCGGTGAAATCCGGCCCGGCCAGTGGATCGGTGCGGGCGCGGAACGGCTCGGATTAAATAATGCCGTCACCCGTGATCAATTTCATGCGCTGTGTGAAAATAGAAATCCGAATGACGATAAACGCCTGACATTGCGGCAGGAAAAACCCAACCAGCGGCGCGTTTTTTACGACTTCACCTGTTCCGCGCCAAAATCGGTTTCGGTAGTGGCGGTGACGATGGATGACGACCGGCTGGTGTCGGCACATGAAGAGGCGACGCGTATTGCGTTCCGTGAACTTGAAACCTTTGCCGCTACCAGAGTTCGCAAGCAGGGCAACCACCGTGACCGCAACACCGGCAATCTGGTCGCCGCCGCGTTCACGCACACGAGCAGCCGGGCGCTCGACCCGCTGTTGCATACGCATCTCACCGTATTCAACGCCACGTTTGATGAAACGGAAAAGCGCTGGAAGGCATTACAGGCGGGTGGAATGTATGACGCGATTCGTTACGGCACGGCAGTTTATCGCAACGAATTGGCGAAGCGGGTTCAGGCCATCGGCTACCGCATTCGTCCGGCGAAACACGGCTTTGAAATCGAGGGTGTGAGCGATGCGGTATTGAAACGATTTTCCAAACGGTCGCAACAACGGGACGCGGTGGTCCGGGAACTGGAACAAAAGCTAGGGCGCAAATTGTCGAACAATGCCATCGCCCTGGCGGTGCATCAGAGCCGGGCGAAAAAAATCAAGGGCATCTCGACCGCTGAGGTTCGCGAGCAGCAGTTGGCGCAATTGCAGCCCGATGAATTACAGGCGTTGCAAAAACTCACCACGTCGGTTCAACCCGTCCGGCAGGTCCGCCGGTTTGAACCGGAAAACCAAGCTCTGAATTACGCCGTCGCCCATGTCTTCGAGCGCAAGTCGGTCGTGCCGGAACATGAACTTATGTGCGTGGCACTGGCGCAGCATCCAGGTGAACTGGATTTGCCGGCGTTGAAAGAGGCGGCAAAGTATTCAGATCAACTGGTCAAAACCGAGCGAGGATTATCCACGCTACAGATTTTGACGACGGAATTGAATTTGATTCAGACTGTCAATGCGGCCTGCGACACCGTTGCGCCGATTCATCCAACATACAAGCCCGCCGACTGGCTGGGCGAGGATCAGCAGCGGGCCATTTATCATGTGCTGCGCACCCATGACCGGATCACCGGCCTGCGAGGTCTGGCAGGGACGGGCAAGACCACGGCGTTACGCGAGTTGGTCGCCGCCTGCGCCGAAGTTAAAATCGAACCGCTGTTTTGCGCGCCGACGGCGGCAGCAACGGATGTGCTTCGCAAGGAAGGATTCGAGGCGAAAACACTGCAAAGTTTGTTGCTGACGAAACCGAAACTGGACGAACTGCGGTTGGTGGTGCTGGACGAAGCCGGGGCGGTCGGCATTGACGACATGAAGCGACTGTTCGACTTGGCGCGAGACGCCCGCGTCGTGCTTTCCGGCGACACCGGCCAGCACGCATCGGTGGTGCGCGGTGATGCGCTGCGGATTCTGGAGCAACATTCCAATTTCCAATCCGGTCAACTAACCCACATCCGTCGCCAGCGTAAGGCCGAGTATCGCAAGGCGGTCGAACTGGCGGCGCAGAAGCGGACGCTGGAGGCGTTTGCCCAACTGGAACGCATCGGTGCGATCACTGAATCTTCCAACGACAATCTGCATGACAAGGCTGCGCGGTCATACCTGAAGGCGTTGGAACAAAACCGGTCTGCGCTGCTTGTTGCGCCGACCTGGAATGAAATCGAGGCGGTCACGGAGAAAGTCCGGGCCGCAATGAAAACATCTGGCCGTCTGGCCGGTGAAGAAAAAGAATTTGAGGTTTTCGATTCGCTGTCGTGGACGGAAGCGCAAAAGCAAGATGCGCGGCAATATCATCCCGGCATGGCAATCCGGTTTCATCGTCGGAAGAATGATTTTGCCAAAGACGAAACGGTTGCGGTGCTCGCGGTCGAAAATGATTCGATCAAAGTTCAGCGTGACGATGGCTCTGAAAATCTTTTCCCATTGGGTGCAGGCTGCGCCTGCTTTGATGTGGGGGAGAAACGAAAATTGAAAATTGCTGCCGGCGACAAGCTGTTGCTGCAAGCGAACACGGTCGGCAAGCGATTCATAAATGGAGAACTGGTCGAGGTGCGGGCGATTCAAGGCGATTCCGTGGTCCTGGCCGATGGCCGGGTGATTCCTCAAAATTACCGCACATTCACCCACGGCTACGCCGTCACGTCACACGCCGCCCAGGGCAAAACTGTGGACGAAGTGTTGGTCGTGGCGTCGTCGCGGTCATTGGCCGCCGTCCATCAGCAACAATTTTACGTCAGCATCTCGCGCGGTCGTGAACGCTGTCAGATTTTCACCGATGACAGTGAGCGGTTGCGTTCGCATGTCACCCACTCCAGCGAGCGATTGGCCGCCGTGGAAGTGGTCCCGCATGTCAGCCGGCGGAAATTCATCCTGCGCGTGATGGAACGCGGTCATCGTTTCCTGAAACAATTCCGCCAGCGCATGACGCAATCCATTTCGCCCCGCAAACGCATCGAACAAACACGTAAAATATCCTATGAACACAAATCCCAACCCAGACGAAGCATCGGTATCTAGCCCGCGTGATAACCCTTGCTACGGTGGTGATCCGAACGTGGCGGCGCTCAACGTATTTGCCGACGACGAGCACAGCTATTTTCTGCCATACGCGCAATTGCTGTATGCCGAGACGATTCCGAATCCGGCACTGGAAAAGAATGCCGATGCACCGCCCGAAAAACTGTTGATCTGTTTTGCCGTGGCCGAAGTCACGGTGCTGGGCAGTGGCCTCCAAGCCGTCGCGCGGAAGATTCAGAGGTGTGACTTGAATTTTTTGAAGGCAGTTGACCGGCGGTTCGTGGCCACGTTGAAGACTCACGTCGCCGCCGTAACGGTCAAATTTACCAAGCAGGAGATGTGAACACAGGCCGGAGGTTAATATGCCGCAGGATAAACAGCTTCGCCGCATCAAGCTAAAGGATGTCCTGGAGAAACGCCGCTTGGATCAGGCGCTGAATGCCAAGGAATTTGCCGTTGCCGCCGGCATCTCATATTCGACGGCACGGGAGTGGTTTCGGCTACCTGGTTTCCCCGTATTTCGCGGCGTGATCTTCTGGCAGGATTTCGTCAGGTGGCGGACTGACCAAAATGGATTTCATTCCGAAAAGTTCCCGCATCGCAACGGCGATACTGCTACTACCCCATCAAGCCTGCCTCCGCGCGCCGCGCAAATTCTTCAACAAGCCTGATTTTTTTGGGTTTAACGGTTCTGTTCCCCGCACCGCCTCAATAACGCACCTCGTTTTACAGGGGAATTGCATGAGAAAAAACTTTGTTTTGGAGGGTTAATTTACTGCACTTTTACTGCACACATTCATAAGTCGTTGATTACGAATGGAGCGGGTGAAGGGAATCGAACCCTCGTTTCAGCCTTGGGAAGGCCACGTTCTACCATTGAACCACACCCGCATCGTGAAAGCTTTTTTTTAGCAGACGCCAGTCCGGTTGGCAACTTGTTTGCGTCGCCTAGGCGAACGCCTCCAGCTTACCAATCTCCTCGCGCAGCCGCGTAACAATGCGCTCCACGCGGGCCGCCGCAAGATTTTTCCCGCCGTCCTTGTCGCGCACATAAAAACTGTCAATCGCCGCGCCGCGTTCGGTGACGATGCGGGCGGCGGAAATATCCAGATGCAGTTCGGCGAACGTCTGCGAAATCGTGTAGAGCAGGCCGAGCCGGTCCTCGGTCTCAATTTCGATCAAAGTGCGTTCGTCGGATGCCTCATTCTCGATTTTGATCTGGGTCGCGAGCCGTTCGCCAAGATAGGCCGAGTAATTGGAGCGGGCCGCATGTTTGGCAATGAGCGCGCGGAAATCCACCGCCTCGCCGGTCAGAACCGCTTCGATCAGGCCGGAAAATTTTTCGCGCTGCTCCCGTTCGGCGAGCTTGCCGGTGCGGGCGTCGTTTACGAAAAAAGTGTCCAGCGCCACGCCGTCGGCCCGGGTGAAAATCTGCGCGCCCAGAATGTTCAGGCCGGCCGCGCTCAACGAGCCGGCAATCTTGCCGAACAGGCCGGCGCGGTCCCAGGTGCAGATTTTCACGAGGCTGTAGCCGCGGTCGCGCTCGTCAATCCACGCCGTCACCGGTGCCAGCGCGCGCTGGCTCTCCAGGATCAGCCGGTGCATGAAGCGGTGCACGATTTCCACGTCGTCCTGGATTTGCGCCGGCGTGTAGATCTCGAAATACCGCTGCGGCAGCGAGCTGAAATGCGCGTCGAGCTCCTCGTCGGTGATGCGCTGGGGGGTGAGTTCGCGGACGAGGTCGCGCACTTCCTCGCGCGCCTGTTCCGAGGCGCGGCGGAATTCCGTGCCGCCGGTCAGCAGTGCCATCGCGCGGGAATGCAGTTGCCACAGCAATGAATCCTTGAAGCTGCTCCACAATTTGTCGCTGGTGCCCTGCGAATCGGCGAAGGTGAGCAGCAGCAGCAGGTTCAATTTTTCCGGCGTGCCGATTTGCCGGGCGAAATTGCGGATGACCGTGGCGTCGTCCAGATCGCGGCGCTGGGAAAGGTTGGCCATCAGCAGATGGTTTTCCACGAGAAACCGCACCGTTTCTGTCGCCGCCGGTTCGAGCTGCAGGCGTTTTGCCGCGCGCAGGGCCAGGCTGGCGCCCGCCGCCGCGTGCCGGCCGATTTCGTGCGCCGCCGCCTTGCCGACGTCGTGCAGCAGCAGCGCGAGATAAAGGTGCCCCGGATGTTCGAGGCTCTGAAACACCGGCTCGTAATATTTGAACGGCGGCTCCTGCGCCTCCCAGATCCGGTCAAGCTGTTCGAGGCAGACCAGCGTGTGTTCATCCGCCGCGTATTGGTGGTAAAACTCGTGCTGGACGAGGCAGGTGAGCTTGCCGAATTCCGGGATGTATTTGCCGAGAAAATTCACCTCGTGCATCGTGCGCAAAATGTGGCCGACCTCGCCGCGCCGGTCGAGAATGGTCAGGAAGGTTTCATGCACGTGCTCGTCGTTCAAAAACTCCCGGTTCACGAGCGAAAGCTGGTTGCGGATCAACTGCGCGAGGTCGGGATGCAGCGTGAGCTGCCGTTGCTGCGCATGCAGAAAGACCCGCATCAGCCGGCGCGGGGAATCGCGGAAAATCCGGTTGTTCACCGCCCGGATCTCGCCGTTCACGAACAAAAATCCGTCCACCGGCTCCGGCATCTTGCGCGGCGCGGCACCGGGCAGCATCCGCCGGAGCTTCGCGATCCGGCCCGTCTGCTGGGGCGACACCAGCGCCATGCGCTGCTCCAGCGTGCGCGTGATGAGATAGACGTTCCGCATGTGGACGTAGAGGTCGCGCATGAATTTCTCGATGCGCTTGCTGGGCGAACGGTCGCCGTAGCCGAGATTGGTCGCCACGGCGGGCTGGAGGTTTTTTCCCAGCACATCCTGCGGGCGGTTGGTGTGGTAGTGCATCTCCGTCCGCACGCGCAGCAGGAACTCGTAGGCCGCCTCGAGCTGCTTGCGTTCGGCGGGGCCGATAAATTCCTGCGCCTGCAAGTCCGTCAGCGACCGCGTGCGGTGCTTGAAGAAGGACATCCACAGGAGATTTTGAAAGTCGCGCAGGCCGCCGCAGCCGTTCTTGATGTTTGGCTCCTGCATGCAGGCGGAATTGCCGTGTTTGCCGCGCCGCGCCGCCTGGTCCTCCAGGCGCATGGCGATGTATTTCTCCTCGTAGCCGACCACGCATTTGCTGACGATGATTTTCTGAAACTTTGCAAAGAGCGGCTCGTCGCCCGCGATCAGCCGCGACTCGATGAGCGACGTTTTGGACTGCATGTCCGTGTTGGCCACCTTCACGCACTCGTCGAGGTTGCGCACCGAATAGCCGATTTTCAGGCCGATGTCCCAGAGCGGATACAGGATGCCGTCAATCAACTTGGCCAGATACGGCAACGGCTTGCTGCCGACCACCTGTCCCTCGTGCAGAAACATGAAGTCAATGTCGCTGTGCGGGTTCAGTTCCGCGCGGCCGAAGCCGCCGATGGCCACCAGCGCGATGGGCGGAAACTCCTTCTGCGCCTGTGCGGAAAGCGCGGCCCGGGCGGTTTCCCAAAGATGCCGCAGCAGCGCGTCCAATATGGTCGCGCGGGCCTGGCAGATTTCCATGCCGTCCGTGCCGGCGCGGTGCAGCAACTTCAACCGGTGCGATTCGACCTTGAGGAAATTCTTGTAGCGCGCAAGTTTTTCCGCCGGGGTGGCGTTGGGCGCGAACAGCAGGCGCGCCGCGGCGGCGGCCTCGATTTTTTTGAGCAGGTCTTGCACGGGCGCAAAAGTTAATGTTTTGAAACCGCCGCCGCCAGCGAAACCTTGTCGCCACCGCGCCGTTGGTTAAACTGGGCTGACGATGCCCGACCAAGCCGATCCGGATGCCGTGCTGATGCTGCGTGTGAAACGCGGCGACCGCGCGGCGTTCGCGGCGCTGGCCGGCAAATACCAGCAGCCGCTGTTCAATTTTGTCTTCCGCACGCTCCGCGACGAGATCGAAACCGAGGACGTGGCGCAGAATGTTTTCCTCCAGGTCTGGAAATCCCGCGCCCGCTACCAGCGCACCGCCAAATTTTCCACCTGGCTCTTCACCATCGCGCGGAATCTGTGCCTGAACGAAATCCGCCGCCGCTCGCGGCATCCCGCCGAGTCCATCGAGGAGGCGCACGCCGAGCACGACGACCAGCCGCGCCAGCAATACGAGGACAAGGCGCACATCGCCGCGCCGGAAAAACTGCTGCACGGCGAGCTTGCCGGCAAAATCGAGGAGGCGCTGGCCGAACTGCCGGAGAACCAGCGCACCGCCATTTTGCTCTGCCGGCAGGACGAATTGAGTTACGAGGAAATCGCCGAAATTCTCGACTGTTCGCTTTCGGCGACGAAATCGCTCATCCACCGCGGTCGCGAAACGCTCAAGGAAAAATTGAAGCGCTATTTGCAGACCGGCGAGTGGAGTGCCTGAATCATCCCAGCTTGGCGTGGCTGCCGTCGCAGAACGCGCCGTTTTTGGAATGCTTGCAGCCGCACCACGCCACCCTCCTGGCGGCGGCCAGGTCCACCTTCAGCGGCGCGAAGCCGGAGCCTTTGTGCGAGCCGTCGCAGAACGGCTGGCTTTGGGACCGGCCGCAGGCGCACCAGTAGAAGCTGCCGGGCTGCATGTCTAGGACGTAGGGGGATTTTTGGGCAATGTTTGGTTCGCTCATGACTATCTCTCAACCCGCCGCCGGCTTTTGGCAAACTAAATCCTTCGCGGCAGGAACGGTGCTCCGGGCAAAAGCCCTCAGTCAACGGGTATCGTTTCGGAAGATTTGGAAATTATTTTTCAAGACTCGGAAATCAAAATCCAATCTTGGAAGGTCATTTCCCAAGATTGGGAAACGATTTCCCGATGTTGGGAAACGACTTTGCGATATTGGAAAACCATTTTCCAAGACTGGCGGACGACTTCCCGACATTGGGAAATGACTTTCCGATGTTGGAAAACGACATTCCAAGACTGGAAAATCACTTTCCGATATTGGAAAATCGTTTCCCGATGTTGGAAAATGATTTCTAAAAACAGTCCAACGGCTTCTCAACACTGAAAAATCGTTAACGAAAACTCAAAATAGGCTTCCCGAGAGCCAAAAACGACCAGAAGACGATTAAAAATGTGAATTTCAATCAAAATGCCTTAAAACCAGTCATTCGACGGGAAAGGTGGTTTTAGGTAGTTGACGGATGCGATGGGTGGGATTTCGGCGGGCTGCGAAAAAAGCATGGTTTTAACGACCATCCTAATTCCGGCCCTCTCCTCCAAGAAGAGGAAGAAACGCTCCCGGCGTCTTGGAAATGTCCGGTGACCAGGCTGACCGAACGGACTTCCGACCGACTGCAAGCTGGCTGTGATTTGTTTTCTTCGTGGGGAGAGTAGCTCTGTTGGCTATTGCACAACGGCAAATTCAAGTAAATTACTCGGTGAATACTGGAAATCAAAAACGAGCTAACATATTGAAATTGAACATAAAGACGGCTGGCGATTGGCTCAAAGTCAAGCGGCTGGAGAAAAACCTCACACTCGGCCATGTGGCGGCGAAAATGGGTATTGCAACATCCTTGGTTTGCGCATGGGAAAACAAAACTCAGCAGCCAGACAATCAGCAGTTGGAGGTTTTGACATCGGTCTTGAACTTTAATGCCAAAGATTTTGAAAAGGTTATTAAGCATTCCCCAAAAATTGTCATTGCTACATTGGGTTTTTAACCAGACTGGTAACGGTCGGGTCGGAAGCTGCCGAAACAATGTACTTCCACCATCTCGGAGAAAAGACGACCGTGAGGAAGTCTCCAAGACTGCCAGCATCAAAGCGGTCGGAAGGCTAGACCGGATGACACGCCCACGGGATCGTGAACTATTTTGAACAGACTCGTGAGAATTTAGTTAACCATCTAAAGAATCCACCCTGGCGACTCTTTCTTGCGCTCTCTGCTATTGCATGGATGCCCGTAAATGAAATGCCGCTTAAATCCCCCAGAGCGATTTTCTCATTGAATAAGCACTTTGGGTCGCAAGTGCTGCGATTTGTATCAAGATCCCCCGCAACAAAGTTGTATGTTTGAGCACCGCTATTCCTGTGTCCTGGAGTTGGAATTACCATTCTCAGAAATTGTAGAATCTCGAAAGAAGCGACGCTGACGCTAAAACCAAATACATTTTCATTGGTACGAAGCTCATGAGTTTTCTCTAGGCTTTCAATATAGCGTGGATCGTCTAGCAGCCCCGCCCGTTCAAGTCCTACATAACTAGCGTCATACTGCCCCAAACACTCTAAACAACGATGTGAAGGAGCTGCAACATGCGCTTTCCAAAAACCCCGCTTAAGACCTTGGCCGTTAGCTTTTGGCTCAAGCTTTAATCCTCCATCAATCACTGGTATTAAATGACTATAAGCGATATGATTCAAAGCCGCGCGAGCCCAAGGCCTGTCTACACAGGAAAAAAGAATGTCGCAATCCAAGGCGTGTCGAAACCCAATCTCTTCCACGACGCTATATTCCATAGCGTTGATTGAAAAATTCATCGCTGTTGCACTTTTCTTTAAAGCCTTTGCCAGCACCTTGACTTTAGCTAATTTCTTACGAGCATCCTCTCGTGTTGCGAATAATAATCTGTCGAGATTCACATATTCAACCCCATCAAAATCCATTAGAAGAATCTCACAAATTCCCATGCGTGCTATCGACTCCGCAACAATACTACCGACGCTGCCGGTGCCAATAATGCCAATCTTGATCCTCGCTAAGTCTGCCTGCGCCTTTGTTCCCCAGGCAGAAACCGTTCTGGTCAACTCCTCCCGAAACTTAGGAACCGGACGCTGCTTCTCTTCATACGTAACCAGCAATCCGTCGCCGACAACCCTCACCGATTCACACCACCGCATTTTGTAATCGTGGGGAGCGATTTTTTCCCAGAGTCGCGCGCTCCACGCACCGTCTGTGCCTAATGTTAAGCCAACCAGTGGAAAACCGGTTGCGCCTTTTGCCCGAGGAGCGTGGGTTCTTTCCGCTGTAATGTCATCTTCGCTTACATCCTGCCATCCAGGCCCAAGGTGGCTATGAAGCAAAGCTAAACCACATTTATTTGCCCTGGCGAGACCGATTGCACGGTCAAAATAATGGGGGAGAAAACTCACATTGCCCCGCACCACACGCTCTCCGTCCTTTGGAAGGATCAGTTCTCGAATGAGCGCAGAAAATCTTGAATTGCCCCGGCTCGGACACCATAAGGCAAACGTCAAATCTTCTTGCCGGTCGGTTCTCAAAAGATGCGCCGAAGCCTGCTTGTAAATCTCAGTTGATATTGCAACTGAGTATTTCATTGTGTTTCAAAAAGCTTTCGAAGGTGTGCCATGTATGAGCGCACCGTTTTGTCGGTCTCCTTCCAGTTGGCGAAAGGCCTGCTCCAATATTGCCAGTCTGGACCTAGTGGACTTTCATGAATACCCCCTTGCGGATGTTCTTTGGATACGTTGTTCAATGGAAGCAGGCGTGGTGAAATATGCGGACCAGGCGGCGGCGTTGCGGGAAAATCATCGTTAACCATAAGTCCTATCCGCACCTCCTTCCCCTGAAATCTACCAACCGGAATCATGTATTTAAAACCGATGATGTTGTCTTTCAACTCCTCGGGCTCAAATCCCAGCTTCCGAAGTTGTTCGATAAATTCCGTTCTCATTAGGAAACAGGCGTTGGGCCTAATGACCCTGTGATAAACCGCATACACGGATGCATATGAATCCGCTCGTCCGGCTTATCCTTGTACGATTTTTCTCCGTGCTCTTCCAAGCGCACAACATAATGTATTTTGGGGTCAATCGGGGGTTTGTTTCGATTCATGATTTCAACAGGGGTGAGCACGCAATCGGTCGTGTGCTGCGGCTCGTCATCGACGAAGTACTCGATTCGATGGCCGTGGTGGTGCTTATGAAAATACACGTGGTGTCCATGCTTGATCCCATGTTCGGACAACTTATGCACTTTTTTTACGAGCTTTTCCTCATTTTCGACCAGAAGAGAAAATTCTTCTTCCAGTTCGCCGATAACGGCACCGGCCGCTTGAACCGCCTGAACCAACTGTTCGACTGTGGCATCCGAATCGATCTTAATCAGTTTCGCTTCCGCCCCTTCGTGCGAATGCACGTCTAACGATATTTCGCTCATTTGATGTATAATTTACAACCGGCCTTATTGCCAGCTTGGTCTGAAACTACTGGTGCCCGGCGTCAATGTCAACAAAAAGAACACATCCAAATGATACGTTTCTAATATTAACTGTTTATCCTATTGACATTCTGAAGAAGTTGCCTATGTTTATTGGTGTTGTGCACGGTCAATTAAAACATAAGCCCTCAAAAAAAAGCCAGCGCGAGCTTTATGAAACAGTTGGCCGACGCGTTAGGGAGACGCGAAAAGCATCCAAACTGACCCAGGAAGAACTGGCATCACGCGTCAGCATGACGCGCACCTCGGTTACAAACATCGAAAAGGGGCGGCAAAAAATACTTTTGCATACCCTCTTCGAATTAGCGGCTGCAATGAAAGTCTCAGTTGTTCGGTTGATTCCAGAACACAATGAAAACCACCCCCCAATCGAACAAAAATTGGCCAACGGACTTTCAAAAGCGGAAAAAGAATGGATTGTGGGTGAGTTGTTAAAACCATCTACAAAATTATGAGCGTTCGTAGAAAACTAGTTAGAGATCTGTCCACAGATTTGCTGGAGAAACACAATATTGTAAACGCACCTGTCGACGTTGAGAAATTGGCACATGCATTGCATCTCGATGTTCGTAAAGATAAGGTGGAAGGCGACATTTCCGGATTTTTATTCCGTGATCATGGGAAATCGTCAGCAATCATTGGCGTTAACAGTCGGCAACATCCAAATCGACAAAGATTCACAATTGCGCACGAAATTGGGCATTTTCTACTTCATACCGGGGACAAGGTTCATGTTGATCGCGGCTTCGAAGTTCGCCTACGTAACGATGAATCCAGCAAAGGGACGGATAACGATGAAAAAGAAGCTAATCTTTTTGCTGCGGAATTGTTAATGCCAAAGGCGTTTGTCGAAAAAGATATTGCTGACATTCAGACGGTTGATTTGATGGAAGAAAAGACCATCAAGACGCTTGCTGATAAATATCAGGTGAGTACGCACGCTTTTGCGTTTCGCTTAGCTTATCTCGGGTATGTGCAGCAGTGAATTTTCAGGGTTGAAAACGTTATTTATTTGTTACTTAATGGATTAGCCAAGATGCCTAGCTGATTCGCCGGAATTCAGTTCCGATGCTTGAAGCGCCTTTTCGACGGTTTCCGGCCCGCATGTGCTGATTGTCCTGAAAGAACAACGAGTTTGGAACCTCCAGCGACGGATACTATAATGGCTCGCTCTAGTGGAATAGAATGCTTTGAATCATTTCACGAATCGCACTATTATAATGTGTTGCGGTGTATTTCGATGCTGAAGCTCTTGCACCAATAGCAAGAGTTGACCGACACTTCCAAGCTTTCAGTAGAGCATTTATCCATTCATCAACATTGTATGAAACAAGATAACCGTTAACTCCGTCAAAAATATAATCATCACAAGATGCACCCTTTGTTACTATGACTGGCCGCCCGGCAACTAGCGAACGGACAACATCAGAATGTCCATGCGATCTTAAACCTGGCTTCACGGGAACCAAGGTAATCCAAGCATCAGCTAACATTCTTTTATATATGCTTATCGGCATACGCTTATAGATACAGCGAATGTTCGGATAATTGGTTGTCGGGAGGACATTTGATACAAAAAGTGCCTTAAGGCCAGTGGACGCTACCGCCCTAGCTGCTAATTTGAAATCTCGTTTTTTGCGACCACCGCAGAATATATATTTTCCATCACCAACACCTTGAATCCCTTGATAAGACAATGGTATAAATGTCATGCGATTAGAACCGCATCTCTCAATTTCGCTTCTACAATGCACCACCCAGCGTTCCACATACTTTTCTCGGCTCTGCCTCCAATAGTGAATCCCCTTGTATGAGCCGAAACACAATCGGGTATGCGGTAAATAACCAGCACGCTTCCATTCTATTATTTGGTCTGGTTTTGGATTTTTTGGAGTTTCGGGACAAATTACGGCAATTGCATATTCAGACAGGTGTTGCGGGGTTATGTCATTAAGGGGCAATTGCGGAAGATTTAGATTTTTGGCATGCCAACTGTGTTCTTCAGTAAGAGCAATGACGTTCATGTAGAATGCCTATATGCGTGAATTTTATGCGTTCGGCATTTGTGCGGTCAATCAATTTTCAAAGTCTGATCCCCGCAGTCACCCACCAGGGACTTCCACACTGCTGGATTGAGGTCAGTTTCATGTGTTGCCCTTTTTATTAAAAGCATCCAATACCTTCAACATCTGGCTTTCCGCATGGCTAGCATGTATGCAGTATAGCACAAATGTAATTTTTCAAGGATACCGCATAAATCTTTGTGCGTTTTTTTGATATTTATGTGTTGGAACGGGAGAGGCCATAGGATGTTGCATACACTTTTGACTCGCCTCGCTCAAATATATTCAGTGCCCCATCGTTTGCCAAGTCAGGTCAGAAAAGAATCTTAAATCGCAAAATCGCTCAAATGATTCTGCACCGTCTGTAGCACAATTTGATAGCAATCGTTCACCCCTTGAATCGCTGTATCTATGTAGTTGGCACTTTCTTGTGGGCGAGGAACTTCAAAAGGATAGTCGATCAGATGGTTGATGTGGCCTTCTTGAGCGCGTTTGTAAATGCCTTTTGGGTCTCGCTCAATGCAGACCGGCAGCGGTGCATGAATGTAAAACCACACCAATTTTGACCCCAGAATGCTGTTGACCATGTCTCGATGAAGATGTTCCGGGGCCATTGTAGAAACGATTATATTGTGTCCTTGCGTGGTCAATAGGCGGGCAATCTCGGCAATGCGTCGATGGTTTTCCAGCCGGGCTTCTGATTTAAATCCCAAATCAGAACAAAGCCTTGCACGCAATTCATCTCCGTCGAGATAAATTACGGGAATTTTTCGGTCCTGTAGGCCAGCAAAAAGGAGGCGGCCCAATGTTGTTTTGCCTGCACCGGAGCGCCCAAAAAGCCAGAATACTTTGGTTAATGATTCCATTCGCGTTATAAGTTATAGGTAATTTACCAGCCACGCACAGTTGCTCGCACGGTCAAAAGCCATACTCCACCCGTTCCAAATCAGCCCTGGAACTGTCCTTGATCCACCGCTGGCTACCACCCACCCAAACCGGTCCAGACCCGTGTCTTAATCCCCACCGTCCCCCTCAGGAGGGCTGCCACTCTGCTGGATGTAGGTAAGGATCATATATTTCTCGAGGTTCGGGTGACAACAGTTCACTTTTAGATTTTATGTGGTCGCCTAAAAAACCAATATCCAATAGCAAATAGGTTTACCACGGCACCCACATTTGCCGTTGTCGATATAATAGAATAATAAAAACTGGCATCTCCGGTAGAGCTTACAAGTCGCTCAATAGATGTCCTTTCGTTGTCTTTAAGGTGTTGGGATTGGACGATCTCAGCAGCAACGCTGATGGCATGGACCCTATGCACTGCCAATCCCACTGAAGAAACGCAATACACAGCAGCACATATAATAATGCTAGAGATGGCGATAAAATATTTCATAGAAGCGCTATTCTAGTGGGCTGAACATGTTTGATTTATCGGATACGGTTGATACTTTACACAAATTGCTCTCGGCACCATTCCTCCTTCACGATCACGCACCCATATAGTTTTCCACTCAAGGCATTGCCCATAAGGATCGCCAGCATACCAATTAGGCTTCCAGTTCGATTTAAGACAGCAATTGCCTAATCCCTGTATGACGGAAGTTTGGCAGTTGTCACCAGGTTGTCCTTTTCCTGCGGAATACGGATGACGGCCCATGCAGGCCGCGATGTCTTTATCGGTTACAGTGCTACAACATTTGCCATTATCCATTTTACCACTATTTGATTTTGTAACTGGATATGTATCATCTCCGTTCGAGCATGTTGACCCCGGATCCAATTGACAATGACGCACAACATGTAGGACAAGCCATGTTAGTGAAGGATCACTTGGTTCTGGGTTGCCAGATCTGCAACAAATAACCCAAAGACCGTCGAAATCGTTGTAATTTAATGGGTTGTTAAGAGTGAATTGATAAGGATTTCCTTGATAAACGTCCAGCACGGCAAGGTTTGCAGTCGTTGCATTGTATGGCCGAAACAATTGCGCCGGTGGATTGTGGGTATGTGTTCTCAATAATTTGAACCTTGGTTCATAGAGTGGGTCCCTCGTCAACCATCTCCCCAGCGTCGGATGAAGGTAACGAAATCTGACTTGGTAGAAGTTGGATTCAGCATCGAAGCGGTAGTTGTCAAACCGCGTCTCCCAATCGTAGCTGGATGCTGATATGACATTGAAATCAGCATCCATCACCCTTGAGAGACCAAACGCATTGTAGCCGTAACGTTCTTGAATAGCTCCCGTGATATCGGCGATGGCCGTGCAGCTAAACACGTCTTGGAGGGAATAAAACCGTTCGCTGCCACGGTCACGGAGAATCAAATTGTCCAACCCCATCAATCCCCACACAAATTGGCGATCTGCCGTCGTTGCCGCGTTCAGCCGCTCTTCCAGTATCTGCCACTGGCTGCTGTAATAGTAATGCCGGGTCGTGCTGCCGATGACTTTGGTTGTTCTCCGGCTCTGGCCGTCGTAGGCGTAGATTGCTGTGGTCGTGCTCCCGTTCTTGACCTTCACCAATCGCTGCCATGCATCATACGTCATCGTATAGGCGCTGCTCCAGTCCGTCGGCTGGGGTGCCTTAACCATGTTTCCAGCTGCATTCTGCTGGATCAATGCACTGGAACCGCTGATTGTCTCCACCTCGTTGACCGCGTTGTGGGTTCGGGGCTGATTGAGGGTGGTTGTTCCGCTCACCTGGTTGACGTAATTGTTCCAGTTGCCCGTCGGGTCAAAGGTGAAGTCTTCCTCCCAGGTCGGTGTTCCAGTGATGCCCGTCTTGCCTGAATTGAGCGTCCCCCGTTGCAGCGTCAGCAACTGGTTCAACCCGTCGTAGGTGTAAAATTCATCCTGATTGGCTGACAGCGCATCCGCCACAGTGTTGTCCCGCCAGACACGGTTGCTGGCACGGTCAAACCCATACTCCACTCGTTCCAAGTCAGCCCCGGAACTGTCCTTGATCCACCGCTGGTCAATCACCCGTCCAAACCGGTCCAGCCCTGTGTATTGATCCCCACCATCGCCTACTGGGGGACTGCCGCTTTGCTGGATGTAGGTCAGTTTCACTTTAATCAGGCTGCGGACTGTCCACTTGAACAATCTGGTTCAATCCCAAATAGGTGTAATCCGCCAAATGCGTGGAATCATCATCTATCAGCGATCCGACGCGGCTTAACAAATCGTTCGCGTCGCCGGTGCTGCCATAATCGTAGTTCACCACCCGGCCATCGGGATAAGTGATGGAGGTCGCACGAATCGTGTTCGCGCTGCCATCGGCGTAGCCATATTGAACCTTCGGAGTCGTGCTGGTGTTCACCGCGCCGCTATGGGATTGATATTCGGTGTCAAGCTGGCTGAAATCATTGTATTCAAACAGCGCATCATTCACCACGCTGCCGGAACCCACGGTTGCATTGTCATAGCTGGTGATGCCTTGCACCATGCCCCTTACTTCATAAGTCTGGCTGACACGCCGCACCGTTCCATCCACGCCCGCCCCCAGCATCGTAATTCGGTCGTTGAGCAGCCGTCCCAACAGGTCATAGTCAATGGTATGAACGCTGCCCATCTGATCCTGCTTGCTCTTTAATTCTCCAAGCCGGTTATAGGCCATAGTCACCCGATCCGGGGCTGATGTGGTGTCGTCCGGGTAAATCACCGTTCGCAGCAAATCGTTGCTGGCCACACCGGAATTATTCAACGTCGTCCCATACTTGTATTGCGTCACCTGATTTCCCGTCGTGGCGTTAACGGACGTCATCGTGGCAACCTTGCCGTCGGGGTTATATGTGTAACCGGTTTCCCGGTTTTGATCCGGCCTCGTCCCGCCCGAAACGTAGTTTTCCAACAACTGGGTCAGGCGTCCCGCGTCGTCAAAGGCGGATTGATTGACAATTCCAATTGGATCCATGACTTGATAGGCCACGCCTTGATCGTTGTAAATAGTCGTCGTCACCAGCACTGTGTCCGAGCGGGCAGGCGCAGTGTCCGGACGGGTCAAAACCGCGCCGCCATTAGTGCCGTAATTTGCCACATTGACCGGACGGCCCAGCGGATCAGGCCAATAGGCCATGTAGCTGACCCTTGCCTTCGGCTGCGACCCGGAAGGACTGGTCAACGCGCCCGTCCCGGTGGCATCATGAAAACGAGCCCGTGTGGTTTGAAGGATGACGTTGCTGGCGTCATCAAAGGTCGTTTCCGCCTGCTGAAAAACGGTGTCACTGGCCACACTGACCGGATAGGGATAGCTGGTTTCACTGGTATTATAGGATTGATACTGTGTGATGGCCCGGCCTACCCCGTCATAAACCGTCTTTTGCAGAAGACTGCTGCCCGCTTGGGCGGTCTTGATGACGTTACCCGACGGATCATACCAAGTGTTGCTGGTCAGACTGTTACCCACTGTGCCGGTCGTGGGATCAACTGCGCAAGTAATCGTTTGATAGACTCGACTGCGGTTGTCATAATTGGTAACTGTCCGCCCAATCAGTTTGCCGCTGGTTGTAGTGTTGTAACGGTCCACCTGAATTATCCGATCCATGTTGTCATACGTATTGACCTGACAAAAATCAATCTCTCCATCTATTTCCGTTTGCCGGTCCCGGAAATCGTATTGAAAAATGGTGACGCGGGAAGTGGTTGCATCCTGATACTGAGTCTGTTTAGTGAGATTTCCGTCACCACCGGCCAAACCGCCGTCATATTCATTGGCCTGAACCATGACCATATTGTTGCCCGGCGCACCTCCACCGCTTGGATCACTGGCGGTCGCGCCATTGTCGTTGGTGCCGGTCCAGTTTTGTAATACCCATCCCATCGGATGATAAACTATCCGATTTATGGTTCTTCCGGGAGTCTGGACTCGAATTTGCCGCTTCATCCGGTCGTAAGCGTAGTTGGTCTGGTTATAATGAGTTCCCCGCACACCTTGACCCGAAGCCGGAATATCAAAATAAACACGCTGGTAGCCGGGACTGCTGGCCGTGACATAGTTCTGACTTGTCCACCGCACCCAACTGGATTGCGGAAAGGTGTCCGTGGACAACAGCGGCCCGCTGGTGCTGGCCCGCACCGCCTGAATCTGATCCGTGACCCGCATGGCCGAATCCTTAAACGTCAGCGAGACCGGATTAATCAGCGTGTAGGCATAGCTTGGGGTAGTTCCAGTAGCATAGCCTCCTCCCTGCCAAATCTGATTAATGACATCCTGATAAACCGTCCAATTTGCCCGACGTACGGTAGTGCTCGTCCCGCTCAAGTCAATACTGTGGGAAGGCCCCAATTCTTGGGTCACCCGACCCAGTCCATCGACGGTGTAATCCGTCACCAAGTTAAGCCCACCTCCAGCAGGCGTAACCCACCCGGCCGGCGCACCGCTCACAACGCTCGTGTTAACATCTTGAATTAACCGCGTTATCGCTCCCGTAGCCAGATCAAATGTCCGATTGGTTATAAACCCGCGCTCATCCATTTGCCAGGTCGGGTTCCCATACGGATCATAGACTTCCTTTTGGCTGGCGACACTCCCAGACCCATTTTGTGTGCCTGGAACCACAGGGAACGTCGTTGTCTTTTGCCCCATCTGTAGCGTGCTCCCCTGCCAGGTGTAGGAATAGGTTGTGCATAAAATCTGAAACAACGGATCACTTGCGTTCGGATAACAGGTCTCCTTCCACATCAGGTAAATGGTGGTCAATCCCACTGTCCGTGCGCAATATTGATATTGCCGCAACAAAATCGGGCTGCCCGAACCGCCCTGCTGAACTTGTTCATACTGCATATACCCGGCAACCGCTCCCGCCGACAAATCGGTGCTGGTGTAGTAAACGTAAGTTTTCACCAGCCCCGTGCCGGGATGGAGGGTCACCAACCCCGGCGACGATTCGTCATAGCTTTCCACCGCCGAGGAACTCGCCACCAGAATAATTCTTCCATTCCCGTCATACCGATTGTAATTAAACCACTGCTGTGTTCCAGACTGGTATATGCTCAAAATCATCTGGGCTGCGTAATTAGTATAAACTATATTTAGCGCCCCGTCCGGCAAAGTCTCAATCGTCTTGTTCGACCAACTGTTGTAATCTGGCGAATTTCCGCTAACCATTCGATCAAACCCGAAACCAAGAGTTCCGCCCGAAGCTTTCTCTGCCACGGATCCTTTGTTTTCCGAATCGTATTTAAAATAATTATTTGCATATTTTGCCAATTGCACATTTCTGAGTGATTCTGGCGTCAACCCTGCTTCCTGTATCCTCCTGAACCCCTCTGGGCCAATCACATATTTGAGACCATGCGGGAACCCATTGGCCTCCCCTGGCTTGTAATAACGGTAATAGTTTACCGCAATATCCACCCAACTGGAACCCACAAGCTGCTGGATGGTGGCATGCTGGAGATCGTTCAAATCACCGAACTTGTCCCCCGAATTATAATAATCGTATTGGGCTCGGCGCACATCCAAGCCATTGACTTGCATGGTAACATATTGCAATTGGCCTGCATTGGCGCCACTGGTGTAATAGTCGTAGTAAAAACCCAGTTGAGAGCTGCCTGAGGTCCACACAATAGAACTGATCAGGTTGCTGCTGCTATAACTGGCCGATGTCTCATTCCCAAACAAATCAGTAACACTCTTGAATTGACCCTTTTTGACCGCAGGTATGCCCGCGCTGAAATCATAGAACTTGGTAATATAGCCTCGCGCATCGGTGTATATATACTGCTGATTAACCGTGTCATGTGTCAGCCCGCTCTGCATGTAAAATCGCGGGACATAATTCCCGGAAACCAAGTCAAACCAAACCGCGTTGTAAAAGGTTCCAACAACGACGCAGACAGTCGTGGTGCCGGATTGCACAAGATATGGCCATTCGCCTACAAACCAACTGTTACCATTGTTGCCGCCCTTTTGGCTGGTTAATTGATTGCTGTAACTGCGGGTATGGCCCCACGGCATACCAAAACCGTCGCTCGAAAGATCCGAAACGACAATCTTGACCTCCCCATTAGCATATCGCACCGGATTTGAACTAAAACCTCCAGATCCAGATCCGCTGCCTGATGGGGGATTACAATCGGAGTCGCAGGTATCGCTGCACTGGCCTCCATTGTCTTGGGCACTTGAATTCGCATTGGGGGATGCGCAATTGTAGTTCTGCTGCGGAGTTGCACTAGTTGGAATCGCATTGGCCATAATCGCTCTCTTTCTTTCTGTCGCTAAAAATTAAGGCTATCCCCAGCCAGTGCTAATCAAAACACGGCTTGCCGCCGCCTTTCCCACAGCAATTTTTCTTAATTTTCATTCAAAGTTAAAATTCAGTCCTTGTCAAGCTAAAGGAATGGCCGTGAATCAGTTTTTAGATTATTTACCCCCGCTGCCTGCCCGTTACCAGCATAAATTCCGCCAAAAACAAATATTTATCAGGGCGGCAACTGCATGCATTGTAGCACTAGCCAGAATGCAGCAGGTAATCCAGAGTGCATCCAGGCACTGAATCCCGGTCACGTCTCCAGTTCAATTTATAGAGTGGATCTTTCTTGCCATCAATGATAGCTCGTATCTTGGCTGGCACTGGTTTCAGCAGACCCGCCCTCTGTAGCCGGTGCGGAATGTTGGCGCTGATTTTCGGAGTCTGGTGCCAGATTTTACCGCTACGTTCGTCCTTGGTGACGACCCGGTAAAAAGTATAATGAAACCAATGGTAGGGATAGCGCTTGAACATTTTTGCGGTCAATGGATCAACCCAAAGCCCAGAAAGTTCCGCGCTTCGCTTGAGGATTTTGTTCATCCACATGACGATTTTCTGGCCCTTCGGTCCGCCTTGATTGGTAAATTGATTTTTACTCCAATACGAGTTGACCGCTTTGCAATACGCGTTTGTCAGATGGCAGTTTTTACCAGAAGCCAGAAACCAGCTTGATAACAATCTATCTTTCCCCGGTTTTTCGAAGGCAAAAAACCCGGAGGTCATGTGATTCCCGATCCATCCGTCCAATGGCCTGCAACAAAAGCAAGTTGCATCCACCCACACCCCGCCATGCTTTGCCAACAAATTGATCCTGATAATATTAGACAATGCCTGCACTGAAATATTTTCCCGATTTTTTCCGATGATGCTGTCAGGATCGATATAATCTTTGAGGTTTTTCTCGTCCAACGGAACTATTTTCCAGCCTGGGTTATGGTGCTGCCAAGAAAACAGACATTTCTTGACCAATCCCGGGGCCTTTTCAAAGCCCTGAAGCCACATGATCCAGATTATTTTAGGGATTTTCACGCTTAAGTCACGGCTCATAATTTTGAATATTTCTCTGTTAACGCTCAAAAAAAGTATGCTGGTCACATATTTATTAACCCCGCAGGAGCCATCTCAATTTATTGCAACTGATTTCCACTCTCATTATCACCCAGCTATAGCCGGGTGCCAAGCGATAAAAGTCCACCAAACGTGTTTATCCGCCTCGTGCCGCTCGGCTTGGTCAGTCTGTCCTCACCGGGGTGAAAGCATGTCCTTCTTGATTTTGAAGCGTTCAAATAAAGCCAACTTAACGTCTTCAAACTGATCAAGTGCATTCCGGATGTCTTTTGCGGAAATTTCAACCACTTGCTCCCGCGTTGCCGTCCGAACCGTTTGCACATCAATTTTTGGATGACAGATTACTGCAACTCCCTGATAAATTCCCAATGCTTCCCTTTGCAAGTTTGAAATAATATCGGCCAAACTTTTTACCCGCACCTCGGGATTTAGACATCCGTCGCAAATCTGAACCAGACTTTTATCATAACCGCTCTGAGCATCCGGATTAAAGCCGCTATGCCAGCCAACCGTTCTCAGCCCATCCATTACTCGTCGTGGAGCATTCAAATAAATCACACACATGTTAGCCAAAAGCGGTCTCGCAGGTCTCCTGAGGTCGTCCGGCAATTGCGCCAGCGCTTCTGCGGTGGAGTTCGCCAACACCTCGTAAGCAGGTCCGCAGGAGGCTTGTTCGACTAGGTCCAAGGTAGCCTCGGGGTGCCAAATTGTGCAAATTAGAAAAGGGTCCGACGCCACTTCCCATTGAAGTTCGGAAATTCTTTGAGCGAGTCGTTCCGCTCGAGCATCCGAATCACCCATGGTCTCTGCGAATATTTTTAATAATTTACTGTCAATGCCTGTTGCCGAGTCCTCATGCTGGCCCGTATGGATACCAAAGTGCTTGAGGTCGGCAAGCACAGCCCGCGGCGCGCGCAGAATTAAAACCGGCAGGTTCGATGCCGGTGGATTCCAAAACTTTCGTGCTTGGATGCCCCCATCGACGTCGGACCTGCCACGCTCCTGCCCGACGAGGAATTTTTCCGGCGCGTAGACATGATGTTTGGCTTGCATTTCCGGATCGCGCCCCATAATCCAGTCGCAATGAGCTTCACCATTATAATCTCCACCGCTGATCCAGCGACGATAAAGTTTTCTCAGAAACTCACCACGAATGGCGTAGCAATGTGTCCTTTCGCAATCAGTGCACCGGTAGACGCCAGGTTTAATCAATGTTGGAATCCCATTGGTATTGACATGTTCGCCGCCGAGCATGATCTGATCCCAGTTCTCTGGCACAACACGGAGAAAGGCTTCCACTTTTGTTGCGAAATCCGGAACAAAACAAACATCATCTTCCAATACTAAAATATTCCTGGCACCTCCAAACATTGCCTGTTCAAAAATTTGCTGATGTGAACGCATGCATCCCCAAGCCCCAGCCCCGCTTTGCCAGCCTTCTGGGCAGGGAATCAAATTGCCATCAACGGCGGGAAAAACTACTGGCCATTTGAATGGCCACTGACATTGATGGAGACTTGCTTGGACACTTGCCAGCCGGTCCGGTCGTCTTTTTAAATTGACAAGATAAACTTGGTCAAAATATCGTTTCAAATTCATGACTTTGGAAAATATCGAAGCTGATTGAGTCGCAAGCATTTCAAATCAGCAAATGACACGGGGATGAATTTCCCCCTGTTATTTTTGTCCTATCGCTGCCGAAATGCGAAGAGGACAAATGCATTGGCCCGCAACTTGTCATAACATTACTTTTTGAATGTCCCAACCGTATCAATTGTCCCACTAATTCGCCAAGAAAAATATTCTTTCTTGATCAGCAAAAGATGAACTGAGAGAACAAGTTAAAATCAAGCTTGAAGCATTTTCCGTCGGGATTATAATTGGAGAAAACAAGCTGCCAAGAACAACATTAAAACTGTGATCGCATGGAAACCAAGTCCTTTTATTTTCGTTCACATCCCCCGGTGTGGTGGAACGAGCATTGAAAGCGCGCTTATTCCTGCTGTGACTGGTTACAAGGGTTTTAATGGCCTTTCTGAAGAAGTGCGGTCTCGATTTTGGCTGCCGGGAAAACAACAACTCCAACATAGCAAACTGCGGCGGTTTGAACGGCATTTCAAACTTAACGAGTATTTCAAATTTACTTTCGTGAGAAATCCTTGGGATCGAGCCGTTTCTCAAATTGAGTATCTTCGCTCCGCAGCTCGCAGCCCTTTGTTCTCAGGAAGCAGTTTCAAAGAGAACCTCAAAATCTATTGCAACACAAAGCGGAAAATCTGGGCTCATGATCTCGGGGCATGTCAACTGGATTATCTGCGAAACCATGTTGGAGAACTGGACCTGGACTTTGTTGGGAAGTTTGAGTCTTTGTTGAATGATTATAGAAAAATATGCACGGTGATAGGTATTGAGACCATTCCTGATCTCCCCCACGTTTTAAATACAAAACGGACTGGCCATTATAGCAGCTACTACGATGCTGAATCGGCAGGTTGGATAAAAAAACGATTCGCCAAGGATATTGATTTTTTTGGTTATAAATTCGAAAATCTGTAAGCAAGAAAATTCAAGCACTTGCCAATTCAACGACCACTATAAACGTGCATTGCCCCCTATCACTAGCACATCAACACGCCAATATTCACGCCATCTCTGCTCGCACGGTCAAACCCATATTCCACCCGTTCCAAGTCAGCCCCAGAACTGTCCTTCATCCACCGCTGGTCAATCACCCGCCCAAACCGGTCCAACCCTGCGTATTGATCCCCGCCATCACCTACCGGAAGCGAGCCGATTTGCTGGATGTAGGTCAGTTTCACTTTAAATCAGGCCCCCCCTTCACCACCCCTTATTAATACAATTTATTTGCACGCCGTCTTGGATTTCTCGCATTAGCAATCCGACTCCGACTGTTTTCTTTTGGAACAGCCAATAGCGAGAACTCGCTCCTTTTGTTTTATCCCCGTTTTCTCCCACCGATCCCAACGCGTTCGTTACCATGTTTTCAACTATTATAAAATCAACTCGACGCACTTTTAGTTGAAATCCGTCAGAATCTGTTTGGAGCGTCCAACACGCATTAATAGTCGGCAGTCCATTAGTATTACGCAGCACACCTCCATGAACTTGCATTTCCTCAACGAATACTGCTGTAATATTGCTTTCTTTGCAACAAGAAGGCACGACTCCAATTGTGGAAGTTAACATAAGCAAACATATATACCGTCTAATCTTAATTTGCAAAGGTCTCATGACAATTATTTAAGGACATAGTTTGCATATTTTGGAACAATCTAGATGAGTGTTGTTGCGTTTATTCGCCTTAACACACAAGCAATTACAAAGCGATTTGGGATCAATTTTTCCTTTTCCAATAGATAGCACCAAGTCTTGGCAATCTGTGCATTGTGTCATACACGGATGACCAATATCGGTGTCGAGCACGCAGATGCACTCGCAAAACTTTTGCGTGCTGTAAGGAGCTAGTTCGCTGCAAGAATCGAAATAAAATGGTATGCTTTGAAGCCCAAGAATATCAACTCTTGCGATTGGATTGTTCTCAACATAATCGTAAATATTAGCAATTTGATTTCGCATGGTTGGGCTGCGCCTGCTATATGACGGTTTGTCTTGGACAACCTTACTCTTTCTTCCTTGTAAGATTTCAAACCGTAGTTTGAAAAATGGGTCTCTATTTGTCCAATCAACAAAAAGAGATATAGTCTGTGATCTCAATAATTCAAACCCTGGTTCATAGAGCGGATCCCTGGTCAACCATCTTCCCAGCATGGGATGGAGGTAGCGGAATCTGACTTGGTAG